>Ga0209062_1000768_pt1 | contig 78794 bp, 73 predicted proteins | sample Coa_R2_2_FD_187158 | JGI IMG/M metagenome (GOLD analysis project Ga0209062, IMG submission 187158) | Surface soil microbial communities from Centralia Pennsylvania, which are recovering from an underground coalmine fire - Coalmine... | ecosystem: Environmental > Terrestrial > Soil > Unclassified... | reverse complement strand
GACGCAGATGGGACTGCGGTTGAGAAACGTTTCAAATATGCTGGGCAACATTCCTGTCGCCTCCCCAAATGCAAAACGGACCAAACTCCTTGACTGACAACAGTCTAACGAGACTGGGCAACACCTTGGAAGCCCTGGCACTAAAGGCTTGGGCCGATGGGACTTTCATTCAGTGCGCCCGCTGGGATTCGAACCCAGGACCAACGGATTAAAAGTCCGTTGCTCTACCGGACTGAGCTACAGGCGCTTTTGCGGTATTCTTCCTGACCACACATCCATGATAGAGCCATTCGGCCGACTGGAAAGGCGAGTCTGGCGAGTCACTTTCTTGGCGAGGCTTGTTGAGTCGAAGTCGCCGCAACGTATCTGGCGATTCTGGCGTTTGCGTGCGACAATCCGGCATACACCCAATCGGAGTCGCCTCATGTCCCAGCAGAAAGAAAACACCAAGGAACAGGCAGAAGCAAACGCCACCATAGCGTCTCAAGCCCTGGACGGCGGCGACTGGAAGGCCGCGCTCACTCCACTCGCCTCCGCACTTCAGTTCGATCCGTTCCGCACGGAATGGACAGCATTGCTCGATCGCGCTCTCGACGCGGGCGGGGCGGAAGTCGGCCCGTTCCTCAAACGGGCCGGCCATCAGCCGTATCTGGGTTTTTGGGGACTGAAGGCCTACGCCGCGAATCGCGCCGGTGATTACCGCACCGCCTTCAACGAACTGGAGAACTTGACGCGCAACTTCCCGCACACCTCCTACGCCGAGGCATGGGGCTACAGTTGGCTCACGGACGACGCCATCCGCAGCGCGGGGTCAATGGCTCTGCAGTTCCTGGTTTCATCCATCCACAACCGTTATCCGGAAGCGGATCGAATCAACGACTGGGGTCGGGCGCAACTCAACCGTGCAATCGCCGCACTGGACCGCATGGAAGCGGTACTCGGCGCATCCGATCAGACAGTGCTGTTTAAAGGACAAATGCTCTCGAAGTCGGGCCGCTTTCAGGAAGCCATTGCAATGGCCGAAAAAGCCGCAGAGGCGAACCCGACGTTTCGAACCGCAACCGCCGCAGCGATGGCACACAAGCGGGCCGGGGACGTTGAGGGGGCGGTGCGGTGGTTCTGGCGTGCGTCGGAACTCGACCTGAAGAACGAAACGGGGCTACTCGATATCGGCGATACCTACGCGGCACGCGGCGAGTGGCAGAAGTCGTTGGAAGCATACGAAGAAGCACTCAAGCGGGTACCGAATCACGACTGGGCATACCCGTCCGCCATCTACTGTCGCTACCGGCTCAGCGGCGATCCGGCACTGCTCGAAGAACTGCGATACATGGCGAATGCCGCCCCGGACGAGTGCGGCATGGCGAATCTCTTGAAGCAAATGATGGGCGGATACAACTTCGAGGATCGCCGCGAACGGGCTACGTTCCTCATGCGAGAAATCGAACCGAACTTCGTTCCCACACCACGTCCGCACGAACACCACCACGACGAAGAGGAACACGACGAAGACGAAGGGCACGAAGGCGAGGAAAAGCAATGATGCCGTGCGTGAACGATAGGTCGGGTGATGTTATTGGTGTCATGAAGACTCAAGGCGATCAACTCGATAACGCCTACTTGGATAAGTGGGCGGCCGAGATCGACGTGAAGGACTTGCGCGACCAGGCGCGTTCCCAACTCTGATTCATGGCGGATGATGCCGCGCGAACACAGGCTTTTCATGACACAACCCATGTGGCTACTCGAAGCCGGTGTCTACTGCAGTAAAATCGAACCGCTGGCAGCGGAGGTGCGGCGGCAGGGGATGGAATGCCGGTTCGTGACGTATCGCGAGATTGTGAAGGGACCAGCGCCGCTGCCGCCTGGGTCGTGCGTAATCACCTACGGCACCTATCCCACCGTTCGGCACGCGGTGCTCCGGCTTGGCTGGATTCCGGGCGGTTGGTGTTCGTCGGAGAACCTCGACTGTGCTGTCTACTACCCCCACTTCGCCGACTTCCTCCTGAACCGCTGGTGCGAAATCCTTCCTGGCGTCACGGCAATTCGTGAGAAAGATCGACTCTTCGCGGAGTTTGCTCGCGATGGAAAGGTATTCGCTCGGCCGACAAGCGTTCATAAGCTCTTCGTCGGTCGGTTAATCGCCCAAGAGGACTTCGAGACGGCACTTGCTCCAACGCGGTACGATCCGGAGACGCGGATCGTGGTTGCGAAGCCATGTGACATCGAGCGCGAGTGGCGTCTCGTCGTCGAAGGTGATGATGTGATCGCCGGGAGCCAGTACGCGGAGCGTGGCGAGCGAGCAATCCAGCCCGATTGTCCCGACGAGGTGCGCGACTTCGCCAGCGCGGTACTCGCGCATGTCGGTTGGCGTCCAGATGAGCTATTCATACTCGATGTGGGTGCGACCGAGGAAGGGTTTAAGCTGATCGAGTTGAACAGTTTCAGTTGTTCGTGGCTATACGCTTGCGACTTCGCCGCGGTTGTGGAAGGCGCTTCCAGGCTTGCGGCGCAAGCATGGGAGCGAACGACCGCAAGCGAGCATGTTTAGAACTTCCCATCCCGTGCTTCAAAGTGTGTCGGTTTCGCCAGCACCCGGCCGCCGTGGATGAGCCAGCCGACGACCCAGTCGATCAGTTCATCCTCCGACACACGTAGCGGGCCGAGCGTCGCGATTCCGGCGGTCGCGTTGCTCAGGAGTGCCGTGTCGGCTTCGATACCGGTAAATCGCGGCTGCACACCGAACCGAGAGGCGAAACGTTCGCACACCTTGCGAACACGAAGTACCGTCGGGCCAGTGACGTTGAACGCTCGTGGCAGCACGGTACAGTGATCGAAAGCGCGGAGCGTCATGGCGTTGGCGTCGCCCTGCCAGATGGTGTTGAAGTAACCCATCGCCAGATCGACCGGTTCACCTGCCTTCACCTTCCGTGCCAGATCAACCAGCACGCCATAGCGCAGATCGCACGCGTAATTCAGGCGGATGGTCGCGACGGGAATGCCCAGGGCACGCGAAAAGTAGCCGAACATTCGCTCGCGCCCCAGAGTGGACATGCCGTACTCGCCAACCGGCACAAGCGGTGTATCTTCGGTCGGTCCGCCGGTATCGGGTCGCGTGAATGCGTACACGTTGCCCGTCGAGAATGCGACGATGCGGCTTCTTGCGTACTTCTTGCACACGACTGCCGGCAAGTAGCAGTTGATGGCCCAGGTGGCGCCTTCATCGCCCGTCGAGCCGAACTTGCGGCCGGGCATGTAGACGACGTTGGGTGCGTCTGGCAGTCTCTTCACTTCCTCTTCGTTCAAAAGATCGCAGCGAATTGTTTCGATGCCGTGCGCCGTGAACGCTTCTTCCCCGCCGCCAGAGAATCGCGACACCGCGAACACGTTTCGCTTTGTGCCGGCCACATTGGAAGCGCGCTTCGCCATGCGGGCAAGCGTTGGTCCCATTTTCCCCGCGGCGCCGAGAAAAATGATGTCGCCCGGGTGCCGAGCGAGTGTTTCGATAACTTGTGGCGTTGGCTCGCTCAACGCGGCTTCGAGTTCGGCTTCGGTGTGGAACACGGTCGCTCCTGGGATACGCGCCGGATTGGCTGTGGCTGACACTTCCAGATGATCGGCATCACAAAAGCCGACACCCGAAGAGGTAGGAATCACGAGGGAAAAGCACATCGACACGCATACTGCGCGCACGAGATGCGAGCGAGTACGTTTCTCAGCAATTTAACACGGTATACAGAATGATGTTGTGGAATTAACTTGACGTACTTAGTAATACAAAGTAATAGTATGAGCGATCATGTTCAACTCGCTGCATTGAGCCGGAGCCGCGCGACATCGAAGCGGGCGAAGGGATTGTGTTCGAAACGTGACAGCAGAAATCCACCTCTCACGAGAGGTTCCGTGTGACGACAAGAGCAACACACACGCCGGGTAATCCATGTCGCGGGGGGCGGCTGCGATCTCTGGCCACCTACGACTTCTTTCCTGGCTTCAGTGCCCGGGTCCGCCGATTCCTTTACAACCCGTTGGGTGTGCTCCTCCTCGCGACGACGGTTTCACTGTTGTGCGGCTTCTTTCTCCACGCGCAGGGGTTTGTCCTGGCGGGCGGGATCGTTGCGGTGGTTGGACTCGGCGTCATCTGGCCGTGGCTATCGCTGCGGGGACTGACGGCGACGCTCGCCTTCGAACGCGCGCGAACCGCAGAGGGTGAAGGGGTCGGAGTCCGGCTGACGCTTCGCAATCGGCTTCCGTGGGCCGCCTGGGGGCTGGCCGTACGCGGGGGATTCGGTGAAGGAACCCAACCGGCTGCGGCTTTCCCCTCGACCCCCGGCCGGCGTTCTGCTGTGTGCCGATGGAACTTCACTCCAAGCCGCCGGGGCGTTTACCCCCTCGATGCGCCTCGTCTGACCACCGGCTTTCCGTTCGGTTTGTGGGAAAACTTGCGTCAGTTGGCCGTCGAGACGTCACTCGTTGTGTGGCCCAAAACGTTTCCCGTCGGTCCGGTTCCGCCAGTCAGTGGAGCGCGGCAAGGGGAGGGGAACGTATCTCGCAGCAAGGTCGGTACCACTGGAGATGTTCTCGGGGTGCGGCCGTACCGCCGGGGCGATTCGCCGCGCCGCATCCACTGGAGTCAGTCCGCCAAGCACGATCGGCTCATTGTGTGCGAACTCCAATCCAACAGCCGCCCCGTAATTCAACTTGTTCTCGATGCCGACCCGCGCGTTCATGCCGGCACCGGCGCAAATGGTTCCCGCGAGTGGGCCATTCGCATCGTCGCGAGTTTTGCGAAGGGTTGGCTCGAAGCCGGCGCGCAGGTCGGCCTTGCGTGGACCGGATTTGAGATTCCACCCGCATCGGGCACGGCACAAATTCACAAAGTTCTCGACGCGCTGGCGGCGTTGCCGGATTCGGTCGGTGAGCCGCTGGTGGCGGTGCTCGCCTGCCCCGTTTGTCGGAAGTTCCGCGATGGGCTGCAAGTGATCGTGACCACGGATCGCGCTCACGTTCACGCTTCCTGCGAATCGTGTGTCGCCGAGGATCAGCGGTGGGTGGTGTTGAATGCCAGCGGGTTTGCCGACACCGTTTCCGTCAACCCGCATGCCTGCCCATGCACCCCCTGTGCAGAACCCTGGCTGCGGATCGGATCGGCCGAGGAGGTTCCCACACTCCTCCGAGGCGGCTGGCGGGAGGCGCGACATGGTTCCTGAAGACAGGAGGGGGTTACAGGGGGAACCTGGGGGGGGTTCTCCCTCTCCAATGGCACGAACCGTCCGCCGCGCCACGTTTGTACTGCTTGCGATCGCGGCAATAGCCGTCGAAATTGCGGCTGTCGATACTCGCCCGGTGGCCCGCAGCCTGGGGCTCGCGCTTATTTGGGTCGCGGTCGCAGCCGTACTCGCGCGCTTCATCCCCGTGCCTGTTGCTCACCGAAGTAAGCCTCCCTGGTGGGTGTTCACATTCCTCCTGGCACTGGCGTTTGCACCCTTTCTGACCGAACCACTGCGGCGGGACTGGACCGGCGATGGCTACTCGTTTGAACTTCAAATGGTGTGTGGACTGCGGAACGTCGGCCTCGGGCTGGCGGTCTGCGCCGGTTGGGTTCTCTGCTTGCGGATGGCTGCGGTCGTGAGCCTGTTTCTGATGCTCTTCTCGGCGGCCATGACGAATCATTCCGCCGTGCTGGTCCTGCTGGGCCTGTACGCGGTGATCGGAAGTGTCTGGTTGGTGCTGCTGCATTGGACGGAACTGCGCGCCGCATTCGTGAGTTCGGAGCGTGTTGTGGCTGTCGAGGTGGAACCCGGTCGAATGAAACTCCCCTGGGCGGGATTGTGCCTTCTCGTTCTTGCGCTTGGCGGCGGCGTGGCGCTGGCTGTGATTGGCCCGAAACGGGCCACGGCGGCGCTCGGTGAACTGATGCCCACCTCCGGCGGCACCGGAGACACCGACCCGTTCGCCCGCTTCGGCGTGGGCGACGGGCCGGAAGAGACAACTGGCGACAACGCCAAGGCGGCCGGCATGGTCGAGACCGACAAGATGATCGAGGACAACAAGAACTCGCTCATCGACGCCGTCAGTGACATGTACGGCAAGCCGCATAAGCCGCCGAAGGAGCAAGAGCGAATGGTCGCGGCGGGCAAGGTGGATGTCATCAAGAACCACGGCAAGTTGCCCGACAACCGCCGCCCCAGCCGCGACTTCGACACCGCCCGTAGGGGACCAAAGTCCGACGCGAAGCCCAATAGCGCACTGGCGCGCGGACTGTTCGAGATCGAGGGCCGCACTCCCTTGCACATCCGGCTCGTGGCCTACGACGACTATGACCCCACCACCCACAAGTGGATTGAGGGACGCAAACCGGCATCGCGGCATCTCGACGCGGAGGAGAACGACTGGTTTCGCCTTGGGCACGTTCGACCAGATATCACATGGTATGCCGAGGATGAGCGGCACCGGCTCAAGGTGGCCAACCTGACAACCAACCTGGTTCCCACACCAACCATGTTGACTCGGTTCCGTATTCACAAGGTCAACCGATCCGATTACTACGAGTGGGACTACGATGGCGTGCTGGCACTGACCGGGCGGAAAAAGACTCCGCCGGGTGTGGTGGTCACCACCGACTGCCGCACCCTCGACCCACGCCGATTGCCGGAATCGGTCTTCAGCCGCACGGGAGCGAACAGCGGAACCGCGCCCGTTCTGGGTGAAGTGCCGGAATCACTCCAGCCGACGATCGACCGGCTCGCCCGCGAATGGGCCGGCGACCGGCCGCGTGGGTGGCCGCAAATCGAAGCCGTTCTTACGAAACTCCGCACTGAGTACACGCACGACCGAACCAGTGCTCCACCTCCGGATCACTCCGCACCGGTTCTGTGGTTTTTGCTCGAATCCCAGCGCGGGCCGGATTACTTGTTCGCCACGGCTGCCGCTCTTCTGCTCCGTGCACTCGACTACCCGGCCCGTGTGTGTCTTGGTTATTACGCAGCGCCGGATGCCTACGACGCGCAAACGGCCCACACGCCCGTGAAGGGAACCGACCTCCACTTCTGGCCGGAAGTAATGCTCCGCGATGGTCACTGGTTGGTACTCGAACCAACCCCCGGCTATGCGGTGCTAGAACCCAACCTGCCATTCTCTGAGCGAGTCCAGAATGCTCTCGCGGCGTGCGCGAACTGGGCCTGGCGGAACGTCGTTACCATCTCCGCGATGGTTGTGGTGCTCGTGGTGGTGGGTGTGCGCCGCCGGCAACTCACCGACGCCATCGCCGTTCGCCTCTGGCAATGGTTTCCCGGCCCAACATGGCGTGAGCAAGTCAGCCGAGCCGTGCGGTTGCTCGAATGCCGGGGCCGCTGGGCCGGTTCACCGCGCACGCCCGGTCAGACGATTGCGGCGTGGGTGCGCACGACTCTCCCCGACCCGGCCCGTGACGATGCCGACCTGGCTCGACTGGCATGTCTGGCCGAGTGGGCGGCTTATGCCCCCGAATCGACTTCTCAACCTGACGCCATCGCCGTTTGTCGTCGCGTGCTCGCGACCTGGACAATCGCGCGGTGGCGGGCAACTCGTTCCCAGCTAGCCGCCACGGGAGATCATCGGTGACCACAACATTGAATTCCGCCCCAACCCCCGCGACGGAACGAAACGCGGAGCGGCTCGACCGCCTCCGCGCCGCGTTGAACCGTGCGCTGCGTGGGAAACCGGCTGTTATCGAATACGTCCTGTCCTGTCTGCTGGCACGCGGACACCTACTTCTCGAAGATCTTCCGGGGCTCGGCAAGACAACACTGGCGAAAGCCGTTGCCGCCGCGGTCGGGGGTAAGTTCGCCCGCGTACAGTGTACCCCCGACCTGTTGCCCGGCGATGTCACCGGCTTTTCGGTCTTCAATCAGAAGACGCGCGAGTTCGAGTTCCTTCCTGGCCCGGTGTTCGCCGATGTGCTCCTGGCCGATGAGATCAATCGCACGACCCCACGCACGCAAAGCGCGCTTTTGGAAGCAATGGCCGAACGACAGGTAACGGTGGATAACGTGCGGCACGCACTCGCGCCGACATTCTTCGTGATCGCGACCCAAAACCCCGTCGAGCACCACGGCACCTACCCGCTGCCCGAAGCGCAACTCGACCGCTTCGCCATGAAGCTCTCGGTGGGTTACCCGGACAAGACCGATGAACTCGATCTGCTCGCGGCCGCCATTGGCGAGGTGTCCGACGACCCGGAGCGAGAGGCCGTTCTGATTCCCGGCGACTTGGCGGAATTACAAACCCGCGTGTCGCGTGTTGCCGTCCAGCCCAACGTTCGGAGCTATCTGGTCGATCTCGGCCGCGCCACGCGTGCACATGCGAACGTGACGCTCGGTCTCAGCCCTCGCGGGCTCTTGATCTGGCAGCGTGTGGCGCAAGCCTGGGCATTTCTCAAGAGCCGTCCGTTCGTAACGCCCGACGACGTGCAGGAAGTCGCCCGCCCCGTTCTCGGCGTCCGCCTTGGCCTGGAGCCGGGCGCTGCCGGGCACGTGATCGGTCGCCTCATCGAAACAATCCCGGTGCCGGTCTGAACTCCGATTACCTCCAGAGTCAACTCAAATGGTCAGCGGTATCTTTTGGGGCGTTATGCTCCGGAGTGGACAGATCGCGATCGAGGCATCCGCGACGCTACTGTGCGGTCTTGTAGTCGCCGGCATCATGCGGCGAATGCTGGGAGCCGAGGGCACGCGCAAATTGTTCGGCGGTCGGGGGTGGAAAGGGTTGTTTCGGGCATGGGGCGTGGGCATGCTCTTGCCCGTCTGCTCGCTGGGCGTTCTGCCCATCGCCCGCGAGATGCGCCGAGCTGGAGTCCCCAGCGGAACGATTCTGGCGTTTGTCCTCGCGGCCCCACACATCAATCCGCTGTCGCTCCTCTACGGTCTAACCCTGTCCGAACCGATCGTCATTATTTGCTTCGCGGCTGGTTCTCTGGTCATTGCTCTCATTTCGGGCGCGGTGTGGGAGCGCTACTTCGCACGGGAATCCGACGAAGCTCCGCCCGGAGATGAGCCGATGCCCGCCCCGGGGTTGAAACGCATCGCGGCGGTCGTCGTAACAGCGTCCCGCGAGTCCGTCAATCCGACGATGGGGTACATCCTGCTCGGTTTCCTCACAACCGGCCTGATCGCTGGTTTCATCCCGGCTGGGGCACTGGGCACAAGCATGCGGCACAACGACCCGATGTCTCCACTCCTCATGACTGCAATCGCGCTGCCGCTTTACTCCGGTCCGCTCCAGGGGATGATGCGATTGGGGCTGATGTTCGAGCATGGAAACTCGGTCGGTGCGGCGTTCGCGCTCTTCGAATTGGGGATTGGCGTGAACTTCGGCTTGATGGTGTGGCTGGCGATATTGTTTGGGGTTCGACGGGTGCTGGCGTGGTTTGCGTTGGTGACCGCCGTCACGCTCCTGCTGGCATACACAGCCGAATACCCGCTGTATTTCGCGAAGGAAGAAGTCAGCCACACGCATGCGTTCGACGACTGGACGAACCCATTCCACAGCGGCTACGGCGCTGGCTGGGAGGCGGTTCGGGAATCGCTCTTCCAGAAAGCCGGAGTGATGGAACTGGCCGCTCTCGCCATGTTGGCGGTGGTCATTCCGCTTGGTGCTGTCCTGGCGGCATTCGATCGGCGTGGGCGGGTGGAATTGTGGCTGACGACGCAACCTCCACCGTCGACGCGCCCGAAGTCAGTCTTGAATCGCGATGTACCCGGTCCGGTGCTAGGCCTGGCTGCACTCGCGGGGCTGGTCGTATTCAGCGTGGCAGCGCTCTACATCTACTACCCAAACCCGAAGGACACCTTCGAGGAGATGCGCCAGGTTCACGCGGACGCCTGGGTTGCCGTCAACACCGGCAAGAAGGAAGAGGCGATCCGTCAGATCCACCACCTGGACCTCCTGACTCGCAAACTCCAGGTTGGGGTGTTCATCCGCACGGGCAAAATGGAACCGGAGGCGAGTCAAGCAGCCGAGGATTTGCGCGAACGACTGGAGGAACTACGCGACACCCTCCTTGCAGGCGAGACCGCCAGCGCGAAGGCGATGTTGCCGAAGGTCGAGCAAGCGTACCGCCAGTGCCACGATGCTTATCTTTCGCCGCCAGTTGGTGCGATCCCGTAGCGGAACTGCTGAAGAGTGCTCAGCGAAATGCTATCGCTCTTCACCGCGAGGAAGGTACACTTTATTCACCATCCTCGCTCTCGGCGGAACTAGCTGTGTTGAAATCCTCGGGTCGGTTGTCGCAGGGTTTTGTTTTTCTCAAGCAGTTTCTCTGAGATCGCGACAACCGGCCCGAGGATCTCAAAACTGTTGGCGGAGCTTCTCGTCATGCCCTGCTCGCGTTCTCTTCTCTCGCGTCGCGAACTGATCCAGGCCGGTGGAGTCGCGGCCCTCGGTTTGTCGCTGCCGCAACTGTTGAGTGCGTCGCAATCGCTCGCAAACCGCAAGCGCGAGAAACACTGCATTTTCATCTTTCAGTATGGCGGACTGTCGCAACTCGATTCGTGGGATCCGAAACCGAATGCCCCTGCGGAACTTCGCGGGCCATACAAGCCCATCGCGACTCGTGTCCCCGGCTTTCGGGTTGGCGAGTTGATGCCGCGTCTGGCTGGCCTTACAGACAAGTACGCCGTCATTCGCTCGATGACGCATCCCGTTCCGGTTCACGATGTCGCCAACACGATGCTTCTGGCGGGCAATCGCAAGCCGGCCGTGGACGATCCGTCGTTCGGTTCGGTGGTAGCGAAACTGAAACCCTCGGCCGCGAACGTGCCGTCGTATGTGTGGCTCCAGAAGTTTGGCGGTGGCGCAGCGCCGCCCGAACGCACATACCTTACCGGCGGATCGCTCGGAACTTCGGTCGCGCCGCTGCTCATCGGCACCGGCCACACGGATAACCTCGCCACCCCCGGCTACAAGGTGCGGGTATTCGAAGGCGACGAGAGCGTTCCGCTCGAGCGCGTTGCGAGTCGACGGGCATTACTCGAAAAGCTCGACACGGACAATCCGCTTGCCCCCGCTCGCACCAAGGCATTCGAACTGCTCACTGGCCCGGCAGTGAAAAAAGCGTTCGATATCGAGCAGGAACCAGAGAAGCTCCGCGACCGCTACGGCCGCCATCCGCTCGGTCAGAACTTGCTCCTGGCGCGGCGGTTGATTGAAGCCGGCGTACGGCTGACGAGCGTTGTGGCCTGGACCGGCATGAAGCCGACCGAGAAGTTCATGAGCATCGAAACGTGGGACATGCACGGCAACGCCGGTATCGGCATCTTCGACGATGGCTGGAACGGTCTGGGCTTCGCCCTGCCGCGTTGCGACCAAGCGGTCTCGGCACTCCTGGAAGACCTGGGCGAACGTGGATTGCTCGATGATACGCTCGTTGTGCTGGTGGGTGAGTTTGGCCGCACTCCACGCATCTCAAAAGCCGGCACAGGCGCAAATGGCCGCGATCACTGGTCGCAGTGCTATTCCGCAATGCTCGCAGGCGCTGGGATTCGCGGCGGAGCCGTCTACGGAGCAAGCGACGCGACGGCGGCTTATGTAAAGGACGATCCGGTATCGCTCGAGGACTTCACCGCCACGCTCTACACGGCGCTCGGCATCGACCCCGCCACGCGGCTTTCGCCCGATGGCTTCACGCGTCCCGCCAGTTCCGGAACGCCGATTGAAGCCTTATCGCCAGGGTGATCACATTGGACTGGCAGCGCTACCGTCCGTTGATATCACTCCTTGCATGGTTGCATATCTTGTTTGGATGTGCGATGATTGTCGTCGGCATTGATGCCGCCGCACCGCGGTGGTGGATAGCAGGCGAGGGGCCGTCGCTCGTGATATTCGGAATTGTGCAACTGTTTTTGTATCGCCGCGCAAGTCGTGAAAACGCGGGCGTTCGCTGAGCGGGCGATCAACACCCAAACGACCGCCCGAAGGTCGCGTCATAGTTGTTACAATCCTCGCACTAACGCCGCCGGCCAGACCCCGTTACACGATGCGGGGAAGAGTCGCACCGAAAGGATCACCCATGACCTCGCTGACGTGGATCAGCCGGTTGCTCGCCACGGCCGCGGTTCTCGCCGTTGCCACGAGTGCGGACGCACAACAACCACAGCCCCAGCCGTTCAAGCCCGGCGTCTTCCGGGCGCCGCCGAAACCGGCTCCCAAACCACCGACACCAGCCCCAACCCCCCCACCGAAGAAGAACCCAGTGATTATCGCGCCGCCACAGGTGAGTGGGTCGCCTGGAGTGCCGCCGACGCTGATCAACCCTGCGCCATTGTTTAACCCCGGATTTAACCCCACGTTCAATCCCTGGTTGAGTCAGAATCGGGTCTTCCCAACCTACCCGTTCGCCACGAATCCGTTTAACCCATACGGTCCGTTCAGTCCACTCAATCCGTATGGTCCGTTCAGCACCACGGCGCTCAGCTTCAACTCCCGCCTCCCGGGACCCTACGTGACCTCGCCGTTCGGGCTGAATCCCTTTACGAATCCGTTTGTCATGAACCCGTACGCGAATCCCTTTGCCAATCCGTTCGCAACGGCTTTTGCTAATCCATTCGCCAATCCCTTTGCGAACCCATTTGTCACCAACCCGTTCGCGACCCCCTTCGCCAACGCCTTCCCAGTGAACCCAACGTTCATGAATAACCCGTTTGCGAACCCCCTCAACACACCCTTCGCGCATCCACCGTTTGCCAATCCGCTCGCGACGGCTTATGCCAACCCGTTCGTCAACCCCTTCGCAAATCCATTTGGAGTGGGGACGCCAACGATCGGGGTTCAACAATCGCAGTTGATCCGGCGCGGGTCGAACCTCACAACGAATCCATGGTCAAACGTGGTGCCCAAACACAACCCGCAATACGCGACGATTCTCAACCCAAACAGCGGCGTTATCACCAGGCCAGGCCCAACGAACGTCTTCCTGCCGTGGATTCCGTATTGAAGGGGGTTACGCTGCGCCTTCGGCTTGCTTCACCCCTGGCTAACTTCCCACGGCCCCCACGGGGCTAATAAGCTCGCGAAATCACGGGAGAAATGTCCTTAACGGCGTTGCCCCGCACCCACCTCGCTTTGATTGCCGTGGGTGTGGCATCCCTGGCCCTCACAATTGACACTCGGCGATCTCTCCGAGCGGAATTTGAGCGGGGAGAGGTGTGGTCGGCAATCTGATTGAGTCATTCGAAATGGGCTACAACGCTGCCCTCTTCCCGTTTGAAAGGGAGGGGGCACAGAGGTGCAGCGCTACTGTGGATATTATGAATAATATCTGATAAACTTCCGTGGCCGCTTGTGAGCGTCCCACAACTGCGAGAAACTTTTAATCTCCCCTTGTGTTGTACCCTTAGTGTTGATCCGTTTCACACTTCACGGAGAGTTGGAATGCGTCCGCGATTCGTACTGACTGCGTTCGTGTTAATGGCTGGCGGACTCGGAGTTTCCGTCTCGGCGGACGATTCGAAGCAAGCAGCAACCGCGCCAGTGAGGGCCGAAAAAGCCCCTACTTTCAAAAATGATATCGCGCCAATGTTCAAAGACGCCTGCGCACGCTGCCACAGCGGGAACAAGCGGAAAGCGGGACTTGACGTGACCTCGTACGATTCCATCATGAAATTCGTGAAGGCGGGCGATCCGAACAACAGCAAGTTGCAAAAGTCGCTCTTGGGCAAGGGCGCAAAGCTCATGCCTCCGAAGAATCCGCTCGCGGATGACCAGGTGGCACTCGTCAAGGCGTGGATTTCCGCCGGCGCGAAAAAGGATTGAGACTGTCGCCCGCGGGAGGCTGTTATGTCGTTTACGATCACCTCGTCCGCGTTCGCGCCCGCTGGAGAGATTCCGGCTGTCTGCACCTGCGAAGGTGCAGACACATCGCCGCGACTGGAATGGAGCGGGGCGCCCACCGGCACAAAGAGCTTCGCACTCATCGTCGACGACCCCGACGCCCCAGACCCAGCCGCACCGAAAATGACCTGGGTGCACTGGGTCCTCTACAACATCCCCGCCGAATCCACTCACCTGGCGGAAGCGGTCTCTGAACTGCCCGAAGGCACACTCGAAGGCACCAACGACTGGAAGCGAACCGGCTACGGTGGTCCATGCCCGCCCATCGGGCGCCATCGCTATTTCTTCAAACTCTTCGCGCTCGACACCACCTTGCCCGATCTCAATTCCCCCACAAAAGCCGAACTCGAAAAGGCCATGCACGGCCACATCCTTGCCCAGACGCAACTCATGGGCACTTACCAGAAAACCAAGAAGAAGTGAGAGTTTGGCCCTGCTCGCGACTCTTCGTGTGGTCCCAGCCTGGGACGGCACGAAGGATGCGTGGTGGGTCATTTCTGAAAATGGCACTTGAGTGCCATCATCTTATTGCTATTATCTCGGCATCTACTCCGAATCCTCACAATGGAGCTTGAGATGGGTCTCTCCAAAAATATTGCCTATCGACTGCGAACCCTGCGCGAGGGGGCCGGCTTGTCGCAGCAGCAGGTCGCGGAGCGGGCCGACCTGAGCCTGTCGCTGATTGCCAAGATGGAGCAGGGACGAAAGGCTGATCCGCGGGCCAGTACCCTGCTCGCGCTCGCCGGTGCGCTGAACGTGCGGCCGGGTCAGTTGATCGAAGACCTGGCGACCCCACCGGAGGGGATGTTTCCCAGCAAGGGGAAGAAGGGAAAGAAGAAAAAGAAGAAGAAACTCCTTGCGGCACTCGCGGCTTCGGTCGGCACGAATAACGCAAGCGGAGGGAGCCCCAACAATGGACTGGCGGTCACGCCGGCGCTCGGCGTTGCCCCGATGGACGACGACAAGAAGGAACGGAAGAAGAAAAAGAAGAAGGAGAAATGACGGGAACAATGGCTGCCTCCTATTTTTGCAGCACGCGATTCACCACGTCGGCATAGGCGTGTAGCGTCAACACGCTCCGCAGGAGGTAGCCGTTGTTGTTGAGTGCGTCGTCGGAGTAGTCGTTAAACTTGGCCGGGTAGCTTGGGTGAACACCATCGCCCGAGATGAGAGTTGGCACCTGATACCCGTCTTTCGCATATTCCTTGAACTTTGGCAGCGAACCATTCCAGTCGTTGGGTCGGCGTTTCAGTATCTCGGCGTGGTAGTCGATCAGCGGGAGTTTGAAATCCGCGGCGATCTTCCGCGCGCTTTCGGCAAACGCTTTGGCTTTCTCCTCTTGCCCGGCACGCGGAGGAATGGTGGTGAGAATCACCACCGTGCCATTCTTGAGACACTTCTCGATTACAGCGCGCATCTGCTTGTCGTATGCTTTCACGTTGGACCGGGTGATGTCGTTGGTCCCGAACATGATGACGACACACTCCGGGTTGAGCTTCTTCAACCACTTGTCCACATTGTTCTCGGCCCACTCGGCGGTTTGACCGCCTTCGCTGCCATAGTCGTTTCCACGCCACTTGCTCCAGCACTCTTCGAGCATGTGCTTCTTCACTACCGCCAGTGACTTGGCGATGTCCGCGGGGATGTCCTTTGGCGCATACTCGAGGGGTGACCAGAACGCCTTCGAGACGGTGATGGAATCGCCGAAGAGCGCAAGCGTACCCGGCTTACCGGTAAACTTGGTGTGGACTTCCTGCATGGGCTTGACCCACGCCGGCTCCTCGGCAGCACGTGCGGCGGGGAAGAAGACGAGGAGAGCAAGTACGGAGAGAAAAGTTCGCATGGTGAAAACTCCAAGTTGTTAACGCCGATTGTACGCTTCTCTTCAGCGGGGGATGTAAAATCCGGCTGCCGGGGAGGCGAAATAGCATCAGAGACGCTCGTTTCCGCATTCACCCATCACAAGAGGTATGCCGTGTCCAGCCCCGCACCGGATCTGCCGCCGATCAAGGAATACCAGTCGAGCCAGTATGAATTCAACGACGAACAGAATCGGGAGTTTTCTTCTCTCGCGGATGCCATGCGCGTAACGGCCGGGCTGATGCAGCTGGCGGGTCTGGTCTTTGTGGTGCTGGCCGCGCTGACGACCGCGCACGCGATCAACGTCGGGAATGGCAGTCTGGGCAGTTACGGGCCGGTGATCGGGCTGGGCGCTGCTGCGCTTGTGTGTCTGTGTGTCGGTTTCTGGACCGGCGGCGCAGCCACTTCTTTCCGCAAGATCGCGGAGACGAGAAACGAAGACGTCTGGCATCTGATGAACGCGGTCGGTTCTCTTCGCGCGATGTATGGTCTGTTGCGAACAATCATCCTCGGCAGCCTGGTACTCGCGGTGATCGGCCTGGGGTTGGTGGCGTTTGGGCTGATGGGGAAGTGAGCTTCTTACCCCTTCGGCTCCTGGAAGGGGTAACAACCAATATCCGGCCGACCCGGCGACGAAACGCCACCGACCTTCCGGTTCCTGACACCTGATCCCGGGCTCCTGCCTGCCTTCTACTTCGGCGGCGGTTGATCGAAGCCGTGTTGCTTGCGGTGGTACGGTCCGTCGAAGTCGATGGTTGACTTGAACCGTTCGTGCCGGCCGTCGCCGGCGTGTGGTTTCACCTTCGCCAGTAGCTTCGTCAGTTCCTCGCCTTCGATCGGCTTGAAGTTCCGCACGGTCGCGATGTTCTTCTTCAGCACATCCATCGAGTCCATGCCGCTGACCAGCGAAGCAATATCCTGCGACAGCGCGAAGCGGATGCACTCCTCCGCGGTTGCGACTCCCGCCTTCACAATCTTGCCATCACCTCCGCCGAGGCTCTTCATTCCGATCACCGCGGTGCCTTGCTTCTTTGCGGCCGGGATTAATTCCTTCGCGAAGCTGCGGTAGAAGTGATCGCACACATTGATGGGGCACTGCACGGTGTCCCACTTGTGAACCGGCAGCATCTTCAAGTGAATGTGCGGCGACTTGTGCCCGGTGAAGCCGACGAACCGCACCTTGCCCGCCTTCTGCGCTTGCAACAACGCTGCCAAGCCGCCTTGTTCGACTACCCACTCCGGGTCGTTGTCCCAGTTGATTTCGTGCATCTGCATCAAATCGATGACATCGGTTTTCAGTCGCTTGAGGCTCTCGTCGATCATCGCGCGGACACCTTTGGCGTCGCGTGCGCAAACCTTTGTCATCAGGAAGACTTTCTTTCGCCATTTGCCGTCATCGGCCGCGAGCGCCCGGCCCATGATCTCTTCGCTTCCGCCGTCGTGGTAGTCCCAGCAGTTGTCGAAGAACGTGACTCCTTCATCAATGGCTGTGTGCATGATTTTGACGGCTTCGTCCTTATCCTGGACTGCGCCGATGTGCCACCCACCCAGGCAGAGGATGGAGACATTCACGCCGGTCTTGCCGAGTGGCCGGGTCGGAATGCCTTCGCCGGGCTTTTTCTCTTCGGCAGCGCTTGCGGTGATTGCCGTCGCCCCGAGCGCGATCGCGCTGGTGGCTGCGATGCTCGATTGCATGAACTCGCGACGCGTTTCTTCGGAATCGTTGGGCTCAGATGTGGAGAATGGATTGCGGTGTCGGTCACACATGATGAAGGCTCCATCGGAGAGAACAGGAAAAGGTTCTGTTCTTCAGGAGAGCTGTGTTGAAATCCTCGGTTGAGGTTGTCGCGGCCATAGAGAAGGTGCCCGATAACCAACCACTCTGCGACAACCGACCGGAGGATTTCAACACAGCCATTCAGGAGAAGAGGGCGATGGTGACCGCGAGCATACCGCGCACCATTCGGGATCGCACGCGGAAAGGAATGGATTACTGCACGTCCCAAATGACGATTTGACCGTGGGCGCTCCCGGTCGCGGCGCGAAGGCCGTCCGGCGCAAAGGCGATGTTGAGCAGCGGACCGATATTCCACGTGAACGTGGTGTGTTCTGTCCAGGTGTGTGCGTTCCAGATGCGCGCCGTCTGGTCGTTGCTCACGGTTGCCAGGAAGCTGCCATCGTGAGCGAAGGAAAGGCCCTGAAAGTGCTTGGTGCCGCGCTTGTGTAGCGCGAGCTCGCGATCCGACTTGAGATCCCAGATTCGCAGGCGAGGACCCGCCGTTCCCGCAAGCACAGCACCATCGGGCGAGAACGCCAGATGCGTGACCGCTTGTTGCCAGCCGTCGAGCGACTGGCGGATGCGGCCGGTGGGCATTTCGCGAAGATGAACGATGTAGTCGTATTCGTTCACCTGGAACTGCAAGCCGGGAACGAGCCGGATGCTCCGCATGTGCTGTCCGACACCCTGCATATGACCCGTCGCGAGGAACTGGCCATCGCTACTGAACGCCACTCCGCCTGTCGTGTTCTCCGAATTGGGCATGCCGGACTGGAGTGCCCAGTCGAGAGTCGAGCGGACGAGTAGCCCGTGACCGGCGGACCAGTTGGTCGACCGCGTCTGATCCACTTCAATCAGGAAATCGCGCTGGGGAGAGATGGCAATTTGCCGACCCCACGCAAACCCCGGCGCGATCAAGTGCCACTCATCGGCCGCGGTGTCCCACCAGCGAAGTTGAGTGCCCGCAAAGACCAATCGATCCTGATCCAGATATGCGATGTCGTATCCGCACGACATCTCTTCCACCGGTGCGACTCGTCGAACCTCGCCGCTGCCAAGGTTCCAGATGCGAATGTGCCGATCGCCGCAGAAGGCTGCGAGTTCCTCTCCATTTGGCGAAAAGGCAATCGTGTGGATTCGCTTCTTCTTTCCGATGGACAGGATTTGCACGCGTGATCTCTCCGCGAGTGGTAGTTAGTGACTCCGCTGCATTTCCGCCGTCTTGAGCATTTCGGCGGCTTCTTTGCGAGTGGTTTCGCTCCGCGATTCACCGCGGAGCATCATCGCCAATTCTTCGACTCGCGCGTCTTCGCTGGTGAGTGCGGAAATGGTGGTCGCGGTGCGCTTGGCGGTGGTCGTTTTGCGGATCGTCCACTGATGGGCGGCGTAGCTGGCGACTTGCGGTAAGTGCGTGACGCACAACACCTGATGCGACTTGCCCAGCGCTGAGAGCTTCTGCCCGAGGACATCGCCGAGCCGACCGCCGACATTCGCGTCGATCTCGTCGAAGACAACCAGCGTGCGAACGGGATCGTGGGCCGCCAGGACAGTCTTCAGCGCGAGCATCGTTCGCGAAAGCTCACCGCCGCTGGCGACCTTGCGGAGCGGTCGGGCCGGTTCGCCGGGGTTGGCTGTAAGCATCAGTTCCAGTTGATCGACACCTGCTGCCGGAATGTCTTCGGCCATTGGATCCTCGGGCAAAGTGATCAGCTCGATGACGGCGTCAAGCCGTGCCTTGGGCATCCCGAGATCAGAAAGATGCTTTTGCGCATCGCCAGCGAGTTTCTTCGCCACCTTTGCTCGCGCCTTGCTCAATGCGGCGGCGGCGTCCTTCATCTCGCCGTATGCGGCACGCAATGAATCATCGATGCCGCCGAGGTCGTCTTCCTGTTTCTGAAGCTCAGCTTCTTTCGCGTCGAGTGTATCGCGGTAGTCGATCAGTTCGTCCGGCGTTTTGCCGTAGCGCGTCTGCAGTTTCTTCAAGAACGCCAGCCGCTTCTCCACTTCTTCGAGCCGTTCGGGGTCGGCCTCGAAGCGTTCGGCCAGGTCGCGACAGGTATCGGCGAGATCGTCGATTTCCGGGCGAAGCGCTTCGAGCCGCTGACTCACTTCGGCAAGCTTGGCATCAAAGTTGGCCCACCGGTGCGAATCCTTGATAAGCTTGCCGAGCACTTCTGACACCGCGCCATCTTCGTCTGCAAGCCGCGCTGCCACCCCGCTCGTGAACTGCGCTAAACTCTGTGCGTGAATGAGCGTTTCGCGTTCCTTTGCAAGGGCAGGGAGCTCGCCAGACGTGAGTTTGGCGTTGTCGAGTTCTTCGCGCTCGAAGCGGACGAGCGACAGTTCTCGCAGTCGCGTTTGGCGGGCCTCGGAGAGTTCCTTGAACTGCCGGCGAAGTTCCCGAACGCGATCGGCTTTCGCCACATACTTCGCCCGCTGGTCGGTCAATTTGCCGAAAGCGTCGAGGAGTTCGAGTTGATAGCCGGGCTGGAGGAGTGAGTAACTTTCGCGCTGGCCGTGGACATCGACGAGCATCTCGCCGAGCCGCTTGAGCGTCCCCACCGCAACCGGCATATCGTTCACCAGCGCGGAACTCCGACCGGAACGCGACAACCGGCGAGTGAGGATCAGGTCGTCTTCTTCAACGGCGGTTTGCAGAATCTCAGCAGCGACATCGCGCTGTTCTGGTCGCGTTAATTCAAACCGCCCCGTGACACGGAGTTCGTCTGCTCCCGTGCGGATGAGTTCCGCGCTGCCGCGCTCGCCCAGCAGTAGCCCTAACGCCCCTAATAGCAACGACTTACCAGCGCCAGTCTCGCCGGTCCAGGCGCAGAAGCCCGGGTGTAGCTCGACTCGCACATCTTCGATGAGCGCCAGGTTTTGGACGGCCAGTTCGCGCAACATACCAGAATGGTACGTCACTCTCGCGCGGAGGAGAAGGTGAGTCAGTAGACGAGGATTTGTTTCTCCGGGAACCGGGCGCGAAGAAGGCCGACCCACTGATAGCCGCCCAAAACTCCACGAATGTCGAGTGTCTCCAATTTCGGCAGATTGACAGCCGACAAGAGGCGAACGGCACCAGTATCCGTGAGTCGGCTCTTGTGGGCGGTGAACACCCGGAGGTTCTGAAACATCCTTGCCTGAGCCAGCGAATCCGCGCCGGCATTCGTCAGACCGGTGCCAGAGAGATCGAGTTCCTCCACCGCCGCGAGTGTTGCCTGGGATGCTCCAATGATCGATGCAGCCTGGTCGCCAACGCATCCGGACAGGGAAATCGATCGCATGCGCAGCAGAAACGGCGAACTGAGAAATGTGGAGAGGTCTGTCCGTTTCGTGATGTTCCAGGCGACAATGCGAGTGAGGGGGGCGACAGCGAGTAGTTCGTGTCCGTGCTGTGCGAACGCCTTCGGTGGGACATGGAGTGTGTCAAGAAATCCGCGTGAGAAATCGTCGGCTCGAAGTCGCTGTTGCTGTGCCAACCCTCTCGCCCAGCGTGGAAGTTCTTCCAGCCACTGATCGGCGAACAAACCGGCCAACCGCGCGATCTCACTCAGCCGATCAGAGTTCGCGAACCAACTTCGTCCAGGGTTGCGAACCAAGTCAATCTGCAGCCGGATAAAGCGAGCGCGAGCGAGATTGACCTCGCCGCCGATTTCGTCGAGAAGATCAGCATAAACGAGGCGGGGTGTGTCTTCGTCGGGGTTGGCTGCGATTGCTCGCAACATGGCGTCGCGGTCAGTCATTTTGGATGCCCTCGGCAATCCACAGACACTCGTTGCGTCGTAAGGTTCGCCGAAGAACGCTCAGTTCGGTTCCTAGCGGAAATGGTCCATCACGGTTCTGGTGGAGGCTCAGAGCAGAGGAAGCGGCACGCGGTCGCCTCATCCGGTGCAGTTCCATGCCAAACACGATCTTGTGCGGAGAAACTGCGGCAACAGTGCTCAATTTCTTCAACCCGTTTCCGTATCTGGCACGCGATGCGCTCCTATCCAGCGAGATGGACAACTCGCGTCGTACCGGAACAAAACGACGCTGCGAGCGAGACTGCGCCCGTGTTTTGGACTAATTCCGGCTCCCCTACCTCGAAGAATACAGTAGTCGCAGTGAGTCAAGGTCAGGATCGATGAGTCATCCAAGGGACGGGTTGGCACAGACCGTTTAGCAACAACCGACTCAGGCATCCCGAATCTCATTCTGGAAGTATCCAAGTGAAGGAGCCGCGGTCCAATGACCGAACTTTTCTCTGCGACTGGGTTGGTTTCCATGATCGCTCTTGTGTTCAACGTCCTTGTCTCATTTCGAAGCGGCAAGCCGTTGGTGGAGTGGATCAATCCCGGCCGGCATTTCCTACCCGCTCTCACGTTCACCATGCTCCTCACGGCAGGCGGGTTGTTCTGGCGCGCGTCTCTGAAACACCATCAATCAGAAATGGAACTCCTGCGGACGTTGTTAACGCGCGACACGGCTCCGTATGAGGTCGTTGGCGCGGTTGCATTCACGATCTTCGGGCTTGGGCTCCTGCCGCTCTTTGGTTGGTGTTGGTGGTACCTTCCCCGTTCGCCACAAACTTTTTCCTCGAACGCCCGCGACTTCACCGCTGGTTATAAAGCGGCGCTACGGCACTACGTTCGCTGGCCCGGCGGGCTCGACTACGCGGCTCTCTTTGCGATCCGGGATCAGACCCTCGTTCTGGTTGCAGAGGGGGCGGACGATCGGGCCATTCTTTGTGGACTGGAACGAATGGCCGGCATTCCGTCATCGGCGAAAGAGAGCACCAGAACTGTGGGCGAGCAGAAAGCCGCCTGGGGAGCACTGGCACAGGCACTCTTCAAGAGCTGGACCGACCTCGATCGCCATGTCGCTCTTGCACGCCAGGGACGGAGCGTCGGAGTGAGTTTCAACACCTGGTGTGGGGCGGTGTTCATCGAGACGATTTCGTACGTCCAGCCAGCCGGCGATGAACCTCCGGTTGGTGTGGTGCTGTTCGCGGCCTGCCTGAATCAACACGAGGTGAATACGTTCAAGGCACCCGAACACTTTTCGCTGCTCAGCCAGGCCATCCGGCACATCCGCAGTGGAATGACGCGGACCTAAAAGACAAATCTCACTCTACAGCTACTCCACCGGGTATTGCAATCGGCCGCAGGTGGTGCAGGTGCGTGGGATGCCGCGGCGCAGATCCATGAATTGTGTTTCCGTCATGTTGGTCCGGCACGCCTGGCAGACGCGGTTCTTGGCTCCCGCGAGTGCATCCGGCCCCTTGGCCTTCACCAACGTGTCGTAAGTGGCTTTCCAGTCCGGCGGAAGTGTTTCTTCCACCTTTGCCAGTTCCGCCCGGCTCGCTTCCTGGTCAGCCTGCATCCGCTCCAGCCGTTCCGCCGCTTCCTTCCGCGATTGGGCAAACTCCGCTTGCGCTTCGGTCCACTTTTGCTCGACTGCCGGGATCGCCGCCGTCTTCTCTTCCAGTTCCATGATCGTTGCCAGGATCGCGTCTTCCAGTTCGGTCTTCTTGGCTTTCGCCTGCTCAATCTCCGATTGCTTCGCGGCGTATTCCTTTTGCACGCTGATGCCGGTGAGTTGATCTTCGAGTTTCGCCAGGCGTGATTCGGTTTGCTTCAAGGTGCCTTCGTCGTCGCGTTGCTTGAGTTTGAGTGCCTTGATCGCGTCGTGATGGGCCTGGTGTTCTTTCCGGGCGGCTTCTAGGTCGTCCTGATGCTCCTGCATCACACGCGGGCCGCGATCGATTTCCGCTTGCAGGTTACGGATGTGAACGCGAAGTCGGTGGCACTCGCGCAGCGTGGATGTGACGGCGGACATGGTTACCCCTTCAGCAATTCAGCAGAGCGGAGTCGCTCGACCGTTCGGACGGCTTTCGCGAGAAGTTCGCGGGCCTCATCAAGCGTCGGTGCGGTGGCAGCAGCGGTCAAAGTTGCGAGAAGGTCGTTTGCCCCTTCAACCGACGGCGTGTTCTCACTCTTATCGAATACGACCTCACCACTTTCCAGCCCACGCAGCAACTCCAGCGCAAGTTGTTCCGGTGTGATTCGGCGACCGAAGACACTCATTTGGATTCACCTCCGCTCCGAGTACCTGCGACTTCACGGAGCATCTGGAGCATTTCGTCGGCTGTCTTGGCCTTGGCTAGTGCCATCTCGTACATTCGCGTCCGAACCAAGTCGCGGCGAACACCATCGGCATAACGTAGTGCAGGCCAAAACAGCCCGGTGAAGACGCTTCCGGCCAGAGCCACCATCCCAGATTCGCGCACGACTCCGACAATGAGGATAACCGACCCAAGCAAGATAAAGAACACAACGACCGCGTAGCAGAGTCTCCCATCTCCGTGCTTCGCGATGGCCTCGTCGATTACTTCTTGGACCGATCGCTTGGGGGCTTTCGCCATAACTCTGCCTCTTGCTGAATTATATGGCAAGGCGAACGGCCGGTGTGAGTCGGCTGGTGAGATTGACCCCACCAGCCAGCTCACACCGGCCGTTCGCCGAGGCGTCCTGATCTCACGTCTTGTTCTTCAGCCCATCGAGGAAGCCTTCGAGTTGTCGGCTTCGCACCGGGTGTTGCAGTTTGCGGACGGCCTTCGCCTCAATCTGCCGCACGCGTTCGCGCGTCACTTTGAAGATGCGGCCGACTTCTTCGAGTGTGTATGTGTAGCCGTCGCCCAGGCCGTACCGCAGTTTGATGATCTCGCGTTCGCGATACGTCAGCGTCTTGAGCACGCCCTCAATCTTGTCCTTGAGCATTTCGTTGGTGGCGGCGTTCACCGGGCTTTCGACCGAGTTGTCTTCGATGAAGTCGCCGAAGTACGAATCCTCACTCTCGCCCACGGGTCGGTCGAGGCTGATCGGCTGGCGGCTGATCTTCAACACACGCTTGGTTTCTTCGAGCGAGTAGCCCGCTTCCTTCGCCGTTTCTTCGATCGTTGGTTCGCGGCCCAGCTTCTGGAGCAGTTGCTTGGAGACGTTGCGGAGCTTCGACATCGTCTCGATCATGTGCACGGGAATGCGAATCGTTCGCGCCTGGTCGGCGATGGCTCGCGTGATGGCCTGGCGAATCCACCATGTCGCGTAGGTGCTGAACTTGAAGCCGCGGCGGTGTTCGTACTTGTCCACCGCTCGCATGAGGCCGGTGTTGCCTTCCTGAATGAGATCGAGGAAACTCAGCCCGCGGTTGCGATACTTCTTGGCGATGGAGACGACGAGCCGCAGGTTGCCGCCGGAGAGTTCGCGTTTGGCTTGCTCGTACTCCGCGAATCGCTGCTTCATGATGCCGACGCGTTTCCGCAAGCTGGCGGGTTCTTCCAGCGTGATGAGCATCAGGTCTTGCAGCTCTTTCTCCAGGTTGGCTCGCTCTTCTTTCGCGGTGCGGCTTCCCTTGAGAGCTTCGATTTCGGCTTCCAGTTCATCCATCCGCTGGCTGATCTGCTCCAGTTTCTTCATCAGCGGTTGCACCTTCTGGGTGCGGATCGAGAGTTCCTCGACGAGCGTGACCGTTTTGCGGCGGCGGAGGCGGAGCCGTTCGCGAATGTCGTCACGTTCCTTCACAATGGTGCGTTCATCGGAGAGCCGTTGGAAGTCCTCGACGTTCGCCTCCATGAGCGGTTCGAGCGTCCGGAGGTTGTGCGGCATCCGGGCGAGAATCTTGTCTTTTTCGAGGTTCTCGGTTTGCGAGACCTTGATGGTGCGGTCGAAGGGGAGGTCGCCGGTGTGGACGCGTTTGAGCGTCTCGACCACTTGCCGCATGGCGTAATCGCATTCGAGCACTTTGCGGCGGAAGCGGCGGCGAGTGAGTTCGATCTTCATCGCCAGCGAGACTTCCTGCTTGCGGTCGAGCAGGTCGATCTGACCCATCTGAGTAAGGTACATCCGGACGGGATCGTCGATGTGGCGGCCGTCGCCGTCGGAGTCTTCGTAGGACGGTGCTTCGGGGTCGTTGAGGAGGGCTTCCGCCGCTGCGGGGACTGGCACATCTTCCGCGTCTTCGTCCCCCTCGATCAGGCTGACGCCAGTCTGATCGAGTACGTAATCCGTAATCTCGCTCAGGCGATCTGGGTCGGCATCCGGGGGCAAAGCAGCGGTCACCTCTTCGTAGGTGAGGGTACCGGTTTGCTTGGCCTTCTCGATGAGGGCTTTAACGACCTCGTCGTTTTTCCAGTCCATCCGAACCCCTCCCACAAGGCCGCTTGGTGGTCTTCATGACCGGTGCGGCGGTGGTTTGGTCACACGCGGTGCGAAACTGTGCTGTCTTGTCAGGCGAACCCTGCCCGCAAGGGCGGGAGCAGCGAACCCTGGCCGCAAGGCCAGCGGGTCACCCCTGCCCGCAGGCAGGGTTCGCCTCTATCCCGCCGAACGCTTCGGCGGTTGTGTCTGTTGCAGCTTGCGGAGCAACTCGACTGCCTGCTCTTCATCGGTTGTGGCAGCCAGTTGCTCTTTCACGCTTCGCGCAGCAGCTTGCGCTTTCATGTCCGCGAATCGCTTCAGCAATCGGGCCAGCCACTCTTCACGGTCCTGCATGTAGAGGCCGACCGGCTGAAGCTTGTATGCGGCGATATCGAACAGGTCGGGGCGGTCTTCAAGCCGCACCCGCAGTTGTTCCAGGTCTGGCACCGCGCCCGTTGCATGGATGGTGTACAGTTCCGCCAGAATCCGACGCAGGCCCGAGTGTGTGATCTCTTCGACAGTCAGTTTCGCGGCCGCGACCGACACAAGTGCTGGGTCGCCGAGCAACAACTCCACCAACTGCTTTTCGGCGGCAGCCGCCGGGCCGGCTTTCGCTCCCCCGCGGGGTCGTTCGGTCGTCGGCATTGCTGCATCCGACTTCACTTCGACGAACCCGGAAACCGGCTTTGAGTTTCGCTCGCGTTCGTGTTCTTGTTGTTCTCGTTCTCGTTCGCGTTGTTCGTGGACATTCCGCAGTTCGCTGAAGCGTGCCCAAACGGTTTCTTGCCGAAGTCCGAGCCGGTGCGAGAGCCGGTTGATCAGCAGTTCTCGTTTTACCTGTGCCGCAGCGCCGGGAATTTGGGGTGCGGCGGCCATAATGCCCAGCACATCGTCCAGAATCCGGCGTTGAGTGTCGTCCGAGGGAGCGGCATTCCGCTCCAAAAGACGGTTCAATTTAAAATCTAACGCGTCCGCCGCCGATGTCAGTACCTTTTTGAACGTCTCGACTCCCTCCGGCCGGACAAGCAAATCGCACGGATCGAGCCCTTCGGGCAGCGTTGCGACCGCGAGTTCTACGTCTTGTGAGACGAAGATTTCCAACGCACGATCAACACCAGAAAACCCGCCTGCATCTGCATCATACACCAAAACGACTTTGGGCACATACCGACGCAACTGGGCGACGTGACGTGCATTGAGGGCCGTGCCCATCGTGGCAACCACCTGCGGAACGCCGCACTGGTGGGCCATCATCACGTCGGTATAGCCTTCGACCACCGCCAGATAGCCCGCGTTTGCGCCGGCCGTTCGCGCCAGGTCCAGTCCGTAGAGCAACTCGCTTTTGGAAAACAGGGGGGTTTCTGCGGAGTTGTAGTATTTTGGGGCCCGGGTGGCGAAGGGAGAATTCGGCATGATCCGACCGCCGAACCCCACCACTTGCCCGCGAACATCGCGAATGGGAAACATCACGCGGTCGCGGAAACGGTCGTAGTGTCCACGGTTCCCCTCACGCTCCGCTGTGAGACCAACCTCCACCAGCACATCAGCAGGGATGCGTTCGGTCGCGGCAAGCTTGGAAAGCCAGTCGCCGGCCAGAGGGGCGAAACCAAGCCCGAAATCACGAATCGTCTTGCCGGAGAGTTTCCGCTCGCCGAGGTATTTGCGAGCTGCTTCGCCCGTGTTGTCTTCGAGCAGTTGATACGCGTATTTCGCCTGTGCCCACTTCATCGCATCGAGAAGTTTGGCGCGATGGTGATTCTGTGGGGATTGTTGTTCGTCGAGCTTGATTCCTACTCGCTGTGCGAGTATGGCTCTTGCCTCCTTGAAGCCCACCTTCTCCATGTGCATGACGAAGGAGAAGACGTCGCCGTGTGCCCCGCACGACCAACATTTGTAACGCTGGCGTTGGGGATCGATGTCGAGTGAGGGGCGGGTGTCCTGGTGGAAGGGGCAGATGGCTTTGAAGATTTTGCCGGCGGGTTTGATAGCGAGATACGAACCGACCACAGCGACGATGTCGCTCGCGGCTTTTACCTGCTTGGTTTGCTCCACCGGGTCGGACGGCACGTTGCACCTTTCAAAGTGCAAAGTTCAAGTTTGCAGTTCAAAGGGAAGCGAAGGTGCCCCCGCGTTTGACTGGTCACTTTTCCTTTTTCACTGAAAGCGGTGGTCGGCCTTGGCGAGGGTCGGGCGTCCCGTTGTGTCCCCGTGCTGGTGGAGCGGGCGAATGAACCAGCGGGATAAGCTCCCTTGCAAAAGAGGGAGCAGCTGGTGAAAATCGCCGTGGTGGGGTGGGGTCGCCTCGAACGGTGCCGCGGCTCCTCTGAGCCATAAAGGTCGGTGCATCAATCCATTGATGCTTCGCGAATTATAGCTGGTCGTGGGGGACCGTCAAGGCAGCCTCCCACCCGACCGCCGTACGCCGCAAACTTACCCCACAACCCACCATCCGACGAAAAGTTCCAGGCGTTACCTTCCATGTTTCCCGTCGAAAAACTGACACTTCCGGTGCCCTCGATCCAGGTATGCGCTGCGGTCGCGGCTCGTTCAATGCGACAGTCTCATCGGGTTCCTGTCTGAGGGCGGTTCTTCGCTCTTGTGGGGACTCATCGCTGACTGTGGCAGAATTTGTCTGCAAATTGTCAGGTTGCCGGCCGTCCTGCCATATTCGACCTTCCGCAATCCGGCAGATGGCAGACTCCCAAGAATGGCCAAAACCAGCGGTTTTTCGCTCTTCTTGTGGCAACTCTCTTGTGGGGACTCATCGCTGACTGTGGCAGAATTTGTCAGTAAATTGTCAGTGGTTACCGGCCTTCTTGCCGTGCGGATGGCCAGCGGCACCCCATGTCCAGCCGCCAAAAGTGTGTCGAGCCTATCCCCCGGTGTCGTGTTTCGGGCCGTTTTTCCCCCTGGTTTCCAGTTTTCGAGCCTTTTTCTGGTTCGTCTGGTCCCTCCCTGCCCAACTGTAACGGGGAGTGACAGTTGGGCCGTAATTAATATTAATATACAAATGTACATATATCAAATAGCGAACTCTTCGGAGCGTCTGATACATGAAGCCGCTGGAAGTGTCACGTTGCTTAACGAGCCGCGTTGCTGGAGTAGATGAGAACGCGGCAGACTGCGTTCTCATCTACATACAGGCCTGTCTGATTTTTGTTCACTCGGGTAGGTCTGTAATTCGGGCAGGAAATCACAATTGGGCAAAAACTATGAATCAAGGGCTCTGGACTATGACCCAAGGGACGCGGTAAGCTGTGCGATAGTGATCCGCCCTGCCAGAGCGAGACGCGCATGTGGTCGCTTTCCTTGTTTGCCAGCTTGTTTGCGGAGAACCGCGACGATCCATTGACGCGGCCGGAGATCCTCTGGGGTACGATCGGCCTGACGGCGGCGCTGCTCGTGGGCGCTGCGGTCATTTACGCTGTCGATAAGTGGCGGAAACGAGCCGCCGCTGGAAACACCGACGAGACAGGCTCGTTGACCAGTTTCCGCGAGATGTACGAAGCCGGGGAGATTACCGAGGCGGAATACGCCGAGTTGAAGCGCCGGCTGGCGGAGAAGGTCAAGAAGCAACCGCTCCCGTCCGCATCGGCAGCGAATGCGGCACCGGCAGCACCCGTTGTACAACCCGGCGAACGTGCGACGACCAACCCGTCTGCCCCATCGCCCAAGCCTACCGAATCGCCCCCGCCGCCATCAACGGCGTAGTTGGTGCTACGAGTAGAACCCGCAGGGTTCCGCTTTAATTCGGTACGATTGCGCGTGTTCTCCCGTTCCTTCGTCACACGACTCGTCTCCGCGGGTATGATTACGCTGAAGTTTGGAAGCCGCTCTTCCGGGCGGCACACGCGAACAAACTACCAGCACGAATCTGAAAGGACGCAGAAGCCGAAATATTTCGAACCATCGTGCTTCTGCTCATTTCGATTTTTCCGCCAGAATCGGGGAGCCCAATGCCTTCGGACCGTACTACGGGTGACACAGGCGGACGACGCCCGCCAGGCACCGCCGGCCGCAATCGCAACGCGTACTGCTCGTTCTGCCGCCGCAGTCATCGCGATGTCGGCCCGCTCGTCGAGGGACCGGGCGATGTCTATATCTGCGGCGAGTGCATTGAATTGTGCCAGTCGATCATCGATCAGGAGAAAAAACGCCGTGGAGGGCCGAAGACAGCCGCGGCCAACATCCCATCGCCGCGCTCCATCAAGGAGAAGCTCGACGCCTACGTGATTGGCCAGCAACGTGCAAAGAAAGTGCTCTCGGTTGCTGTTCACAATCACTACAAGCGACTGAGCATCGAATCAGGTGCGCGGCACGATGTTGAGATCGAGAAGAGCAACATCCTTTTCATCGGCCCGACCGGCAGCGGGAAAACGCTCCTCGCCCGCACGCTCGCCAAGATTCTCGAAGTCCCCTTCGCCATCGGCGACGCCACCACACTGACCGAAGCGGGCTACGTGGGCGAAGATGTCGAGAACCTGCTCCTGAAACTGCTGCACGCCGCGGACTTCGACATCGAAGCCGCGCAGCGCGGAATCATCTACATCGACGAAATCGACAAGATCGCCAAGACCTCGCAAAACGTCTCGATCACACGCGACGTATCCGGCGAAGGTGTGCAGCAAGCTCTCCTCAAGATGCTGGAAGGCACCGTCTCGAACGTTCCGCCGCAAGGCGGACGCAAGCACCCGGAGCAGCAGTACATTCAGGTCGATACGTCGAACATCCTGTTCATCTGCGGTGGGACGTTTGTCGGCCTCGAAGACATCATCTCGCGGCGATTGGGCCGCAAGAGCATTGGCTTCGGTGCGGTGGCGGAAGAGCAACGCGACCGCAGCCTGGGTGAACTGCTCAATCAAGTCACGGCGGACGACCTGATCGAATTCGGCATGATCCCGGAGTTCGTCGGCCGGTTGCCGGTTCTGGCTCCGCTCGACCCGCTCGACGAAGAAGCGATGATCCGCATCCTGACCGAACCGAAGAACGCTCTGGTGCGGCAGTATCAGAAGCTCTTCGAGATGGAAGGCGCGGAAGTTGAGTTCGAGCAGGAGGCGCTCCACGAGATCGCCCGGCGAGCAAAGGCTCGCGACACCGGTGCTCGTGGACTGCGTGCCATCGTGGAAGAAGTGATGCTGGAAGTGATGTACGAACTGCCCGAAATGGAGCACAAGGGCAAGCACATCATCACGGCGGAAGTCGTTCGTGGCGAACGCAAACTGTGGGAAAAGAAGCCCGGCAAGAAGAGCGCCTGAACGATTCCCGGCGAACGGCGCATCGTCAGGTCGCCGGTAAATCAAGCGCGTGACACTGGGGGGTGGAACGCCAACGCCCGCGGAGATGATCTCCGCGGGCGTTCTTGTTTTACGGTTCGGAATTTTCGGCTTTTGGGACGTCACCTTTCGCAGCGATCCGAATTGGTTTGACGCGCTCTCCATGGGAATTGACAATGCGAGAGCTATGTCCTCGGAGGTGCATGATGACGCTGTCAACACTGGTCGTGGTGGTTGCTCTCGTGTCGGCTGCCAGCGCGCAGGACAAGCCGTCGATCGAGGAGTCAACCAAGAAGGTGAAGGAACTTCAGAAGGAGCGGATCGCCGCCTTGAAGGCGGCGGCGGAGATCAGCCAGAAACTGGCCCAGGCGTTCCGTCTCGACATTTCAGAAGCGATGGAAAACAGGATGACCCTGCTCAAGGCGGAACTGGAAGCCGCCGAGACGGAATCGGATCGCATCGCGCTCTACAAAAAGGCCCTGGAAGATTTGAAGGCATGCGAGCAGCTGGCCAAGGACCAGTTCGCGGCCGCGCGTGCAACTGAATTGCCATTACATAAAGTCAAAGCCAGGCGTTTGGAAATCGAGATCGCCCTGGAGCAGGCGAAGATCAAGCAGGCCAAGGAGAAGAAGTAACTCGAAAGACCAGTGACTCGGAGGGAATGCCGGGCTCGCGCGCTTGATATCCCCGCGGAACACCCGTGCTGGGGACATCCCCTCTACGCCTCCTCTGGGGGCGTTCTTGTTTTTGGCTTCGAACGCCATTATAGTGGCAATATGAACATCCCATTCAAACCGCCGATCCGAACCATCGCGGATTTGCTCCATCGTTTGGGTGACATACCTGCGGATCGCGTTCGCTTCAACCCGGTGCCTGGAACCGCGACGGTCGATGATCTGTTGCGCGATGAGAACCACCGCTGCGAGTTGATCGATGATACGCTCGTGGAGAAACCGATGGGGTTGCGAGAATCGCTCCTGGCGGTGTGGCTGGGTCATCTTCTCTACGGCTTCGTCCATCCCCGCAATCTCGGCATCCTTTCTGGTGAGCAGGGAACCTTTGAACTCCTCGCGGGACTGGTGAGGCTGCCGGATCTTGCATTTGTTTCGTGGGACCGCTTACCGGGTCGGCGCCTTCCCGACGAACCTGTGCCGAATGTCGTGCCGGATTTGGCGGTTGAGATTCTGAGTGCAAGCAACACGCTTGGTGAAATGGCCCGCAAACGGGGTGAATACTTCAAAGCAGGCGTGCAGTTGGTTTGGGAGATTGATCCAAGAGTGCGAACGGTGCGCGTTTATACGTCCGAGACCACTTACACCGATCTGACCGCGAACGACACACTCGACGCCGCACCCGTCTTGCCCGGCTTCACACTACCACTTGCGCAACTCTTCGCGGAACTCGACCGCCACGGCTAACAGCCTACTCCGCTTCGGTCATGGGTACCTCACAGTGGGTCCCTTTGTTTGCTGAGTCGGGTTCCCCAGAAGTATACCCCTCACCGTCGCGTCCCAACCGACACGGCGACCTCTCTTTGAGGGGTGACGGGTGGTTTCGTTCATGAAGATCGTGTTACGGGTTGCGGGTTCGCCAGAATCTTGTTGACCGGAGCGGTCATTCACCTGATTATTGCCGGTCGTTTCCGTCACTTCGCCACTCCAATACTATGCCAGACACACACGGACAGCCGTATTACTTGACGTTCATCGTGGATGCTGATTTTGCTGTGGAGTTGAAGAAGACGGCAGCCAGCGACCCGGCGCACTTCGAGATTGAATCCGAAACGGAAAATCGCGATGCGACGAAACTCGGGTTCGACTTATCCACGGTCGCACAGATCGCCACGGTCATCTCCGGCACAATCACGACGGGCCGCCTGGCGGTTGATATTTACCGCTGGTGGTCGAAGAGCCGTGCCGAGAAAGCTATCATCAAGACGCCCATGAAGACGCTGGAATTGCACAAACATCTCCAGCCGACAGTGGAGGAGATTGAGCGATTCCTGACTGAATCACGTGCGCTGGTGAAGTAATGGGTATCCAACTCGACTTCGGTGGTTTCGACCCGACTTTCATCGGCGTGACGCTCAGGTTGATGAATGCTCGCGCCTGGAAATTTCACAACGAATATCGTGCAAGCAAGACGCCGCTTCCCGTCTCGCACCTTCCACCGGATGAGCGGTTCGAAGCGCTGTCGATCGCATCGGTCTTGATGCACGAGTTGCGCCACTTCCACGATTTCTTTCTCTCGGCATACAGCGCGCGGGTGTTCAAACTGCGGCTTCAGTCGCTGGCGAACGTGATGCAGATTCTGCCTTACCTGTTCGCCGATAATGCCAACTGTCTGCCGCTTCCATTGCCGAAGTGGTGCCGGATGGACCCGACGGCACGTGCGAAGTATCTGAACAGACTGCCCCAACGTGCGGACCGGCAAGCGTGGATTCCCGTTGCGCTGCCACAGATTCACAGCACGGACCCTCCTCTCCAAAAGGGCCCCGCCATCCTCGATGCCAACGAGGCACTCGCCCAACTGATCCGCGCTGCGCTTTCCAATCACGAATGGATCAACGAATTCGCCGCTGGGGCTTTCTCCCAGCGGGAAAAGATTCACTTTCAGCCCTGGCAACTATTGGAGCTGTCCGCCCTCATCGTGCAAATGCAGGAACTCTGGACGACTTACGGAGAGGCGGAAGTCAATCATTTCATTCTTTCGGTACTGGCCGCCGAGAAGAGCCCGTATGCGGCGATGCTCCGCGTCATCGTGTACATGGAGAAGCAACTCGGGCTGCCGCTTCAGGTCGCCAGTGCCGTGGCGAGTTGGAGTTTGTTCGGCAGTTACACGAAAGACAAATGGAATGCGTGCCCCACCGCCCGCTTTTCGGCTCTCTGGTCACATCTCCAGACACGCGGTTTTGAGGGAGCATCCGACGATATCCCGGACCTGTTCGCGCGGTGGAGTCGTGATCTGAAGTTGTCCACGGTTGAGGAGGGGGTACGCGACGCGCAGGGGATCTACGAGCGAGCGCACGAGTTGCTCCAGAGCCAGTTCAAGGCGAGTGGGTCCAATCTGCTCGATGAGTTGGGTGGGACGTTATTCTGCCGGGTCGCGGAAGGAGTTGCCAGGGCCAGCGCTCACATGGTGCGGCAATTCCTCGCCGATCCGGGCGCGTACACGCATCCGCTGTGTTACTTGCAGGATCCGAGTTTGTATGTCTGTCCGGTGTTGCGCCTCATGTGCGACGACTCTCTGGGATGGATTTCGCCCGTGCCGATTGCGGAACTGGAACGGGAGGGGTATCGCGTCATCTGGGCTAGTGCCGTGGAGGGCAAGGAAGTCATCCACGCGATGATCGAACCACTCTCGCTCAGCAAGTTCGTGTACCTGGATGTTGCGGATGTCGATGAGTTTGCGACGCAAATTGCACTGACGGATTACTTCTTCTCCGAGACGGTTCGCGATAGCCTCGATGTCAAACTCGCCGGCCGGATTTATTTCTCGAACCATCCCTCCCGCCCGTTTGAGGTGTAATCGAACGCCGTGCGATTGATCCCATTCGCGTCCTGATTTTCCGACGGTTCTCCGTTCGACTCCGTCTCAACGATTCTGGCGTTACCCCAATCTTACCCCAATCTGTCGGAAAGCCGGGCGCGCCGGCACACCAGAACCGTCGTTCTGTGGCGGACGCGAGCGTTCCCCCCCCGCACTCGTTCTATGGTCAGGCAAGGCTCGCGCGACGAAGGAACCCGCACTCGTCCCTCGGCGACTCGTTTCGCGGCGTGGATCTCATCTCCCGTCCTACATACTCAACCGCAGGAGAAGACGATGTCCGCAACTGAAATGGCTTTGATTTTCGCTGGGTGCATTTTGGCGATCGGTGGAATCGTGATTCTGTGGCGTCGCGGAGTACTCGCTCCGAAGCCAACCGTCTCCGCGCCCAGTGCCGACGAAGCAGCGAAATAAGTGAACTGCTTCAAAGCTGCCGTATCTACCGCCTGCCTGCCGATTTTTCGGCAGACCGGCGGAATTGACCGCATGCAAGCCACTCTGAGCTGCCGCCACATCTTGCGAAACAACAGCCAGCGAAGGGGATGAAGAAGATTCCTCAACTTACTTGCCGAGCGGCTCAAATCTCCAGCCGGTCCACGGAACGAAAATTGACTGACAAAAGTCGCTCGTTTTCCTGACACACTTCCCAATTCATTCTCTGACCGGTCGCGAGGAAGACTGCTAGACTAGAACACGATTCGCCTTTGTTCGAGCCGAGGCTAATCGCTGCTATGACGGACGAGCTTGCCGAAGCGTTGGTCGCGCTCTTCGAGCGGCTCGGCCCGTATGTGCGAACGGATTCGCAGTTACGGGAAGCGATGGTTGGTTTTGGCCGCGCTCTGACAGCGTGGACCGAGCAGATCTCCGGTGCGGCAACTGCCGTATCTCAGCAGCTTCCATCACAAACTTCCGAGTCGCTCCCGCCCCCTCCGCCTCTGGTCCTCCCCACCGACTTCACTCTTGCCAAGCCACCCGTTCGCCAGCCGGTCTGCGCCGACGAGGACGACCGCGGTATTGTCCCCACCGATCTCGGCGTGATCGTGCGGCGTTGTCAGTTGAAGGCGGACTCCGCACACTACGTCGCCTCGCGGAAACGCGGCGAGGTTCCCGCGACGACGCCGGAAGATCTCATTCGCCGTGCAGGAGGACTGCCCGACTGCGATCTATGGATGCTTCATCCCGGCGATTATGTCGATGCTGCGAAGGCATGGGAAGATCTGGCCGGGGCGTTCGGCGTGGGCGCGGAGGCCGCCGAATTGCTGGCGATGCTGAAGGAACTGCCCGATGGGTTAGCCGAACGTCATCGTGAACGCATTCTCTATACCGTGGCCGAGGCGCAAGCGATGATGTGGGCCGGGTTGCTCGACGTTCACCGCCGCGTCGATAACGATCAGATTCATCTGTTCGTTCACGTTCGGGAAGAAGCGCGACAGGCACAGATTTACATCAATCGTTACCTGAAACGCGAGGATCGTGTCTCTGCGGAAAACTGGCCGGACTTGCTGAACCGAGTGGGGGTGTTGAAAGAGCAACTGGCCGACGCACGTGGGAAAGCCCGCATGCGCGAGAAAGGGCTCAACAGCCTGAAATACAAGCTGCGGAAAATGGCCGAATCACCCGATAACGGGAGTGAGTGGCCGCGGGTACTGGAGTTGCTCGAAGATGTGGTCGCGGCTGGCGTACCACCCAGCAACGCCGACATTCGCGAACTCTTGCTGCCCGTGCTGGACACGCTGCCGGAGGATCAGGAACCGGGGCCGAACGCTGAGCGAGTCTTCCGCGCCGTGAACGAGTATCTCGCGACCCGGCCTGCAGCGCTGATCGAAACGGACGGGGAATTGACATCGCCGGAAGTGCAAGCCGTGGAGGAATTGCTTCGCGGTCATGAAGCCGTGCTGATTGGCGGGGTGGAACGAACCTCCGCTCGCCGTGCGATCGAGCAGGCCTTTGGGCTGGCCGAACTGAACTGGGTTTCAACGCGACCGCACGAATCGGTCACAATTTTTGAACCGGCGGTCTCGCGTCCGGAGGTGGCGGTGGTGCTGCTGGCCATTCGCTGGGCAAGCCACAGCTACGGCGACGTGAAAGATTACTGCGAGAAGTACGGCAAACCGATGGTGTATCTCACCGGCGGATACAACCCGAACCAGATCGCGCACCAGATTCTCGCGCAAGTTGGCGATCGACTTCGGTCGCCCGCCCGCGTGGGGTGAGGCGGTAAGATTTTGAACCACAGAGGCACAGAGACACTGAGAAAACAGAGGGAATGATTGAGATCAGTCGAAATCACTCCTCAGTCCCTCCTCGATCTCAATCTTCTGACTTTTTCATTTTTCTCTGTTTCTGTTTTCTCTGTGTCTCTGTGCCTCTGTGGTTAGTTTCCGTCTTCACTTCAACACGCCCAGTTGCTTGCCCACTTCCGTGAATGCCGCAATTGCTCGATCGATCTGCTCGGATGTGTGGGCTGCGGAGACTTGCATCCGAATGCGAGCCTGGCCGTGCGGTACCACGGGGTAGCTGAAGCCGATCACGTAGATGCCGCGTTTCAAGAGTTCGTTGGCCATGTTCGTGGCGATCGCCGCGTCGCCGAGCATGACGGGGAGAATTGGCGTCGGGCCGGGTTTGATCGTGAAGCCGGCCGACTCCAGCCCGGTGCGGAGCTTGGTCGTGTTCGCCTTGAGTTTGGCGCGAAGCTCGGCCGCCGAATCGATCAGTTCCAGCGCCTTCATCCCGGCCGCAACCAGCGCCGGCGGAACGCTGTTGGAGAACAAATACGGCCGCGAGCGGTTACGTAGCCAGTCCACGATCTCCGCGCTCGACGCCGTGAATCCGCCGCTTGCGCCGCCGAGCGTTTTACCAAGCGTGCCGGTGATGATGTCGATACGATTCAGCACCCCGAGTTCCTCGGCGCCACCGCGGCCGGTTGCGCCGAGGTGACCCGTGCCGTGGCAATCGTCAATCCCAACCGCAGCCTTGTACTCATCGGCCAAGGCGCAGATGTCCGGCAGGCGGGCGAGGTCGCCATCCATGCTGAAGACGCTATCCGTGAAGATCAGCTTGAAACGACAGTTCTTCGCTTCTTCGAGCTTCGCTTGCAGGTCGCTCATGTCGTTGTGCTTGTAGCGGAAACGCTGTGCCTTGCAGAGTCGCACGCCGTCGATAATGGAGGCGTGATTCAGTTCGTCGGAAAGGATCGCGTCCTGTTCCGAAAGCAGCGGCTCAAACAGTCCGCTGTTGGCGTCGAAGCACGAGATGTAGAGGATGCTGTCGCTTTTGCCGAAGAAACGAGCGATGTGCTGTTCGCATCGCTTGTGGATATCCTGCGTGCCGCAGATGAACCGCACGCTGGAAAGACCGTAACCCCAGACTTTGAGCCCCTCGAGCGCGGCATTCACAATGTCGGGATGATTCGCCAGACCGAGGTAGTTGTTCGCGCAGAAGTTGATGACCTCCGCGCCGTTCACGGTGATGTGAGAACGCTGCGGTGAAGTGATTCGGCGTTCCGCTTTGTACAGTCCCTTTGACTTGAGTTCGTCGAGCTGCGTCCGGAGGAAGCTGTTGATATCGTCGGCCGGCATGTCTGGAATCTCCTGTTATTGATGGAGGTATTTTACGAAGCTGAAGCAAAGACTTTCCGCGTTCCCGCGGACGCACGAGCGGGTATACTCGTCTTACTGCCGGTACTCCCGCCTTCGGTGCTTCATCATGCCTCGCACACCACTCTCACTCCTTCTCATTGTGTGCTTTGGTGGAATCGTCCAAGCCGACGAACCACTGCATGTTCGCATTGATGCGATCATCGAAACGAAGGCGAAAACGGATGGTGTGCCGTTGAGCCCACTCACCGATGACGCGGAGTTTGTTCGTCGCGTGTACCTCGACTTTGCCGGTCGCATCCCCACCGGTGACGAAACGAACGCATTCTTCGCGGATACTTCGCCCGACAAGCGCGCACGCCTCATCGACAAGCTGCTGGCTGCGCCGGAATACGCCACGCGAATGGCCGATGCGTTCCATGTGATGCTCATGGAGCGACTCGGCGACAACGCACAGTGGACACAGTTCCTCCGCGAATCGTTTGCGAATAATGCGAAGTGGGACGCGATGGTGCGGAAGATGCTTCGGGCCGATCCGAAGGACACGATGCAGCCAGGCGCTTCCTTCTGGCTTTCCAAACGCCTGGAAAACTATGGTCAGAACCCGGTTGATTACTCGGGCCTGACACGCGATGTCGGCCGACTGTTTCTCGGCAAAAATCTCCAGTGTTGCGAGTGTCACGATCATCTGTTTATCGACGACTACAAGCAGACTCAGTTCCAGGGACTTTACGCGTTCTTCAAGAATGCCTATCTGGCGAATCCCACGAAGATGCTCGTCGGTGAGCGACCCACGACGGAGAAAACACCATTCGCGTCGGTGTTTACGAAGGTGCCAATGCTCACCGGTCCGGCTTTGCCGGCGAATATGATGATCGAGATACCCGAGGTCGCGAAAGGAAAAGAGTATCTCGAACCACCGGATCGCAAGACAGGCTCACCCGGGGTGCTGAAGTTCAGCCCGCTCAAAGAAATCTCCGACCGACTCCCCACAAAAAACAACTCGGACTTCACGCGCAACAGCGCAAACCGAATTTGGTTCCTGCTGCTGGGCCGGGGAATTGTTCATCCGCTCGATTTGCACCACAGCGGCAATCCGCCGTCGCATCCAGAAGTGCTGGCCTTGTTGGCCAATGAACTGGCGGTTCACGATTTCGACATCAGATGGCTGCTTCGCGAAATCGCGATGACGAAGGCTTATCAGCGATCGAGCAAGTTATCCGCCGAGGCCAAGGATTCACCGCACCCGAAGTATTTCGCGACCGCCATTGAACGCCGGCTTACGGCCGAGCAACTTCTACAAAGCGTGATTCTCGCCACGAGCGCCGATGCGAAAATAGCCGACACGCTGCGGCCGAAATTCCTCAAAGCGTTCGCCAATCAGCCCCGCGAACCGGAAGACGAATTCACGCCCTCCCTGAAGTCGGCGCTGTTCATGTTGCACGATGACGCGATTCTCGGTCTACTGAAGCCCAAGCCGGGCAACCTCGTGGACCGGGCGGCGAAGCTTTCCGACACGGAAGCGGTGAACACGCTGTTTTTGGCTATCCTGTCGCGTCGTCCTTCCACGAAAGAACGCGACACGATTGCGAAGTTGCTGGCGAGGCACCCGGACAAACGCGCGGAGACTCTCAGCCGCGTCGCGTGGGCGATGCTCGCGTCGATGGAGTTTGGGGTGAATCACTGAAAGTGGTCGGCACACGGTGTGTGCCGACCACGCTGGAGGACAATATGTCACGGATGATCTTCGCGCTGGTGCTGGCATCGGGGTTGCCGTTTGCGGGGGGGTGTGGGTCGAAACCGGAGCCAACGCAGCCGAGTGCTTCGCTCGCAAGCGAACCCACTCCACCGCCCGCGCCGGCCTCGCCAACATCGCCCAACCCGCCGACTCCGCCAGTCCCGCCCAAGGCCGAGACAGCAAACGGTGCGTGGGAACTGGACGCAAGCAAACACACAATCCCGGCTGCACCGGTGAGAGGAAACATTGCGGGAGTGGAAGTAACGCCGGAAGTGCAGATCATGGGGAATGAGTTGAACTTCTGCGTGTTGAAGGAGGGGATGGCCACCGAGCGATGTGTTCGATTGAATCTCACGCCGATGCTCCTGCCGGGTGAACCGTCACCCACGGTGCAAGGCCGCAATTGGAAGATCAAGATCGATGCTGAACCGGGCCCGAACGTACCGATGGTGTGGGTGGAGGAGAAAGACAAACAGCCCTACCTGTATTCATCTGGCTACGCGCTGACGCTTGAACTCGGTCATCGCAAGGACGGTGTCGTTGCGGGCAAGATTTACCTCTGCCTCCAGGACGAGAAGAAAACGACGTTGGTGGGGACGTTCGCGGCCAAGTGCATTCGTCTGTCCACGGAGCCACCCGGCCCGGAGGAAGTGCCGTATATCAATGGCAAAATCACCGCCATTGGCGCCAAACCCGGTGCGGAAGCGCGAGTCGGAATTGCCGCATTTGCAGCAATGGGGGGCGTGACCTTCAGCGAATTCACGGTGCCGCTCGACCCGCCCATGGCAGTGCGAAAAGACGAGCCGGTTCCCTACGAGCATGTGAAGCTCAAGCCGGGTCGCTACTTGCTCTCGGTCGCTCTTGTGGGTGGGCCAACGGTGTCGAAGTGGGTCGAAGTCGCCGCCGACAGCAAGCTGACGGAGAACTTCACGATTGATGCCACCAAGACAGGCGGAGTGGAAGTGAGCGTACCTACGGGCGTGATGGGCAAAGTGCTGATCGCACCTGCGGATGAGCCGAACAAGTCGGCACTGGATGCCGACTTGTTCCGTGCGGTCTGCCTCCAGGTGATGCGCCAGGATATCGACATCGTGAGCGGCAAGGCACTCATCAAGAATCTTGCGCCGGGGAAATACGAAGTTCGCGCCGGTGAATTGAAAGGCACCGTCGAAATCGTTGCCGGCAAGACATCGGAGTTGGCACTGATGCCACCGAAGAAGTAAAAGCCGAGGACAGAGAAACACAACGAGCCGCAGATGACGCCGATAACACCGATGAGAGATCAGAAGACAGAGATCAGAGGACAGACCAACGACGTCATCTGTCTTCTGTTCTCTGTCTGATCTGTCTAATTCGCGTCATCGGCGGCTCTTTTCTCTTGGTTTGCCAGGTAAACACCATGCTTTGCACCCCGAACGAACATCACCTCACGCGTCGTCGGTTTCTTGGAGCCGCCGGCGCGGTTGGTCTTTCTGCTCTCGCCAATCCGCTCGTTGCGGAAGAGCTGAAGAAACAGCGGCGACAGGTGCTGTTCGTCTGGCTCGATGGCGGCATGAGTCAGCTCGAATCGTGGGACCCGAAGCCGAATACGCCGTTCGGCGGGCCCTTCCGGCCAATCCAAACGACTGTTCCCGGCATTCAGATTTCCGAACTGCTGCCGCACTGTGCCAGGCAGATGAAGCATCTCGCGCTTGTGCGCAGCGTCAGCACGCAAGATGACTCGCACTCCGCTGGCGTGGACCGCATCAACCGCGGCGACCCAAAGAATCGCGGTGTGGTGTATCCGTATTTCGGCTCGGCGGTTGCGAAGCTCATTGGGGCGGGGGATAGTGGGCTGCCGCCGTACATCTGGGTGAAGCCGATGAACGGCGGATTCATCTACAAGGACGCGGGGTTTCTCGGTCCGCGTTATGGCGCACTGGCGCTCGGCGATGGCAAACCGCCTGAGAATCTCCTTCGTCCCAAGGACATCACCACCGAAGAAGACGACGAGCGAAACGACTTGCGGAAACTGCTCGATAAAAACTATTCCGCGCAGCGGCGCTCCGAGTTCACGGAAGCGAACAGCTACGCGTACGAGATGGCGGCGCAGCTTCAGAAAAAGATTGAGCTATTCGACCTGTCGAAACTGCCAGCGAAGGATCAAGACCGCTACGGCACGCACGACCTCGGGCGGCATTTGCTTCTGGCTCGTCGGTTGTTAGAAGTCGGGGTCACATTCGTGAAAGTGACGAGCTACGGCTGGGACACGCACGGCGACCACTTCAACGGCGCGGCCAGTTTGCATCCGAAGTTCGATAAACCGTTCGCAGCCATGATCGAAGACCTCGCCGATCGCGGAATGCTCGACAATGTGCTCGTGATCGCGTGTGCGGAGTTCGGCCGCACTCCGCGCATCAACGGCCACATCGGACGCGACCACTGGCCACAGGCATGGAGCGTGTGCATGGCAGGTCGGGGTATCAAGAAGGGCGGCGTTGTGGCCGGGAAGACGAACGACCGCGGAACCGAAGTCGCCACGGAACCGGTCGATATCGGCGGATTGTTCCACACGTGGTTCCGCGCGCTGGGCGTGATCCCAGAGCGAACCGAATACCGCAACGGCGGTCAACCGCTTCCCATCGCACACGAGGACATGAAGCCCGTCAAGGAAGTGCTGGCATAACGTGGTGATTTGTAGGGTGGGACAAGTCTTCGCAGTCCCACCCAAAAGCATATGGTGGGACTGCGAAGACTTGTCCCACCATATGCTTTTGGGTGGGACTGCGAAGACTTGTCCCACCATATGCTTTTGGGTGGGACTGCGAAGACTTGTCCCACCCTACAACAAACACTCCCATGCAACCCAAAGTTCCTGTCGCAAACGTTCCGAAAGAACTCGGCAAGCCGATTGATCCCGGCGTGCAGGTGATGCGCATTCGCTATTGTCATGATGGGAAATTGTTCGTGGCCGCGTGTTTCGATGGCAAGGTGCGGCGCTGGGATGTGAGCGGAAAAGAACCGGTCGAATTCCCCGCGATTGCCGGGCACAACGGCTGGGTGACCAGCCTGGCGTTCGCCAGTTATGCGTTGTTCAGCACCGACTCCTGGGGTCGGTTGACTGCGTCTGATGTGACGGCGAAGGAACCACGCCTCTGGACTGTTGAAGCCGCACACGATGGCTGGGCTCGTGCGGTTGCGTCGAACGGCCCGAATGTGGCTACGTGCGGCAAAGACGGCTTCGTGCGGTTGTGGGAAAATGCCACCGGCAAAAAGATCGGCGAGTTCGAGACAAAAAGCGACACGCTTTCCGTCTGTTTTACGCCGGACGGCAAGAGCGTGCTCGCAGGTGATCTGTTCGGCATCGTTCGCGAGTTTGCGATCTCCTCTGGCAAGGTAACACGCACCTTCGAGGCGAAGGAACTGCACAAACTCGACCGCATTCAGGACGTGGGTGGTGTGAAGTGCCTGCTTGTCTCCGGCGATGGCAAAACACTGTTCGTTGCGGGTGCGGAACCGAAAACGGGTGGCTTCGTGCAGGCGGTTCCGCTACTCATCGCGTTCGATCTCGCCAGCGGGAAGCGGCTGGCAGAGTGGAAAGACACAAGCGACAGCGAGGGCTATGTCACCGATCTGGCCTGGCACCCGGCTGGTTTTGTAATCTTCACCACGAGCGGCCAGCCGGGGCGAGGAAAGTTTCACATCTGGAAACCGGGCGATGCAAAAACGCTTTTCAGTGGTGGGAAGCATCCCAACTGCCACAGCGTCACGGTTTCCCCCGATGGTACCACGATTGCCGTGAGTGCCACCAACGCCAACAGCAGCGGCAACGGCCGCGTGAAGGGGAAGGGTGGGGAGTATCCGAACAACTCCTCGCCGATTCAGTTCTGGAACTTGCCGAAGCTCTAAAACGCCGCTTCCGTCACTTGTAACTTCACGCTCACCACGAAGTCCTTCACCTTGGCGCGGTACTCGGTCATGTGTGGGGCCGCGCTGTGAGCGTACAACGCCTCCACGCTCTCCCACTTCTCAATCACCGTCACCACGTCGGGGCGGGGGCCTTCCTGAACCGCGATGGTGGTCGGCACGTCGATGGTTGGCTGATACTCGATGCATCCGGCTTCCGTGCGAACAATCGGGGTCAGCCAGCGAAACACTTCGAGAAACGCAGGTCGTGTATTGGGCTGCAGCGTGATCGTGGCAACGACGTGAATCATGTGCGTTCCTTGTTGTCGAACGGGAAGGCATTCGGAGTGGTTATAGCGGAATGGAAATAGGAGTGAGTAACTCCGGGTCGTCTTCTTCCGGTGCGTTCACGCGGGTACTGACCGGCCAGCACTCCATCTGTTCGGCGGGGTAAGGTTTGAGGAGAGTCAGCAATTGAGTGGGATTCCGATCGTTCGGGTCAAGCCACGCGGCGAAGTGCTCTTCGCTTACGATGACCGGCATGCGCTCGTCCATCGGTTTGACGAGATCGTTGGCCGGCATGGTCAGTACCGCGACCGTCTCGACAAGCCCTTCGGGAGATTCCCATCGGTCCCAGATGCCAGCACACACGAATACCCCGCTGGTCGGGCGGAAATAGTATGGCTGCTTCCGTTTGATACCTGGCTTCCAGCCATAAAACCCGTTCGTGGGGACCAGGCATCGCCGCGATCGAAACGCGTCGCGGAATGAGGGTTTCTGCGCTACGGTCTCCGAGCGAGCGTTCACATACCCCTCGTGCGCTGGGTCAGTATTCCAGTGTGGAATCAGCCCCCAGCGCAGTTCGGCGAGTTCGCGCACGGCGTTCGTTATTCGCACCACGGGAATTGCGGCCGGAGGGGCGACGTTGTATCGCGCCTTCAATGTGGGTCGCGTGTGAGTTGTTTCGGGGGGGAAGGCGAACAACTCGGCCATCTCCGTTTCGGTGATCGTCATGACGATTCGAGCAGGCATGGGGACGCCGTGGTGATGAGGTGGGGAAAGTATACGGCGTATCTGCTCATGTCCCATGTCAGTGGAGCCCCACCATACCATCTCCGCAAACCGCGATGTTGCGGTTTCTCATTGCTTTCACAGGCTGGCCCTTCGACAATTTCGTGCAAGCCCTTTCCCGAGTTCGGAGTCCGTGATGAAAACGTTGCGTTTGGTGATTCTGGCGGCTGTTGGAAGTTCGGTGATTACATTCGGATTGATGACCGCGCTGGCGGCGCGGCAGAAGGAATATAAGAGTGGAATCGTCTGGCCGGAACCGAATGTGGTCACGCCCGGCAAAACCGACAGCGATCCGCCCTCCGACGCAATCATTCTCTTCGATGGCAAGGATCTATCGAAGTGGAACAACGGCGAGAAATGGGAAGTGAAAGACGGGTACGCCGTCGTGCAGAAGACGGACATCACCACGAAGGACTCGTTCGGTGATTACCAACTCCACGTCGAGTTCGCCACGCCAGAAGTCGTGAAGGGTAGCGGGCAGGGGCGCGGAAATAGCGGCGTGTTCCTTGCCAACCGCTACGAAGTGCAGGTTCTCGACTCCTACGAAAACAAGACTTACTTCGACGGCCAGTGCGGCAGTCTTTACAAACAAATGCCGCCCATGGTGAACGTCTGCAAGAAGCCGGGCGAATGGCAAACGTACGACATCATCTTCACCGCCCCGCGATTCGACGAAGCATCGAAGGAAGTGAAGGTACTCCAGCCGGGTTACGTAACGGTCATTCAGAACGGCGTGCTGATCCAGAATCACTTTGAGTTGCAAGGCGGCACGTTCTACGATCGCCCGGCGGCGTACGAGAAGCACCCGCTGCAGCAACCCATCCGGTTGCAGAATCACGGCAATCCGGTGAAGTACCGCAACATCTGGATTCGCGAGATCAAGCCCATCGTAGGCAAGAAGCCGGAATAACCGCGTTCAAATGAGAACGCGACCTGCCGCGTTCTCATTTACCAAGCGAAGGCCATGTCTTCACCCACTGCTACTCCCGTTGCTCCCGCCACCCCGCCGCGAGGCCGGCTCACGCCGATTCGCTTGCTCGGAGCTGTCGCTTTCGCGGCGGTCGGATTCGTGGCGGTGTGGCAAGGCTCTGGCGTCATGGGCTTCGGCACCGATGCCCATGCCCTGCGTGTTGTTGTTGTCGTGGCCTTGCTGTTTGTGTGTGGTCTGGTTGTGGTGTGGCCGAATGGGAAGACAGTGAGACGCGTACCGGTCGCGCTTCTCGGTCTCGCGTCGGCAGCGGCGGCGTGGTGGTTTGTGCCGGCGTCCCCCGATGGGCACGCGTTGCATGATGCGGCCAGCGAGCGCACCAAACTGGAGCAACAATTCGCATCTCCGTTGCTCGAAGATCTGCCCAGCGGTCTGCGTGCAAAAGTCTCTCTGGAAATGTTGGAGGCACAATACCCCAGCCTTACGGTGGGTCTGAGAGATCAGTACATGGCCTGGCTAGGGGTGGCCGAGAAAACCTTGACAGAGAAGTTCCAGCAACTGGCACTGGATGACATCCCGACAGCACAGTCGCTGAACACTCGCGCCTATCTCGTTGGCGAACTCGACGCCAACACCGCCACTCGACTTGAAACGGCATTCCGGGAGTGGCTGACGCTCGCTGTCCGAACCAAAACGGAAGAACTGGCAAAACTTCCGCGCGGCGAGTGGGCCGAGTTTGACCGCACTGCACCCGGCCGACAGATGCTCGCGGCGGCATTTCCGTCTCGTTACCCCGCTCTTGTTCGAGCCGAGAGGGAGTGGGTCGATTCATCGGTCGAACACCTCATCAGTAATCACTCGAAGCCAAAGCCCGATCCGATCCCGTTCCGACAAGGGTTCTGGATTCAGACTCACACGGACATTCTGGCACTGAAATCGCTTGATCGCACCGGGAATCGTTTCGCCAAAACGCGGATTCGATTGTTCACGGTGGCGCACGCAGTGGCTCAACGTGAAGTGGCGGCGCATCTCGAAGCTGGGGCTTACGATCTCGCCTTCGGAGTGGCACGCAAGCACTCGGTCGAATGGCAAGCGGCCGCGACACTGCTCGGCCCAGAGGAACTGAAAAAGCTCGACACGCTCCGCGCCGCGTGCGCATTCTTCGATACGCTCTTCGAGAAAGCGGCCAAGCCGCCGGAAGCGGCTGAAATCGCTCCTCCTCCTCGAACCAAACCGTGAGGAAACGCATCATGCGAGGCCAGATGCTCGTGCCTGCAGCGCTCATTGCGTTGTTGCTCACGGAATCGCATGCGTGGGTCGCCCCGCCCCGGCCGCGTCCGCGACCACCCACGCCTCGCCCCGAGCCGCGTCCGCCGGTTGGTCGAGCGAGGCCCGAGTTCCGCAACGCATTTGAAGACGCTCGCGAGCGGAGCGCCAGGGAAGCAGCTGACTTGCTCCGCACGCAGGGGGCACTGATCGGCCGACGCGAACGGGCCGCTCTGCTCAACATCATCGCGCACCAAATGCTTTGTCAGAAACAATCCGCAAGCCTCGTGGAATTGCGGCAATTACGCACGGACTGGCTCGCGATCGGCTCCGGTGTGGGTCTCGATCCGATTGTCGCAATGGAACTGGAGGCGGCCGAATCGGCCGCAGAACGGTTGCTGCTGGCCGAGGTGCTGAAACTCATTGCGGATGGCCGATTTGCCGACGCGGATGAGAAGCTCGATTTTCTCGAATCACCGCGTTATCTGCCTGCCGTCGTGGTTCAGACGCTGCCGGAGCTTCGCATGTGGTTGCAACAGGCCGTTCCGTTCCTCCAGATGCAGGCGGTATTGAAACGCGACGGAGTCTCTTTCAAGGAGGCGTGGCAGCCGGTCGCCCATGTCGCACGCGATCGGATGCCGCCATCGCTTGCACACGCGGCGGATATTTGGCGGTCGTTGGATCGTGCGCGGCCAATGCTCTTGCCCGGCAGTTCGCCATCCGTCTCGGAACTGGAAGCGGCGCTCAAGGACGCGACATCGACCGCCGGCATGGAACTGGCGAACAAACTTCGCGTCGAACTGGCCGCCAAGCTCTTTCTCCTGGGGCGTTCGAATGATGCGGAGACGCTCCTGGAAGGCGACCTCGATCCAGTTCACGCCGCGGCTGTCCTCGCCGATGTTCGCGCGGCCGTGCTCGGCCGTGGGGAGATCACCACGCCGCAGCTCGCCCGGTTTGTTCCGGTCGATCGCCCCACGCCCCCACCAGCGTCAATTGCGATCCTTCCACCCGATCAACTCGCGAAGTGGAAGCCGCCAGCACGAAAGTCTGGCGAAACAACAATCGATGCCGCCATGAAGGACGTGAAGGGGCGAGTGAACACAGCGGTGCATACGGCGGTCGTTTTGCGTACCACGAAAGTCAACGACGCGGTGGAGGTAGTTCGCGCCGCACTTGCGGCGGAAGCGGAGCCGCTGAAGACGTTTCTGGACAAGGTTGAAGTTGCGCGTGGAAAGCCATTCGCTTCTGATGTGGAACGCCACCTGGCAATCGCGGCCGCAACGCGTGGATTGACCGTTGCGGAGACAGTGGGCGTGCTCGGGGCCGATTCCGATCGCCCCGCCGTTGCTGCACGGCTTCTCGCTAACGTACCGGCATTCGCGAACCCCGGCTCGTTTGCTCTTACGGTCGAAGTGGCGGGGCATGCGCCGGCCGCTTTCGCCGCATACCCGGATGCGGGCTTCAAACTGACGGGCGCAGTCACGCGTGCGCGTCTTCGCGACGCCGTCACCACGGTTCTGAATGCCCACGCCGCAAAGGTTGCCGCCAACCTGGCTCCATCCCCACTCGACCGTTCCGCACTGGAGACCGAAGTCGCGAAGCGACTGGGAGTCGCGGCCAACGCGATTCAGTCGGTCGAATACATTCAAGCACTGCTGGATGTGTGCCGGGATTGGTCAGAAGATCATACCCGGCTCAAGACTGCCGTGAACGCGTTGAACGAAGCGATCGCGGCGCTCGAAGCGGGTGGAGGTGACTCGGAAGAGGATGCCAAGGACGTGTTGGCTCTTGCGAAAACTCAGCGTCTCACGATGCAGTTGGATCGCAAACGCCGCGAAATCGGAGTGACGGTTGGTTGCCGGTTGCTTGGCGAATACGGCAAGGCTGCTACTCCCGCTCGCGATTGGCTTCGAGAACAAATGCAAGATGGGGGGCAACCGTGGCAGGGGGATGCTGCGAACACGCTGAAAAAACTGGGTGGGAAGTAACGCCGCCTGCGATCGGATGATCTCTTCAACAACGGTGCTCCGGATTGTGATGCTGGTTTGCGTCTGTTAGCATCATCACCAAGTCGAAGATGGCTCTGATCGCACGGAGGCCCGATGGCTGCCACTTGGCGGCACTACGACGGTGTAACAAATCCCTCATCCCGTGGAGCTTGCCGTGTTCCGATTCTTCCTTGCGACCGCGACCCTGGCAATTGCGGCTCTCTTCGTACCAGCCGCCGACGAACCACCCAAACCAAAAGCCAAAGTTCAGCAATTGAAAGGCGAAGTCAACCCTCTCCCGCGGATGGCTCCGGATTTCGTTGGCGATAGCACCCTGGCATACATGGCCGAGATATCCGTGAATCTCAAAGCCGGCCAGGACGTCTCTTTCGGCTGCATCGTCCCCGGTAAGGGACGGCATGTGCTTCTCGTCCTGTTGGATCCAGCCGGGAAGGAACTTGCCATCTCGAAGTCGGGAGTCAAGATGATGACTCTCCAGGTCGAAGATGTGAATGCGAATGGAGAGTACAAGCTTCTGATCTTCACAAGCCTGATGGGCCCCTTCACGCTCACGGCCACTATCTCCGCGGAGGAGGAACTCAATATCAAGGCTCTCGAAGACGAAATTGCGAGCCTCAAACAGCAACTCGCAGACGCGGAAGCCCGATTGAAGAAGGCCAAAGCAAAGAAGCCGTAACCAGCCGCCCAACGACCCCTCACGCGCCGCTCGGTGTCGTCGGACGCACATTGGTAATCAGCCGGGCCGAGCGGTTGCGCGTGATGTAGTTGACGAACCACTGGAATAGTACAAGGATGCGATTCTCGAACCGCGTCAGATACATGATGTGGATGAACAGCCACGCCAACCACGCCAAGTATCCACTAAACTTGAATCCCATGCTCTCAGCCACCGCCTTCGCCCGGCCGATGGTCGCCATTGTCCCCTTGTCGAAGTAACGGAACGGTCCCTTCGGGCTTTCCCCCCGCAGTCGCCGCACGATCACGCCCGCGACATACTCGCCCTGTTGCATTGCCACCGGGGCAAGACCCGGAAGCGGTTTGCCGTCCGGACCTGGGTGATTGGCGAGATCACCAATCACGAACACATCCGGCCGGTTGCCCACGGTGCAATCCGGATTCACCGGCACCCGGCCGGAGCGGTCCGTTTGCACACCAACAGCTTCCGCAATGAGTTTCCCCAGCGGCGACGCCTTCACACCCGCAGCCCACACAATCGTTTCCGTGTCGATGCGCTGTGCTTCCCCCTCCCGCCATCCGGCTTCACCAGCACATGGTCCGATTCAATCGCAGTGACATGGCAATCGAGCTGCACTTCGATGCCCATCTCCTGGAGCTCGGTCTTTGCCTTCTCGCTGAGTTTCTCGTGGAACGCAGCCAGCACGCGATTCTGCCCCTCCACGAGAATGACGCGTGCCGTTGCCGGGCTGAAGGTGCGGAAATCGGCGCGGAGCGTATATTTGGCCAGTTCCATGATTGCGCCGGCCATCTCCACACCCGTTGGTCCGCCGCCGACCACGACAAAGGTGAGTAATCGCGCCTTCACTTTCGGATCGGGTTCGCGTTCGGCCTTCTCAAAGGCGCTGAGCACGCGGCGGCGAATTTCTGTCGCGTCCTCGATCGTCTTCAACCCTGGAGCGCGTTCGGCCCACTCGGTGTGGCCGAAGTAGTGATGCGTGGAACCGGTCGCGACGATGAGCGAATCGAATGGCACACGACTGCCGTCGGCGAGCAGGACCGACTTCGTACTCAGGTCAAAACCAGTCGCCTGGCCGAGCAGGACTTGCGTATTCCTTTGCTTTTTGAGAATGGCGCGAAGCGGAGAGGCGATGTTCGCTGGTGAGAGTGCGCCGGTTGCCACCTGGTAGAGAAGCGGTTGAAACAGGTGGAAGTTACGGCGATCGATGAGTGTGACCTGCGTGGGCGTCTTGTTGAGTGCCTGCGCCGCGAGCATGCCGCCGAACCCACCACCGATGATTACGACCTTGTGCGACACGATACCCTCGGACATGTGCTTCCTCCGGTTGGTGTCGGGCTAGTGTATGGAGAGAAGGCAGAGGAACGTGGCTCGGACAAGTAGAAGAGCCGCAGATCAACACAGAAACGACGAAGAGCAGAGTAGCCGCAGATGACGCAGATCAACACGGATCTGATACACAATGCGGTTGAGATTGTCGCATTCTGAACGAGCCGCGACCGCACCAGTAGTTTCAAGGGTTGTGTGTTGTTCTGTTGTTTTCAGCCCCGGCAGGGGCAAGAGATGTTAGCCCAGGGTGAAGCGCAGCCGAAGGCCAGCGAAACCCTGGGAAGACGACCCAACGTATCCACAAGCCCCGGCAGGGGCGACAGAAACACCCATTCATGCGGTTCAGATTCTGTCGCCCCTGCCGGGGCTCCATGCTCGTGTCGTGCGTTGTCCCAGGGTTTCGCTAGCGCTTCACCCTGGGCTAACATCTCTCGCCCCTGCCGGGGCTGAAAACCACCCAGGCAACACCTTGAAACTCCTGGCCAGGGAGCGGTTGAAGCTTTCTGCTCCCGGCGGTCGAGGCTCGTTGAAAACCAGACACAATCAAACGCACCGTGAATGAGAAGAGAATTTGAGACAGGATGAAGCAGGATTGGGAATCCGAATCATGGCAATCCTGTGATCCTGTCTAAACTCTTCTGGTCTGTCTTCTGTCTTTAATCTGTGTTTATCTGCCTCATCTGCGGCTCTGATCTCTGTGCTTTCCACCAAACGCCCAGGCACAGTGTCAGGCTGGCGGGCGCGACCCACCAGTATTCGTGCAACCCGCGCGGTGACGCTAGCGACGCGACCGTGACCAGCGCCTGACCCATCACAAACACACGTGCCAGCGGCCATTGTTTCGCTGCGAACAATTGCGCCGCTGCCCAGACCATCGGCACGAGTAGCACGGGCAGGTCAAAGAGCCAACCGCCGTAGGGCGTCGTTAATAACGACACCCCGACCGCGAGCGGCAACATCTGCGGCCAAGCCCACTCTTTTCCTTTCCACAGCCGCAATGCCAGAAAACTGACACAGGCCACCGCACACGGCACGAACTGGACCCAGAAGTCATGCGGAGCGAGCCATTTTCGCAACCAGAACGCCGGTACGGGCAACCACCAGTCGGAGAGCGGCGTGGCACCTTCGGCCGGGTGGCGCACGGCTTCCACAAACTGCTCGACCACGTGTGGATTCGCCAGACAAGCGATCCCAAGAGCCAGCGTGATGGTCGCGGTCCCAGCAGTGAGTGTTTTCGCTCCACGGCGCGTGAGGGCATCGGCCACAAGCAACACACCAAACACTGCCAGCAGGTGGGGTTTGAGTGCTGTCAGGGCTGCACACGCTCCAGCAGCGAGGGGCTTGTCCTTGTGCTTGAAGTGCAGAAACCCCGCCAAGCCCAGCAGAATGAAGCCAGTGTTCTGCCCGTAAGTGACGACCCACCACGTTCCTGCGCAACACGCCGCGAGAATTGGCGCGGGCCATTGCGGCTGTGCCGGTGCGTAGACCTGCCAGAGCAATCGGCTGGCGTAGAGGACCGCGCCAAGTTGCAGGCAGGCCCAGAGTAATGCCGCCCATGTCGCGGGCAGGGCCCCCACCGGCATATAGAGCGCCAGCGACGGCGGCGGGTTCCACATCATCACGGCGTGGTCGCGGCCAGGGTCTACCGTTTGCTGTTCGGCGAGGAGCCAGGCTGGATCGTAGGGATTTGCGCCGTGCAGGTTCAACCGCCCGGCGGCCCAGTACTCGAGGAAATCTTTCGAGAGCCAGCGATCAAATGCGCGCGTATTCTCGGCAACAAAGGCCAGCCCACCCAAGCCGGCCGCGAATATCAGAAGCGATCGAGAGAGCTGAATCATTGGCCTTTAGCGGGTCAGAATGAATCGGACGTTGGCAATCGCGTCTGCGTCGCCGGTGAGGTCGAACACATACAGGCAACCGCCGAGAATCGCGGTGGGTTCGCGAGTGCGGAGCCAGGTGAATGTATCTGGGTCGTTTAGGTAGATACCGAGCAGGTTGTTCACGCTCACGACAAGGACATGTCGAGGAGCGTTGAGAGGAATCATTTCACCGCCGGGTTCCCCCACACGACCATAAGTCGGCAGTGGTTGAAAGCGGATGCCATACGCTTCCGGCCGGTCGGTGCCGAAGTACGACAGATACACCGCATCAATGCCGTTGGCATCCATGTACGCCTTCAATTGCGGAAGCCCCTGCCCCCAATCGATGTTGGAATCCGCGACGTACTGACTCGCCTTTCGCGGCCCGCCGGCCAGTTCGTTGAAGTACGCAATTGGGAACGGATCGCTGCGCGTTGCCGAGATCGCCGCCCACGCCACACACACACCGAGCAGAACTCGCCCCGCGCACCGGCAACACCCGCCGCACGCCAATCCCGCTGCGATCACATACAGGAACGGCAATATCGGCAACAGCACGCGAATGCCGAGGTCCACACGCGAATACGATGCGAGCGCGAAGAATACCAGCGGAGGAACAAGCAGGAATGTGGCTCGCGGTGCGCGGCGCATTGCACCTGTGATGCATGCGAGCAGCACGCCGGCGATGAGCCCAAGCGGCAACTTGAGCGGCAACAGAACGAGGAAGTAGTGATACCAGCCTGTACGGGAGCGTTCGCCGTTGAGGTACATCATGCCGTCGCCGTGTTCGGCACGCGTGAGCTGGAACTTCAGCCCGCGTCCCCACTGGTCGAAATGGATAAAGCCGTAGGTTGCGGCGAGTGTGATGATCGCGATGAGACCGAGCCGGAAGGCAAATTCGATCGCCGCTCGGCGGGGTGGTGTTTCCGTGGGTGTGCCCGGCAGCGCGAGCCGACCCCCGCGCTGAACGTGCACCAGCCCCGCTGCTCCCAGCCCGGCAATCACCGCCAGCGCCGAGAATTTCGCACCCAGCGCCAGTCCCAATGCCATACCTGTGGCGATCAGCAATCCGCGCGACGGCGCTGCAGTGTATTCCCACAGTAAATAGCAAGCCAGCAGCGAGAAGAGCGTCAGGCCGATGTCGGTGGAGAGCACGCACGACAGCGCGAGCAAATTCGGGTCGCACACGGCAAATGCACACGCACCCATCCCGGCAAGACGCGAGTTCCACAACCGGAATGCCCACCACCCCGCGAGCAAGACTACTCCGCAGCCGAGAGCGAGATTTATTCTGCGGGCGGAGGAGAGCAATTCGCACGGTGCGCAGTTCGAGTGAAAAAGAAATGCGGTGCCGATGTGCCAGTGATCGTCTTTTGTTGCCGCCGCCACATCATGCGGATACGTCGGCCGATCGCCAATCAGAAGCGGTGCAGTCCAGAGCAGCTTCAACAGCGGCGGGTCTTCGCGATTCAGGCGGAAGCTGCCGGTGGTCCAGTACGAATAGCCAGCGGCGAGGTGAACCGGCTCGTCAAAGGTCGGACCGTTCGCCGCGAGAAATTGTTCGCCGCGCGACCAGTACCACGCCACGAGCGCAAGGCACGCAACCACGGCAGCGGCATTCTGGAAGCGAACGGCGTTCATGCCGTAGCTTAGAACGCGGCGCGGTAGATGTTGAGGATTTCGTCCTCACTTTGCGGCATTCGTGGATTCACACGCATCAGTCGTTTGATTGCAAATGCTTTCGTCGCGAAGCCCGGCAGCATCTCTTCTGTCACGCCAATATCGCGCAGTCGCGTGGGAATGCCGATGTCGATGCGCAAGCGTTCCACTTCGGTAATGGCCGCCATTGCGGCTTCGGTCGGGCGAAGAGGGACGGAGAGGCTGGCTCCCAGTCGAGCTGCAATCTGGGCAAACTCGCCGACCCTCTTCGGCAGGTTGAACTGCATCACAAATGGCAGCAACAATCCATTCCCGGCCCCATGCGAGACGTGCACGGCACCGCCAACGGGATATTCCATCGCATGAACCAGCGCCACGCCGGAGTTGGAAAATGCCAGTCCGCCAAGCGTCGCGGCCAGAGCCATTCCGTCGCGGGCTTCGAGGTCAGTCCCATCCTTCACCGCTCGACGAAGAAACCGGCCGACTAGCAAGATGGCTTCGGTGGCCATCATATTGGCCATTGGGTTTCGTCCTTGGTACACACTCTTCTCGCCGCTGGGGAGCGGGAACAGGTCGTTATCCACCGCGCAGAAGCCCTCGATGGCGTGCGTGAGCGCATCAATGCCGGAATCGGCGGTGACCTTCGGCGGGCAACTGACCGTGAACATTGGATCGACAATCGCGAACGCGGGCCGCAGGAACGGGCTGAGGCAGGATACCTTGATATGGTTGGCGGTATCGGTAAAGACTGCCGCCGCAGAGACTTCCGAACCGGTACCAGCGGTGGTGGGGATGCAGATCAGCGGCTTCACCGGACCAGGAATGCGGCAATCGCCGGTGTAGTCGAGGGGATCGCCGCCGTGCGCGAGAATCATGGAAACGAGCTTTGCCGTGTCCATGTTACTGCCGCCGCCCAGCCCGATGATGACATCCGGGTTGAAGTCTCTGGCAGCCGCAATGCATTCCCGAACGAGTTCCACACCCGGTTCCGGCGTAACCCTATCGAACGCCTCGAAAACGACGTTCCCAGCCGTGAGTGGTTCGGTCGTTTGCGCAAGCAGTTTCGCCTTCACCAAAATCGAATCGGTGACGATGAACGCGCGCTTGGCGTTGAGGCGTTCGCATGCCTCGCGCAAGTGAACGCGAACCGCGTTGCGGCCGAAGAATAATGTTCCGGCGGAAGAGAAAGACCAGGTTCTCATGTTAAATTGCGGATTGCGGATTGCGGATTCAAAACCGAGCCGAGCGCTGGTGATGCCGCTGTTGTCGGGTAGTATAAGCCGCGTGGAGTGGCTTTCATTCCGCATTCCGAATTCCGCATTCCGCAATTTAATATGCGCATCGGCATTCTCACTATCTCCGACCGGGCCAGCCGTGGCGTGTACGAAGATAAAGGCGGTCCTGCCATCCGCGAGTGCCTGAACGAGTTCCTTTCATGTGAGTGGGAGCCACACGCATTGGTGATTCCCGACGAGCAAGACCAGATCGAAGCCACGCTCAAGGCAATGTGCGACGATGAGGGATGCTGTCTGATCATCACCACCGGTGGTACTGGCCCCGCCAAGCGCGACGTCACACCCGAAGCCACCGAAGCTGTGTGCGAGAAGATGCTGCCGGGCTTCGGCGAGCTGATGCGTCAGGTGTCGCTGAAGTCGGTGCCGACCGCGATTCTTTCGCGGCAAACGGCGGGTATTCGCGGCAAGTCGCTCATCGTCAATCTCCCTGGGAAACCCGCGGCGATTCGCGAATGTCTGCTCGCGGTGATGCCCGCGATCCCGTATTGCATCGACCTGATTGGCGGGCCGTCGTTAACGACCAACGAGAGCGTCGTGAAGGCGTTTAGGCCGAAGGCGTGACCAAGGTGTTGTGGGGCAGGCCGGGAGGCCATGCCCCACAACAAGCAACCCGGCGTCCTCTTCCGAATGATGAGGTGTTCCATGCGACTAGCAATCATGCTGGTGCTTCTGCTTCCTTCGATCTCGTACGCCCAGACGCCGGAGATGATCGAGGCGGTCGAGCGAAAGCTGGCGACGCTCAAGTGGATTCAAGATCAGCAAGACCCCAACGGGGGGTTTTATCTCGCTCCACAAGACCCGAAGGCCGATACGAAACCGGTTCCGAGTTTGCGTGCAACGAACGCCGCTGTTCGTGCATGGAAATACCTCGACGGTGAGAATCTGGGCTCGAAGTTCCCGAACAAGGACAAGCACGCGGCGTTCGTGCTGAAGTGTTACGACCCCAAGACCGGCGCATTCGCTGAGCCGGGCGGTAAGCCGGACGTGATCATCACCAGCGTTGGCGTGATGGCCGCGGCGGAACTCGGTATTCCGCACGAGAAATACGCGAAGGCGATGGACTACCTGAAAGCGAACGCCAAGACCTTCGAGGAGGTCCGCATTGCGGCAGCGGCGGTGGAAGCGTGGGGTGTGAAGGATTGCCCCTTCAAACTGGATGAGTGGGTGAAGGTGGCCACGGATTACGCCGCGCAACCGCACCCCAAAGAGGACCCGGCGCGCGTCGCTGGCTCCGCGACAGCACTGTTTTTGCGGCTGGGATACAAGCTCCCGCAGGACTTAGCGCTAGCCTCGCTCATCTTGCGGGACGGGCAGCGGAAGGACGGCGGATGGGGTCAGGTTGAGGGCCAATCGGATATCGAGACAACGTACCGCGTGATGCGGTCACTCATGCTCTTACATGTGAAACCAAAAGACACGAAGAAACTCCGGGAGTTCCTTGAGGCACGCCGCAACAAAGACAACGGCTACGCCACCACTCCCGGGAGTAAGTCAAGCATGAGCGGCGTGTATTACTGCACCATCATCACGAAGTGGTTGAACGAGATGGAGAAGAAGTGATGCCACTCGCAATGAGCCGGAAGCGTATTTGACGAGCCGGAAGCGTAATTGACGAGCCGGAAGCGTCAGCGACGGGCTTGTGCTTTACGAGCCGGAAGCGTCAGCGACGGGCCTGGCTCACGAGCACCTTTTGCCCGTCGCTGACGCTTCCGGCTCGTAAAGCACAAGCCCGTCGCTGACGCTTCCGGCTCGTAAAGCACAAGAAAACAAGCCCGTCGCTGACGCTTCCGGCTCGTGAAGAGGGCTTGTCGGGAGGTTCCGATTGTGGCTGAACCGCTTGCCTACTTCATCACGTTCACAACGTATGGCACATGGCTGCATGGTCGCGATCCAGGTTCTGTGGACCGTGAGCACAACGTGCCGGGCACTCCGCTCCTGGAACCTGTGCGAGCCCGGGAAATCGCGAATCAGAAACAGTTACGTCAGGAACCGTATCGACTCGACGAATCGCGAAGGGGCGTCGTCTTGCGGACGATACGAGAAGTCGCGACGTATCGTGGATGGAAGTTGTGGGCTGTACACGTCCGGAGCAACCACGTTCACATTGTCGTGACGGCAGGTGCTAAACCGGAAAAAGTGATGGCAGATTTGAAGGCATGGGCGAGCCGACGTCTACGCGAAGAGTGCGGAGAACCTGCTGATCGGGACCGTTGGACGCAACATGGAAGCACTCGTTGGTTGGATACCGAAGTGTCGTTGGCATCGGCCATCACTTACGTCGTGGAAGAACAGGGCGATATCATGGCGTGTTTTGATGGACGGAGCCAAGCTCCGGAAGAGGGCTTGGCTTGTGACGAGCCGGAAGCGTAAGCGACGGGCTTGGTTCTAACCGACGAGCCGACGAGCCGGAAGCGTCAGCGACGGGCATGGTTTCGACGAGCCGGAAGCGTCAGCGACGGGCCTGGTTCTAACCGACGAGCCGGAAGCGTAAGCGACGGGCATGGCTCACGCGCACCTTTTGCCCGTCGCTTACGCTTCCGGCTCGTGAAATCGTGAAACACAAGAAAACAAGCCCGTCGCTGACGCTTCCGGCTCGTGAAACACAAGCCCGTCGCTGACGCTTCCGGCTCGTGAAATCGTGAAGCACAAGAAAACAAGCCCGTCGCTGACGCTTCCGGCTCGTCAAAACGTGGTTGTCCCCGTCGCCTCGCTCGCTTCTTTCGCCTTGCGTGCTTTGCGGGCCTGGATGAACGAGTTCACGCACATCCCCACAAACACCACACAAATCAGAATCATCAGTTCGCCCGATATGGCGGACTTCTTGGTCGGATCAAACTCGCCCGTTTTGCTGATCTGCCGGATGAGCGGCGCGAAGCCGCCCAGCGCACCCAGAAGCCCGATCATCGCGGCCAGGTGCATAGCATGTTTGCGAAGCTTGTCGCTGAACGCGAGCACGCCGCACAGCACGAGCGCCGCACCGAAGCCGGCGGGAATTAACGCCGTGACGGGCGGCGGTTGAACTTCGGAAGTACCGTAACCGATGATCCCCACCAGAACCAAAAGTGCGCCGCAAATCAGAGTTGGCCAGGCCATCATGGGTGTCTCTCCAGAAGGGGGCGAGATTAACCGCGATCCCCCGTGGAGATTAACTGTAGGACTTGCCGCACCCGTTCGTCCGGTCCTTCGAGATCGACCATCCACGTATCGACAAAAACCGTGAGCATTTCAAATCCGACACGAAAGCGGTGCAGGCCGCTGGAGAAGGGGACTTCCAGCGGTGAATCGTCGTCCGCAACCGCGCCGATCGACGTGAGAGCTTCGAGCAGCGTCAGTTGCGTGGCTTCATCTTCGCGGGCGCAGATATCGACGCGCATACGTTGATCCTCCGCGGGCTACCTTCACCACCATTCAACCGGATCGTGTATGAGATGCGGCATGTGGCGATTATTCGCCAACCTGGCGAGTGCGGCAGCCTTGATGGCTTGGAACTGGCCACCACCTCGGCGGGTAACCTCTTTCGCTCGCGGTCTGGCTCCATTATGATCGCCCATTGCTTGTTGCTGACGGGTACGTTTTGATTTTCCCACTCAGCGTTTTTCCCCTCAACTGGTTCCGGGAAGATTCATGGCAAAGAAAACGCCCAGTCCGAACGCGGATCAAGCCAAACTTGTGGAGTTTTTCCTCCGCACCTTCGAGACGGTCGTCAAAGAGATGAAGATGCGAATCCGCGCTCAGCAGGAGGAAACCGTCACTCTCGCCGAGACAGATGGGCGGCAATTTGCCGTGAACTTGACGCAGATCTTCACTCGCGTCCGCCAGGAGCATCCCGAGCAGTGGGCTCGAGGAATCGAGGATGCTCTGCGCGTGTTGCGGCCCGATGCGCAACAAGAACTCGAAAACGTCCTGAAAGCCGGATTGCAGGGGAACGCGAACAAGTTGCTCCCGTGTTTGAAGCCGACCTCATTCGGACGGGGCGAACGCCTTGCCTGGACAAAGCGGTTTGTCAATCGCGATCCTCGCCAGGAACTGGCCGCCCTGATCGCCACTCCCAATCTCACGGAGAAAGAAAACGCCCGGAGGCTGAAGGAGATCCAGGACGATCCCTCGACCGAGTCTGATCTCCTCTATCTCACACTCGTGATCGACTTGCCGGAAAGCATGTCCATCGTGACGAAGGAGATGATGCAACAAGCAGGCGGGCAGCCCGAGAAGTGGCTGAAGATCGCCAAGCAGAACCTTATCGCAAGCACGCCTCCAGACTGGTACAAGGTGGAGGACACCAAGAGTGGGCTCTGCCGGATCGCCGTCAACGATTCTTACGACGCTCCTCGTGCGCTCGTCCTCGACGAACTCCTGCCTGGAAAGGCCCCGCAGGGTTGGTTCGTCATCACAGTCGCTCGTGAGGAAACGTACTTCGTCCCGGCAAACGACTGGACCCGCATGATGACCGTCGGCATTTTGAAGACATTTGCGCTGAAAGAATTCCCAAAAGCCGCCTACGCTCTGAGCGATGAAGTTTTCTGGGTCCACAAGGGCCAGTGGTATCCCTACTACTTGATCATGAGTGAGCCAATGCCGGGCGCAGTTCCACCCCATGCACTCTGGGATGTGTTTGGCCACCCAGTGTAATCGTCGGGCAATCAGTCTGGACGAAGAGTGGTCCGCGAGCGGTCGCCACGAAGTGGCGAAAAGACGAGGGTCGCTCACTGAGTGATCGACCCTCGCGGACCACTCTACTTGCTCACCTTCTCGCCCGCTTCACTCAAAGCCAGCACACAGAACGCGGTGCCGGCGTTGGTGATGTAGTGGGCCTTGTCGTTGTTCAGCGAGCGCGTGTACCAGCGGCCGCTTTCGCGCTGGTTCGACTTCAGCCACTTCACCGCGCTGGTAATCGTCGGGTCGGTCGGTTTTTCGCCGGCTTGGAGAAGCACGAATGTCGCGAAGCCGGTGCCGTAGCCGTCGCTTTCGGCGTTGGGGTCGTTCGGCGTTTTCTTCTCGTCGCGGCGCTTGTATTCGCCCAGCGAGGGCAAACACCAACCGCCGTCCTTGTGCTGCTTGGCCTTGAGCGCCGCCACCGTTTTCTTTTGCTCTTCGGCAGTCAGCAGGCCAGGGAGTTTGGTGCTGGCCCACAGGAGCATCGCAGCGTGGTGCAGGTCCGGTGGTGGAGTCTTCTGGAAATACGCCTTCAGTTTCTCGAGGCCGGCCGTTGCCTTCTCGGTCTTGGCGTAATCGCCGGGAGCATACCCCACTGCCAGCGCCGCGACTGTGGCGCCATAATAGTCGTCGTGTTCCAACGGCGGCCAGTTGCACTTCAACCACCGCCACTCGCCGGTTTTGAGTTGCACGTCCCACATGCGGTCGAGTGCGGCTTTTGTGGTCGCGTGGAGCTTGCCGGTCTTCTGCGCATCATTGAACGCCAGCGCAAACGCTGTCGCTACCACATACGCATCGCCACGAGGTTTGCCGCCGTTCGACCACTTCTCCACGTCTTTTTCGAGGAACGCACGCACTTCCTTCCACCCCTCATCGCCGGGAAGAAGCGGACGGGCCGTGAGGTACGGCATGTTCGTGTGACAGGTGATGCATTCGCGCTCGCGTGTCCAGTTCACGCCAACGCCATCGAGGTACTTCGCGGCATTTTCGGCGGAGAACTGCTTGGCGATTGGTTCATCCGGCTTGGTGGGCGCCGGTTTGGGGAAATCATCTGCCGCGGCGGCGGGGATGGCGAGGAAGAGAATCGCGAAGAGTGAGTGACGCATAGTGGGCCTTGTTTGGGTGAAGAGTGATCGCTGACATCTGCGGACGACGGTGGGCAAGGGGGAACTTATCCGTTGGTGGTTCACGCCGGCGGATCTGCAGCTTGTGACTCCGTCTGTGTGGTGGAATACGGAACAAACGGCACCCAGACCGCGCGAAGTACAAAGAACAGGATGGGGCCAGCCGCAAGCAAGGCCAGATGAACAACAATGGGGAGTGGAAGCAACATTGCGATGATCGCAATGTACGTCGGAATTGTGGCGACAACCATATGCCACGAGAACTGGCGTCGAATGGCCAACCGGTGACATACCTGGCATTCATAGGGAAAGACGAACGATGCGAGACCGAGGCCGTGCCACCTCAGTTCGATTCCTTTCTGGCCGCAATGAGGGCAGGTCGCTTTCATGGCTTCTCGCAAACGGATGAGGGGCGACACCACCTTGTGTCGCCCCTTCGCAGTGAACTCCAATTACGCCTGTTCTTTCAGTTCGAAGCCCTTGCGGTATTCGCGGAAGAGCATCGCGTTGGCCTTTTCGGTGAGCGTCTTGTCGCCGCCCTCGAACTTTTCGGTCTTGATGTTGATCGCCAGCGCCGGCCCGAGCCGGCCCATCGTGTTCTCCACGTCCACCTTGTTCGCCTTCAGGTGGGCGAGCATTGCAGTAGCAAATTCCTTCACGTTCTTGTCACTGCTGGCGCCTTCGGCCTTCGCGATCGGCGTTTCGGTGCCGAGCCGGTAGCTGATATTCGCCAGATGGCACAACGCCGCGGAGAGATGGCCTTCGGCGATGTCGCAGTTCTGGTCTTCGACCTTACGGCTGCGGACGGCCTTCACGAAGTTGTCGAAGTGGAACTGATCGTCACCACCCGAGAACTTCGCCAGTTCCTTGCCGTCCTTGTCGTAGGCGACGCCGCCAGCATAGTTCGGGCACACCACATAGCCCTCGGTGCCAACCCAGATGTTGCCGACCTTCGCGGACTTGTACGCATCCGTCTTTAGTCCGCGAACTTCAAAGATCATCTTTTCCGCACCATAATCGAACACGCAGAGTTGTGTGTTGGCGGTTTCGCCGTCGTCGATATAGCCGAAACGGCCACCAAAGCTGAAGACGCCGCTTGGCATGGTCGTCTTGGCCAGGCCCCAGCGTGCCTTGTCCATCTCGTGAACGCCCTGGTTGCCGAGGTCGCCGTTGCCGTAATCCCACATCCAGTGCCAGTCGTAGTGAACGGTGCCGTTGCCGGTTTTCCGCCGTGGCAGCTTGTAGGGAGCGGGGCCGCACCACAGATCGTAATCCATCGTCGCGGGCGGCTTCTGTTCGCCCATCTTCAGTCCCGTGTCGCCGATGCTGCCACGCGGCTTGTAGCACAGCCCGATGGCCAGATCGACCTTCCCGATCTTTCCGCTGCGTACAAACTCTATGGCCTGACGCATGCCGGGGTTGCTGCGGCTCTGCGTCCCCACTTGGCAGATGCGCTTGTACTTCCGCGCGGCGGCGGTCATGATCGCGCCTTCGCGCACGTTATGCGTCGCGGGCTTCTCGACGTAGACGTCCTTGCCGTGCTCCATCGCCCACACTGCCATAAGTGCGTGCCAGTGGTTCGGCGTCGCGATGGACACAATGTCAATGTCCTTGTTCTCGACCACCTTCCGAATATCCTTCTCATACTTCGGGGCCTTGCCTTGCTTCCCCTCGATGGATTTCATCGCCGACCCGATCACCGCTTCGTCGCAATCGCAGACGGTGACAATCTCGCAGTTGTTCTTGCCGAGGAACCCCTTCACGTGGCTCATCCCACGACCGCGCACGCCGACAACCGCGACGCGGAGCTTATCGACCTGTGCCTTTGCGGCGGTCGGGGTCGGCTTGTCGGCCGCCAGAAGAGTGTGAGAACCAGCTGCGGCCGCTGCGGCGATGATAGCCGAACGATTCAAGAATTCGCGGCGAGTGAAGATGTCCATTGGCAACTCCCCGGCTATGTGGGCCGGATTGGAAAAAGCAGAAAGAGTGTGGGGCAGGAGCGAGACTCAGACCACTTTAATCGGATTAGGGGCAAGAAGGAAGAGGCTGTCTTGGCGGACTTGGCGAACCCCGCCCGCAAGGGCGGCGGGTCCACCCGCCGCCCTTGCGGGCGGGGTTCGTCTTCACCCGCCGCCCTTGCGGGCGGGGTTCGCCTACCACCGTAAGTCCAGACCGAACTGGATGCCGTTCACAACGAGATCGCTCTGCTTGAACAGCGGGTGTGGGCGGTATTGTCCCGAGAATCCAAGCGGCAGCGCATTGGGCACGAAGGTCAGATCGACCACGTGGTCGATCTGGTTTCCGGGGCGGATCACGTTCGTCCACAAGAGGAAGTTGTAACCCGCGAAGACGCGAAGGTTGTCCGTGACGCGGTAGCCGAGGTTGAGTGTGAGTTCCGGGACAACACTGAAGCGATCTTTCGTGAACGTCCCCAGATTCGGACCGGCCGCGAGCAATCCGCCGTTGAAGACCATCGGAGCCATGCCCGGCGCCTGGTGGATCTGGTAGCCGCTGATTTCGAGCACCTGATGTGTATCGCCCAGGGCCACCGATCCGCGGGCGTTCATATACCATCGGCCGAACTGTCGCTCATAGAGTGCGCCAATCTGCCCGCCATTGAAGTAGTTTGTTGTCGTGAACTGATCGTGCACTATCACATGCGTCCCGATGGGGTCGGTAGTGCGGATTCGCGGGCTGGAGCCGATCACGGTGATGTCTTCCGTGATGCCCAGACTCTCCCGCAAGTCCAGGAAGCGGTACCCGGCGAAGATTTCCGCGCGGGTGTTGCACGTGTTGCACAGGCTCTTCCGGAAGTTCACATCCGCACCCCAAAGCTGACTTTGCGCCTGCGCCGTGACCGCCCCGCGAAGAACTCCCGGCACCGCGACCGCCTCGCCATTCTCGCCAAGCGGCGTGTTTGTTCCGGGAATCAGGTTCGGAACGAACACCGGCCGTGTGATGAGCGGGAAGTTGTCAGAGTTCACCACGGAGGTTGCCGAGCGATTGCCGAGGAAGAAGAAACTGCCATCAATGCCGCACGAACCACAATCATTCAACCACGCCCCGCCGCGAATACGGAACCCGCTGCGCGTGCTGTTGACAAGCGAACCCGGGCCGATGATGGCCGTGGTGCCTGGTTCACCGAGATAGCCATTGAGAGCCGTGTTGGCGTTGGAGGTGGCCAGGACAGGTGTGCCGAAACCCGGCATCCACCAGAGCAGGTACTCACCGGTGACGAAGTAGCGGTTCGCCGGCCCACCGTCGCTGTCCACTCCGTCGGGAGCGAGGGTGATGCCATCGGTCACAAAGCCCCGCTTGATCAACTCGCGCATCGGCGGGTAGTCGGACGAGAGGCGAATCGGTGTCGAGCTAAAGCCGCCACGCGGACTCGTGACGACATACCCCGCCGGGCACATCAACTCCGGCGGCGCGGGGGGCAACTCCGGCTGCGTCTGCTGAGGTGTCTCGACAGGTTTGGGGTGCGGAAGGGGTTGTGCTTCCGGAATCGGCATCGGATCGCCCTTCCATACTGGTGGAAGGGATTCCGGCACCCGCGGCGGAATCATCATCGGCGGTTCGGGTGGCTTGGGCGGGGTGTCTGCGGGTCGCGGAACCGGCAGAGGCGCGGGCGGCGGGGCGGGTGGCTGATCAGATTTGGGCGTGGCGGGGGGCTGCTCAGTGGACGGCGTGGGCGACGGCTGTGGCGTGGTGAACGATGGCTGCGGATAATCCGGCAGAGCGACCGGCACTTCTGGTTGAGGGTCGCCCCCCGGCGGAATGGGTATCTCCGGCAGCGGACCGAAAGTGCCTCCCCCCGTGCCCCGCGGGCCGGATGGGAGACTCGGTTCAGCCAGAGACTGTGAAACTGGCTGTGGTACCGGCTGAGGAGCTGGTTGAGATACTGGTTGTGGGGCGGGTTGCGGAACCTGCGGCGGGGTTGGCTGTGGAGCTGGCAGTACCAGCGGAGCGGGTTGGGCCACCCCGCCCACTGGCGTCACATGAGGAGTGATGTCTGGCCGCGGCGAGGGGAGCCAGAGAGGCTCCGGATCGCTCTTGGCGGCCGATGGTGCGCCGCGCAGAGCGGACGGGAGTAATCCCGGCGCGCCTGCGGGTATGATAACCGGCGGCGCGGCCTGCTCGCCTGGAGCATGCCAGGCACTCTCGGCTGCACTTGCGACTGTCCACGCCAAAGCGCAGAGTGCAAGAACGATACTGGCAGCGAACGCCACCCCACTCACCGCTCTGACATGGAAGCGCTTCATGTCCGCTGCCTCTTGCGACAATTCATCAAATTGTTTCGGTCCGTCCGCTCCCTCACCCGCAAACTTTCTCGAATCGATACCACGCATTTGCGCAGCAAATTCTTCCTGATGCCCCAAAACCTGGAAATCAGCGGGGTTATCGCCCTCCCAAAGTCAGGTTGACATCGGTGGCGTAATTTGGAATGAGGCGCATTGTGCGAAGTACGGAAGACTTCGCGGTGAAGGAAATGCTGCGAATGCGCGCGAAGTGGATCAATTGGCGGCTTTGGGCTGTGGTCGTGGTGACACTGACTGCTTGCGGCCCCGCGCATGCCTTCTACTGGTATGGCTGGCCCGGCAGCGGAATTAACCCGACCCCATCGCTCATCACCCCGCAGAGCATGGCTCTACCTGGGGATCCGCAGCCGTCGGGCAGTCCGTCCTCGACACCGCCGTCCCAAACGCCGAGTGGCCCGCCGACGGACGCGACTCCGCCACCCGTCGGTCCACCGGACTCCACGCCGGAACCGTCCACCGGGCTTATTGGCCTGGTGGGCCTCGGTGCCCTCGCGGCTGTCCGGAGATGGCGAAAGAGGTAAGGTAGGGCGTCGAAACACTCTACTTGGGGTTCAACCCCGGATCATGCATGAACTCAGGCAGCGGCTTGGTAATAACCTGCCTGATGCCGGTCGACACTGTGACTCCGTTCACAAGTGGTCGCCTGGGACGTGCCGGAGGCGAACCCGCTCGCAAGGGCGGGGGGTCCGACGAGCCGGAAGCGTGAGCGACGGGCCGCAGGGACCCGCCGCCCTTGCGGGCGGGGTTCCGACGAGAGCGACGGGCCGCATGAGACTACGCCGCTCGCCGCACGGCCTGACGCAAGTACGCATCGCACACTTCAATCACGCGTTGTTGTTGCGACTCGTTAATCTCTGGAAACATCGGCAGCGCCAGCACGCTGCCGGCGGCTTCCTCGCTCGTGGGGAAATCGCCGGTGCGGTAACCCAGGAAACGGAAGCATTCCTGCTGGTGTAGGCTGAGTGGGTAATACACCTCTACCCCCACGCCGCTTTCCTTCAGATGCTTCACAAGCGGGTCGCGGTGCATCGCCGGCACGCGAATCACGTATTGGTTGAATGTGTGCCGGCGGTCCGGTCGAGTGACCGGCCGGCGCATGAAACCGTGAAGATTTGCATTTTCGATCAACTCGTCGTAACGTTTCGCGGCGGCTTCGCGGGCATTGAGCCACTCGGGGACATGCGGTAATTTCACGCGCAGAACCGCTGCGTGAATCGCGTCCAGCCGCATGTTGTAGCCAATGTACTTGTGGTAATACTTCACTTCCGAGCCATGCACGCGGAGAGCACGCAGTTTCTTGTCGATGGCCGGGTCGTTGGTCGTGACGAGCCCCGCGTCGCCCAGCGCACCGAGATTTTTCGTCGGGTAGAAGCTCAAGCACGCCGCGACGCCCAGGGCGCCGCACCGCTGCCCTCTATACTCGCTGCCAAACGATTGCGCGGCGTCCTCCACGACATACAGTTGATGTTCCTCCGCGATTTCCCAGATCGCGTCCATGTCGCAGCACTGGCCGAACAGGTGGACCGGGAGGATCACCCGCGTCTTCGGCGTAATCTTCGCTTCAATCTGATTGGGATCGATATTGAACGTGACCGGGTCGATGTCCACGAACACCGGCTTGGCGCCAATGCGAGCCACTGCGCTGGCCGTTGCGAAGAACGTGAACGGTGGCACAATCACTTCATCGCCAGGGCCGACATCGAGCGCCCGCAGTGCCAGCACGAGGGCATCGGTGCCCGATCCGCAGCCGACGCCAAACTGAGCGCCGCAAAATGCTGCCGTTTCTTGCTCGAACGCAGCCACTTCCGGTCCCAGAATAGCTTGGCCGGAAGCGAGCACTCGCAACACCGCAGCATCAATCTGCTCTTTCAACGCACGATATTGTGCCTGAATGTCGCAGAGGGGAACCGGAGTTGTGGACGCAGGAGAGATCTGTGAGGGGGAGCCAGATTGGGGTTCCCCTCTCGAATTGATTGGGCCAGAATTGGGTTTCACGAAGACGCCTCCATGCGTTCGAACTCAAAAATCGGCCTTGACCGCAGGGCGGTCTTGACGAAAGAGTGCTATCCCTACGTTACTGAGGGTGAACGTGTCAACCCGGCTTACCCCTCGCCCGGAGGTTCACTAAGCATGACGATGGTCTTGGCACCGGAGGCTCGCACAGTGGATAAGCCCAACGAGAAGCCTGACGAGAAGTCCAGCGAGCTTGCTCAACTCCTCGATCGCGTCGCGGCTGATCCGAACGCACGCGTCGCGCTCCTTCAACAGTTGCTCGGCGAGGCCGCCTGTCGGCAGATTGGAATCTACCCAATCCCACCCGGTTTCAAGCTATCCGTGGTGATCCCCGTTTACAACGAAGAACGCTGGCTGGCAGAACTGGTTCGCCGCGTACAAGTCGTTCCGATTCCGAAAGAGCTGATCCTGGTTAACGACTGCTCCACCGATGGCACCCCGGCCATTCTGGCTCAGTTGGAAAAGCAATACGACAACGTCCGCGTCATCCACCAGCCGAAGAACAAAGGTAAAGGCGCGGCTCTCCGCGAAGGATTCCAACACTGCACCGGCGACGTGGTCATCGTGCAGGATGCCGACTGGGAGTACGATCCCGCGGAATACCCTCAGTTGATCCAGCCGATCCTCGACGGCCGGGCCGATGTGGTCATCGGCTCGCGCTTCATCGGCGAGAGCCACCGCGTGCTTTACTACTGGCACTCGGTCGCGAACAAGGCCCTCACCATGCTGTCGAACTGGTTCACCAACCTGAACCTGACGGACATGGAGACTTGTTACAAGGTCTTCAAGCGCGAAGTAATCCAGGGCATGAAGCTCAAAAGCAACCGCTTCGGGTTCGAGCCGGAAGTGACCGCGAAGATCGCTCGTAAGCGTAAGGGTCAACCGCCGTGGCGTATCTACGAGGTGCCGATCAGCTACTCCGGGCGGACGTACGAAGAAGGTAAGAAGATCGGCATGAAGGATGCCTTCCAGGCGCTCTACTGCATTTTGCGCTACTGGATCGCGGATTGAGAATTGCCGACGTCACAAACCAGCTCCTATCGTCACCCCGTCGCTACCGCTCCGGGTTCGCCAAGAATGCTTCGACTGGCGAACCCGGAGCGGCAGCGACGGGGTGCAACCTTGTCGGTCCACATCCAAGCTTCCACCGCTTCCCAATCCCAAAAACCTTCTCCGAACACTTCCGGGTCTAACAACAGCGGTAGATAATAGTTAATATTACAATCGTACGTATTTATTTTTTCAGTAGAGTGAATTTTCCTTGACACAATGCTGATGGTTGGGAGAATTCAGTCATGTTCGGATAGACTATAGCATTTTTGTTTGCATTTTAGTGGATAACTTGCTTGATGGCGTTCGGCCATCTGTGCCCTGGAAGAAGTCCGGAACGGCTATTGCGCCGGGCTGCAATGTCCTGGCACATGATTGTAACATTTGTTTAAAGTCTAATTAGACAAATATTTTCAGGTGACCCAATGCCAATCATCCACTTCTACGCTTGGATCAACCGGAACGACCCCCACGACCCTGGCCATCTAGTGATGTACGATTGTCAAACGTACACAACGATGGAAATCACGCAGGTAGTGCTGAAAAAGGGTGAGGTCAACGAACGCCACGCCAGCACCGGCCCGCCAACGACCACTGTCACCGACAGGCGAACAGGTGAGAAGTACACGGCGAAAAGCAGCCCGCTCGTGCTGACGCAGGAACCACTCAGGATCAGCGCGCTTAAACAGCTCCGCAAGACAAGAGGAGGTCGTACTCGCTTCACACACGTCTACAAAATCGCCGTGCGTGTCACCGAGATGGAGTTGACTGAAATACGCCAGCGGATGGCGCTATCACTGGCTGGCGGGCAGTACAACCTCTTTCGGGAAGCGCGGGTTTTGGACCCAACTGCTGGGCGATGTTTGCTACCGCTGGAGGTACTGGCGTCTGCCCGGGGGCGGGGGGCGCTTCAGGGAACAACCGCGTTCGATTACGTCCGTTCCTTTATGCAGTGGAGCCCCAACTCCTGCTTCGGCGAGAATGGGGCTGACCTGTCCGACCCTGAAAGCTTCGCGCGGCTATTCGGGGTCAGACCGGACGGCATGTAGTCGCACCGGACAATGCTTCCAGTGGCGAATTGGCGAATCAATTCTTCAGTATTGGCTTGCTTTCTTTAGTGATATTGAGTGCACTTATAAATACAAGTACAGAATGAGCATAGGACGGAAGCCCTGCGCTACCAAAGACGACCCTCCGGGTGAAAACCATTCTTCGGCCCAGCCGAGCGTGCCGCCGCACGCGCCAAGCAAGCGGAAATCGCTGCTCTTGATGCACAAATGGACGAATACTACGAACTGGTCGAGTTGCTGTTCCGAGCCTATCTCATGGCACTCGGATACAGACAACACAATCGCGGCGAGTGGAGAAAACGCCGCACACGCCACAAAGAAACACTCGCCCCACCGCGTGACGCCGCCCAACACGAAAGACCGACTGCCGACAGCGTTGAAGAGGCCACAGACCTCATCAACCAGCCGGCGCCTCCGACGCCAGCTTCTGAAGAGCCTCGTCCGCGAGTCGATACTGCGTCCACTCGTCCAGCGGCGTTGCCCCGAGTGATCGATAAAACTGAATCGATGGCTCGTTCCAGTCCAGCACCGACCAAACCACCCGCCCACAGCCGCGCTCGATTGCCAGACGTGCCAGCGCCACAAACAGTGCTTTCCCGTGGCCTTTTCCGCGTGCCTCCGGAATCACAAACAAATCTTCGAGATAGATCCCCGGTTGCCCGCGAAACGTGGAGTAATTGTGGAAGAACAGGGCGAAGCCCACGACCGTACCTGCCTCCTCCGCGAGCAGCACCTCCGCGAATGGACGTTCACCAAAGAGGTGCCGCTCCAAATCCGCTTCTTGCATCACGAGGGCGTGGGTCAGGCGTTCGTACTCCGCAAGGCCGCGGATGAGCGCGGCAATCACGGGCACATCGGCGGGCGTGGCGGGGCGAATCATGGTGCGTCTCGTTATGGAGAGCCGTTATGGAGCTGGAATGTACGCGTATCCATCCGCTTGCTTGTTGATGACGGCCGTGAGCGCGGATGACGCGACTTTCACTTCGGCGGCAACCATTTTGGGCTCGAAGCCATTTTTCACAAGCGACTGGCCGCAAACGGTAATCTTTGCGCCCACCTTTGTCAGCCGCCGGATCAATTCGGCGTTTGGGTTCGGTTTACCGAATTGCGCCTTGAATGCCTCGTCGCTCAGAGAGTATTTCGTTGCGTTCCCATGCAAGACGATGGCCACGTGCAGTTCGGCGGGCTTGATCCCGTCGCGGCCAGCGAGGTTGTAGAGCAAGGCGGCTCGGGCGAGGCCCGGCACCGGCTGACCCGCTTCCTTGGCATCGCCAGTAACATCGAAGACAACCTTGGTTCCTCTGCGCGGCCCTTCCTCGCCTTCGACGGAGAACACGCCGCCGTAGCCTTCGATAACGGGGAAGACTTGCGAAGGGAGTTTCTTCTTTTCCTCGGCAGGTGTTGGCGTGGCGACTTTCTCGAACACGACCAGATAGTTTTCTGTCATTAGTTCCTTCTCTTCGCCTACTTTCTTGAAGCCCGATTCCTCGATCTCCTTCACGAATACGTCCTGCCCCGCGCGGACGTGGCCCATGATGAATTTCGAGCTTTTCCCTTCAATGCGGTGGAAGTCGATCAGTACCAAACGGCCGCCCGCCTTGAGCGCCTTGTGGATGCTCGCCATCGTGCGGTAGGGGTACTCGAAGTGGTGGTAGGTGTCGCAGATGAACACCAGATCGACGGAGTTTGCTGGTAGCTCCGCGGAGGTCTCCGAGCACTTCACCGCTTCGACGTTGGTAATTTTCGCGTCTTCGCAAGTCTTCTTGATGTGCGCGAGGAACTTCTCGGAAATATCGACGGCGTAGACTTTCCCCTTTGGCCCGACGGCGGGGGAGAAGAGCCGCGTGAACAAGCCCGTGCCGGCGCCAACATCGGCCACGACCATGCCTGGCTTGAGCTTGCACGCGGCGAGGATCTTTTCGCGTTGTGAGAAGACTTCGCGGCTTTCGACCTCGAACATCTTCGTGTACGCCGCGACATCCGGATTCTTGAACCCGGCGTTGATACCCGGCTTGACGCTCTTGTCCTGAGCTTGTGTGACGGCAGCGAGCGAGAGAGCAAACAGAGCGGCAGCAACTGTGCCGCGGGTGATTGATCGTGCCACGGGAAACCTCCGAAGATCACTTTCGAGATGCCAGAAACTCCAGCAAATCCGCTGCTTCCTGCGGTGTGAAATTGCTCATCTGTCCATCCGGCATGAGCGACAAACGCGATGGCCGCACACTCTCCACATTGTCGCCGGCAATCACGATCTCCTTGTTCTCCGCGTCGCGGAGAATGAGCTGCTTTGCGTCGCGTTTTGCGATGATGCCGGTGTAGGTCTTCTCGTCCTTGGTGCGAACGTTGTACGCGGCGAATTGTGGCTCTACGCGTGCGGAAGGATTAAGCAGGCTATCGAGCAACTCCGCGCGTGTGCGTGTCTTGCCGATGGTGGAGAGATCAGGACCGAGAGCCGTTCCGCGGTCGCCGATTTTGTGGCAACTCGCACACTTGATTTCCTTATTGAAGAAGATCGCTTCGCCTTTTGTGACATCGCCCTTGAGTGTGAGAATCGCCGCTGGCCGCGGATTCGCGCCGAGCTTCCGGCCACCCGGGCCAACGGGCAGATAGCCTTCGAACAGATCCTTCATGGTGCCCGCCGGAAGTTTCGCGGCGCTGGCGCGGAGCGTATCGGCGGATGGCCCTTCGAGCTTGCCCAGTGCGAACGCCCGCGCATAGGGCCACGCATTGGAGAACGAAGTGAAGGCCTTGTCTACTCCGCTGGCGCTGGCCGGCGCGAGCTTCCATTCCGTTGGTGGGTTCGACAGCGATGCGATCCATTCGGCAATGACATCCAGCCCTTGCAGGTGCGGAAACTCCGAGCCAAGGTGCGGCATTCTTCCGCGGCCGAATTTCGCCATGCGATAGAACAACACGCTGCGATAGGGATCGCCGGGTGCGATGATGCGGGCATCGGGAAGACCAAAGTCGCCTTGCTTGGGCTTTACGTCGAAGATGCCGGTTTCTTTCAGCGACTTGGAGATATCGAGTTCCAGCACAACTTGCCCCCCGCCTCCTCCGAAGCGGTGGCAGTGAGCACAGTTCGCATGCAGATAACTCCGTGCGCGCGTGTCGAGCGGTTCTTCGCTGTGAAGCGGCGCGAGGGCGGGTTCCTCCTTCACCGACTTTGCGTCGAATGGCGGCAGTTCCTTGTCGTCGGCTGCGATCCGCTTCGCGTAACCTTGTTGCGTCAGGTGGACGAGTTGGTTCGGCGCCGTTCCTCCGCCGAAGAGCGGCACGCGGTTCAACTGCCGCGTGGAAAACGCCAGAGCGTACTCGGACCACGAATTGTGGCAACTGATACACTGCGCCCGGCTGTGGAAGGTCCATACTTGTTCGCGGGGGTGATCGGCGATCGTTTTCCTCAGATCGCGGCCGCTCCTTATCAAACTCGTGGGGACGAGAAAGGTCTTCTCTGCGCCATCGGCAGGCACGAGATCCGCATCGCTCTGGTCGTCGCGCCACGCGTAGGAGTACCCGCGCCAGTCTTCGCCGTCGAAGTGCAGCAATTGCGTTTCAATTCGTCGGTCGATCAATTCCTTGTCCACAACCACATCGCGAGAGATCGTCTTCACGAGCACTGCATCCTTCGGAAACAGCATCTTGAAGTCGTGCCAGAAGACCTGGCCTGGCAGCGGGCGCGGTTTTGCGAAGAAACTGACGCTCGACAGGTTCGGCAGTGCGAGCAGGTAATCCGCGGTCGCGCCATCCTGCCATTGCCGCTGGTTGATGTAGAAGGGAATCACGCCCGCCGCAGGGACGAGCTTCGCCAAATCCTCGAAGATGCCGGTGTCGCTGAGTTTTGTGGGGAAAGCCGCGTTCGCAGCCCCGGCGTCGTTCTTCTCCAGCGTGTACATCAAGCCGGTGTCGTAATCGAAGAAGTAAACCTCACCGGCGTTGTCCTCGCCAAATGCCGAGACGCGAATGTTCGGCTTGACGATCTCCGGCATTTCCTTCAGCCGCTCGCCTTCGAAGCGCGCGGCCCAGATACGCCGCGTTTCCCAGTCGCCGAAGATGTAGGCGCCCTCCAACTCCGGGAACTTTTTGCCGCGATACACATAGCCGCCGGTCACGCTGCACGCGATGGTGTGCGGCAGTTCGATGAGCGGCGGTCGAATTGGTGTTGGACCGATTTTCTGCTCGGGCTTCACTGGCTGTCGACCTTCCACGATGCTCCAGCCGTAGTTACCGCCTTTCTCGATCTTGTGAACCATCTCCCACAATTCCCAGCCGACATCGCCCACCCACAAATCGCCGGTCTTGCGGTCGATGCTCATACGCCACGGATTGCGGAAACCGAACGCCCAGATTTCGGGACGTACATCCTTCACGTCCACGAAAGGATTGTCTTTTGGAACCGCGTAGTTCTTCGCAGTGTCTTTCTTGTCCACATCGATCCGCAGGATTGAAGAGAGCAAGTCGGAGCAATCCTGGCCGGTGTTGAGTACATCTGGCGGATTGGGTCCGCTGCCGTCGCCGGTGGAGATGTAGAGCATCCCATCCTTGCCGAAGTGCAGGTCACCGCCGTTGTGTCCGCCCCCCTGGAAGGTGATGACAATCTCTTCCGAGGAAACGTCGATGCGCGGAGGGTCTGTTTTCGCGACCTTGAAACGCGACACACGCGTGCCATCAGGTAGATGAGGAGGCTTTCCGGGTTTGGCGTTCAGCGTGTAGCAGACGTAGCAATAGCGGTTCTCTTCAAACTTCGGATGAAAGACAAGGCCGTAGAGTTCACCGATGCTCTGTGCGTTGGGGTTTGGAACAAGTGACTTGTAGTCCTTGCGCAGATCGAGAAAGACTTCCTTCTTCGCATCGGGTTTGTTCGCGAGCGAGTAGAGCATCCCCTCCTGTTCGCCGACGAAGAGCCGGTCTGTTCCGGGACAACGTGCCAGCAAAAGCGGATGGTTGAACTTCACCTCCGGGAACACCCGGACAGACTTGTACGGCGGCGGCGGCTCTGGCGAACCAGTGACCTTTGAGGTTGTCCACGGCCGCCGCCCTTCCGACCTTGGCTCTGCCTTCGGCTTCTGCTTTTCATCGTCAGCGCGGGTGGACCAGCCGAGTGAAAGAATCAGTATCGCGGCCGCGAACCCGAACGTGGTCGCGATGATCCGTGTGAAGGTACGAGGAGACATGAGTAAGTTCCGAATGTCGGTTGACCCGTGGGAGGTTGTCCAGTCTACTCGCCGGGGTAGAGCAAGTGAACCAGGCAACTCGAATGTCGCCCGTGAGGATCCAAAATGCGCAAGTTCCTTCTTCCATTGCTTGCCGGTCTGTGTTGCGCTGTTTCCGTCCCTGCCGCAGAGGGCGACATTCCCGACTGGGCCAAGGGGATCGAGATCAAGATGCCGCTGAACAGTCCGAAAATGGCCAGTGAGTTTGTCGTCAGCGACCCCGCCGTCTGGAAATTTCTCGTGGATGACGCCGGCGCGGGCTTTCTCCGCCTCCAGTACGACAAGAAGTACAAGAGCACCTATACCCCGAAATACCGCAGCCCGATCCACATCGCGCTTCTGAAACAATACCCGCTGACGGATTTTGTGATGGATGTCGAATTGATGTCTACAACCGAGCCGTACGATCACCAGGATCTCTGCCTGTTCTTCGGATTTCAATCGCCCGAGAAGTACTACTACGTACACATCGCGAAGAAGGCGGATATGAATGCCCACAACATCTTCATTGTGAATGGCGCAGATCGGAAAAACATCGCCAAGGAGACAACCAAGGGCATTGAGTGGAAGAAAGACACCTGGCATGTGGTACGCCTTGTGCGCCAGGGAAGCACGGGCAAGACCGAAGTCTACTTCGACGACATGACCAAGCCAATCATGAAGGCCGAGGACAAGACCTTCGAAGAGGGCTTCGCTGGGTTTGGCTCGTTTGACGACACTGGCCGATTCCGTCGCGTCACGCTGCACACCAAAAACCTGACCATCGGCAAGAAGCCCGATTTCTTCAAGCCGATCGAGAAGTAACATGCCGCCTCTTGCGATCATCGATGCCTTCACCGACACGCCGTTTGCCGGCAATCCCGCGGCCGTGTGTCTGCTCGACCGCTGGCCCTCGGACATGTGGTTGCAATGTGTCGGACGCGAGATGAACCTTTCGGAAACGGCGTTCCTCGTATCGCGGAGTGGAGGTGAGTTCGAGTTGCGCTGGTTCACTCCGAAGGTGGAAGTCGCACTCTGCGGCCACGCGACACTCGCCTCCGCGCACCTCCTGTGGGAGCACGCGAAGGCCGGTACGGTCATCACCTTTCACACGCGAAAGAGCGGTGCGCTCAGCGCGAAGCGGCTTGAATCGCGTGAAATCGAACTCGATTTCCCCGCTCGCCCGGCGACGCCCTGCGACCCGCCCGTCGGCTTGCTCGAAGCGCTCGGTGCGAAAGCCGTTGCTGTTGGGTACAACCAGGACGATTACCTCGTCGAACTCGCAACTGCTGCCGATGTGCGAACACTTGCGCCGGACTTCGCTCGGCTCGCGCAAACGCAATGTCGCGGAGTCATCGTCACGGCGAAGTCGGATGATGTGCGTTTCGATTTTGTCTCGCGCTTCTTCGCGCCGGCGTCTGGCATCAATGAAGATCCCGTCACCGGCTCAGCGCACTGCTGTCTCTCGGAGTGGTGGACGGGAAGGATCGGCAAGGACGAGATGACTGGCTATCAGGCGAGTGAACGCGGTGGCGTTGTACGTGTGGTGCGCGTGGACGGACGAGTGAGGTTGATCGGTCGTGCGGTGACAATCACTCGCGGCGAACTTCTCGTGCCGCTTGGGTGATGGGCGCAAAAGAAAGACGCGGGACAGAGGAACTGCCCCGCGTCTTCTGGTTGTGCGACAGCCGGGAGCCTACCCCCCGAAAACCCCTGACAATTTGCAGACAAATTCTGCCACCGGCCTGCTTCACTAAAAAGTAAGCGACATTGGGCCGGGAGGCCTGTCCTACGATTACTTCCGCATGTCGACAGTTGCTTTTTCGCCCGCCCGGATACCGATCGAGACCGTTGAAGGGCCATTCGGACCGTCCACTTTCACGCTCACGCGCGTCTCAACGCCAGGAGCGAGCGGCTTGGTGGTGAAGGTGTGCCGCGTACCCTTCTGATCGTTCGCGATGCCATCGAAGGTGACCGTGGCACCCTCGTCGGTAACAACGGTGATCGTACCCGGTTGCGGTTCACCGGCATTGCCATTATTGCCATTGGGCAGCGGCAGCGGAATTGGGTTTGGATCGGCCGGATTGGCCGGAGTGGTCATTGGCTGAGAGGGAACGGTTTGGGGTGGGATCGAGTACACACCCGGAATCGCCGGCACGCCAATCGACGAGCCATAGCCGTAGCTGGGATAACTGGAGTAGCCGTAGCTGGAGTAGCCGTAGCTGGGGTAGCCGTAGCCGTAACCGCCATAGCCTCCGTAGCTGCCCAGTCCATACCCAAGACCGTATCCACCGTATCCGAGCCCGTATCCACCGTAGCCAAGTCCATATCCTCCGAGGCCGTAGAGGCCGCCGTATCCGAGTCCGTATCCACCGTAACCGTAGCCAACTCCGCGGTAGCCGGAGTAGTGGTGAACTCCACCCATGTGGGCACCGCCGACGTGGCCCATGTGGGCGCCGCCGACATGGCCACCCATGTGGCCACCACCGTGACCGCCACCATGCCCGTGCTGAGCGTAAGCGAAGGAGCCCATCAACGCGACACAAGGAACAATGACGCCGAAACGAATTAAATGGGGAAAGGACATGCAAATACCTCGAGAGCGGGGAGAACACCCGTACTTGGGTTTAGCATCCCGTGCTTGAGGCGAGCATCCTGCGGCATGGTCGGGTGACAGTGATATTCTACCCTCGACGTCACTCCACTGCGCGCAATAAACGCGATCTTTCCCCCATTTGATTGAAGTTGCGATGGCGCCCCTGTTCGCCTGCTTTCCGGTTTGTTTGCTTTTTGTGGCGATTGCGATTATCGCGGGTATCGTCGCAATCTTTGACCTTGCGCATCGCATTCCCGGCGATGGGCATCCGGGTCACACGACCTCACACTTGGCGGAGAAGACGGGACCGCCGCCGTGGTGGGTCATGGTTCTAATGATTGTCGTGATTGTGGGGGTGATGATTGCGCTGGCGTGGTACTGGCCGGAATGAGGTGCGCGGTCTGCTTCAGGCGCTGGGAACATCGGGTTCCGATGGGTTGTCTGGGAGCCCCACCATTGCGGTGTCACGGCCAGGCCAGAGCATGTTTGGCGAAGTGATTTCGAACGCTCGGCCGTCGGTCATGACGACGCGGAATGGCACAAACGGCTCCGCATCAATCCACCCACGCAGTTCGCGGTAGCTCATAGCAAGACCACGTTACTGAGTGGCTCGGGCGGGACTTGAACCCGCACGCCTTTTCAGGCACAGGCTTCTAAGACCTGCATGTCTGCCAATTCCATCACCGAGCCTTTTTGACATGCCCTTTCTTACAATAGCTGTCCGTTTGCGAATGACAATTTGGGCAGAGGAATCGGAGGTTCTCCCACCGATTATCGTTATTCACTCCGACACAGCTACGACCCCGCTACTGCACGATAGGAGAATAGATAGGCCGCAGAGCTGTCTGGTTCGCTAAGCATCGGGCCAGGGTAGTTTGTAAGGTTTTTCAACGAGCCGCGACCGCAAGGGAGCGGTTAACGCACCCCGCTCCCTTGCGGTCGCGGCTCGTTG
>Ga0209062_1000767_pt1 | contig 78798 bp, 70 predicted proteins | sample Coa_R2_2_FD_187158 | JGI IMG/M metagenome (GOLD analysis project Ga0209062, IMG submission 187158) | Surface soil microbial communities from Centralia Pennsylvania, which are recovering from an underground coalmine fire - Coalmine... | ecosystem: Environmental > Terrestrial > Soil > Unclassified... | reverse complement strand
ATCGAACGCACCTTTGCCTGGCTCGGGCGCAACCGTCGCCTCGCCAAAGACTTCGAGGCTACCATCGCCAGCGCCGAGGCTTGGATCCTCATCGCCCACATCCGCTTGATCTGCCAACGCCTCGCCAGAGCCTGAAAATACGCATATCATTTTTGAGTCAGACTCTCAGGATGCAACAGCGCGACCTCCTGCGCCATCACGCCAACATAGACGGTGTCGCTCCACAGATAGCGGTAGCGGTAAAGCCCGAGCCCGTCATCGAGGCGGCCGACCAGAACAATGTCACGCTTGAGGCGAGCGTCGGAGGGGAAGCCCGGGAAGAACGAATAGGTCGCATTGGTGTCATTGCCCCAGGCTCCGCCGACCTTGCCGCCGACAAAGCCGCCTTCCCATGCCCCGTATGATGGAACGCGCACCGGCGCGCCGGTCGGCGTGAACAGCCAGCTCATGCCGACTGTGAATGCGGAAAATCGCCCGTGCTCGCTGGCGCCGAGACTTGCTGTTGAGCCGGCGGGTCCGTTGGCCGCAGCCGCCAGATTGAGTGTTCCGAGGTCCACGTACTGGTACTCGAGACCGATCAGCACATTCGGACGCCACATATATTCGATGCCGCCGCCGGCGACCCAACCGGCACGCGTCGACGACGTCTGCGCGCTCAAAGCTATCGGCACGCCGGGCGCGCTCAAGCTGCTGCTCAGATTGAGCCCGCCGTAGGCCAGGCCGCCGGTGCCGTAAAATAAGAGCGGACCGGATGACCAACCGAGACGACCGCGAACAGTGCCATACCAGTCGATATCGCTGCTGACGTTGGCGAAAGCGGGAACAACGTTGGTCACAACCGTGTTCGCCTGGCTGTTGAGATGCGTGCCGTATATGTCGGCGGCGAGCCCGTAGACCCAGGCGCCTGCTGCCAGTTGTAGCCGGCTTCGCCGCCGGCAATCCAGCTGCTCGCGCTGGCCGAGGCCGTGCCGGTTACCGGCGTCGGTAGCACTTGCGCGACGGCAGAGGACGCCGACACCGCGAGCAGCGCAGCGACAGCAAAGAAAATCTTGATCTTCATGATACGCCCCCATCGCTGGCTGGTGCTGCGAACCGGCAAACGAAAGCACCCGCGTGATCTGCATCCTCCCAAAAGACGGACGCGGCGCCGTGGTCCAAGCGATCAGATGACAATTATAGGGCAAGCTTACGCGAAGGACATCGTGGCTTTGTGGAATGATCCTGAAATTCGCCGCCTGTGGCAAGCGGGTGACACTGCTAAGTTTTTGAGCGGACATCAACGCGGCCACGCGGGCGCTGCGCTTTGTTGAGGGCTCCGGGCCCCATCCCGTTGCACGGCCGAGCCAGCAAGGCTCAAATCAACCCGGGACTCTACTCATCACTGGATGAAGCTTGGGGCTTAGGTCAAAATCCATCGGAATCGGTGGGTTCGGGAAGGTCCCCGCCAGTTGCATCCGAGGACTTTTTCGGATCATCTTCGGCCGCGAGCCGAATCCTGTGATCATTCGATTCCTCGTCATCATCTTTAGGCCGGAATTTTCCGCCCAATCCGCCCGTTGTCTTGGCTGGCCAACCAGGATGTTCGGGATCATCGGGACTTGCTTTCGAGATCAGCGCGGCATCTATGCTGCGCCGGAGGAAGCGTCCGTCGTGCGTGCCGAGGTCCTTGGAGATACTCTTCCGAACTGACGCGCGGTCTTGCGAGCCTTGTATCGCAGACCCGCTCTGCGCGCTCGTGCCCTGCCCCTCTAAATTGCTCTCGATCGGCACGTAGCCTGATGCGGTGAGCACCATGGGCCGGTCGGCGGCCGGCGAGTCGAACGGGTCAAGGCCGAGCGCGTCGCGGAATTCGTTGAGCGTGGCGGCGCCGATCCTGACACGGGCTTCGAACTGGGCCTGCTCGGTCTTCTCGTCGGTATCTTCATCGAGCCAGGCGAGCTCCAGATCAGGCGAGGCGAACTCCTCGGCGATGATCTCGTCGATGAGGTCCTTGACCCACTCCTTAGTCGGCTCGAGGCCTTCCTCCTGCGCCTGCGCCGACTGGTTGTCGGCGGTGGCGCGGTTCATCAGCTTCACCGCCCATTGCGGCGGCACCGAAAAGGCGTAGCAGATGATGCGGGCGAGCCATTCGTCGAAGTCGTTCTTCTGCTCGGGCTCCTTGGTCTGATGCACCTTGGCGGCGGTGTCGCCGGGCACGAACTTGGCGCGGCGGCGGCGCGCCAGGTCGCCGGCGAATTCCTGGTCCCAGTAATCCTGGAATTGCTTGATCTGGTCCGGCGTCCAGCCGTTGGGCACGCCGATCAGCGCGTCGGGGATCGAGCCTTCGGAATAATAATCGAGCTGCCACAGCTGGCGGCGCAGCGCGATGTTGACGGTCATCAAGACCTGCTGCACCGGCGAATAGCCATAGACGCGGTGCGCGCGCACATTGCGCGGGCGATAGATGATGTCGCGCGCCGAGTAATCGACCGCCGGCAGGCCTTTGAGCACCTGCTGATAGGCCGGCGGATAGACGATGCCGCCGTCGGGCGCCGTATAGGGCTGCGGCGTGCGGCCGAAGTCGTCGATCACGCGCTTGATGGTGGCGCCGTCGAGCTGATGTAGCGCGACGAGTTTTCCTTCACGGGTGCGCTGGCAATAGAGCGTGGCCGCGTCGATGACGAACATGTCCTCGAGCAGCGAGCGCAGCCAGGTCTTCCAGCGGGTGGTGCCGTCGGGCTTGTGGAAGAATTTTTTGACCGTGGCGATGCGCGCGCTCATCTCGGCGTCGACGACGGCGCTCTTGCCTGCATTTTTGCGCATGAACTTCGGATCGCGCGGGCGGATGCACCAGCGCTGGCGCTCCATCTGGTCCTTGCGCGTCTCGATGACCAGCCGTAGCAGATCGTAGGCGTCGGCAAAGCCGCGCAACTCGGCAAAACCGATGGCCTCATAGGCGCGCGGGCGGGTGACGACGTTATAGCCGGGCGGAAAATCGAAGCGCCGGCCGGCGACTTGCGGCGGCGCGATCGGCGCAAGCGGATCAAGCGGGCCGAACCAGTCGGCGCCGGTGCCGCGCGATATGCCGCCGCGGCTGCTGCCGCCCGCGCCAGTCGGCGCGCCTTGGGCGACATTGACCTGATAGGGCGAGAGCGGCCACGCCGACGGCGAGGCCGGCGCAGCTTTCGCGCCACCGCTTGTCTGCTCGGGCATTTTTGGAAAACCTGTGTGTGGATGGCAGGGCAGCGGCGCGCGCGGGCGCGGTCAGGCAGGTTCGGCGCCTCTCCCCCGCAACAAAGCTGCGGGCTCACGCGGCGGGCACAAAGCCCTGATCGAGAAAACGCGCCGCCTCCTGCTCCGCGACTTCGACAAGGCCATGCGCGTCGGCGAGATAGACTTTGCCGTCGGCGTGCACTGTCGAGGTCTCGGCCGGCGGCTTGAGCTTGATCGTCCTGGCCATCGCCGCGGCCGGCCTTTCCGGCGCGGCGCTCGCGCGCTGCGCGGCTTCCGCCTGGCGGCGGTAGTACTCGAAGATGCCGAAGCCTTCGGTCTGGCCGAGCATCAGCTCGGTCAGCGCCCAGACCAGCGCATCGGCGCGATCGGGACTGCCCTCGCCGCGATAGCCGGCCGTGGTGAAGGCGCAGAGCTGGTCTTCGAGCTTGGCGAAGCGGCCGACGTGATGCACGCGGCCCTGCTCGTAGAGCGCCGAGATCGGCTCGGCCCGCTGCACCTTGCCGCGCGAGGCCGAGATCACGCGCACCGGAACGGCGGGATCGGCGGCGCGGATGACAAAGCGCACCATCTCGCCGCCGAAATTCTCCTCCGCGATGATGCGCTGCGCGTCGAATTCGCGGTAGGCGTGCACCGCGATGCGGCCCCACACCGCCGGCGCATCGCGCAACGAGCGGTCGGCAAGCACATAGGCATCGCCGTCGTCGCCGCGGCCGGCGACGACGATGCCGATCTCGTCGGCGCCCTCGTCCTGCGCGTTGGCGGCTCCCGAAGGATCGACCGCGACAACGGTCTCGCGGCAGCGCGGCAGCGCAATCTCCTCGACGCGGGCGCGGGCGATCTGCTCATAGCTGAACAGCGCGCCCTCAACATCGTCGACATAGACACCTTCGAAGAAGCGCCGGCGTTGCCGCTCCGGCAGCCGCTGCAGGCCTTTCAGATAATCCGCCGACAGGTTTTCCGCATTGTCGAGCGGATTGAGGAACATGCGCACGTAATTGTCGGGGTCGTCGAGCGGCTGGCGCGAGATCGGATCGCGCTTCTCGCCGAACAGAATATTGGTCCAATGCGCCTTGCTGGTCGGATTGAGGTCGTAATAGGCGGCCTGATGGAGATCACCGGCGACCTGGGCGAGCCGCGTGAGCGCGATCAGCACGCTTGCATAAGGAATCTGTGAGCATTCATTGAGAAAGATCGTGACGTATTCCTTGCCGAGAATCTTTTCGACCCGCTCGTTGTCGTCGAGGCCGCCGATCCAGATTTCCGAGCCGTTTTCCAGAGCGAAATAGCCGTCGCTCTTGTGCGGTTTCAGGCGCGCGCGGGGATGACACAGCGCAAAAATCTTGGGCAGCGTGTCGAACGCGATCGAGGCGCGCGCGGCATTGGCGCGCAGGCGCAGAATGGCGTGCCGCGATTTTGCCACCCGCACCGCCCGCTCCGCGATGGCCCGCACCAGCAACGAGGTCTTGCCGGAGCGCGCGCCGCCGACCAGCAGCGTGTGCCGGCGCGACAGTTGCAAAAGCCGTTCCGCCTCGGCCTGTTTCGCGGTGAGCTTGAATTCTCCTGGCACGGACCGCTGCGACGGGTCGCCTTGGCTGTCCATTCGTGTTCTGTGTTCTTGCTCTTGCTTTCACGCGGCTCACGCTGTGTCTCCGGACGGGCGTATCAAAAACGGACGCATGCTTCGGTCCAGCTAGGCGGACGAGATCGGCGTGATATTGACCGCGCGCAGGCCGCGAACGGTCATCTCGATGTCGAAATTGAACGCGCGCCCTTCGTAGAGCGGTCCAATGTCGGCGGGCAGATCGGTGCGATGCACGAACACATCGCCTGAGCCGTCGTCGCGGGTGAGAAAGCCGTAGCCCTTGTTCTCGTTGAAAAACTTCACTTTGCCTTTCGCCGTAGTCACGTCGTCACCTGTTATGCTGGAAGAGGTTTCGGTGGGCCGAGCAGCCCCGCGCGCACACGCAATGCAAAGCAGCGTCGGGCCGGTCGCCGTTTGGGCGACGCGAGCCTGGGCCGGGACGTGGCGGGAGAGGCTTGGCTGAGCGGCGGGCGCAATGCTGCAAAGCCCGCATGCGCGCGATGAAATGCGCCCGCGGCGACCTGCTGTCAACGACGGCGCGCGGCGTGTGTCACCATTTTAGCGACTAAGCCGTTGAACGATCGCACGAAAAATTTTTGCGCGCCGGCGCTGACAATGGGCTGGGCAAGGGGGTTTTCGGAGCCGCACTTGCCAATGATTCGCAAAATGATTCGTAAAGCGAGGAGCAAAACGCCGACTTGGATCGCAAAAGCGAGCGGTCGGCCTGCCTCAGAGCGTGGTCGCTTTAACGTCGAGCATTCTCCGCGTATTCAGGCGCAAGCGAGAATCCCGTTCTTGCGGCGCTTCCGACCGCACTCCGCATTTGCGGGGACAAGCCGAAGGAAACGCGATGCCAATTTAATCTGAAGCTATGAAGCCCTATCGCATATTCGCGGCGATGTCGCGCATCAGGCGGGCTTTGTACTGCGCCATCCATTTCGCATACGGCAGCACGCGCTCGCCGCGCGCCGTCGCTTCGAGGCGGTATTGCTTGTAGAACTGGTTGACGGATTTCAGCGTGCCGGCGCGTCTCTGCTTCTCGATTTCATCATCAAGTCGCGCGATCACCTGTTCTGCCTGCGCAATCACCTCCGCATCCGTCAATAGCACGATGCCCTGGCGGTGGGCCGCGCGGAGCACCGCATCCGCAAGGCGCGCGGCATCGAGCGGCTGTCCGCGCTGACGCCGGAGGGCGCGGCGTGCCGCATCGGCAATATATTCGGCTTCCGCCGCGCGGCGGCACCACCAGCGCTCGCGCGTCGCTTGTTGTGGCGCGAGCGGTGCATCTGCCGGCGCAATGCGCACGTCGTTTGACCCGTCCCCGACACTGACCGATACGAGGGCCAAGCCTTCGCAAAAGGCCGCAACCAGATCATCCATGATGGTACCTGCGACGAATGCACCCGGAACAAACGGCCGCGCTAGCGCACCGGCACGCGGCGGCGAACGAGCTCGCGCGCGATGATGCGGTAGCCTTGCAGGCTGCGCGCATTGAAGGCGCGGCGTGTCAGCTTGATTCGCTGCAAGGCCTTGTCGATATCGACGTCGAACGCAGCCCACAGCGCGCCGAGATTTGCGGCGCGGGCGACATGATGAAACTCTTGGCCTGACAGATAGAGCGAGGGCCAGCGCAGCGCCTCCTCCATCCGGCCGATTTCCGCAGGCGACGGCAAAATGCGCACGCGGTTGCGCAGGCGCGCCAGACGTTCGAGCTCCCGCGTCTCGAGTTGCGCGTTGAGATCGCCGCGATCATAGAGATAGTGCGGCATGGAATTGATATAGCCGCGCGGGCGCGTCGGCAGCGGCAGCCGCGAGAGCACGCGAAAACCCTCCTCCATGCGCGCCATGACGTGAAGAAAGGACCAGCGGTCCGGCACCGCTCGCATCCGCCGCACCGCGACGGGCGCCGCTTCACCGAGCGCGCCGAGAATGCCGGCGCGCTCGCCGCGCAACTCGGCGCGTGCGGCAAGCTCGGCGCGCTCGGCCAGACTAAGCTCCCGGCCATTGCTACGATCAGATGCATCCCGGTGCGCAGCTATGGGGGCTTTCATCCTCATTGCCCCTCTTCCACCGACTGCAAGACAAAGCGCCGGGGCCTGAAACTGGACGACTTGAAGTATGATGATTTGGCCTTGGCCGCTCGGGATGCCGGCGCCGGCGCGACAATATAGGCGCGACGCATGTGGCGCGCGCAGTACGGAATACCTTCGTCGAGATCAGCGCCAGGCGCGCCACAGAATAAATAATTGCCCTTGCCCAGCTCGCCGTAGGGCCAGCGGCAACAATTTTTGGTCAATTCAAGGATTGATTTGCGCCCAAGGCGTGCCGGCACTTCCGGCGGTTTCATCTGCACGCTTGCGCCGGCGCGGCGGCGACGCACCGGTGCGCTCGGTGCAACTGTGCGCGCCGCGCGGATGCCGGGCTCCTTTGCTCTCGTCTTGGCTTTCGCCGCAGGCCCCTGACCTGCCGCGCCCGCATCGAGTCGCAAGCGAAAAATCTTGCCCAGCACGGCCGAGCGCGACAGGCCAAGCTTCTTGGCAATCGCTCCTGCGGTCGCGCCGTCCGCCCACAGCCGTTGCAGCGCGCCGGTGCGCCGCCCATTCCACAAGCCTCGCCGCATTGGTCTCCACTCCGGTGACACTGTTGCCTGTTTGTTGTCACATATAAGAGGACACCCGCCCCGTCAAGTCACCGTTTTGGACGCTATACTTCTGCACCGAATCCGTGACAATGGCGTCATGGCCAAGCGAAGCAAGGCGCAGCGGCAGAAGACCGGGCTGTATTACGCGCGGGAGGCGCGGCACATGAGCCGCAGCGAGCTCGTGCGCCTGTCCGGCGTGTCCAAGCAGCAATTGTCGCGGCTGGAGAACGGCCAGATCCGACTGCGGCTCGATCATTTGAAGCCGTTTGCCAGCCATCTGGGCTTCACGCCGGAGCAGATCCTGCTGTGGGGCCGCTATCCGGGCACCGGCGATCACATCGAATCAAGCGACGTGCTGCATGAGGCGCCGCGCGGCGAGGCGTTCGGCCCGGTCGCGGCCCAGATCCCTGAGCTCGATACGCGCGCAGGGCTTGGCGGCGGCGGCATTCCGGCGCGCGAGGTCCGCAAGGAAGGGCGGCACACGGACCCCTTGAAATCAGAGGGATGGGTGTTCCCGCAAAACTTCATCCGCGAGCAATTGCACACCTCCTCATCCCGGCTTCTGGTCCTCGATACACGCGGCGACAGCATGGCGCCGACAATCATGTCGGGCGACCGCGTGGTCATCGATACCGGCCACAAGACCCCTACCCCCGACGGCCTCTATGCCATCCGCGATTCGTTTGAGGGCGTCGTGGTCAAGCGCCTGCAATTGTTGCGCTCGTCGCGGCCGCCGCGCGTCAAAATCATTTCCGACAATCCCAATCACACGACCGAAGAAGTGCCGCTCTCGGAACTCGAGATCGTCGGCAAGGTCCTCTGCTGCCTGAAGCTGTTCTAGCCGCGCCGGGCGGCGAATCTCCCGCCAAGGCTTGACGCCGCACGTCCATGCCGGCCCCTGGCATCGTCGCGATGTCTCTTTATTTGTGACAAGAACCTTGACGTTTGTCACTGAAAAAAATACATAACCGGCGGTGACGCATGCTTGGGGGCCTGCCAAATGCCGCATCGGCCGCGTGCAGACCGTGACGGCGAGCGGGTACGTACCGCGGCGCTTGCCGCGCGAGGAACCGGCGGCTCGGCGCTCGACTGCGCGCTGGCGCAGATCGGCGCCGCGTTCGGCGAGGCCGCGCGCATCAATGCCTTCAAGCTGCGGCTCGAAGAGTGGCTGCGGCTCGGGCCGCGGCATCCCGCCCTACGCGCGCGTTTCCGGGCCCGGGCGGAGACGATACGCGGTCGCAGCCTCGATGCCGCGATCGCGCAGATCGAACGCTGCTGGCGGAACGAACGAAACGCCTTTCGGATCGCAAGCGCCTTCGGCCGCGGCAGCCGGCTTTCACTCGACGTGCTGCGCGAAATGCGCCTGTTGCTCCGGCTGCTGCGCTTCAAGCGCATGCAGGCCGAATTCGTCACGGTGATGGCCGCGTTATGCGATGAAGTCATTGCGGAGGCGGCGGAATGAAAATGTGAATATTGCGAGCGCAACTCGATTGCCAGAAGCCGACGAGTCCGCGCGAAGCGCGTGGCGCGATGCGAGGCGCGGGTTGGTATTGTGTCGCTTCCGAGGACCCGCTCATCGCCAGGTCCGCACCGCGCCAAATTAGCGCGCCTGCCCGTCAAAAAACTGGCGCTCGAAAATTTTGCCGAGCGTTGCGTAGAAAAAGCCGTTGAGCCTGCCGATCGGATTGAGCTTTTTCATGTCGATATACCCATCCGTCATGCAGGATGGATCGACATGCATGTAAACGACTTCGCCGATGACCAAGGGATGCCGATTTGGTCCGAGCTCGAGGACGCGCTCGAGCTTGCACTCGAAATGGATCGGAACCTGCTTGACGCGCGGCGCCGCGATCTTGACGCTCGGGATCGGCGTCAGACCGGTTGCCGTGAACTCGGAATCGCCGGCCGGGAAGGCATTGGCCGAATCGACCATTTCCCGCCACACCGGCTCCGTCACCACGTTGAAGCAGAACTCACCGGTCTCGCGCACGTTCTTGAGCGTATGCTTCTCGGTGCCGTCGGGATTACGCGCGATCGTCAGCGAGATCATTGGCGGAATGACGCAGACCACGGTGAAAAAGGAAAACGGCGCGAGATTGCTGACGCCGCTCTTGCTGACAGTCGATGCCCAGCCGATCGGCCGCGGCACCACAGCTCCGGTAAGGAGCCGATAGACCTGGCGCTTATCGATGATTGAAGGATCGAATTCCAAATAATCGGCTGTCATGGTCCTGAGCCTTATGATTCACGCAAGAACGACCGGATCGTGCAATCGAGCGGCGGCGTAAGTTACAGCAGAAGTTGCGCGCATGCGCCGATAACCGCTCGGGTCATGGATCGAGTCGTGGACGGACAAAATCCGAAGTCCGCCACAGCTCCGCCTCTCCACAACGGCAAAAATGATCACAACCTACGCGGCTGCGACGGCAATGCCTTCCTGCGCGCAGGAATTGGCAACGTCAGACACCGTGGCGCGCTGCACGTCGCGTTTCCAGCGCAGATCGTCGAAGCGGGTGCCTCGGTGCATGGTACAGCGATTGTCCCACATAACGAGGTCGTGGACACGCCAACGATGCGTGTAGACGAACTGGCGCTGGGTGGCATGGGCGATGAGCTGGTCGATCAGCGCACGGCCTTCCTGCTCGGGCATGCCGAGGATGCGGCCGGCATGGGAGGCCAGATAGAGCGACTTGCGCCCGTTTTCCGGGATGGTGCGCACCATCGCCTGCGGCACCGGCGGCATGTTCTGACGCTCCTCGTCGCTGAACTCAGTGAAACCAAGCCGGGCGCGCGAATTGAAGATCGAATGCTCCGCGACAAGGCCGTGCAGCCGGCGCTTCATGTCTTCGGGCAGCGCGTCATAGGCGGCGCGCTCGTCGGCAAATTCGGTGTGGCCGCCGATCGGCGGGATCGAACGCGCATAGAGCAGCGATGCCCGTGCCGGCAGCAGCTTGAAAGAGCTGTCGGTGTGCCACAGCCTGTTGCCAAGCTCGAACATGCGGCGCCGTGAGTTCTCGCCCCACACCTTGTTGTCGGAATCAAGGTTGGAGACGTCGGCGAACTCCTGTCGCAGCCGCAATTTCGTGTCTTTGCGGAACAGCGCGATCGTGGTCTCGAGTGGACCGAAGGCCCGCGCGAAATCGAGGTGCTGATCCTGCGACAGGTGCTGATCCGGGAAGACGAGCACCGCATATGTTGTGAAGGCCTCCTTGATGGCGGCGAGGTCGGCCGGTTCGAGCCTTGCCGACAAGTCGACGTCGCCGATTTCAGCGGCAAAACCGGGCGTGATGGGACAGACGGTGACGGCCATGGGCAATTCCTCCGCGCTCATCTTACTCCCGCCAACCCAGCCGGTGGAGATGATTTCATGCGGCCTGCAACTAAGGCATTGGCATCTATGCCGCACCGCATCGAAGTGAAGCTTGTTGTGGCCGGTTTTGCTATTGCGCTACGATCCAAGCACAATCGACGCGCCAGCGGCGAGAGGTCAGGGAGGAAAGCATGAGCGAACATGACGCAGCTGACGCTTTTCGGTGGTACCGATCGCTCAACTGGACGCAGTGGAAAGCACTGATCGCCTCGACCCTCGGGTGGACGTTCGACGGCTTCGAGGTGTTTGCTCTCATTCTTACCGTCGGCGCAGCGCTGCATGGACTCCTCGACCCCTCCGAGTATCGGCTCATCCCGGTCTATGCTGGCGCAGTGATCGCCATCACCGTCTTCGGCTGGGGCGCCGGCGGCCTCTTGGGCGGCATCCTTGCCGACTATATCGGCCGCAAGCGATCGATGACTCTTACGATTCTTGCCTATTCGGCGTTGACCGGCTTGAGCGCGCTGTCCTGGAATTGGTGGTCCTTCGCCGCGTTTCGCTTTCTGGTCGGACTCGCGATCGGCTCGGAATGGGCGACCGGCGCGTCGATCACGGCCGAGCTTTGGCCGGACCACGCCCGCGGCAAAGGCGGCGCCTTTCTGCAATCCGGCTACCCGATCGGCAGCATCCTGGCCTCCGGCGTCTGGGTGGCGATCGGCACGCTCGGCCCCAATGCCTGGCGCTATATGTATCTGGTCGGCATTCTGCCGGCGCTCGTGGCGTTTTGGATCCGGCGCAATATTCCGGAATCGCCGCGCTGGGAGCAGTCGAACCGGCAGCGGCGCGCCGCACATGATCGCAAGCGACAGGGCGCGCTGCTGCAAGGCGAAGACGCGGCAATCGTGCGCTTCACGCTCGTTGACATGTTTGCCGATCCGGCCGTCCGCTCGCGTCTGATCTTGACGTTTGTGATGTCGTTGTCGGTGACGATCGGTTATTGGGGTGTATCAAGCTTTGTCCCGAGCTATGTCGGATCGGTCGCCACCACCGCGGGGCTTGCCGCACAGCGATGGGTGGGATTGGCCGGCCTGGTACAAAATATCGGCGCCTTGATTGGCTTCATCAGCTTCGGCTTCCTCGCCGATGCGCTCGGCCGCAAGCGGACGACCTTCGCATATTATCTGATGAGTCTCTGCCTGACTCCGATCGTCTATTTGTGGGTGCAGGACATTCATCTGTTGCTGCTCGCTTTTGCCGTCTACGGATTTTTTGTCCAGGGCATCTTCTCATGGACCGCGATATGGCTGCCGGAGCTCTTTCCGACTCGCATGCGCGCGACGGCCGCCGGCTTCATCTTCAATACGCCGCGCCTGATCTCGGCGATCGCGCCGTTGTTCGCCGGTACGTTAATTGTCGGACTCGGTGGCTACGCGAAAGCAGCCACGATCATCGGCCTGTTCTACGGCATCGGCTTGTTCGCCGTGCCGTTCCTGCCCGAGACGAAGGGAAAGCCGCTGCCGGAAGCCGACACGTTGTCCCTGCCTCGGGAACAAATCCGCAAAACGGCGTAACGGGTGCGAAGCGAGCTTGTCCGGCATGTATCAGGACCTGCGCGAGTTCATCACCCTGGTGGATAAGCTCGGCGCGTTGCGACGGATCGTCGACGCCGATCCCAAGTTCGAGATCGGCGGCATTACCGAAATCGCCGCCGCCTTGCCGGAATGCCCGGCGCTATTGTTCGAACGGATCAAAGGGTTCGCGCCGGGCTTTCGCATTTTCACTAACGCCACAACCACGCCACAGCGGGCAGCGGTCGCGCTCGGCATCGATCCGAACCTGCGGCCGCTCGATGCGCTCAAGCAGTGGATGAAGAAGCGGCTGACGCTTACGCCGCTGCCGCCTGTGGCGGCAAGATCGGCTCCCTTCCTCGAAAATTCCATTCGGAGCAGCAACGTCGATCTCGCAAAGCTGCCCTCCCCGCACTGGCACCGCAAAGACGGTGGGCCGTTCATCGGCTCCGGCTCACTCGTGGTCATGCGCGACCCTGAGGACGGCTGGATCAATGCATCGATCTACCGGGTGCAGGTGCATGGCCGAACGAAAGTCACGATCCAGTTCGATCATCCGGGCCGGCACGGCGCAATCATTGCGAAGAAATACTGGGAGAAGGGCCAATCCTGTCCGGTTGCAGTGGTAAACGGCGAGGACCCTGCGCTGTTCGTCGCCGGCTTCGAATATTTGCCGACCGGCCAGTCGGAATATGACTTTGCCGGCGCAATTCGAGGCGCGCCGATTGAAGTGGCGCCCGGGCCGCTGACAAATCTGCCGCTCCCGGCCCGGGCCGAGATCATTTTGGAGGGCGAGCTTTTGCCGAGCTCGCAAGAAATGCTTCCGGAAGGCCCGTTCGGCGAATTCACCGGCTACTACGCCAGCGATAAGCGGCCTTGCCCGGTGATGGACGTAAAGGCCATTCACTTCCGCAATGATCCGATCCTGCTCGGCTCCCCGCCGATGAAACCGCCGCGTTTCCATTTCGGGCTGCCACTGCGGGCTGCCACGCTGTGGAGCAATCTCGATGCCGTTGGCGTCACCGACGTCGTGGGCGTCTGGCAGCATGTCGCCCAACTCATGACGGTAGTCGCAATCAGGCAGCGCTATGCGGGACATGCCAAGCGCGCCGGACTGATCGCCGCAGCCAACAGCTACATGGCGCGCCTGATCGTGGTCGTGGACGAGGATGTCGACCCGGCCAATATCGGCGAAGTCCTGTGGGCGATAGCGACCCGCTGCGAGCCAGCAGAGCAGATCGATATCGTTCGCGATGCGTGGAGTTCGGCACTCGACCCGCGCATACCGGCCGACAAGAAACTGGCGGAAGCGACTTCGCACTCCAAGGCGATTATCGATGCCTGCTGCCCATTTGCGTGGAAGGATAAATTTCCGTCCACATCATCACTCACGCAAGACGAGGCGCGGCTGATCGAGTCCAAGTGGGGCGCGGCGTTAAAGGCGCAGCATGGGACGATTTAACGTCGATTCAGCGGCCATTGCGCGCAGCCAAACATAAGCTGCGCCGAATTAAAATCACAACGCTTTGGGCGGCTCTTGCCGCCCGGCGACCTCATCCGACCCGCGCTTGCTATCTCGCCCGCGCGCTGCGCTCGTCGCCAAACGCCGGTGGCCCATTTCCGCCGATGCCGTGCCCTATCTGTTTGGCGAAACATTTGTCCCCGACCTTGACCGCCTCAGGACCGTAGGTCTCCAGCGCGTGGCGCCGCGCGGCGGCGTATCCATACTGAGCAACGGCCAGTCTTATCATCTGGCATTGCATCGCGCTCGGGTCTGGAGAGTCTTGCGCGGAGGAATAACCCGGCATCAGCAAAATAGCGCCGACGAGAAGAACGAACCTCGGCATGACAGCCCCCGCTGCTTCGTCCGCGGCGCTATTGTGCCCTATCGTGGCAGAGAAGATACCTTTTGTTGCAGCTCATCCACAAGCTTATTCACCTTCGCCTCGTGTGGTTCCGCATTTTTGTGCGACGCCCGCCGCTGCAGCACTGCAGGACAGTTGGCGGCGCGCTTGAAAGACTCCGTGCGGCATCGCTTATCGGCTCATCTCCGACGTGCCGATGACAGACTTGCCCAGTCGGCTTACCCCTCGTGCTGACGCAAATATTCTCTTGTATAATTTCGACCGCCTGCAGCGGACCGCGTTCCGCTAGCCAACACACGGTCCTGCGCGGCGCGCAGGTTCATCCGGAGTCCAAGGCCGCTCGTTCGGCCGCAAGCCGCGACTGCGCATTAAGGCGAATGGGAGCGTTAATCGCACCGAACCCGCGATAGCCCCGACGCTGCACGATCTCGATGAAGAACAGATCCTTGAAGCTCGTCGTATAGAGCTGAAAATATTCGCCGCAATCGTCGCGGTCGTAAAGAATATTGTTGGCGCGCAACGCTCTGACGCGTTCAGCGGGCAGATCGACCCGCGCTTCCAGGTCGTCGTAATAGTTTGCTGGAATGGGCAGTGTCGCGACTCTGTTTACTCGGAGCGTGCGGGCAGCCGCGAGGATGTCGTCGGTTTGAAAGGCGATGTGCTGCACGCCGGAGCCGAAATACTCGCTCAGGAAGCGCGACGATTGCGTACGCGGGCTTTGCGAGGCGTTGAGCGCGATGCGCAAAGCGCCGTCGGCCGTTTCCACGACTTGGCTGCGCACGATGCCGCCCGGGTCGGTGATGTCCAGCTGCGGCGTCTTCTCCACGTCAAACAGAGACGTGTAGAACAACAGCCAGGACAGCATGTCCTCGTAGTGCATTGACTGCGAAATGTGGTCGATCGCGATGAGCCCTGCTGACGCAGCATTGCCGGCAGCCCGCAGCAGCTCGAATTCCACATCCCAGACCTTGGCCAGCGCGCTGCCCTGATCGACAAAATAGAGGAGACTGCCGCCCACGCCACGTACGGCGGGAATTTCGAGTTCTCCCGGGCCGACCCTTTGCCGAAACGGAATGTCGTGCAGTCGCTCGGCGCGGTCGAGCGTTGCCGCGGCGCTTTGCACCTTCAGACCGATGGCGCAGACCGACGGCCCGTGGGTGATGTAGTGCGAATGCGCGAAGCCCTCCTTCTCGCGATTGACGACAAGGTTGATCGCGCCCTGCACCCAGCGCGTCACCGCCTTGGATTTGTGGCGCGCGGCATTGCGAAAGCCGAGATGGCCGAGAAAATCTTCAAGCTCGTCGCCGGCGCGGTCGTCGACGGCGAACTCGATGAATTCGACGCCAAGACATTTTGATCGTGGCGGCAAGGCCGAGAAATCGCCGGGCGGCGCGCCTGTCAGCTCATGCAATTGATCCATGAGGAAGGTCAACGAACGCTGCCCGTCGACGGCGACCGAACGCGGCGATCCGGCGCGGAATTGATCGTTGAATATTTCGAGCGAAAGGTGATCCCGGTAGCCGGTCGCCGCCACAGCAGCGACAAAATCGGTGAGCGGCATGTCGCCCTGTCCCGGAAAGCAACGGAAATGCCGGCTCCAGGTCAGCACATCCATATCGAGCCAGGGCGCGTCGGCAAGCTGCACCAGGAAAATCCGGTCACCGGGGATTGCGCTCAGCCGATTGAGATCGGTCCGGCGCGCATAGACGTGAAAGCTGTCGAGCACGAGACCGACGGCCGGGTGATCGGCGCGACGCACGACTTCCCAGGCGTCGCGATAATCATTGATATGCCGGCCCCAGGCCAACGCCTCGAAGCCGATGCGCAGGCCGCGCCGCGCCGCGCGCTCGCCGAGCTCGCGCAAGTCGGCGGCCGCATGATCGATTCCGCCCTGCGCTTGGGGGGAGACATTGCTGCATACCAGGAGCAAATCGCAGCCGAGCTCGCCCATCACGTCGAATTTCCGCTCGGCGCGGTCGAAAGTGCGGGCACGCTGCGAATCCGGCATGCCCTCGAAATCGCGAAACGGCTGGAACGTGATCACCTTCAAGCCGAGATCGGCAACCTCTTTGGCCACATCGGCGGGCGTGCCGTGATAGGACAACAGATCGTTTTCAAAAATTTCGACGCCGCGAAACCCGGCAGCGGCGATCGCCTCGAGCTTCTCGCGCAAGCCGCCGGAAAGGCAGACCGTGGCAATCGCGGTTTTCATCGCACCTCTCCGAACTGCCCTCACGCCGCGGGTGCGCTCGCCGCGTCGCGCGCGGCGACGGCTACCGCAAAGGCGCGATGCAGACGCGCAACATCCGGCGTCAGGCCGGTGAACAGCCGGAACGCCTCGGCCGCCTGATAGATGCACATTCCGGCGCCATTGAGTGTGCGCGCGCCCTTGGCGGCGGCGGCTCTGAGAAACGCCGTTTGCATCGGCGTATAGATGACGTCGGCGGCCCAATGCTGCGGCTTCAGCGCGGCCGCCGGAACGGGATTACCGGGAAAGCCGCGCATGCCGACCTGCGTCGCATTGACCACGCCGTCGGCCTCCGCGATGTCATGCGCCAGATCGCCCGCCAAGCGGCAGCGCGACGCCCCGTAAGCAGTTGCAATCTCGCTCCTGAGCGCATCGGCGCGCGCCGCATCGATATCGTGAATGATCAGAACGGCGGCGCCGAGATCCATCAATGCATAGGCGACGGCGCGCCCGGCCCCGCCGGCTCCGATCTGAACAACGGTCGCGCCTTTGGCGCTGTCGCTGCCAAGCGTTGCGGCAAAGCTGTTGCGCCAGCCGCGTCGGTCGAAGTTGTAGCCCGTAGTGCAGCCATCGGGCGCGATCGCAATCGTATTCACCGCGCCGACTTGCGCCGCTTCGGGATCAACCGCGTCAAGGAGGCCGATGATCTCCTGCTTGAAAGGGTAAGTGACATTGGCGCCGGCGAAGCCGAGCGCTTTGATGGATTGCAGAAGTTCTTGCAGCTTGCGGCCGGGCAAGCGATCGACATCGATGAGATGATAGTAGCCGTCGATGTCGGCGGCCGCGAAGGCGTCGGCAAACAGCGCCGGCGACATCGAGCCTTGGATATTGAGGCCGATCAGTCCAAGCAGCATCCGCGGCTTTGTCATGATACCTGCTCCGGCTGAAGCAGCCCGCCGCCGAGGAAAAGCTGTGCAATGCGCGGATCGGCAAGGATCTGCGGCGCGGCGGCTTCAATGCGTGTCTGGCCCTGCTCGAGAACCAGGCCATAGTCCGAGATCTGCAGCGCCTGCTTGGCGTTTTGTTCAATCAGCAAGACGGTGACGCCGTTGTTGCGCAGATCCTTGAGGATCGCAAATACATCCCGCACCATCAGCGGCGACAGGCCGATCGACGGCTCGTCGATCAAGACGAGCTTGGGCTTGAGCAAAAGCCCGCGGGCGACTTCGAGAATCTTCTGCTGGCCGCCCGAAAGCGTCGAGGCCTGCTGGTCCGCCTTCTCCTGCAGCATCGGAAAGCGCCGCATGACCGCCTCGATACGCCTGGCGATCTCTGCTTGGCGCGACAGGGCGACGCCGCCTAGCTCCAGATTGTGGCGTACGCTCAGCTCGGGAAAGATGTTGCGGCCCTGCGGGATGTAGACGATGCCGGCATCGAGCAGCGCGCGGGGCGGCAGATTGGAGATGTCGCGCCCATCGAACACGATGGTGCCTGAACGCACCGGCAGGAGCCCGAACACCGCCTTGAACATGGTCGACTTGCCGGCGCCGTTCGGCCCGATCACCGTCGTGATCGCGGCAGGGCGAATGCTCGCCGTCGTGCCGTTAAGGATCGTCATCTTGCCGTACCCGGCAAAGACCCGATCGAGCATTAGCAGCGGTTCGCGTCCGTCCATTGTCAGTGCCCGAGATAGGCTTCGATCACGACCGGGTTCCGGCGAACAGCGGCCGGCGCACCCTCGGCGATGATCCGTCCTTCCGCCAGTACCAGTACCCGCGTGCACAGCGCCATGACGAATTCCATCTGGTGCTCGATGACGACAAAGGTGGCTTTGCGCTCGGCGTGATAGGCTTGCAGCCGCTCGCGCAAATGCGACAGCATGGTCAGGTTCACGCCGCCGGCGGGCTCGTCGAGCAGAACAAGCCGCGGCCCGGCCATGAACGCCATCGCCGCGTCAAGCAGCTTCTGCTGGCCGTAGCTGAGCGAGCCCGCCGGCTGCGCGGCGAAATGCGAGAGCCGGAAGAAATCGAGCATTCGGTCGGCACCCTCGCCAAGTCCGGCGTCGGCGCGACCGAACAGGCGCGAGACCATCGAGCCCTGGTGTTCCTGACCTGCCAGGATCAGATTGTCGCGCACGGAAAGCTGCGGGAACACCTGCAGCAGCTGAAATGTCCGGCTGACGCCGAGCCGATTGAGATCGCACGGACGCATCCCGGTCGTGCGGCGGCCGTCGACCCGTACCTCGCCGCTGCTTGGCGTCAACTGGCCGAGCACGCAGTTGAACAGCGTCGACTTGCCAGAGCCGTTCGGCCCGATGATTCCCAAAATCTCGCCTTCGTCGACCTGGAACGAGACGCCGTCGACTGCGGCAATGCCGCCAAACGATTTGCGCAGATCGGCCACCTGCAGAACAGGATTCATGGCGCGGTCCTTTCCGCGCCAATGGCCGGCGCCGACCGGCCGTTCGGCATGGCGGCTTTTGCCAAGCGATCAACCAATCCCAAAATGCCGGTTGGGCAGAACGCCATCATCACCATGACGAGGGCGGCATAGACGATGAGGTAGTAGCCTTCGGCGATACGCATCCATTCCGGCAGCAGCACGGCAACCAGCGCGCCGACGAACGGCCCGAAGAAGTAACCGCTGCCGCCGACGATTACCATCAGAAGCAGACTGAACGACATGTTGATCGCAAAGGAGCCCGGCTCGATGAATTGGACCAAGGGCGCATAGAGCGCGCCGGACAGGCCACCGAGGCTTGAGCCGACCGCAAAGGCCATCAGTGTGTAGCGCCGCGTATCGAGCCCCACCGATGCCGCGCGGATCGGGTTTTCGCGCAACGCAACGAAGGCGCGGCCCCACGGCGAGCGTAGCATCCACCAGATTGCGAGCGCCAGCACCACGAGGACGCCGAGGCTGAAAAAGTAGAAGTGCAGCGCCTTGCCGGTGGACCAGCCGAACAATACGGGGCGCATGATTCCGTTGATGCCGTAGATGCCGCCTGTCAGCCACTGCTCGTTGCGCAGCACGAGAAACACCAGCGTGGTGAACGCCAGCGTGACGAAGGCGAGATAATGGTGCGAAACGCGCAGCGCCGGATAGCCGAGCATCCAGCCGACGATGAAGCACAGCAAGCCGGCTGCGATGAAGGCGAGCGCAAACGGCACGCCGCCTTGCGTCAGCAGCGCGACGGTGTAAGCGCCGATGCCGACGAAGGCGCCCTGGGCAAGCGACACCTGGCCGGCATAGCCGAGCGTGAGATTGAGCCCCATCGCCGCGATGGTCAGCACGGCCCACATCGAGAGCAGATAGATACCGAAGGGCTTCAGGAAGAATGGCGCGGCCAGCGCCAGCGCCAACGCGACGCCAATCACGACGGCGCCCAGCCGGGTCATACCGTGCGCTCCTCGACGCGTCCGAGCAGGCCCTGCGGCCGGCACAGGATGACGGCGATCAGGATCAGCAGCGGGAACGCGCCGCGATATTGCGAAGAGAGATAGGCGGCCGAGAGATTGTCCAAGACGCCCAGAATGATTCCGCCGAGAATGGCGCCGCGCACCTGGTTGAAGCCGCCGATGATGGCGGCGATGAAGGCGGCGGTGCCGAGCGTTTCGCCGTTGGTGAACTTCGCCAGATAAATCGGGCTGATCAGGATCGAGGCAATGGCGACGAGCACGGCATTGACGAGAAACGTGTAGAGCACCATGCGCTGCACGGGAATTCCCAGAATGCGCGCCAGCGCCGGATTTTGCGCAGTCGCCTGCATCGAGCGCCCTGTGCGCGTCTTGTTAAGCCACAGATGCAGCGCCGCCACCGTCGCGATGGCGACGCCCAGCACGACAAGGCTCTGCGTCGAGACCACCGCGCCAAACAGGTGGACGTCAGCATCGGGCACCAGAGGCGGGAACGCTTGCGCTTGCGCGCTGTAGAAATCCTTGACGCTCTCCTTGAGCAGCAGCGAGAGCGCAATCGTCGAAATGACGAGCGGCAGCACGCCGTAGCGTAACATCGGGTCGACCACGATGAGCTTGAACAGAAGCCCAAGCACGACGAGCGCGGCCGCAATTCCGATCAGCGCCGCCAGCCAGAACGGCGCGCCCCAGTTCATCGCTGCCAGCACGAAGAAGGCCGGCAGCATGACGAATTCGCCCTGCGCAAAATTGATGGTCTGCGACGTTTGCCAGAGCAGGGTGAACCCCACGGCAATCAACGCGTAGATCGCGCCGGTCGCCAGTCCGGAAATCAGCAGCTGAATAAAGGACGCCATTGACCCTCGCGCCTTGGTCTTCGCGTTTTCCGTTGCGCTCGCCCGCGATGCCAAGACGGCGGCAAAGTTGCCGAGCCGTCATTTGCCAAGCTTGGGCAGAATCTCGACGATCTTCTGCTTGCCGTTCACGACTTCGCCGAGAAAGCTTTGCCGATCGAGATCGCCATTGGCATCGAAGGTGACTTCCATCAGCACGCCCGGCTCATCGTCCGGTGTAATCGTTATGCCGTGCAAGGTTTGCGCGAACAGCCTGCTGTCGAACTTGCCGATCTTCTCGGTGACATGTTTGATGATGTAGACTGCGGTATAGCCTTTGATGCCGTTGTGATCGCAAACGTAGTTGTAGCGCTTCTTGAAGCGTTCCGCGAAATCCTGCACCGCCGGAATCGGTGCATCGACGGTCAACCCGACATGGCCGCGCACGCCTTCCGCGGCGCCTTGCGCGAGGTCGATGACTTTCTGCCCGAGCAAGGTCGTCTCGCCGATCAGCGGCGCCTTGACGCCTTGCTTCTTTGCCTCGCGCAGAAAGCGCGCGCTCTCCTCCTCGTTCAGATAGACAAAGATGGCATCAGCATTGGCGGCATTGATCTTGACGACGTCGGCGGAAAAATCGGCTTGCCCGGACTCGGTCGAAACATCGGCAACAACCTTGATATTGCGCGCAGCCATTTCCTTGACAAAAGTATCGCGCCCGCCTTTGCCGAAGTCGTTGTTCACCCAAATGACGGCGACCGACTTCGCCTTGACACCGTCGCGGATGTAATTGGCGATCTTCGGCATGCTGAATTGCTGGCCGAAGGAGGTGCGGAACACGTAGGGGTCGTTCTTCTGCGTGATGGCGGCCGCCTCACCGCCGACGATCTCGGGAATTTCCGCCTGCTGGGTGAGCGCCATGTCGACCAGGACAGACCCGGAAAAGACCGGGCCGAGGATCACGTAGGGATTATTATCGAGCACTTTCTGAACCTGCGCGCGCGAAATGCCGGCGTCGCTTTGCGTGTCGAGGAGCGGCGCATCGATCTTGCGGCCGAGAATGCCGCCTTTGGCGTTGATCTCATCAATTGCGAGCAACATGCCGTCACGGAAATTGGTCCCGGATACGGCGCCGGCGCCGGAGAGCTCCAGAACGGCCGGAATGTACACGCTTGACTGCGCGTGGAGCGGCGTTGTCAGGCCGAAAGCCGTGCCGATCAGCGTTGCAAATAGGCCTGAGCGAAACATGCCGAGTCCCTCCCTGATGTCGAAATTGTCCGCGTCTGACCGCGCGGCGCGTTTTCCGTCTGGCATTTCCCACCGGCACATTGCTAAGCCGCGCGACCGAGGTCAATAACCAAGATGTACGCAAAACTTTACATCATGTTATTTTCTTCTGACGCGTTGCCGTGCCACCGCGTCCATCTGGCCGCGCAGCGCCGCCACAAATCGCCCGGCATAGCTTGACAGCGGCGCGTCCTTGCGGTGGACCACATAGGTCTGAAACGCAGTCGGCTCGACAATATCGAGCGCGCGCAACCGCGGCCACTGATCGGCAGCGAGCGTGAACTCGTCGACAATGGCGATGCCGAGCCCGAGCGACACCAGCGCGCAAACGGTCGAGCCGAAGCGCGCGCGGATGGTCACCTCGTAAGGCAGGCTGTGGCTGGCGAACAGACCGGCCATGATGCGGCCATAGGGATCGTTGGGATCGACGCCAATCAGCGGATGCTTCACAATCTGCTCCACGGTGACACGACTGAGCCGCGCCAACGGATGCGCCTCCGGCACGATGCATTTGAGCCGGCCGCGCGCCAACGGCGCCTCGGCGAGCATGGGATGTTCGAGCTTTGAGCTCAGCGCCACCAGTTCACCCTTGCCGAGCAAGAGATAATCGACCGCATCCTCGATTTTCAGAATGTCGACGTCGATCAGAAGATTTGGCAAACTCCTGCGCAGTTCGGCAACAGCGCGCGGCACCATCACGGTCGCGATGCTCGGCACGGAGGCGATCTTGAGCTCGCTTTCGGCGCCGCGCTTGATGCGCGAAATGACGAATTGCAGGTCTTCGACCTTATCGTAGACGCTGTTGATCTGCTCGAAGATGGCGTTGGCCTGCGCCGTCGGGCTGTAGCGGCCGCCTCGGCGATTGAACAATTTGACCCCGAGCGAGGTCTCGGCATGTTTCATGGCCCGGCTGATACCGGGCGACGAGACGTTGAGGAGTCGCGCCGCACCGCCAACGGTGCCGGTGACCATGATGGCCCGAATGACCTCGATTTGGCGCAGCGTGAGCATCTGGCTAGGCGGTGAAGGCTCGACCCGCAGGCAGCGTATCAGGCTATTGCGGCGCACGCCTTGATTACTGCGCCACAGCGAAAGGAATTTGCGGCAGTCTGCTAGAAGTAACCGCTTTAAGTCCACGCGAGCGCTTGGGTCCGGATATCCCCTATGGATCAACAACTGCCCTGACGCGGTTTCGGCGCGCAGCCCGACAATCACTCACGGTCAGCCATCTTCGAAGAGTGCGGGCAGGACGGTTTCGTGCCAAGCGGCCATGGCAGAGAGCATTACGGCGGCTGCATCCGCGAGTCGTGGCCGCTAGCGACAACATAAAGAAGCTCAGCGCTTCAGCTTGGCGGTGAACGACATGCCGCCAGCGCCGCAGCAGGGACAGCTCATCGCCACCAGGATGTTCTGTTTCTGCTCCTCGTCGAGATCGGTCCGGTCGAGCATCTGGCGTGTCTGCTGCTCGAACAGCTCATGCAGCGAAAGGCCCGAAGACATGAACGGGTCCTCGGCCGCCGCCTTGGTCTGCGGGGCGGCCGCGGGTGCGTCGCGCCGTGGCGGCGATGCCTTGCGTTTCGATGCTGCCTTACGGCGGCCGCCATGCGCGGTCGGCTTGACTTTGGGCATGCGATTTACGTCACCGTGTTGGTCGGGGTCCAATGTCTTCGATAGAGAACCTTACCACGTCGCTGCCGCGCGCCCACGTCGGACCAGGCCACGCTGAGGCACGCATCCCAAATAGGCCCGTTGAGGTTGCGGCCAAGCCCTCATGCATCAATCTCGCGCACCAAGCCCGGCTGTGATGAATTGTTGGCGGAGCGCTCCGCGGCCGTTGCAAATTGTATTTTTATAAAATACCGTTTTCGCCGAAACCACGAAAGCGCCGCGGTGCCGGGCTCCACGGACCCGGACCCGGCCTGAAATCAGATGAGCCGGGATGAAGCCACAAGGTGCGCCGCAAAATGGAAATGTACGACTTGCCGCCGATATCGGCGGCACTTTCACCGACATCGCGCTTTTCGACGAGGTGACGGGTCGGCTTACCCTCGGCAAGGCGCTTTCGACGCCCGATCGGCTGGTTGACGGCATCAGCGCCGGGGTCGAGAAGGCCGGCGGCGATTACGCGTCCGCCAACCTCTTTCTGCACGGCTCCACGGTCGCCATCAACACGATGCTCGAGCGCACCGGCGCCAGGACCGCGCTGATTACGACTGACGGCTTTCGCGACGTCTATGAGATCGGCCGCATCAACCGGCCCGACGCCTACAATCTGTTTTTCCAGAAGCACAAGCCGCTGATCGAGCGGGCGCTGTGCTTTGAGGTCAAGGAGCGCGTGCGCGCCGACGGCGAAGTGCTCGAGCCGCTTGATGAAGCCGGGTTGGCGGCGCTGAGCGAAAAGCTCGAGAAGCTCGGCATCGAAGCCACCGCCATCATGTTCATCAACTGCTACGCCAATGCCGCGCATGAGCGGCAGGCAAAGGCGCTGCTCAGCGAGCGCCATCCCAACATGTTTGTCAGCGCGTCGCATGAATTGTCACAGGAATACCGTGAGTTCGAGCGCTGCTCGACGGTTGCCGCCAATGCCTATATCGGGCCGAAAGTGCACCGCTATATCGGCGAGATCGACGAGCGCATCCGCAAGGCCGGCTTCAAGGGCTCGTTTCTGATCGTGCAATCGACTGGCGGCCTTTACGAGAGCAGGCAGGCACAGACGCAGTGCGTTCGCATGTTGGAGAGCGGTCCGGCCGCCGGCGTGATCGGCACGCGCGAGATTTGCCGCAGGCTCGGCATCAAAAACGCCATCGCCTTCGACATGGGCGGCACTACGGCAAAGGCCGGGGTCATTTACAAGGGAGAGCCGCTGACCACCGGCGCGGCGCTGATCGGCGGCTACGACAAGGCGCTGCCGGTGCAGATCGCTATGATGGATATTTTCGAGGTCGGCACCGGCGGCGGGTCGATCGCGCGTGCCGAGGACGGGCTGCTGCGGGTCGGCCCGCAAAGTGCGGGCGCGCAACCGGGCCCCGCCTGCTACGGCCGGGGCGGCGAGGAGCCGACCATAACCGACGCCAATCTGATGCTTGGGCGCCTCGGCGCCGATCGCTTTCTCGGCGGCGAGATGAAGCTCGATGTCGCCGCGGCCGAGCGGGCGCTGGCGAAGGTCGGCAAGCCGCTCGGGATGAGCCCGATCCAGGCCGCCGACGGCATCCTGCGCATCGCCGCAACGGCGATGTCGTATGCCGTCAAGGGCGTCACCACGGAGCGCGGTCTGGATGCCGGCAATTTCGTGCTGGTGGCCTACGGCGGCGCCGGCCCGCTGCACGCCGTCGAGGTGGCGCGCGAAATCGGCATCCGCGATGTCATCGTACCCCGCGCGCCCGGCCTATTCTCCGCCTTCGGCATGCTGTTCTCAGACCTGCGCTACGATTATGTGCGCACGCACCTCATGCAGCTCGCCGATGCTCCGTTCGAGGAGATCGAGGCGGTATTCCGGGAGCTGGAACAGAACGGCCGCGACGCGATCGCCGCGACATCGGTCAAGCCGCACCGGATCGCGGTGAAGCGCGCGCTCGACATGCGCTATGTCGGCCAGGAGCACGCGGTCACGGTGGAACTGCCGCCGCGCGTCTTCCAGAAGCAGGACCGCGCAGCGATCAAGCGGCATTTCGACGACGACCATATGCAGCGCTACGGCACCTGCGCGCCAGACGAGAGCGCCGAGATCGTATCTTTGCGTGTTGCCGTATCCGGTCTGATGAGGAAGCCGCCGCAGGACAAGATCAAGAAAGGCGGCCGCGTGCCGCCGAAATCAGCCTTCACCGGCAGGCGCAAAGTTTGGTTCGACGGCCGCTTTCGCGATACGCCGACATATCGCCGGGCGGCGCTTCTCTCCGGCAACAGGATCAGCGGTCCGGCACTGATCGAGGAGCACGCCTCGACGACCGTGCTGATGCCGGGCGATCGCATGACGATCGACGATTACGGCAACCTGACAATTCGGGTGGCGGGAACACGGTGATGGTCAAGCGAGCCAAGGCTGCGCGCGCCAAAGGGCGCAAGGTCGATCCGGTCACCGTCGAGATTGTGCGCAACGGCGTGCTTGCCGTGACCGAGGAAATGAAGACCAATCTCATGCGCACGGCCTACAACATCATCATCTACGAGGCGCTCGACTTCACCACCGGCCTGTTCACGCCGGAGGGCGAAACGATCTCGATCGGCATCGGCCTGCCGACCTTTATCCGCGGCATGGCCGAGACGGTAAAGGCCAAGATCCGGTATTTCGGCATCAAGGCCATGAAGCCGGGCGACATCTACGTGACCAACGATGCCTACACGACCGGCAGTCATCTCAACCATTTCACATTCACGCTGCCCATCTTCCGCAAGGGCAAGCTCGTCGCGTTCTCCTGCTGCATGGCGCATTGGCTCGACGTCGGCGGCGCGCTCGGCGGGATGACCAGAGATATCTACGCGGAGGGCATCCAGATCCCGATCGTGAAGTATCAGGATCGCGGCAAGGTCAATCAGGATCTGCTCGACATCATTCGCATGAACGTGCGCCTGCCGTCGCGCGCGATGGGCGATCTTCGCGCGCAGGTGACCGCCGTGAAGACCGGCGAGCGGCGGTTCCTCGAACTGTTGGATCGCTACGGACAGCGGGCGGTAGTGGATTCGATCGCCGAAATCATGGACCGCGCCGAGGCGGCGGCGCGCGCCCGGACGCGGACCATTCCCGACGGCGTGTACGAGGCGGAATCGTGGCTCGACGACGACGGCGTCGACATCGGCAAGCGCATTCCAATCAAGGTCAAAGTGACCGTCAGGGGCGAGGAGATGACGATCGACCTCACCGACGTCTCCAAGCAGGTGAGCGGCTTCTTCAATTCCGCGATCACGACGGGCTATGGCTGCGCCCAGGTCGCCTATAAGTGCATCACCTCGCCGACCGACTATCCGATCAACGACGGCGCTTTCCGCAGCCTGAAGGTCATCATCCCGCCGGGCCGCATCGTCAGCGCGACGCGGCCCGCGCCGATGCGGCTGTGGATGTGCTTTCCCATGACCATCATCGACACGATCTTCAAGGCACTGCAGCCGGCCATTCCCGATCGCGTGATCGCCGGCCATCACGCCGATCTGGTCGCGCCGGCGTTCCACGGCTTCAATCCAAAGACGTCGGAGTTCTTCATCGGCAACTTTGGCCCGCTCGGCGGCGGCTGGGGTGCAAAGAAGACCGAGGACGGGGTATCGGCAACCGTGTGCCTCAACGATGGCGACACGCATAATGTGCCCAACGAGCAGGCCGAGGCGAAATTCCCGATCCTTGTCGAGCGCTTCGAGCTTGTTACTGATTCCGGCGGCGCCGGGCGTCATCGCGGCGGGCTCGGCATCGCGCGCACCACCCGCGCGCTTTCGCCGATGGTCGTCAATGTCCAGAGCGATCGCTCGAAGTGTCCGCCCTGGGGCCTTGACGGTGGCGGCGAGGCGGCCGGCAACGCGGTCGCCTTCCGCGTCGGCGGCCAGTGGAAGACCGACTTCCCGAACGCGAAGGTTTTGGTCGCCCAGCTGAAGGCCGGCGATGCCTGGCGCATCTCGTCGGGCGGCGGCGGCGGCTATGGTTCGCCGCTTGATCGCCCCGCCGAGGATGTGCGCGCAGACGTGTACCAGGGCTACGTCTCGGTCAAAGCGGCGGCAGAGCTCTACGGGGTCGTCCTCGATCCCGTCAGCTATGAGATCGATGAAGCCGCGACCAAGCAACGCCGGTCTGGCTACCGAGATTTGGAGAAAAGGCGAGCGGCCGAATGAGCGATCTATGAACAGTGGGACTTAATCGATCCAGAAGGCAAAGGGGGGAATGGCATGGCTAGCATCGCGGGTCTTGGCAAGCAGGGCGACATACGCCACGTGGCGGCGCGGCTTGAGCGGCTGCCTTATTGCTCCTGGCATACGAAAATGCGGCTGATCATCTCTACGGCCTGGTTCTTCGATGCCTTCGACTCCATCACCATCGCCTATGTGCTCCCCCCTATCATCGGCCTGTGGCAACTTAGTCCGCAGCAGATCGGCTTCCTGATCGGAACAGGTTTTGCCGGCCAATTGGTCGGTGCGATCGGATTTGGCTGGCTTGCCGAACGCTGGGGCCGGCGGCTATCGATGCTGATCACCCTGCTCGTGTTCTCGCTTGGCGCGCTCGCCTGCGCTGCGGCCACGAGCTACGAGATGCTGTGCGTGCTGCGTTTCGTTCAAGGCCTTGGCCTCGGCGGCGAGATTCCCTTGATGGCCGCGTATCTGAATGAATTCGCCAGGGCAGAGAACCGCGGCCGCTTTTCCCTTTCTGTGCAGGTGCTGTTCTCCGTTGGCCTCCTCCTCGTCGCCGTGGTCAGCGTTTATGTCGTACCGCATTGGGGCTGGCGGTGGATGTTCGTCATCGGCGCCATTCCAGCGCTGGCGGCGATCCCCATGCGCACGGTGCTGCCTGAATCGCCGCGCTGGCTCGCCAGCCAAGGTCGCAACGAGGAGGCCGACCATGCGTTGCAGCGGATCGAAGACGCCGCCGCGCGCGACGGCAAGGTCGTGCCGCCGCTGCCGAAGGACTTGCCGGAAGTGCCCAAGGCGCGCCCGCGCATCGTCGAGCTGTTCAGGGGCATCTATCTGCGTCGCACCATATCGGTGTGGTTTATTTGGATCGGCGCTTATTTCGTTTCCTATGGCATCACCGCCTGGGTGCCCTCGCTGTTCCGCACCGTCTACCATCTTGGTGTGGAGCAATCGTTGAAGTACGGGCTCATCATGAGCAGCGTCGGACTTTGCGGCACCGTGTTCGCGATCTATCTGATCGATACGATCGGACGCAGGCCGTTGCTGATGCTCAGCCTCGGCGCGTGTTCCATTCCGCTCATTGCCTTCGCGTTCCTGCCGCACCTGACCGCAGCCGAGACGCTTGCGGTTGCCACCGCTGGGTTTTTCTTTCTCAGCCTGTCGCTGATATCGCTTGCGACGTACACGGCGGAAATCTACCCGACCCATTTGCGCGCGCTCGGCGGCGGCGTTGCCAGCGCATGGCAGCGCGGCGCATCGGTGGTCGGCACAACCGTCGTTGGGCTGATCTTGCCGACCTGGGGGATCAATGCGGTCTTTGTGATGTTCGGGCTGTTCGCGCTCATGGGAGCGGTCGTGACATTTTTCTTCGCCGTAGAAACGCGCGCGCAGATTCTCGAACGCGTGTCGCCCGTCTAACGGGCCCTGCAATTGCGCGCAAGTTATGGCGTCGATTCCTCATCGGCTTGCGGCTATCCGCTGCTCGCCGGTAGCCATGCGATCGGCGTCGGCGGGTCCGCGTGCGTTCCGTCGCTAAATCAAAGTCTGAGCCTCCTTTACGTCGGCACGCCGTTTGCCCAACGCGGATTTAGTTGTTGATGACATCCCCTTCGCCGATTCGGAGAGAAAGTGAAGGCGCGAGCAGCCCCTGAAGATGGCATTTTGCGAGTAAATCGCGTGTTGGCTCCGCCGCGCTTCTGTTTTCTCTCGTCACCGCAAGCGGCTTGATTTGCAAGATTTCAGCGTCGCTCTTTATGAGATTCCTATAATTCTCCCGGCAGCGCCGACTCGAATTCCTATGCCGATACTGACACGTAGCGGCACATGAGTGGGCGCAGTCTTTTGCGCCGATTCGATTCAGATCAAGGTCGCCGGCCACGGATATCCGCAGGCATTTGAGCAGCACTTTGCTCGGAGACTTTCCATGATGGACGTCATCATGATCGCCATGGGCGCCGCCTTTTTCGCGCTGTCGATCGGCTACGCCTATGCCTGCGACCGGCTGTAACGGAGAAACGGCCATGAGCTTCGACTATGCGCTGGCGGCCGCCGTGACCGCGGGGCTGCTCATTTACCTCACCTATGCGCTGCTGCGGCCGCAGCAATTCTAAAAGGAACGCAGCCATGACCATTACCGGCTGGATCCAAATTCTCGTTTATTGCGCGATCACTATTGCCATCATGCCGGTTCTTGGCGGCTATATGACGCACGTTTTCAACGGCGAGCGCAACTTGCTCTCGCCGGTGCTGCGGCCCGTCGAGGCGATCATTTATCGATTCGCCGGCATCGATGAGAGGCGCGAACAAAGCTGGCTGATCTACACCGTCGGCATGCTGCTCTTTCATGTCGGCGGCTTTCTCATCCTCTATGCGCTGATGCGCCTTCAGGCGGGCCTGCCGTTCAATCCCGCGGGCCAAGGCGCCGTCGCCGAAGATCTGGCGATGAACACGGCGATGAGCTTCATCACCAATACCAACTGGCAGAACTACGGCGGCGAAAGCACGCTTTCCTATCTCGTGCAGATGCTCGGGCTGACGCATCAGAATTTCCTGTCGGCGGCAACAGGCATCGTGCTCGCCGTCGCCTTGATCCGAGGCTTTGCCCGCCATTCGGTGCAGACGGTCGGCAATTTCTGGGTCGATATGACCCGCTGCACGCTCTATATTCTGCTGCCGGTCTGCATCCCCTACGCTTTGTTTTTGGTGTGGCAGGGAATTCCACAAACGCTTGGCCCCTATGTCGACGCGACGACGCTCGAAGGCGCCAAGCAGACGATTGCAGTCGGCCCGGTCGCCTCGCAGATCGCCATCAAAATGCTCGGCACGAATGGCGGCGGCTTTTTCAACGCCAACGCCGCGCATCCATTCGAAAATCCGACCGCGCTGTCCAACTACGTGCAGATGATCTCGATCTTCGCGATCGGCGCGGCGCTGACCAACGTGTTCGGCCGCATGGTCGGCAATCAGCGCCAAGGCTGGGCGGTGTTCGCCGTGATGGGCGTACTGTTCCTCGTCGGCACTGCTGCCTGCTACCTCGCCGAAGCGCACGGCAATGACTTGCTCAACGCGCTTGGTCTGACCGGCGGCAATATGGAAGGCAAGGAAGTCCGTTTCGGCATTCCTGGCTCCGCGCTGTTCGCCGTCATCACCACTGACGCCTCGTGCGGCGCCGTAAACGCGATGCACGACAGCTTTACGGCGCTTGGCGGCATGATTCCGCTGATCAATATCGAGCTGGGCGAGATCATCGTCGGGGGAGTCGGGTCCGGCATGTACGGCATGCTGCTGTTCGTCATCATCGCGATGTTCATCGCCGGACTCATGGTCGGCCGCACGCCCGAATATGCCGGCAAGAAGATCGAGGCCAAGGAAGTCAAGATGGCGATGCTCGCCGTGCTGATCTTGCCGCTGATGTATCTCGGCTGGACGGCGGTGGCGATGGTAGTGCCCTCCGCGGTGGCCTCGATGAACAATCCCGGCCCGCACGGCTTCACCGAGGTGCTCTACGCCTACACGTCGCAGACCGGCAACAACGGCTCTGCTTTCGCTGGACTGAACGGCAATACGCTTTTCTACAACATCACCGGCGCGATCGCGATGGGCGTCGGCCGCTTCTGGATGATCATCCCGACCATGGCGATCGCCGGCTCACTGGCGGCCAAGAAGTCGATCCCCGCCTCCGCCGGCACGTTCCCGACCACCGGCGGCCTGTTCATCGGTCTCGTGGTCGGCGTCATCGTGATCGTCGGCGGCCTCACCTTCTTCCCGGCGCTGGCGCTCGGTCCCATCGTCGAGCAGCTCGCGATCAATGCCGGCACTTTGTTCGCATCGAATTAGGCTCGGAGTCACCGCAATGGAAAGCTCAACCTTACGCAAGCAGATGCCGGTATCGGCGCTATTCGATGCGAAGATCGTGGTGCCGGCGATCGGCGCCGCCTTCGTCAAGCTCAATCCGCGCACCTTGATCAAGAACCCCGTCATGTTCGTGCTCGAGATCGTGACCACGCTGACGACGGTCATCCTGATCCGCGATCTCGTGACCGGCGGCGGCCACATCGGCTTCGAGTTCCAGATCATTCTCTGGCTGTGGTTCACGGTGCTGTTCGCCAATTTCGCTGAGGCGGTGGCCGAGGGCCGCGGCAAGGCGCAAGCCGATACGCTGCGCCGCCAGCGCACGCAGACACAGGCCAAGCTGATCACAGGCGGCGGCGCGCGGAATTTTCACCTCATTCCTTCGACAGATCTGAAGGTCGGCGATTTCGTTCTGGTCGAGGCAGGTGACACGATCCCTTCGGACGGCGAAGTCATCGAAGGCATGGCATCGATCAACGAAGCGGCGATCACCGGCGAATCCGCCCCGGTCATTCGCGAATCCGGCGGCGACCGCTCGGCGGTGACCGGCGGCACGCAGGTGCTGTCCGACTGGATCCGGGTGCGCATCACCGCAGCCCCAGGCTCGACCTTCCTCGATCGCATGATCCGGCTGGTCGAAGGCGCCGAGCGGCAGAAGACGCCAAACGAGATCGCGCTCAACATTCTCCTGGTCGGCCTCAGCATCATCTTTGTGTTTGCGACTGCGACCATCCCAAGCTACGTCGCCTATGCGGGCGGTACGATCTCAGTTGTCATTCTGGTCGCGCTGTTTGTCACTCTGATCCCGACCACCATCGGCGCCCTGCTCTCGGCCATCGGCATCGCCGGCATGGATCGGCTGGTGCGCTTCAACGTGCTGGCCATGTCCGGCCGCGCTGTCGAGGCCGCAGGCGACGTCGACACCCTCCTTCTTGACAAGACCGGCACGATCACACTCGGCAATCGTCAGGCGACGGAGTTCAAGCCGCTGCACGGCGTCGCGGAGCGGGAGCTCGCGGATGCCGCCCAGCTTGCTTCGCTCGCCGACGAAACGCCGGAGGGCCGCTCCATCGTGGTACTGGCCAAGGAAAAATACGGCATCCGCGGTCGCGAGCTCCATGAACTGAAGGCCAATTTCATTCCCTTCAGCGCACAGACGAGGATGAGCGGTGTCGAAATCGCCGCGTCCTGGGTGCGCAAAGGCGCGGTCGATGCAATTCTGAATTTCCTCAATGGTCCTTCGACCGTCGTAACCGGCAGCGCCGCTCAAGCCTTGCGCCCGAACCTGAGCGCTGAAACCGTGCGTGAGGTGAATGCGATTGCCGACAGCGTCGCCAAATCTGGTGGCACGCCGCTTGCAGTCGCCAAAGACGGCAAGCTGCTCGGCATCATTCAGTTGAAGGACATCGTCAAGGGCGGCATCCGCGAGCGTTTTGCCGAATTGCGGCGCATGGGGATCCGCACCGTCATGATCACCGGCGACAATCCCACGACTGCGGCCGCGATCGCCGCCGAGGCCGGCGTCGACGACTTTCTCGCTCAGGCGACGCCGGAGGATAAGCTCCGACTCATTCGCAACGAGCAAGCCAAGGGCAAGCTCGTCGCCATGTGCGGCGACGGCACCAATGACGCGCCAGCGCTCGCCCAGGCCGATGTCGGCGTCGCCATGAACACCGGCACCCAGGCGGCGCGGGAAGCCGGCAATATGGTCGATCTCGATTCCAATCCGACCAAACTCATCGAGATCGTCGAAATCGGTAAGCAGCTCCTGATGACGCGCGGCGCGCTGACCACGTTTTCGATCGCCAACGACGTGGCAAAATATTTCGCCATCATCCCGGCGATGTTCGTCGCTTTCTATCCGCAGCTGCAGGTGCTCAACGTCATGCGGCTGGGCACGCCGCAGAGCGCTATTCTCTCGGCGATTATCTTCAATGCGCTGATCATCATCGCGCTGATCCCGCTGTCGCTCAAGGGCGTGCGCTATCGGCCGATCGGCGCCGGCGCGCTGCTCCTGCGCAATCTTTGGATCTACGGCGTCGGGGGCGTCATCATCCCCTTCATCGGCATCAAGGCCATCGACCTGCTGGTCAACGGCCTACACCTGGCCTGATGCGAATTTAGGAGAATTGCCATGTTGCGCGAAATCCGTCCGGCGATTGTCGTGCTGGTCGCTCTCACGCTGATCACCGGCTTTGCCTATCCGCTGGCGATAACTGGAATTGCGAGACTCATCTTCCCCCGCCAAGCGCAAGGCAGCCTGATCGAGCGCGATGGGCGGGTCATCGGCTCGGAACTGATCGGCCAGGAATTCGCCAGTGCCAAATATTTCCATGGCCGGCCTTCGGCGACCACGGCGCCCGATCCCGATGATTCAACAAAAACCGTTGCTGCGCCCTACAACGCCGCCAATTCAGGCGGCTCGAATCTCGGCCCATCGAACAAAGCCTTGATCGACCGCGTGCGGAGCGACATGGAGGCGCTGAAGAAGGACAACCCATCGACCGCGGTGCCAATCGACCTCGTCACCACATCGGCGAGCGGTCTCGACCCGGACATCTCACCGGAGGCCGCCCTGTTCCAGGTGCCGCGTGTCGCCAAGGCTCGCAATCTGCCGGAGGATCGGCTGCGCCAATTGGTGGCGGCACACACCGAAGGCCGCCTGCTCGGGCTTTTGGGCGAACCGCGGGTCAATGTTCTAAAGCTCAATCTGGCGCTCGATAAATTGCCGGCCGGCTAAGAACATGGTCCTCCCTGGGACCGTCTCCGACAGAGCGGGATCGGTCCTCAGTTTTCGGCGAGGATCATGCTAAAAGAAGAACCGATACGCGACGAGGCCCTAAGGAGGCCCCAAGGGTTGATGGCTGATCAGCGCCGTAGTGGCGAGCATAGACCTTCGCCGGAAGCGCTTCTCGAAGCGGCGTGCCGCGCGGAGCGGCGCGTCGGCAAGCTGCGCATCTTTGTCGGGGCGGCGCCCGGCGTGGGCAAGACTTATGAGATGCTGCAGCAGGCGCATGCGCGCAGGAAGGACGGCTATGATGTCGTCGTCGGCGTGGTCGAGACCCATGGCCGGCGCGAGACTGAAGCCCTCCTTGAAGGTCTTGAAGTCGTCCCGCGCCAGCGCATTGACTATAAGGGGCGGCATCTTGAGGAGATGAATCTCGATGCGGTGATCGCTCGGCATCCGCAGATCGTGCTGGTGGACGAGCTTGCCCACACCAATGCTGACGGCAGCCGGCATCCCAAGCGATATCTCGACATCGAAGAGCTGATGACTCACGGCATCGATGTCTACACCACCGTCAACATTCAGCACATCGAGAGCCTCAATGACGTTGTCGCACAGATCACCCATGTACGCGTGCGCGAGACAGTGCCCGACGCAATATTTGATCGCGCCGATGCCGTCGAGCTGGTTGACCTGACGCCGGAAGATCTGATTCAGCGGCTCAAGGAAGGCAAGGTCTACATTCCCAAACAGGCTGAGCGCGCGCTCGAACATTTCTTTTCACCGGCCAACCTCACCGCTTTGCGCGAGCTGGCGCTACGCCGCACTGCCGAGCGCGTCGACGAGCAACTGCTCTCGGAAATGCAGGCGCACGCCATTTCCGGCCCTTGGCCGGCCGGCGAACGCATCGCCGTGTGCATCAGCGAGGATCCGCGTTGCGCAGGGCTGGTCCGCTACGCCAAGCGACTCGCTGACCGCCTGCACGGCCCATGGAGCGCGCTCTATATCGAGGGACGCCGGAGCCTGCAGCTGACCGAGGAGGAGCGCGACCGCATCGCTGACACGCTGCGGCTGGCCGAGGCGCTTGGCGGCGAAGCCGTCACCATCCCCGCCGGCGATCGCAACATCGCCGACGACGTGCTCAGCTACGCCCATGCGCATAATGTGACGCAGATTATCATCGGGAAATCGGCGCGATCGCGCTGGTTCGAACTGCTTCACGGCTCGGTCGTGCGCGACCTCGTCCGCCACTCCGGCAATATCAGCGTGCATGTCATAGCCGGCGACCAGTTGCCAGGACAGCCGATCCCAAAAAAGACGGTTCGCACATCGGACCGCGAAGCGGTTTTTGATGCGCGGCCCTATCTCCTGTCGCTTGTCGGGGTGGCGGTCGCGCTTGGTTGCGCCGAGCTTGTCGACTATTTGATCGGCGTCGAGAATGTCGATCTCGTTTTTTTGACCGCGGTCGTTGCCGTTGCCGTTCGCTTCGGGCTGTGGCCGTCCCTGCTCGCGAGCCTCGCCTCGGCGCTGTGCTACAACTTTTTCTTTTTGCCGCCGATCTACACCTTCACCATTGCCGATCCGCATAATATTGCCGCCTTTGCGCTGTTCACGCTGGTCGCGATCATTGTCTCCAACGTTGCCGCGCGCGGCCGCATGCAGGCGGTCACCGCCCAGGCCCGCGTGCGCACCGTCGAGTCGCTGCATTCGTTCAGCCGCAAGCTCGCCGGCGCCGGCACGCTCGATGATATTCTCTGGGCGACCGCGTATCAGACGGCTTTGATGCTCAAGGTGCGCGTCGTGGTGCTGCTGCCCGAAAACGGCGCGATCACTGTGAGGATGGGTTATCCGCCCGAAGATACCCTCGATGACGCCGATCTTGCTGCAGCCAAGTGGTCTTTCGAAAACGACCGCGCCGCCGGCCGCGGCTCCGACACGCTGCCCGGTGCCAAGCGGCTGTTCCTGCCGATGCATACCGGCCGCGGCTTGATCGGCGTGGTTGGCATCGACAACGACAAAACCGGTCCGCTTCTGACGCCGGACCAAAGGCGGCTCCTTGACGCGCTGATGGATCAGGCGGCGCTTGCCATCGAGCGTGCAAAACTGGTCGAAGACATGGAGCGGATCGAGCGTACCGCTGAAACCGAGCGCTTGCGTTCCGCCCTCCTCACCTCGATCTCGCATGACCTGAAAACACCGCTGGCTTCGGTGCTCGGCTCAGCCGGCACGCTGCGTGACCTCTCCGACAAATTGAGCGACGGCGAAAAACTCGATCTGCTGGGAACGATCATTGATGAATCGGAACGCCTCAATCGATTCATCGCGAACCTCCTCGACATGACCAAGCTTGAATCCGGCGCAGTAACGCCCAAACTCGCCCCCCATGATCTGTCGGAAATCATCGGCTCGACCTTGCAGCGCACCGTGAAAATCCTGCGACATCATTCGGTGCAGCTCGAACTCGCGACCGATCTGCCGATGGTATCGCTCGACGCCGTACTGTTCGAGCAGGTGCTGTTCAACCTGCTTGACAATGCCGCAAAATACGCGGCCGCGGGCACGACGATATTCATTCGCACCTGGCGCGACCGGAGCAGCGTAAGCCTGCAAATTCTCGACGAAGGCGAAGGTATTCCGCCGCCCGATCTTGAGCACATCTTCGACAAATTTTATCGCGTGCATAAGGCCGATCAGGTGCGGCCCGGTACCGGGCTGGGCCTTGCCATATCGCGCGGCTTCATCGAGGCCATGCACGGCTCTATCACCGCAGCCAATCGCACTGATCGCCACGGCGCCGCATTCACGATCACGCTGCCGATTGCGAGCGAGCCGCAGCGGCTGGATGCTGCCGCATGAGCGCGGCGCCGCTCCGTGTGCTGGTTGTCGACGACGAGCCGCCGATTAGAAAGCTTCTGCGCATGGGACTGTCGGCGCAAGGCTATCAGACGCTCGACGCGCCAAATGGCAAGACCGCGCTTGAGCTTTTGAGGGAGGCACCGGATCTGATCATCCTCGATCTCGGCCTGCCCGACATGGCGGGCCATGATTTGTTGCGCATGATTCGTGCGAGAGACGAGAAGATTCCCATTGTCGTTTTGTCGAGCCGCGACGATGAAGCCGGCAAGGTGCAGGCGCTCGATTCCGGTGCCGACGACTATGTGACGAAGCCATTCGGCATGGACGAACTATTGGCGCGGATGCGCGCGGCGTTGCGTCACAGATTGCAGAGCCAAGGCGAGCGACCGCTGTTTCGTACCGGCGATCTCAGCGTCGATCTGGTACGACGCGTCGTCAAAGTCGGCGAAACCGAAGTGAAACTGTCGCCGAAGGAATATGATTTGCTGCGGATTATGGTGCAGCACGCGGGCAAGGTGCTCACCCACAAGTTTCTGCTCGGCCATCTGTGGGACAGCCTCACCGATGCGCAATATCTGCGCGTCTATGTGCGCCAATTGCGCCAAAAGATCGAATCCGATCCGGAGCGGCCGCACTACGTGATTACGGAAACCGGCGTCGGCTATCGCCTGCGCGCGCCCGACTGATCAGGGCGACGACCCTGGCGCTCACCAAGCGAAGTTACGGGTCGGTCAGATCAGGTGCCATTTCTTTGACGTGGCAAAGCCAGGCTCGCGCACTGCTGCAAAAGGGGTCCCAGCGGGACTGCATTTGCGCGGCTTCCGCAGAATCGGCGACGACGCTCCGAAACACTCGGTCGGCCAGGCGACTGAACGCCTGCATTCCTTGACTTGCCTCGCGCCACGCCCAAGCGAGGCCGCCGAAAACAGCCACTGAATGCTTTGTTTGGCTAGCCGGCAGGATTTGGGTCGCCACGATGTGACGTTTTGGCGATTGCCCTGATTATAACGCATAGCCATAATGCCGCAGTCGAATGGATCGCGCATTCGCTGAGCTTAGCGAGGAGCGTAATCCGCCGCGCCTGAGGAAAGCTGACGGCTCAAATTCGAGCGCCAGTCGGGCTTGCTCAAGCGTCGACGATGTCGACGGAAAGCAGCTGTGATCGCGCCAGATGCCGTCTACTTGGGCCGGTCGCCGACGTAAGCTCAGGAGCACAACAGCGAAATAGTCAGTAACCGCTTATAGCAAGGAGGTGTGCGATGGAGTCGGGAGGAAACAACCCCAAACGTCCTGTCACGCGACGAAACTTCCTTAAAACATCCGGCCTCGCTGCCGGAGCCGCCGGCCTGGCACCGATGCTCTCCGCGCCCTTCGTGTCGCGCGCTTTGGCCGACAACAAATCGCTGTCGATCGTGCAGTGGAGCCATTTCGTTCCCGCATACGACACTTGGTTCGACAAATTCGCCAAGGACTGGGGCGAGAAGAACAAGATCGCGGTCACCGTCGACCACATCCCGGTGCAGAACGTTCCGGCGCGCGCGGCCGCCGAGGCATCGGCCGGATCGGGCCACGACCTTTTCGGCTTCAACGGCGCCGGTGGCGCGCATCTCTACCGCAAATTCTTCGTCGACGTCTCCGATCTCGTGAAGGAGACCGAGAAAAAATACGGCGCAGTCACCATCATCGGCAAACAGCTCGGCTACAACGCCGACGACGGCACCTGGTCCGCGTTCCCCGATTTCTACATCAACTTTCCGGGCCTCTATCGCAAGAGCCTGTGGGACGAGATCGGAATGAAGCCGGATACGTGGGATAACCTGCGCATCGGCGGCGCCAAGCTGAAGGCAAAGGGCAATCCGGTCGGCATCTCGCTCGGCCACAGCAACGACCCGAGCACGACCTGGCGCGGCTTGTTGTGGAGCTACGGTGCTTCCGTGCAGGACGAGGCGGGCAAGAACATCGTGCTCGACAGCAAGGAGGCGGTCGAAGCGGTCAAGTACGTCGCCGCCCTCTACAAGGAGGCGATGACGTCGGACGTGCTGTCGTGGAACGATTCCAGCAACAACCAGTACATCGACTCGGGCGTCGGCTCTTATATCGTCAACCCGATCTCGGCCTATCGAACAGCGCAGACGCTCAACAAGACGTTGGCCGACGACATCTTCGTCATTGAGCCGCCGAAGGGCCCGGCAAAACAGATGATGGGTGCCGGCTCCGAATTCTACGGCATCTGGAAATTCGCCAAGAACAAGGAAACGGCGATCGAATTCCTCAAATACTACATCGACAACTGGCCGGAAGCCTTCAAGGCGAGCGAGGGGTACAACAATCCGTGCTTCGCCAATCTCGTACCCAAGCCGATGCCGATCCTGTCAAACGATCCGACCTCGAACCCGCACGACAAGCTGTCGATCCTGCAGGACTCGGACAAGTGGTCCGCCATTCCGGGCTACCCGGGGCCAGCCACGCCCGCGATGGACGAAATCTATTATGCCTTCATCATCAACGACATGATGGCGAAGACGGCGACGGATCAATTGAGCGCCGCGGATTCGGTCAAATGGGCTGCGCAGCAATGCGAGATCATCATGAAGAAGTGGGCCGGTAAGGCCTGATCGGGCAATCCCGGACCGCGCGCCCTCGGCGCGCGGTCCGGACGTGCTGTCGCTCTCGGTTTTCGGTTCAAGGGATTATGCGCACCTCACGCTTCGCCTGATGGGGAAAGGCGGCGCGGATGCGCAATCGTTGAATATCTGGGAGATTCAATGGCTGCGGTATCAACAAGGAACATCGTCAAGAAATTTGGCGAACTTGCCGCTGTCAACGGCATCAGCTTGGACGTGCCGAACGGCGAATTCATGGTGTTGCTCGGCCCCTCCGGCTGCGGCAAGACGACGTTTCTGCGCATCATCTGCGGGCTCGAACAGCAGACAAGCGGCGATCTCCTGATCGGCGGCGACATCGTCAACGACGTTCCGCCGCGGGCCCGCGGCGTGGCGATGATGTTTCAGAGCTACGGGCTCTACCCGCACTTCTCGGTGCGCCACAACATCGCCTTTCCGCTGCGCACCCAGCGCGTACCCGGGGCGGAGATCAACAAGAAAGTGGCATGGGCTGCGCAACTGCTCGGCATCGACCATCTGCTCGACCGCCGGCCCCGTCAGCTCTCGGGCGGCGAGCGCCAGCGGGTTGCGCTCGCGCGCGCGCTGGTGCGCGAGCCGACTGCGCTGCTGCTTGACGAACCGCTTTCGAATCTCGACGCCAAATTGCGCGCCTTTGCCCGCCAGGAGATCAAGCAGTTTCAGCAGCGGGTGGGCGTCACCACCATCTACGTGACGCACGATCAGGTCGAAGCCATGGGCATGGGCGACCGCATCGCGGTCATCGATCATGGGCAGGTGCGCCAAGTGGGAACGCCGTCGGAAATCTACGACAACCCCGCCGATCGGTTCGTCGCCGCCTTCGTCGGCGCCCCGCCGATGAACATCGTCGCGCGCAATGGTGGCTATCTCGGTTTCCGGCCCGAGAATTTCCTGCCCAAGGACATGATCAAGGACGCGGCTTTCACAGAATTCAAGTTCCGCGTCGACCGTTCAGAATATCTCGGCTCCGAGCGGATCGTTTACGGCGCGCTGGAAGGCTTCGATCCGAAGCAGGTGATCACGGCAAAACTTCCTCCGGCTCACGTCGCCGACGAATGGATCCGGCCTGGTGAGTGGCATCTGTTCGCGGTGCGCAACAGCGCACTGCGCCATTTCGACGATGACGGCAAGCGGAGGAGCCGCCTTTAAGCGGGCATTTTCGCCAATGGTCGCAATCGCTGATTCGGTCCCAAAGCCGACCGCGCGCTTCCGGTTCATCCTGGACCGGCGCGACGTGTTCGGCTCGCTCATGGTCGCTCCGGCGATCCTCTACGTGCTGTTGCTGGTCGGCGTACCGCTCTTGATGGCGGTGTATTACTCGCTCAGCGCCTACACGATCTACAATCCCTCATGGCGCTTCGTCGGCCTGTCGAATTTCATCGACATCGTCAACAATCCGGTGTTCCGGCAGACCCTTTACAACACATTCATCTTCACCTTCGGATCGCAGATCCTGGGCCTCGTCCTCGGCAAGTTCGGTGCGCTGCTGCTGCTGCGCCCGTTCCCCGGCCGCAAGTTGGTCAGGGCGCTGATCATATTGCCGTGGGCCGTTCCGATCGCGCTGGCGACGGTGGCCTGGGAGTGGATGTTCGATTCGCTTTACAGCGTCATCAACTGGACGCTGATCGCGCTTGGCATCGTCACCCGCTCGAACGCACCGAACTGGCTTGGCACGCCGCATCTGGCGATGCTGTGCGTGATCGTCGTCAACGCCTGGCGTTTCTTTCCGTTCGCGATCGTTATCTTTCTCGCCGGCATCACCGCGATCCCACAGGACGTGCTCGACGCGGCGACCATCGACGGCGCCGGTTTCTGGCGGCGCAACTATCAGATCATCATGCCGATGATTCTGCCGATTGTGGCCGTCGGCCTCATCTTCGGCTTTGTGTTTACCTTTACCGATCTTTCCATCGTCTTTCTGATGACCATGGGCGGTCCGGTGGGCGCGACCTCGGTCCTCGGCTTTGCCGGCTTCCAGACCGGCATCAATTCCGGCGATGTTTCGCACGGCGCCGCCATTTCGCTGTTCATGCTGCCGGTACTGCTGGTCGTGGTGGTGGCGATGCTGCGTTTCATCCGTCGGCGGGAGATCTGACATGCCGCGCGCCGTCCTCACAAAAATGCTGCGGGAAACTCCATTCTACGGCGCGGTCGCGTTTTTCCTGGTCCTCGCGGCGTTTCCGTTTTATTGGATGGTGATCACCTCGTTCAAGACCAACCCCGACCTCTACAACGTCACGCATGTTCCGTTCTGGTTCAACGACCCGCCCACGCTCGAGCACTTCCGTTACCTGTTTGACAAGACGCTGTTCACGACCTGGCTGCTGAACTCGTTGATCATCGGCCTCTGCGTCACCGGCATCACCCTCGTCACCGCCGTGCCCGCCGGCTACAGCCTGGCGCGCATGACCGGCCGCCAGGGCGAGGCCCTCGGCATTGGCATTTTCCTGACCTATCTCGTGCCGCCGACGCTGCTGTTCCTGCCTCTGTCACGGGTGGTCGCGGGGCTCGGCTTGCAGAACTCGATGTGGTCGCTGGTCGTCATCTATCCGACTTTCACCATCCCGTTCTGCACCTGGCTGCTGATGGGCTTTTTCAAGGCGCTGCCGGTCGAGATCGAAGAGGCGGCGATCGTCGACGGCTGCAGCCTGTTCGGCGCCTTCGTCAAGATGGCGATCCCGCTGTCGCTGCCGGGCATCCTGACCGTGGTGATCTTCACCTTCACGCTGACCTTGCAGGAGTTCGTCTACGCGTTGACCTTCATTTCCGCGTCCGATCAAAAGCCGATCACGCTTGGCGTGGCGACGGATCTCATTCGCGGCGACATCTTCTACTGGGGCGAGATCATGGCCGGCGCCTTGATCGCCAGCATCCCGGTGGCGATCGCATACAATCTTTTTCTCGATCGGTTCATCAGTGGGATAACCGGAGGCGCTGTGAAGTAGGCGACGGCTGCGAACGCGCTAAAGCAGGATGAAATTTGCTCAAAATCGTCATGTGCACACAAAACCCCTCGAAAAAGCGGCGTCGCTTCGCTCGCCGCCGATGGCGACCTTCAAGCGAGGCCGCGATTTTGCTGCCTGGCTCGGTCTCGTTCCGCGGCAACACACGACGGGCGGCAAGCCGAGGCTGGGGCGCACATCAAAGATGGGGCAGCGCGACATCTGCCGGTTTCTGATCATCGGCGCGATGACCGTCGTCAGATGGGCAGTCCGCAAGGGCGCGGCCAAGGGGTCGTGGCTGGCCCGAATGCCGGCCAAGAAGCCGCGCCTGGTGGTGGCCATTGCCCTGGCCAACAAGATGGCCCGTTCGGTCTGGGCGATGCTCTTGCATCAACCGGGGCATCCACACATGACCCTAATTTCACCCTGCTCCAACCATTTCGTTGGCAATCCACCGCGTCGCGGATCGGCGCTTCGGCGACCAGCCAAGCTCGAGCGCAGCTCTGCCGCGCACGCGACTGTTGGAGCCGAGCGACAGCACGGCCAAATTCCGCCCCCAGGCTGCAATCGCTTCCTCCGCGGACCAGGATTGCGCGGCGCCGAGATCAAGCCGGGCCGCGATGGCGCCGGCGATTTCTCCGAATGTCGTCTCGCCACTTTCGACATACATAAATGTGCGAGCCGGCGCCTTGGCGAGTGCCAATACATAAAGCGCCGCGACGTCGGCAATATGCACATTGGACCATCGATTCAATCCACGCCCGATAAAACGCACCACGCCTGACGTTTTGGCTTGCCGCACCAGCGCGGGAATTTGCACGCTCTGCGCCGGCGGCCCGAGCGCATCGCCATAGATCATCGAATTGCAGAGCACTACCGAGCGGATCCCGGACGCCGCCAGCACCAACCGGTCAATGGCGACGCGCGCAGCTCTTTCGGGCAGCGGATCGACCGGCGTCGCCTCGTCGAAGATGCGGTCGGATGGCTCGCCCATGGCGAGATCGGCGACGATGCTGCTGCCGCTGGAATGGATGAACGGCTTGCCGGAGCCGGACAGTGCGGCGATGAAGGCTTCCACGGCGCCGCGATGGTCGCTCGATGCAGCATTGATCACCGCGTCGGCGGCCCGTGCCTCAGCTTGCAGCACGGCGGTCTCGTCAAGCGAGCCAATAACCGGCTCAATGCCGTGGCCGGCAACCATTTCGGCCTTGGCGCCATTGCGGACCAAGCCGCGAACCCTGTGGCCGGCCGCGATCAGCGCGACGGCAACCGCGCCGCCAATAAAGCCATTTGCGCCGGTCAGAAAAACCCGCATGGTCCCCTCCCGCACCAGTGTGTCTGCGAGCGGGTTCCTGCCTCAAGGCGCTCAATTCTTTTGTGCTGCTCGGCGAGAGGCTGTTCACCGCTGCGCACGTGGTCCTCGGCAACCTCAAGATGGTGCAACAGCATGGCGATTATGAGTAGCCGATGAAAACTGTCTCACTGCGCAGCCATCGCACTGATGTGACACCGCGAGAGAGTGCTGCCCCGGTATTTAGTAAGCAGACATCCTGCGTTTCAGGACAATCTTGGGCGGCTTTGTCACAACACTTTTCGAATACTTGCACTTCGGGCACTCGAAACTGCGAATTTCAGATCCGCGCTGGTCGGGCGTTATGCGTGCTAAGCTCATTCTGGTGGAGCATTTCGCGCATGCTGGCCGATCAACATAGAGCGGCGCAGACGCTACGTAATGCGTTGCGGGCATGACTGCCTCCAAATTCTAACGGGTGGCAGCGGTCGCCTATTGTGGTGCCGGTCGGGAGTTGATGTCTCGGGGGCTTTGAGGCCGTCCCTTGATTGCTTGCGAGCATGCGCCCATCGCAAACAAATAGCAACCGGCTTGCGTGGTTGGGAGGGTCCGCTGCCAGCCGGCGTCAAGGAAGACGGGTCCCCGACAAATCTCCTGTAGGAGCTGCTCGCTTTTACGGTGAGCCTTATACGTCTCCCGCCGGAAGACTGACGGACGAGTTACAGAAGGCATTGTATGAGTATCGATTTGCGTTCAGACTGACCCGGTGGAGCATAGAGGCATCCGGTACGCGATACGTTTAGCTATCGAGCCGGACCACGTTCGCCCGGCAGGTGCTGTATCATCCGAGAAGAAGATCTTCGGGACCCGTGAAACGGTAGAAGCGAAAGTTCGTTCAATGGTCGATGGGCGGCCGAGAAGACGGCAATTCAAGCATGGCCGGCAGCCATGACTGAATCGCAACCGCCCAATGACAACACGACCACCAGCGAGGATCGGTTCGGTCGGCAGGATAAGGGCAGATACAGCGGCTGGTCTTCGGCGTTGGCGATTGCCATTATCGTCATCGTTATTGGGATCGTCTTCTCTTACGTCGCAACGCATTCCGAAATTGCGTCCATGCTGCACAGGCTGACGGACCGATGATCGAACGTGCAGACGGCGACACCAACGCGCGCCTGATAAAGTTTTCGCGATCGGATGATGGTGCCTTGGCTCGCCTCGATTTGATGAAGCAGCATTTAGCGCTCTGATTTGATCTGCCCGACAAGCTCTTGCGGCGAGACGACCTCCTGCGGCCGGCCGTCACTTTTGACCAAAATGGAAGTGAGCAGACTGCGATCGCCATTGTGCCTTGAAACGAACACATCTTCGGCCCATATTGCATAACGGAGCCGAAAGGGCTCGTTGCGCGCCGCGCGTTTAGACGCCGTTATCGGTTTCTGGCTCGCATTTCTTAGATCCACTGACAGCCCAGACCGCGCGGGGTGTCCCACCCACCCGCAATGCGGGCGCTGCGCATCATGCGCAGGCCGCCGCAGTGCGTGCAGAAGAAAGTGTTCTCTTTGACCTCCTTTCACGATTTCAGGCTTAACAATGCAATCACGCGTGCGCTCGCGGAAGAAAAATATCTGGCCCCGACACCGATCCAAGCGCAGACCATACCGACCGTCATGGCCGGCCGCGATGTGATCGGAATCGCCCAGACCGGGACAGGCAAGACGGCGGCATTTGCGCTGCCTATCCTGCATCATCTCGCTGCATATGCGCGCCCCGTGCCGCGCAAGAGCTGCCGCGTCCTGGTGCTGAGTCCGACGCGCGAATTGTCCGGCCAAATCCGCGACAGGTTCCGCACTTACGGCCGGCATCTGCGCGTGAGAACCGCGCTGGCGATCGGCGGAGTGTCGATGGGCAGCCAGGTCCGAGCCCTGCTTGGCGGCGTTGACGTCCTGGTCGCCACGCCCGGCCGGCTCATTGATCTGGTCAGGGGCAATGCCCTTCGCCTCGACGGTATCGAATGTTTCGTGCTCGACGAGGCTGATCGCATGCTCGACATGGGCTTCATCGAAGACGTCGGCAAAATCGTCGCCAAGCTTCCGGCAGTGCGCCAGACGCTGATGTTTTCCGCGACGATGCCGCGCGCGATCGAACAATTCGCGGCATCCATGCTTCGCGATCCGGTGAGAGTAGCGGTCGCGCCGCCGGCATCGACTGCCGAGCGAATTAGGCAGCGTCTGATCCGTGTCGAGCGCGCCGCAAAGCCCGGCGTCCTTATCGAGCTGTTGCGGCGTGAGACGGTCGATCGAGGGTTGATCTTCACCCGAACCAAGCGCGGGGCTGACAAGGTCGTGCGCGGCTTGGTTCGCGCCGGAATAGCCGCAGATGCCATCCACGGGAACAAATCGCAAAACCAGCGTGAGCGCGTGCTCGCCGCCTTCCGTAAAGGCGCGACCAGAATACTCGTTGCCACGGATATCGCGGCGCGCGGCATCGATGTCGACGGCATCAGCCACGTCATCAATTTCGATGTGCCGAATGTGCCGGAAACCTATGTACATCGCATTGGCCGGACCGCGCGCGCCGGCGCGGACGGGACCGCCATTTCGCTATGCGACAGAGAAGAGCTGGCGTTCGTTCGCGATATCGAGCGACTCATCCGGATGTCGATTACGGCGAACGAAGCTGGCGCGGCGACGCACGGACACGAACCATTGGGCGCAAACACCAGGAGCCTCCGTCCAGCAGCCGCCACGCCAGCGAAGCGAACGCGGCAACGCCCCGGCGGCGCGGCGCGCAAACGAGATCATTCGACGGAAACGACTGCAGCGATGGCATCCGTCGCGTTCATGCGACGCCACGTGCCGGCGCGCGACACCGCCGCTATTGAGCTGGGGCCGATCGCTCCTCCGAAGGAAACTGCACATGGCTAAAGAGGAACTCCTGCAATTCGAGGGTCTGGTCGTCGAGATTCTGCCCGACGCGCGGTTTCGCGTAGAACTCGACAACGGTCATGCGCTTGTCGCCTACACCGCCGGTAAAATGAAGAAGAACCGGATCAAGACCCTTGCCGGCGATCGCGTGACGGTCGAAGTATCGCCCTATGATCTGGAAAAAGGTCGTCTGATCTTTCGCCACAAAGACGAGCGAGGCGGGTCGGTAAGTCGACGGCCCCCGCAACGCAATCAATTCCGCCGGCGCTAGGCCGCGATTTTGTCGAGGATGACATGAGCAAAGAGGATGAAGCGGCCGCCAGTGGCGGAATGCGGATATTCGTCTTCAAGTCCGAGACCAATCAGGAGCTTCATGCATTCGCCGGCGATCTAGCCGGATTCAAGCTGCCGCCCCAGTTCAAGCCGTGGCGCGCCACCGGCGCCATCGCCCCAGACCGGAAATTCCCGTACAATCTATCTCGCGAAGCGATCGAGGCTGCGATCAGGGAGCATGGCTATCAGCTGTGGCGCGTAAGAAGAAGCGCACCCGAGAAGTAGACGGATCGTGGGCCGACGGCAAATGGCGCGGTTGTACTGATTGGGAGCACCGGCGATGACAGACAGCGTGCATAAATTCAAAGTGGGTCAAACAGTCGACCTGGTCCCTTCGTTGCGATTGGGCACCAAAGGCGCCTACCAGATTGTAAGCCTGCGGCCGACCGAAGACGGAACTACACAATATCGAATCAAGAGCAAGGATGAAGCTTACGAACGAGTCGTCGCGGAAAGCGATCTTGTTATTCCAGCGATGCCGAAATTCGATGCCGAGTAAGTATGCGGCGCAAAGAGGCCGGCCGGCATCGGCACTTCTTGAGTGCAAGAAAACACAACTTTTGGCTTATGCCTTGAAATAAACTCATGGACTGCCATATACGATCTCATCGATACTCGGCCGAACGAACTGGGCCGCTTGGCGTCGCTACGGGCGCGCACGTTCAGACACTTATTTAAAATCGACAATCGGAATCTTGGCGGCGAGGCATCGTGCGCCCCCGTTCATATCAGCGCGGTCGAACGCGCGGGCATGGATACGCTTGACGAAGGGCAGCCGGTTTTTCGACGGCGTTGCCGACCGCCGCTCCGGCAAGTCGTCGGCAAACGGTCCGCGCGCCGCCTGATCTGTCGCGCTAAGAGCCATGCCGCTCTGACCACGGATGTACTGGCGGAGTTTTATGGTTCGAGAGCCCCACGTCGACACGTGGGGCTCTTCATTGCTGCGCCGTTTTCAAGGAGGAGCGGATGACGATTTTCCAAGAAGCGAAGCAATCGCTGACAGGCGCTGAGGCTACGGCGTCCCAGTGACGGCCTAATCACGTGCGGTCAGCACTACGGCGCTGACGGGCGCATATCCACCGCCGCGCGCGCATTTATGATGCGCTTTGGCCAGGCTTGACCACGCGGATGTGCAGCTCCCGCAGCTGCTTCGGCGTCGCCTCGGAGGGGGCGCCCATCATCAGGTCTTCGGCCCGCTGGTTCATCGGAAACAGCACAACCTCGCGCAGATTTTCCTCGCCGCACAGGAGCATGACGATGCGGTCAATGCCGGGCGCAATCCCGCCGTGCGGCGGCGCGCCGAGCGAAAGCGCATGCAGCATGCCGCCGAATTTCTGCTCCAGCACACTCTCGTCATAGCCGGCAATGGCGAAGGCCTTCTTCATCACCTCGGGGCGATGATTGCGGATGGCGCCCGACGAAAGTTCCACGCCGTTGCAGACGACGTCGTATTGAATGGCCTTGAGCGCGAGAATCTTGTCCTTGTCGGCCGGATCGAGCGCCAAAAACTCCTCGACCGAAGCATTCGGCATCGAGAACGGGTTGTGCGAGAAGTCGATCTTCTTCTCCTCGTCGTTCCATTCATACATCGGAAAATCGACGATCCAGCACAGCTCGAAGCGATCCTTCTTAATGAGGCCGAGCTCGTCGCCGATCTTGTTGCGCGCCGGCCCCGCAAACTTAACGAAATTTTGCGGCTCGCCGGCAACGAAGAACACCGCATCGCCGTCCTTGAGGCGGAGCCGAGTGCGCAGGGCTTCGGTGCGCTCCGGTCCGAGATTGTTGGCGATCGGACCGCGGCCGAGAACCTTGCCGCCTTCAGGCACGAAGAAGATATAGCCGAGCCCCGGTTGGCCCTCGCCTTGCGCCCAGGAATTCATGCGGTCGCAGAATGCGCGCGAGCCGCCGCCCGGCGCCGGGATCGCCCACACCGCCCCTTGCGGACTGGTCTCGATAATTCTCGCGAAAATCTTGAAGCCCGAGCCGCGAAAGATGTCCGAGACATCTTCCATCACGATCGGATTGCGCAGATCCGGCTTGTCGGTGCCGTATTTGCGCAGCGCCTCGCCGAAAGGGATGCGCGGAAATTTCTGCGTCACTGGCTTGCCCTCGGAAAACTCCTCGAACACGCCGCGCAGCACCGGCTCGACGGCGTCGAACACGTCGTCCTGGGTGACAAAGCTCATCTCGATATCGAGCTGATAGAATTCGCCGGGCGAGCGATCGGCGCGCGCGTCCTCGTCGCGGAAGCACGGGGCGATCTGGAAATAGCGGTCGAAGCCGGAAATCATGATCAGCTGCTTGAATTGCTGCGGCGCCTGCGGCAGCGCGTAGAATTTTCCGGGATGCAGCCGCGAGGGCACGAGATAGTCGCGCGCGCCTTCGGGCGACGACGCGGTCAGGATCGGCGTTTGAAACTCGAAAAAGCCCTGCGCCTTCATGCGGCGGCGGATCGAATCGATGATCGCGCCGCGCTTCATGATGTTGTTGTGCAGATGCTCGCGGCGCAGATCGAGGAAGCGATACTTGAGCCGGGTCTCTTCCGGATATTCCTGCTCGCCGAACACCGGCATCGGCAATTCGGCGGCGGGACCGAGCACCTCGATTGCGCGCGCATAGAGCTCGACCGCGCCGGTCGGCAAATCGGGATTTTCAGTGCCGTCGGGGCGGCGTCGCACCTTGCCGTCGGCGCGGATCACCCATTCCGAGCGCAGCATCTCGGCGGTCTTGAACGCCGGGCTGTCGGGATCGACCACCACCTGCGTGAGCCCATAATGATCGCGCAAATCGATGAACAGCACGCCGCCATGGTCGCGGATGCGGTGACACCAGCCGGACAGCCGGGCCTCGATGCCGATGTCGCCCTCGCGGAGCGCGCCGCAGGTATGGGTGCGGTAGCGATGCATGCCTCAAATTCCGCCAATGCCGGGAAATGGTGGCGCACAAGCACATGCGTTGTGCCGCCTTGTCAAGCGGGGCCGATTTTTCGGCCAAGGGCCGACTGCGGGGGCGGCCAAGCGCCGCCAAGCAAGCCTCGACAGATGCGTCCCAATCTGCTGATTCCCTGCCGCAAGGAACGAGCATGCAGCGGATACCCAAGCCTGCCGAGGCGGCAGATACCATGACGACGGCCGAAGCGGTCGTCGCGACCCTGATCGGCCATGGCCTCGACACGGTCTATGTGCTGCCGGGCGTGCAGAACGATCTGCTGTTTGAAGCGCTGTTCAAGTTCAGCGATCGACTGCGCACCGTGCATACCCGGCACGAGCAAGGCGCCGCCTATATGGCGCTTGGCGCCGCGCTCGCCACCGGCAAGCCGCAAGCTTATGCGGTCGTCCCCGGCCCGGGTCTGCTCAATTCATCGGCGGCGCTGCTCACGGCCTTTTCCATGAACGCTCCGGTTTTGGCACTGATCGGCCAGATTCCTGCAGCCGACATCCACAGGTCGCTTGGCCATTTGCACGAGATCCGCGACCAGGCCGGCATTGTCGCCCGCCTGGTCGATCATTGCGCGCTCATTCGCAAGCCGGAGCAGGCCTCGCGCACCACGGCCGTGGCGTTACGCGCGATGCGCATCGGCAGGCCCGGACCGGCGGCGCTCGAATGCGCCATCGACGTGTGGGGCAAATCGGGCCGGGTCAAGCTGCAGGCGCCACTGCCGGTCCCGGCCGCAAAGATCGACATGGACGCAATCCGGCGGGCGGCAAAACGGCTTGGCGCGGCCAGACGGCCGATGATCGTCTGCGGCGGCGGCGCGCAAGACGCCAGCGAGGAAATCACCGCACTTTCCGCCATGCTGCAGGCGCCCGTGCTCGGCTACCGCCGCGGCCGCGGCGTGCTCGACAGCCGCGATCCGCTCAGCGTCACATTGCCCCTCGGCCGCGATCTGTGGGGGGAGGCCGATGCCGTGCTGGCGGTTGGAACCCGGCTGCACCTGCAAATGAGCCAATGGGGCATCGACCGCGAGCTCGCCATTGTCCGCGTCGATGCGGACGCCAGCGAGCCGAATCGTGTCCATCGGGCGGCTGTTGCGCTGATCGGCGATGCCAAGCCCATTCTGCAGCGCCTGTTGGCGGAGCTGCCGGCGCGCAACTCAAAGCGCCCTTTGCGCAAGGCGGAGATGAACGAACGCCAAGCCGCCTGGCGCAAGCGCCTGCAGGAAAAGCTCGCACCACAGGTCGCCTATCTCGAGGCGATACGCGCCGAATTGCCGGAGGACGGCATCTATGTGGACGAGGTCACGCAACTCGGCTTCGCGGCGCGGCTGCTTTTTCCAGTCTATAAGCCGCGCACATTTCTCTCGCCGGGCTATCAGGACAATCTCGGCTGGGGCTTTGCCACGGCGCTAGGCGCGCAACATGCCCGCCCCGATGTGCCGGTTCTCTCCATCTCGGGCGACGGCGGCTTCATGTTCACCGCAAGCGAAATGGCGACCGCGATCCGCCACCGCATTCCGCTGGTGACGGTCGTGTTCAACGACGGTGCCTACGGCAATGTCCGCCGCATCCAGCAGCAAGTCTATGGCAACCGGTTGATCGGCAGCGATTTGGCCAATCCCGATTTTGTCGCCTTCGCCAAGAGCTTTGGCGCCGAAGCGATCCGCGCCAAGAGTCCCGAGCAGCTGCGGCAGACGCTGCGCCGCGCCTTTGCGCGCCGCGACGGCCCGACCCTGATCGAAGTGCCGGTCGGGGAGCTGCCGAGCCCGTGGGAATTCATCATGATGGGCCGGGTCAGAGGCCAATAGCCGCAATTTCAGTTTGCCGGCGGACTTGCCACGCCCGTTGGACATGAACGACACTGCTGCTCTGAATGCTTTCCGATCCCTCCATTTCTGTTTCCATGCAGCCGATTGCGACGACGTCTGACCTTGCGGCCGTCTGCGGCCGGATGGCTGCGCAGCCTTTCGTAACGGTGGATACCGAATTCCTGCGCGAGACCACTTATTACCCGCTGCTGTGCGTCGCGCAGATCGCCTCGGCAGAGGAGGCCTGCGTCATCGACGCGCTGGCGCCCGGCATCGATCTGGCGCCCTTCTATGCGCTGATGGCGAACGAGAAGGTCATGAAAGTGTTTCACGCCGCGCGTCAGGACATCGAAATCGTCTGGCACGCGGCAAAGCTTATTCCGCGGCCGATCTTCGATACCCAGGTTGCCGCGATGGTGCTGGGCTATGGCGATTCCATTTCCTACGATCAGCTCGTGCAGCGCATCACCGGCGACACGCTCGACAAGTCGCACCGATTCACCGATTGGACGCACCGGCCGCTGTCGGAGGCGCAATTGCGCTATGCGATCTCCGACGTGACGCATCTGCGCGATGTCTATCACGCCCTGGTCGACGATCTCGAGCGCCGTGGCCGCGTCGATTGGGTGCAGGACGAGATGCGCGTACTGACCTCGCCCGAGACCTACCGCCTCGATCCAGAAAGCGCTTGGCAGCGGCTGAAGACGCGCGTGCGCAAGCCCAAGGAGCTCGCCGTGCTCATCGAGGTCGCCGCCTGGCGCGAGCGTGAGGCGCAGTCGCGCGACGTGCCGCGCGCGCGCGTGCTCAAGGACGATGTGATCGGCGACATCGCCGTACAGGCGCCGACCACGATCGAGAAGCTCAAGAGCCTGCGCTCACTGCCGAAAGGATTCGAACGCTCGCGCTGGGGCGAAGCCATCATCGCAGCGGTAAAGCGCGGTTTGGAGCGCGATCCAAAAACATTGCCGATCCAGACGCGCATCCCGCCGGCGCCAAACGGCGCGGCCACGGTCGAGCTTCTCAAAGTGCTGTTGCGCATGATCTCCGAACGCCATCACGTCGCCGCCAAGGTGATCGCCACAGTCGAGGATCTCGAGCGCATTGCCGCCGACGACAATGCCAACGTCCAGGCGCTGCGCGGCTGGCGCCGCGAACTTTTCGGCGAGAAGGCGCTGGCGCTCAAGCGCGGCAAGCTTGCGCTTGCCATCGAGAGAGGCAGGGTCGCGACCATCGAGCGGGACTAATGGTTGTATGCCGGGGCTATAATAGCCGTTCCCTTCGACTATTTGCTCGTTCGACAGGCGCTTTTCTCCACGCTTCACCGCGATAGCGGTGAAGCCCGCCGTGGCATAGAATCAACCCATCGCCATGGTCTGGCCGGCCGGAAGTCGATGGCATGTTGCGATTGCGCGCAGCTCGGATGCTCGTAGCAGCGGCTTTGGCCGCCGCCTCGGCGGGGCTTGTGCTAACGACGCCGGCCGCGGCCGGCGAGCGCGCGGTTGTGCTTGAAGTCGACGGCGCCATTGGTCCACCGCTTGCCGATTATGTCGTGCGCGAGCTGGAGGCGGCGAAGCCCGGCCAGGTTGGGATTGTCATCCTGCGCATGAACACGCCAGGCGGTCTCGATTCCTCGATGCGCAAGATCATCAGCGCCATCCTGGCCTCGCGGGTGCCGGTCGTCACTTATGTCGCGCCCAATGGCGCGCGCGCCGCCAGCGCCGGCACCTATATCGCCTATGCCAGCGCAATCGCCGCCATGGCGCCCGGCACCAATATCGGCGCCGCCACGCCGGTCCAGCTCGGCGGCAACCCGCTGCTGCCATCCGACCAAAAGCAACAACAAAAGCAGGACAAATCGACCGAGCCGGCCGACACCGAGACTCGCAAGATCGTCAACGACGCCATCGCCTATATTCGCGGCCTTGCGGCGGTCAACGGTCGCAACGCCGACTGGGCGGCGGATGCAGTGCGCTCTGCCGCGAGCCTGCCCGCCGCCGAGGCGCTTTCGCTTCATGTCATCGACGTGATCGCCGACGACGTCCCCGATCTTTTGCGCAAGGTTGACGGGCGCACGGTCACGGTCGCCGGCAAGCCACAGCGGCTGGCGACCGTCGACCTCGTCGTGACCACCGTCCCGCCTGACTGGCGCACCGAACTCCTTGCGCTCGTGACCGATCCAAACGTCGCCTTCATCCTGATGCTGATCGGCATTTACGGGCTGATCTTCGAATTCCTCAATCCGGGCGCGGTCGCGCCGGGGACCATCGGCGCCATCAGTCTTCTCGTCGCGCTCTACGGGCTTGCCTTCATCCCGATCAATTACGCCGGCGCCGCCTTGGTGCTGCTCGGCGTCGCACTGATGATCGCCGAAGCGCATATCGGCGCCTTCGGTGCGCTCGGCGTCGGCGGCATCGCCGCCTTTGTGGTCGGCGCACTGATGATGTTCCCCGTGCAAGTGCCGGGTTTGACGCTGTCCGCCGGTGTGATCATCGGCGCCGCGATCGCGAGCGGACTGCTGCTGGTTGTGGTGCTCGCGGCGCTGCTGCGCTCGCGGCGCAAGCCGGTGGTGACCGGAAGCGAGGCGCTCATCGGCGCAGAGGCCGAGATCGTGTCCTGGCAAGGGGCCGAAGGCCGCGTGCGGGTCAGCGGCGAGATCTGGCTGGCGCGCTCGAATGCGTCGCTTGCCGCCGGACGTCGCGTCAAGATCGTCGGCCGCGACGGCCTTGTCCTTCAGGTCGAGGACGCCAAACGGATCTAGGGAGCACTGCCATGTTTTTAACGGTTGTCATCGTCATTGCCGTATTGGTCTTGATCTTCATCTACGCTTCGATCCGCATCCTGCGCGAATATGAGCGCGGCGTCGTGTTCACGCTCGGCCGCTATACCGGCACCAAGGGCCCCGGCCTCTTTCTGCTGGTGCCGTTCGTGCAGCAGATGGTGCGTGTCGATCTGCGCGTGGTCGTCGACGAGATTCCGCCGCAGGACGTGATCTCCCGCGACAACGTCTCGGTCAAGGTCAGCGCCGTCATCTATTTCCGCGTGGTCGATGCGGAGCGCGCGATCATCCAGGTCAGCAATTATCTGGCGGCAACGAGCCAGCTCGCGCAGACTACGCTGCGCTGGGTTCTGGGCAAACACGATCTCGACCAGATGCTGTCAGAGCGCGACAAGCTCAATGCCGACATCCAGGATGTGCTCGACAAGCAGACCGAAGGCTGGGGCATCAAAGTTTCCACCGTCGAGCTCAAGCGCATTGATCTCGACGAGAGCATGGTCCGCGCCATTGCCCGGCAGGCCGAGGCCGAGCGCGAACGCCGCGCCAAGATCATCAATGCGGAAGGCGAGCAGCAGGCCGCACAGAAGCTCGTCGATGCGGCGCGCATTCTCGCCGACGTGCCGCAGGCGATGCAGCTGCGCTACCTCGGCACACTGTTCGACATCGCCAGCGAACGCTCATCGCTGATCGTGTTCCCCTTCCCGATGGAGCTGATGCAGGCATTCTCGGCGATAGCGCAACGCGGATGATCACCGCGCGCACGTTCACTCGGGTCGGATCAGCTAGCGCCGCTCAGGCTCTTCGCGAGGTCGCGGCAGGGCCAGCGCCCATGGCAACGCGAGCGTGCGCGCGGCCTCAAGCCAGGGGAACCAGGCGAGTTGCGCGCTGTGCGCCCAGAGCGTGAATGGATCCGTGGCACCGAGCGCGCGGCCGAAGGCCTCGAAGGATGGCGCCGCCCGCAAATGGATGGAAAGCTGTTCCGCCTCGCCTTCGATCGCCGGCCGGTGCGTGATCTCGATGTCGACGCCGGGCAGGCTCGCGCGCGCCCGGACGACGTCCGTGCCCGCCGGCTCAGAGTCACCGTGATCAGAGTGCGGCACGAACAATCTCCGTCTCAGCTTCGGTTAGGGCACGCGCGCAGACATGCGCTTGGGCCAGTTGGCCACTTGGCCCCTTCAACCACCTGGACCACTCGCGCCACTTGGACCACTCGGGCCACCTAAGCCGGGTCACGGCTTGGGCGTAGCCCGTTTGCCGCCACTCGCCTTCCCTATCCTTATTGCACTGTCGGGACCAGGCTCCGGCGGTGTGGTGAGCGCCAAATTCTCGGGCCAAGTCGTCAGGCTGCGAAGCTCGCCGACCGTCTTTGCCGACAGCCCGACGTCCTGGTCCGCCTCGACATGCATGCTGTCGGGCAAACCGCCGAGAGCGACCTGAAGCGCGGCAACATTTCTGACCTTATAGCGCATTGGGTTCCCTCCTCGCTTTTCCTCTTGGGGTACCCGACTGCTCGTAAGCCTCCATAAGACTGGTCGGGCGATCCCCACCAATGTCCTTGCCGTAAAATCTAGACCTGCTCTTTGACCTCGCCAAGGCGGGAATGCTGCGGCAGTGTCGCGCCGGCAAGATCAATTCAGGTGAGGAACTTCCATGTCTTGGCCACGTTCATCAATGCCCCTCATCGCGCGCATGTTGCCGATGGCCCTCATGCTTCCGATCAGCATCGGCGCCGCCGGCCGTCTCGCGGCCGCCGCAGGAGAGACGCTCACGAGCGCGCAATCGCTGGCGCTGACCGCGTACGAGAATGCGGTGAAGCAATTCAAATCCGTGCTGGAAGAGCGGAGCGCGCAGATCGCGGCGCATCAACCGCTGCCGGATTTGCCCGGGCAGGCGCTTTATCTCGCGCGCAACACGATGATCAGCACCTACAAGGACCTGACCGACGTGCTGCCCTCGAAGATCGGCCGGCCGAACAAGTTCGGCATACCTGCGGCCTATCTCGATGCCGATAACGAGCCCTTGCTCGACGAATATTCGCGCCTGTTCACGATCATGCAGGCGCCGCCGGCCAACGCGCAGGATTCACCGACCCCATTTGAAGACGTGGTCCGCCTTGGCACGGCCATCGCCCGCGCGCAGGGCCTCGATCTGGCAACAGCGCAAGCGGCCGGCCGCATCAGCCTCGGCCTGTTCTTCGCCGAGACCAATGGCCATCAAAACATCGGCAATGCGCGCTCGAACACCTATAAGGGCAGCTTCCAGACCGGCGAGTCCGAGGACCAGATCGGTCAGCGCAAATGGGCCGCGGTCAAAGGCGCAATCGCCGCTTTCGATCCGGCGCTGATCGCGCGTGACGCCAAAGAAGAGGCACGCGCCGCTCATCTTGATCATCGCTTCAACCATTGGACCGCGGTGCGCGACGGTCTGATGAACGCGCATGCTGCGCTGTTCCGGCAGATACCGGCAATCGCCAAGGCGCTGCCGGATCCGATCGACCAGATGAAATTGTTCGAGCTCATCCAGATCATTCCCGGCCCTACCACGGCTGCAATCCAGTCCGGCAATGTGAGCGGATATAGAGTCTCCGATCCGCGTATCATGGGCTATCTGCGCAACAACAGCATCTTTACGTTCGGCAAGGCCGACCGGGCCAAAACGTCTGCCACCTACCGCGAAATTCTCGATGCGATGTGGCTGTTCAACGACATATTCCGGCGTGCGCTGACGAAGTTCAACGAAATCACGGCGCAGCAGAAGGGCTGAGAAGCGGATCGTCATTGCGAGCGAAGCGACGTAATCCGGCGCCGTGCAATAACTGAATCGCTTCGTCGCTTTGTTGCTTCGTCGCGTCGCCCTTCGCAATGACGGGAGGTGCGGCCCGCAATCAACTACCTTGAGCGCCGTCGCCGATACTGCCTCGCTGCGGCAAAAACGAGCTTGTCAGGCAGCGGCACGTTATTGGATCATTCGCAACAAGCACAGGACGCTGGCAGCCGAGGCGTCCAACGCATTTTGAGGAAATCGCCATGATCGCCCGCCGCGGCTTCCTGAAACTCACGCTGGCCGCCTCGGCTTTGTCCGCGCTGGTGCGCCTGGGGCGCGCCGAAGCCTATCCGGCGCGGCCAGTGCATCTTTTCGTCGGCTTCCCAGCCGGCACCTCTTCCGACATTACCGGACGGCTGATCGCGCAATGGCTGTCGGGGCGGCTCGGCCAGCAATTCATCGTGGAAAATCGCACCGGCGCCGGCACCAATGTCGCAACCGACGCTGTCGTGCATTCATCGCCCGACGGCTACACGCTGCTTTGGGTCACCCAAACCAATGCGATCAATGCGTCGCTTTACGACAATCTCGACTTCAATTTCATGCGCGACATCGCCCCGGTCGCCAGCATCATCAGCGTTCCGGCCGTCATGATGGTACACCCCTCCGTTCCGGCCAAGACCGTTGCGGAGTTCGTCGCCTATGCCAAGGCCAATCCGGGCAAGATCAACATGTCGTCACCCGGTATCGGCAGCATCAATCATGTCGCCGGCGAACTCTTCAACATGATGGCCGGCGTAAAATTGGTGCATGTGCCCTATCGCAGCAGTCAATTTCCCGATCTGCTCAGCGGGCAGGTGCAAATCACGTTCAATCCGCTGCCCTCCTCGCTCGACTTCATCCGTTCCGGCAAGCTGCGGGCGCTTGCGGTGACGAGCGCCAAGCGCTCCAATGCCCTGCCCGACACGCCGCCGCTTGGCGAATTCCTGCCGGGCTATGAAGCGACGGCCTGGTTCGGCATCGGTGCGCCCGCGCATACGCCGAACGACGTGATCGATAAGCTCAACGCCGAGATCAATGCTGGCCTGGCCGATCCGGCTTTCAAGGCGCGGCTCATCGACCTTGGCGGCACGCCGACGCCGATGTCGCCGGCCGATTTCCAGAAATTCATCGCAGCGGAAACCGAGAAATGGGCGAAAGTGGTGAAATTCTCCGGCGCCAAGGCGGAGTGATGACCGAGGCGGCCTGCGAGAACAGGTGGCCGTTTTTGTTTATAGCCGCCGCCTAGAACCACCCGGCCAACACCGTCACATCATCGCGGTGCGCTGCGTATTCGGCGGTCTCCGCCAGATCCGAACTGAGCCAGCGTACGACAACATAGTCGCCTTCAAGCCGGGTCACGACGCCGATGCGATTTTGACCGCTGCGTCGCACGGACACCTTCATCCCTAACTCAATGACAGGCCTGTCTTCACGGTCGTCCATTTTTCGCTGCGCTGCAGCTTGTCGCGCTTTATGCGGAGCGCGCAGACATTACACCAGCAAGGCGTCGCGGACCAAGTGTTCGCTTGCGAGGATTGCCGGAATCGGCCCGTCGACGGGTCTGCTTGCCGAAAAGACTCCCGCAAAGCGGCTGCTATCGGCTTGACCTGGCCGCATTGAATGCGTTGAAGCGCTCAAGCAAACAGCTTCGATAGCAGATAAAACAGCGCTGCCATCAGCGCCGCTGCCGGCAAGGTAATGATCCATGCGATCACGATGTTGCCGGCAATGTTCCAGCGCACGGCGGAGGCCTTTCGTGCCGCGCCGACACCAATTACCGAGCCGGTCACCGTATGCGTCGTCGACACCGGTATTCCGAGGAAAGTGGCCATGAACAGCATGACGGCGCCGCCCGCCGAGGCGCAGCAACCCTGGACGGGAGTCATCCGCGTGATCTTGGAGCCGACCGTCTTGACGATGCGCCAGCCGCCGACCAGCGTGCCCAGACCCAAGGCCGCCTGGCAGGTGATCACGACCCAGAGTGGGACGTAAAAGCCGCCGCCGAGATGACCTTGCGAGAACAGCAGCACAGCGATAATGCCCATTGTCTTCTGCGCGTCATTGCCGCCGTGACCAAGCGAAATCAGCGAGGCGGCAGCGAACTGCAGCCATTGGAATGTCGGCTCGACGGTGCGCGGATTGGCGCGCACGAACGCCCAGGAGACCGCCAGCACCAAGGCCAAGGCGAGGAAAAAGCCAAGCAGCGGCGACAGCACGATGAAAGCGCCGGTCGTTAGCAGGCCCGGCCAGACGATTGCGCCAATGCCGGCCTTTACGATGCCGGCGCCGACCAGGCCGCCGATCAGCGCATGCGAGCTGCTGGAGGGAATACCCGCCCACCAGGTGATCAGATTCCAGACAATGGCGCCCATCAGCGCCCCGAAGATGACATGGGCGTCGATCACATTGGCGGACACGATGCCGACGCCGACGGTGCGGGCGACGTGAACGCCGAAAACGAGAAAGGCGATGAAATTAAAGAACGCCGCCCAGACCACGGCATAGCGTGGCCGCAACATGCGCGTCGACACAAGCGTAGCTATCGAGTTGGCCGTATCGTGCAGACCGTTGAGGAAATCGAAAGCCAGTGCAACAAAAATGAGGCCGATCAAGAGCGGGAGATTGAGGCCGGCGCTCATGATCAACAACGATCACAGCTGATCGACAACGATCGAATTTATCTCGTTGGCGACGTCCTCGAGCCGGTCGACCACCTTTTCCAGATGGTCGTATAGCTCGGACCCAATGACGAATTTCATGGCGTCTCCCTGATCGCTTTCAGACCGGCTGGCGAGAAACAGCTCCTTGAGCCCTTGATTGCAGACGTCGTCCGCCTGCTCTTCGATCGTTATGATTTTCGTGGTGATTGCGTTAAGGCGCCCCGCATTTGTTCCGATCGAACTCAGGAGCGGCACGGCCTCCAGCATCAGTTTCGCCGCCTGCAGGATGAACTCGGCCATTTGCCGCATCTGCGGCTCAAAGCTCCTGACCTCGAACAAGATGATGGTTTTGGCGGTCTTGTTCATCTGATCAATGGCATCGTCCATCGAGCTGATAAGGTCTTGGATATCAGGCCGGTCGAACGGCGTGATGAACGTTCGGCGCACCGCGAGCAGCACTTCGCGTGTGACGTCGTCGGCCTCGGCTTCACGCTGGAAGACTTGCTTGCAATAGTCCTCGACCGTCTCCCCGCCCCGTAATAGCCCGCGCAAGGCTTCGGCGCCGGCGACAACAATCGCGGCGTGCTTCTCGAACAGCGTGAAGAAGCGCGCTTCCTTCGGCATAAGCGCCTGGAACCAGCCGAGCATGCAGGCCTCGATTCGATCTCCCGCAAACTAGCATTCCCGGCCACTGACTGCACTTCGGCCGTTCTTGCCTTCCGGCACGCTCCACCGAAATAGCGCCGGCTCCTTGCGCAGGCGCCACTCAGATATCGAGTCACCCGAGCAGCACAACCGATTCCCGCCCGATGATGCGGGCGAGCGCGCGCAGTCGATTGGCGATGCGCTCGCCGGCGAGCGCTGCGAATTCGCCGGGCAGCCGCAGCGCGAGGCGATGGCGCTCGACGGCGAGCGAGGTCGCCGGCAAGACGCCGGGCATCGCCGCCGAGACAACGTAAGCAAGCCGAAGCGCCGCGCCCAGCACGCGGGCGCGATCGAGCATGCGGGTGGACACCAGTTCGCGCAGCCGCGGCGACAGCTCGTCGTCCATGACAAGACCGACATGACGGAAGAACACCGAGAGCGCGAGATAGGCGCGGCCCGGATGATCGATGCCCATGAAGCTGCCATGGGCAATGAGATTGAGCGACTGGTCGCCGCGATAATCCGGATGCGCGCGCCAGCCGATATCGGCAAGAAGGCAGGCGGCATGGCGCAGCCGGCGCTCCTCGCCGGTCTCATCGAGACCCGAGGTTGCCATGAAACGATCGGTCCAACCGATCAGCTCCTCGCCGTGCTGCGGCGAGCGCGAACGCAGCTGATTGAGATGTCGCGCCGCTTCCAGCAGCGCGTCCTTCTCCCTTTCCTTTTTGTTCAGCAGCGAATAAAGCAGCCCTTCGCGAATGCCGAGCGCCGAGAACACGATCTGCCGCGGCTTGCCGATGCGCAGGATGTGCTCGAGCACCAGCGCTGCATAGGGTAGAAGCGGCCGGCGCGCATTCGCCACCACTTCGATATTCGATAACGTCTCGACATCGACGCGATGCAGCAGCCTTGCGAATTCGAGCGCCTCGTCGGCGTCGATCGCGTAGCCATGCATCACATGCAGCGGATAGCCGGTCTGCCACATGTGCAGCCGCGCCAGCGAGCGCCAGGTGCCGCCGACCGCATAGAAGGTGCGATCCTCGCAGGTTTTGAGCACCGGCAGCCTCAACAGCGTCTTAGAGACGAATTTCGCCGCCTTCTTCACCGACTTCGACGAAATATCAGCAAGCGCCAGGCCGCCGAGCGGACGCGTGACGCCGTGTTTTGCCTGCGCGCCGCGAACATCGACCAGTTCGAGCGAGCCGCCGCCGAGATCGCCGACGACGCCGTCGGCCTTGTGCACGCCGGAAATGACGCCGAGCGCGGTGAGATCGGCTTCGCGCCTGCCCGACAGCACGTCGATCTTGGCGCCGATCGTAGCCTCGGCAAGCTTGATGAAAGCGGGGCCATTCTTGGCATCGCGACAGGCCGCGGTGGCGATGGCAAGCGTCTTCTTGACGCCCATGGTCTGGCACAGCGCGCGAAAGCGTTTGAGCGTTGCGAGCGCGTGCTGCACCGCGTCAGCGGCGAGAAGCTTGGTCGACTGCACTTCGCGGCCGAGACCGCAAAGTGCCTTTTCATTGAAAATCTCGGTCGGGCTGCGGGTGAGGCCTTCATAGGCGACAAGCCGCACCGAGTTCGAGCCGATATCGATGACGGCGATCGGCGGCCCGTGATCGAGACGTCCTTGCGCGTCGAGCTTAGCGAGCGTCATTGATCAAAATTGGCGCAAAACAAGCCGGGTTACCGCACATATTGGTCACCTGAATTTTGGTCACCTGAATTCGCGTGATCATGCCGCGCCGTCGAACGCAACGACTGCCCTTTTTCCGACCCCAGGGGCCGTTACGATCGACGGCTCTTCCCGGCCGCGCTATCGAGCTTGACCCCACATTCCAGCGCTGTGTTCCGGCAGTCGCAATCGCCTCACGGCGGCCGCATTACAAGGCTTCCGGCCGGTGCCGCAAGCGCGGGATCGCGTCCTTGGGCGACTTGCCACGGCCGGACAGGCTTGGATTGGTCATGAAATAGGTCGTGCAGTTGAATACCTCTTCGCCCGGCGCCGGCTGGATGCGCGATGAGGACCCGTCGCCGAGCAATTGCCAGCTCTGCTGATTATCCTTCAGATTGGCAACCATGATCTGCTCGAGCACCTGCTCGTGCACCGTCGGATTGAGGATCGGGCACAGCGCTTCGACGCGGCGATCGAGATTGCGCGGCATCATATCGGCCGACGAGATATAGACGGACGCTTTCGGGTGCGGCAGGCCGTAGCCTGCACCAAAGCAATAGATGCGGCCGTGCTCGAGGAAGCGGCCGACGATCGACTTGACACGGATATTCGCGGACAGGCCGGGAATGCCGGGCCGCAGGCAGCAGATGCCGCGTACCACAAGCTCGATCGGCACGCCGGCATTCGACGCACGATAGAGCGCGTCGATGATGTCCGGGTCGACCAGCGCATTCATCTTCATCCAGATGCCGGCCGGCCGGCCGGCTTTGACATGCGCGATCTCCGCGTCGATGTGCTCGCAAATGCGCTTGCGCAGCGACAGCGGCGAGACCGCCATGCGCTCGAGCTCGGCGGGCTCGGCATAGCCGGTGACGAAATTGAAAATCCGCGCCACGTCGCGGGCGACGATCGGATCGCAGGTGAAGAACGACAGGTCGGTGTAGATCCGCGCGGTCACCGGGTGATAATTGCCGGTGCCCACATGCACGTAGGACGCAAGCGTTGCACCTTCGCGGCGCACCACCAGCGACAGCTTGGCATGGGTTTTCAGCTCGATGAAGCCGAACACCACCTGCACGCCGGCGCGCTCGAGATCGCGCGCCCAGCGGATATTGGCCTCTTCGTCGAAGCGTGCTTTCAGCTCGACCAGCGCGGTGACCGACTTGCCGGCATCGGCCGCTTCGGCGAGCGCCCTGATGATCGGGGAATCGGCCGAGGTCCGATAGAGCGTCTGCTTGATGGCGACGACATCGGGGTCGCGCGCCGCCTGCTGCAAAAAGTGCACCACCACATCGAACGACTCATAAGGGTGGTGAATGATCATGTCCTTTTGCCGGATTGCGGCAAAGCAGTCGCCGCCGTGATCGCGGACGCGGCCGGGATAGCGCGGCGTATAGGGCACGAATTCGAGATCGGGCCGGTTGAGGTTGGCGATCTGCCCCATCTCGTTGAGCGCCAGCACGCCATCGACCAGGAACACGCCGTCGTCGGAAGCGCCGAGCAATTGCTGCACGAAGCGGCGCAGCTCTTCCGGCATGGAAGCTTCGATATCGACGCGGATCACCGTGCCGCGGCGACGCCGCTTGAGCGCCGTCTCGAACAGCCGCATCAGATCTTCGGCCTCTTCGAGGATTTCAACTTCGGAGTCGCGAATGACACGGAAAGCGCCGAGCCCTTTCACGGCATAACCGGGAAACAGCTTGCCGATGAACAGGCTGGTCACGCCTTCGATCGAAATCAGCCGCGCCTCGCCGCTCTCACCGGTCTGCGGCAGGCGCACGAACCGCTCGATGCGGTTGGGCATGCGGATCAGCGCGTTCATCGCCTTGCCGTCCTTGGCGCGCGCCAGCTGCAAGGCGATGGTGAAGCCCAAATTGGGAATGAACGGGAACGGATGCGCCGGGTCGATGGCAAGCGGCGTCAGCAGTGGAAAAATATGGGCGAGGAAGTAGTCCTCGAGCCAGGCTTTTTCCGACCGCGTCACGTCGGGACCATCGATCAGGACGATGCCGGCTTGTCCGAGTTCCTTGCGCAGCTCGCGCCACTGGGTCTGCTGGTCCTCGACCACGAGCGCAACGGACTCGGCGATGCGCTCGAGCTGCTCGCCGGGCGTCAGTCCCTCCGGGCTTTTGGTGGTGATGCCCTCGCGGAACTGCGCGCCGAGACCGGCGACGCGCACCATGAAGAATTCGTCAAGGTTGTTGGCGGAGATCGCGAGGAATTTAAGCCGTTCCAGCAGCGGATTGCGGCGGTTGGCGGATTCCTCCAGGACCCGGCGGTTGAAGTTGAGCCACGACAATTCACGGTTGATGAACCGGTCCGGGCTCGCCAAAAGATTCGCTGCCGCGCGGGGGCCGGGTTCGCCCGCGCGCTCCTCCAACCGCTGCAGCGAAGCGGATTCTCGCGCAAAAGCAGTGGCTTGGCCGCGATCGGCCATGGCCTTTTCCTGTTCCCCGAGGGCGACGTTGGCCACTTATGCAACAATCCTATGAAAATAAAATAACCTGCCCAGAGATAACGCGGCGCCCGGCTCGGCCGTCAAGCCCGTCACCATCACCGAGGGAATGCGGTTGAATCGCGGCGCGGGCCTGCTACTGACGGTCGCGGAACAGTTCCGCAGCGAGCGCCCGGCTTGGCGGCCGGCCTTGCCGCAGCGCCTCCTTGTCCAGCGCGATGAGCGCGGCGCGCGCGGCGGCGAAGGAGCGCTCGATATGGGTCAAGATGTAACGCAGCACGCCCGACTCGAGCACGAGCTGGCGGTCGGCGGCGAGCTTCATCATCACCCCCTGCAACATCGCATCATCCGGCGCAGCCAGTGTCACGACCGGCAAGGCGCGCAGCCGTGAGATCAGATCCGGCAGGCGCGCCGGCCAGAGCGTGGGCGCACGCCGCGCCGTGAACAGGGCGAATGCACCTTCTTCACGCGCCAGATTGATCAGATGAAACAGCGTCCGCTCGTCCTCGATGGCCGGCGCGTCCTCAATCACGAGCGCCCCCGTCGCCAGCGCTGCCGGAAGATCGGCCTCGGCGAGGTGGCGCCCGGATACGACTCGTGCACCGGCCGCGGCCGCCCAGACCGTCGCGAGATGCGTCTTGCCGGAGCCTTCGGGCCCGATGACCGCCACTGTGCGCGCCGGCCAATCGGGCCACGCCTCGATCAGCGCCAGCGCCGCTTCGTTGCACGGGCCGGACAGAAAATCCTCGCGCGCATAGCTCTCGTCATGGTCGAGGGCGAGCGCAAGCTGGCGCGGCAAGGATGATGAACGCGGCGACATCGGCGCAGACATGGGCGCAGATATAGGCGATGAGGAAGGCGGCGGCATGAATTTATGAGGTTCGCGCTAAGCCGATCCGTCTCCGGTATAGAGCGGCGAGGCCAAATATCGGCGGATGGCAAAGCGGATCAGCACGCCGGCAGCGGCGGCAAGCGGCACCGCCAGCAAGAGCCCGACGAAGCCGAACAGATAACCAAACGCGATCAGCGCGAACATCAGCCAGACCGGGTGCAGGCCGACGCTATGACCGACCAGAAACGGCGACAGCACATTGCCTTCGAGGAACTGGCCGAGCAGAACGACGCCGGCGACCATCAGAATGGCGCCCCAATCGGGGAAGAATTGCGCGACCGCCACCCCAAGCGACAGCACAAGTGCGGTGAGCGAGCCGACATAGGGAATGAAGCTGATCAGGCCGGAAACGACGCCGATCAACAGACCGTAGCTCAAGCCGGCGAGAGTGAGGCCGAGCGCATAATATGAGCCGAGAATGAGGCAGACGCCGGACTGGCCGCGCACATAGGCCGAGATTGTCTTGTCGATCTCCTTGAACAGCCCGCGCACGGTGTCGCGCTGCGGCAGCGGGATCAAACGGTCGACCGCGGCGACCACCTTGTTCCAGTCGCAGATCAGATAAAACGCAACGACCGGGGTGATGATCATCAGAGAGAAGATCGAGATCAGCGCCTGGCCCCGCTCCCAGACCGAGGCGAGAAGGCCGGTCAGATAGCCCGCGGCCTGGTTCATCAGATCGCCGACCGATTTGTCGGCGCCGACGAGATTGTCGCCGATCAAGCGCTTGATCCACGGATAATGCGGATCGCTGACGAAGGCTTGGAGCCGCGCCGCGTAGCCGGGCGCGTCCTCGATGAAGCCAGCAAACTGCCGCGCCAGCACCGGCGCGATCACCAGCAGCAGCGCGACGAAAGCGAGCACGAAACTGCCGAGAATGATCAGCGCGGCGATAAGCCGGCTCATGCCGCGCTTGCTGAGGCGCTCCGCGAGAGGATCGAGCACATAGGCGATTGCCATGCCGAGGACAAAAGGCAGGAGGATCGGGCTCAACAGCCAAAGCAGGCCGACGAACACGACGAGCGCGGCAAGCCAGAACACGATATTGCGTTCCAATTGCATTGCTCGCCCCTAAAGCGCCGAGACTCAGTGAACGGCGCCAAACGAGTTCATATGGCGAACCCACTCCGCGAGATAGAAGGCGATCGAGAGCAAGGTCAAGACGGCGACGAATCCCATCAGCACCTTCGCCTCGAGCGCGGCATTGAAGTTAAAGCCCTGCTCGGCCAGCACCAAGGCGGCAAGCAGAATTTGCGCCGCGGTGTTCGCCTTCGACACCAAAAGCGGCCGTACCGGCATCGGCTTGCCCACCAGCCACGCCAGCATGAAAGCCGAGATGATCATTATGTCGCGCGAGACGACGAGAATGACCAGAAAGATCGGCAGCCCCCCGGCGATACCAAGCGCGACATAGATCGACACGATCAGCGCCTTGTCGGCCAGAGGGTCGAGATAAGCGCCAAGCTCGCTTTTCATATGAAACCGCTTGGCAAGAAACCCATCGACGCCGTCGCTGATGCCGGCGGCGAGGAACAAGAGAAAGGCGCCGCGCATCTCGCCCGAAGTGATCGCCCAGACCACGATCGGCACCAACAGAATACGGCCCAAAGTAATGAGATTTGGGATACTCAAAATACGTCCCGGCTTATAAAGCTCGATTGCGCGAAGGCCGGGTCTCGACCGACTTTTCGCGGATTGGTCTCGAATCCCACAATATACCGGCGCCCGCGCGCTTGCGCACCCTGCGAATGTGACGTAGGAGGCGCCAGGAACAGCCTCCCCGCCGGGGAGAATCCGGTCCGAATTGGTGGTTTTCGTGGACGAGGCGCGCTACGCGGACGCTGGCGTCGACATCGATGCCGGCAACCGCCTGGTGGAAATGATCAAGCCCTTGGTGCGCGCCACGGCACGCGCCGGCGCGGCCGCCGAAATCGGCGGTTTCGGCGGCCTGTTCGACCTCAAGGCAGCGGGCATTGACGACCCGATCCTGGTCGCCGCCACCGACGGCGTCGGCACCAAGGTCAAGATCGCGGTCGAAACGTCCCGACATGACACGATCGGCATTGACCTCGTCGCCATGTCGGTCAACGACCTCGTGGTGCAGGGCGCGGAACCGCTGTTCTTTCTCGACTATTTCGCCTGCGGCAAGCTCGATCCTGCGGTCGGCGCCGATGTCGTCAAAGGCATTGCGGCAGCCTGCCGCGAAGTCGGCTGCGCGCTGATCGGCGGCGAGACGGCGGAAATGCCGGGCGTCTATCGCGGGCGCGACTACGATCTCGCCGGTTTTGCCGTCGGCGCGGTCGCACGCAATGCGCTGCTGCCGCGCGGCGACATCAAGGCCGGTGATGTAGTCGTCGGGCTGACATCGAGCGGCGTGCATTCGAACGGATTCTCGTTGGTACGGCGCGTCGTCGAAATCGCCGATCTGAACTGGAGCAATCCGGCGCCCTTCGATCCGGCGCGCAGCCTGGGCGAAGCCTTGCTGACGCCGACCCGGCTTTATGTGCGCTCCTGCCTGGCCGTGCTGCGCGAGACCACGGCGGTCAAAGCGCTCGCCCACATCACGGGCGGCGGCTTTACGGAGAACATTTCGCGCATTTTGCCGGTCGATCTCGCGGTTTCTTTGGAGCTCGACCGCGTCCCGGTGCTGCCGGTCTTCAAATGGCTGGCGACAGCCGGAAAAATTGCCGAGAGCGAAATGTTGCGCACGTTCAATTGCGGCCTGGGCATGATCGCGGTGCTGGATCGCGCGATGGCCGATGACGCCTGCGAGCGCTTTGCCAAGCACGGCGAGACCGCCGTTCGTCTGGGCGAGGTCGTTCCGGCCGCCGGCCGTGCGCGCGTCGACTATCGCGGACGGCTCGATTTGCGCTTCAACGCGGCATGACTACGGTCAAGACTCATAAGTTTGGATGACAGCCTCTGATCGCTTGGCGCCGTCGCTCGCAACGCCTGCAAAGGTTCCGAACACATGAAAAAGCGCGTGGCCGTGCTGATTTCGGGCCGCGGCTCGAACATGATGGCGCTGATCGAGGCCGCCAAGGCGCAGGATTATCCGGCGGAAATCGCGCTTGTCGTCTCGAACCGGCCCGAGGCCTTGGGGCTTGCCCGCGCGCGTGCCGAGGGCATCGCGACCGCGGTCGTCGATCACATGGTATTCGGCAAAGACCGCCAGGCGTTCGAGCGCGCACTCGATGCGGAACTGCAAAAGAATCGGATCGCGCTCGTCTGCCTCGCCGGCTTCATGCGGCTGTTGACGCCGTGGTTCGTCAATCGCTGGAGCGGGCGCATGCTCAACATTCATCCGGCCTTGCTGCCGCAGTTCAAGGGTCTCGATACCCATCGCCGCGCGCTTGCAGCCGGCGTCAAGGAACATGGCGCCACTGTTCACTTCGTCAGCGTCGAAATGGATGATGGCCCGATCATTGCGCAACAGGCGGTCCCGGTCCTGCCCGGCGACACGGAAGCGAGCCTTGCGGCGCGCGTGCTTGAAGTCGAGCACCGGCTCTATCCGCAAGCGCTGCGCATGGTCGCTGCGGGCCAAATCCGTCCCGCCTGACCCGGCTTGATCGGCTGAAAAAACGAAAACCCCCGGCGCTTAACCGGGGGCTACGAGAGGATTCAGGATCGCTTCCCGATTCGGCTCACGCAACCTTCAAGTTCTCAGCCGAAGTCCTGCCGCGATTGGTGACGAGCTCGTATTCGACCGCTTGACCTTCGTTGAGGGTGCGCAAACCGGCACGCTCGACCGCGGAGATGTGAACGAACACATCCTTTTCGCCGGTCGACGGTTTGATGAACCCGTAGCCTTTGGTCGGGTTAAACCATTTGACGGTGCCCTTTTGCATCGTCTGTCTCCTAGTTCATTCCAGATGTCGGCGAAGACGCAATCGCCGCCGCTGCATGGTGCGTGCAAGCGAGGCGATACGCGGTGGAAAGTCCGAAGCGGGGAAGTCCCAGGCGATTGTGTCGGCAAGGCAGCACCGGCCGGATGGCCAAAATCCCATTGCGGTTCCAGCAAGCCTGAGAAATGCGGCGCAAGCATGGCTGCGCCGCCGCCAAACTCCTCACGCGCGCTTCGCTGCCGCGATCTAGGCGCCGTTGTTCTCGTCATACGCTGCATCGCCGCGCGGTTTTGCTTCGTGCAGGCGCCGCCAGAGTCCGCCGGCAGCGACAGCAAACAATGCCGCCGCCGCTGCAGCCGCGAGATCGACGTTCGCCACGAATCTCGCGCCGAACGCCGCAGTCAAATGCGCAACGACCGCTGGGTCGGTCGCCATAACATCGCCGGCGACCCAGCCCAAAAGTGCGGCGCCGGCCCAAATCAGAAGCGGAAAACGATCGAGCAAACCTGTGACCAGAGCCGCGCCCGCCATGATCAGCGGAATCGAGAGTCCAAGGCCGATCGCGAGCAGCAGGAGACTCCCCTCGGCAATTGCGGCGATCGCGACAACATTGTCGAGACTCATGACGGTATCGGCCACTGCGATGATCGTCACCGCGCGCCACAGCTGCGCAGCGGCTTGCACTTCTCGCCGCGCGGGCTGCTCCGGCACGATCAACCGGGCGGCAATGACAAGCAGGGCGACGCCGCCGATCAGCTTCAGGTAGGGCAGCAGCATCAACCGCGCGATGATGCCAACGAAGGCGATCCGCAGGATCACCGCGACGCCGGCGCCCATGACAATGCCCCAGCGCCGCTTTTCGATCGGCAGGCCGCGACAGGCCATGGCGATGATCACGGCATTGTCGCCCGACAACAGGAGATCGGCAAAGACGATCTGCAGCACGGCAAACCAGAACGCCGGGCTGTCGAGCTGGGCGAGACCGCCATCGAGCCAATCGCGCCAAAGCGCGGAATGCAGATATTGCGCGATCAAGCCCAAGCGGCCGGACCTAATGCTGCCACTTCAACGCCGACAAAGTCCGCTCATTCCCGCGCAAGCGGGATTGCGGCCTGGATCCCCGCCTGCGCTGGGACCAGCGGAGTCCGAACCGGTTCAAGCCAGCACCACGTTCTCTAACCGACGATTTCATTGCCGGAGAAGAACTGGGCGATTTCCTGAGCCGCCGTGTCCGGCGCATCCGAGCCATGCACCGAATTCTCGCCGATCGACTTGGCGTATTCCTTGCGGATGGTTCCCGGCGCCGCCTTGGCCGGATCGGTTGCGCCCATGAGATCGCGATAGGCGGCAACCGCGTTCTCGCCTTCCAGCACCTGCACGACCACCGGGCCCGAGGTCATGAAATCGACCAATTCGCGAAAAAACGGCCGCGCGCGATGAACAGCATAGAATGTCTCGGCCTCGCGGGTGCTCATCCGCACGCGCTTCTGCGCTATAATGCGCAAGCCCGCCTTTTCGATCATCGCGTTGATTGCGCCCGTCAGGTTGCGGGCGGTCGCATCCGGCTTGATGATCGAGAGTGTACGCTCGATCGCCATCAATTCATCCTTTGGGGAATTACAAAAGCGGCGTGAAAACCGCGCCGGGCTTATAGCTTTGCCCGTGCGCGACGGCAAGCGTGCGGGCTCCCGGCATGAGCGCGCGCTGAACACGTCATGAACGGGGGCCAGACGGCGTTCCGGCAATGCGCGTCAATTTTGCGCGCTCTTCTTTTCCTTCGGCGATTTGCCGGGCTTTTTCTTTGCCGTCTGCGGCGGCGCCGGCTCGGCGGTGCGATCCATTTCCTTCAGCGCGCCGCGCTCAAAGCGATAAATTCCGGGCCGCGGCCCGCTCTGGAAGGTCAGCACTGCGGTGCGGTCGCCATTTTGATTTTGGCCGATTTGAACATTCGACGGCGCGCCGGCGCGCGCCACCACATCACATTCGCTCATGCCAAGCGCAATGCCGCCGCCAAGGAGCGATGATACGGTGTCCGGCGCGGGCGACGGCGCGGCGCTCGCAGCGGCTGCGGCCGGCGCAGCCCCGGGCTGGCTTGCCGGCGGAGCTTCGGCAGTTGCGGCAGCCTGAGCACCCGCGGCGGCCTGCGCCGGGCAGGCGCCATTGGCGTCGACCAGATCGTTGGCCGTGATCGGCTTCTGCGCCTGCTTGGTCTCGGTGAGCTCGGAAAAGGTGTAGCCGCTCGAGCGCCCGGTGACGTCAAGCGGCTTGGCGAACCAGGCCTGGCGGATGTCGAAATCGACATTGGCGCAGCCGGCAAGCGCGACGGCTCCCGCCAGTGCAGCCAAACTACCCCAACAGTTCGCGCGAACCGGCACCCGACGACCCCCGGAAAAGATTAACCGCCGCAGCATCCGCCCATTTGTGTTGCGATCATGGCGCGAGGCTCCCCGCCAGCACGACCATATCTCGGCCCGGCCATGGGCGCGCAAGTTTAACCAATCATAATCATAGCAGAACGCAGGCGGGGGCCCATAAATTGTGTGCGCAGAAGGTAAAAATCGGCGATAATACAGTGGCTTGACCTCGTCACGCTGCCTCCGCCTTACCGTCGCATTGTGACACAGATCACGGACTGCTTTCTCGTCTGACGCGAAACTGTTCTGTCGTCTGCGCGACATCATCGGCGGCCGGTCCCGGTCGCGGCTCATCGTTCGGGAGTATCCATGCACCTGCAATTTGTCGGCTGCGGCGACGCGTTCGGGACCGGCGGGCGGTTCAATACCTGCTTTCATCTGGTCGGACGCGAGGTCAACGCGCTTATCGATTGCGGCGCCACTTCGCTTGTCGGACTCAACAAGCTTGCCATCAACCGCAACGATATCAGCACCATTTTCATTTCGCATTTTCACGCCGACCATATCGGCGGCCTGCCGTTTCTTCTTCTTGAAGCGAATTACATTCTCAAGCGCACGCGCGGACTCACCGTTGCCGGGCCGCCGGGCCTCAAATCGCGCTACGGCGAGATCATGGAGACCGCCTTTCCCGGCACCAAAACCTTGCAACTGTCGTTTCCGCTGACCTTGCGCGAGCTCGAAATCGGCAAGCGCAACGAAGTCGGCGGCGTGCGCGTGACGGCGTTCCATGTCGTGCACGACGATCGCGCCGGCCCTTGCCTCGGCCTGCGTTTCGAGGCCGAAGGCAAGATCATCGCCTATTCCGGCGACACGCAATGGACGGACAGTTTGATCGAGGTCGGCCGCAACGCCGACCTGTTTATTTGCGAAGCCTATACGCGCGACAAGCCGATCCACACCCATATGGCGCTCAGCGCCTTGGAAAAGCATCTGGACCGCATCAAGCCCAAACGTCTGGTGCTCACGCATATGAGCAACGACATGCTGGCGCGCCGCGCCGAGCTGCCGTTCGACACCGCCGAAGACGGCATGACGGTCGAACTTTGACGGCCCGATTGGCAGCACGTTCAAGTTCGCTCGTCCCGGCAAAACCGTCGCCAAAAGGGGGATCCAGGCCTCGCTCCAAAATCTGGATTCCCGCTTTCGCGGGGAGGGAGCGGAGCATGTTTCGGCGCCAAGCCATCGCGGACTACGAGGCCAGCGCCGCCTCGATCGCGGCAAGCGCCGCGCCGGCCTTGGAGCCGTCCGGTCCGCCGGCTTGCGCCAGGTCGGGTCGGCCGCCGCCGCCTTTGCCGCCGAGCACTTCGGCGCCCTTCTTCACCAGATCGATTGCATTGAAGCGGCCGGTGAGATCGTTGGTGACGCCAACCACGATGCCGGCCTTGCCGTCGCCGGTGACGCCGACGATGGCGACCACACCGGAGCCGACCTTCCTCTTGCCCTCGTCGGCGAGGCTGCGCAGGTCCTTCAGGTCGATGCCTTCGACTGCCCGCGCCATGAGTTTAATGTCGCCGACATTGCGCACGCCGTCGGCGCCGTCGCCCTTGGCGGCCCCGCCCGACATGCCACCCGACATGGCGAGCTTCTTCTTCACGTCTGACAATTCGCGCTCGATCTGCCTGCGCTCGTCGAGCAGCGCCGTGACGCGCGCGGGCATATCGTCGACCGGCACGCGCAACTCCGAGGCCGTCGCCTTGGCGAGCTTGCTCAGATGATTGGCATTGGCGCGCGCGGCTTTGCCGGTGAGCGCCTCGATGCGCCGCACGCCGGAGCCGACGGCCGACTCGGCGATCACCGAAATGAGGCCGATATCACCGGTCCGCCTGACATGGGTGCCGCCGCACAATTCGACCGACCAGCCCATCGTGTTGCCGCCGCCTTCGGTATTCCCCATGGCGACGACGCGGACTTCCTCGCCGTATTTCTCGCCAAACAGCGCGCGGGCGCCGGAGGCGACCGCATCGTCGCGGCTCATCAGCCGCGTCAGCACGGGCGCATTCTGCAGAACAATGTCGTTGGCGATGTCTTCGACGCGCTCGATCTCCTCGCCGCTCATGGGCTTAGGATGCGAGAAGTCAAAGCGCAGCCGGTCGGGCGCGACCAGCGAGCCTTTCTGCGCGACATGATCGCCGAGCACCTGGCGCAGCGCTTCGTGCAGCAGATGCGTCGCCGAGTGATTTTTGCGGATGGAGCTTCTTCGCGCATGATCGACCTCGAGCGCGAGCGCAAGCCCCGGCTTCAATGCGCCCTCCTCGACCGTGCCGATATGCGCAAACAGATCGCCGGCATATTTCTGCGTGTCGGTGACCTTGAAGCGCACGCCCTCGGCACTGAGCACGCCGGTGTCGCCGACCTGGCCGCCGGACTCGCCATAGAACGGCGTCTGGTTGAGCACGACCGCGCCGCTCTCGCCTTTTTTCAGCGAGGCGACCTCCTTGCCGTCCCTCACCAAGGCCGCGACGACGCCCTCGGCGCTCTCGGTCTCGTAGCCCAGAAATTCGGTGGCGCCGGTCTTCTCGCGCACCGAAAACCACACCGCCTCGTCCGCCGCCTCGCCCGAGCCGGCCCATGAGGCGCGCGCCTTCTCGCGCTGGCGCTCCATCGCATCGGCAAAGGCCGCGAGATCGACACCGATGCCGCGCGGCTTGAGCGCATCCTGCGTCAGGTCGAGCGGAAAACCGTAAGTGTCGTAGAGCGTAAAGGCGGTTTCGCCATCGAACATGTCGCCCTGCTTGAGCGATTTTGCAGCTTCATCCAAGATCGCAAGCCCGCGCTCCAAGGTGCGGCGGAAGCGCTGCTCCTCCAGCTTCAGCGTCTCGGTGATCAGCGCGTCCGCGCGGTGAAGTTCCGGGTAGGCCTGGCCCATCTCGCGAATGAGCGCGGGCACGAGCCGCCACAGCAGCGGCTCCTTGGCGCCAAGCAGCTCGGCGTGGCGCATGGCACGGCGCATGATGCGGCGGAGCACATAGCCGCGCCCCTCGTTCGAGGGCAGCACGCCGTCGGCAATCAGAAACGAGCTGGCGCGCAGATGATCGGCGATGACACGGTGCGAGGCCTTGCGCGCGCCGTCCGGATCGACATGAGTGAGATCGGCGACTGCCTCGATCAGCGCGCCGAACAGATCGATCTTGTAATTGTCGTGCGTGCCCTGCAGCACCGCGGCGATGCGTTCAATGCCCATGCCGGTGTCGATCGACGGTCGCGGCAGGTCGAGCCGCTTGCCGTCGGCAAGCTGCTCGTACTGCATGAAGACGAGATTCCAGATTTCGACAAAGCGGTCGCCTTCGGCGTCGGGCGAGCCGGGCGGGCCGCCGGGAACATGGTCGCCGTGGTCGTAAAAGATTTCCGAGCACGGCCCGCAGGGACCGGTGTCGCCCATCGCCCAAAAATTGTCGCTGCCGGCGATGCGCAAAATCTTCTTTTCCGGCAGCCCCGAGATTCTCCTCCAGAGATTGAACGCCTCGTCGTCGTCGATGTAGACGGTGGCCAGAAGGCGCTCGGCCGGCACGCCGTATTCCTTGGTAATGAGCCTCCAGGCAAGCTCGATGGCGCGCTCCTTGAAGTAGTCGCCGAACGAGAAATTGCCGAGCATCTCGAAAAAGGTGTGGTGGCGCGCGGTGTAGCCGACATTATCGAGGTCGTTGTGCTTGCCGCCGGCGCGGACGCATTTCTGCGCCGTCACCGCCCGCGAATAGGGGCGCTTCTCCAGGCCGGTGAAGACATTCTTGAACTGCACCATGCCGGCATTGGTGAACATCAGGGTCGGATCGTTGCGCGGCACAAGTGGCGAGGACGGCACGATTTCGTGCCCCTCGCGGGCAAAATAGTCGAGGAACGCCGATCTGATATCGTTGACGCCAGTCATTGAGGGCCACTCTCTAGCCAGACCCCGCCCCCCTGTCCAGAAACGGGGAAATTGGCGGCGCTGATTTTTGGCTGATTTGCCGTCTTTCCCCAAACGATATATGCGCTGTCACGGCGCGTGCCGCAGGCTCGACGCGAAAGTGAACAGGAAAAATGAACGAACAGAGCCATTATTCCCTTCCGGGCACGTTGCAAGATCATCTGCGCCAAAGGCTGCGCGACGGCCGGTTTGTGATGACCGCGGAACTCACCCCGCCGCCGTCGAGCGAAGCGGGACCGCTGTTGCGCCGGGCCGCGGCGCTCAAGGGCCTGGCGGATGCGGTCAATGTCACTGACGGCGCCGGCGCCCGCGCCCATATGGGCGCGCTGGCGGCGGCCGCGCTGCTGATCAATGCCGGCGTCGAGCCGATCCTGCAGATCACCTGCCGCGACAAGAACCGCATCGCGCTGCAAAGCGAGCTGATGGGCGCCGCCGCCCTCGGCATCCGCAACGTGCTTCTGCTCACCGGCGACGATCCGAAGGCCGGCGACCAGCCCGACACCAAGCCGGTCTTCGACATCGATTCGAAAACCTTGATCGAGACCGCGCGCCGGCTGCGCGACGAGGGGACCTTGCCCAGCGGGCGCAAGGTCGAGGGCAAGTGCGACTTCTTCATCGGCGCGGCCGACATGCCGATCGATCCGCCGCCGGGATGGCAGCCCAAAGGCCTGCTCGGCAAGATCGAGTCCGGCGCGCAATTCGCGCAGACGCAATTCTGCATGGACATCGGCATCGTGCGCCGCTACGTCGCCGCGCTGGAAGCGGCCGGCATCACCCGACAGCTGTCCCTGCTCATCGGCGTCAATCCGCTGCGCTCGGCCAAGTCGGCACGATGGATGAAAAAACATCTCTACGGCACGATCATTCCCGATGCCTTCATCGCGCGGCTGGAACAGGCCGCGGATCCCGCACGCGAGGGGCTCGCCATCTGCGTCGACCTGATCGCCGAGCTCGCCACCATTGCCGGCGTCGCCGGCGTCCACATCATGGCGCCCGGCAATGACGCCGCGATCCCGGAGGTGATCAGGCTCGCCAAAGCGCGGGTGCAACGAGCGGGCTAGCGCTTTCTGCTGCATGTTTCGCGGATGCGGTGCAGCGCGAAGCGAGGCACCGCTGATCCGGGACCTTCCCACGCGGTGTAGGTGCGAAGATGCCGGGTCTGCGGCGCATCACTTCGCTCCGCTCGCCCGGGGAAACGGCGCCTTTCACGTCTGCGCTTTCTCCACACTCTTGATCTCCACCTCAGAGGTCAGCGTCCGATGCACCGGGCATTTTTCGGCGATCTCCATCAGGCGCTTGCGCTGCGCTTCATCGAGCTCGCCCTCGAATGAAATGACGCGGTCGATGTGGTCGATCATGCCGTCCTTGGTTTCGCATTCGGCGCAGTCCTTGGCGTGGATGCGGCCGTGGCGCAGCCGCACCGTGGTGCGCTTGAGCGGCAGCCGCTTGCGGTCGGCATAGAGCCGCACCGTCATCGACGTGCAGGCGCCGAGCGCGGCAAGCAACAGATCGTAGGGATTGGGCCCGCTGTCGAGGCCGCCGACGGCAACGGGCTCATCGGCGAGGAAATGGTGCGGGCCGGCCGCGACCTCCTGCTGCAGATTGCCGGCGCGCGCCTCGCGCACGACGACCTCGCCGGGCTCGCCGGTTGCGGGCTTCGCCGGCGCCTGCTCCTCCAGCTCGAGATAGCGCTCGGCCCAGGCGGCGATGACATGGGCGACATAGCGGGCGTCGCGCGGCAGGCGCAACAGATGATCGGCGCCGGAGAGCGAAATGAAGCTCTTCGGGTGCTTCGCCGCCACAAAGATCTTGCTGGCATTGTCTATGCCGACCGTCTCGTCGGTCGGCGAATGGAAGATCAGCAGCGCCTTGTGCAGGCTCGCAATGCGCGCGGTCAGATTCTGCTCGGCGATGTCGTCAAGGAACGCGCGGCGGATGCGAAATTGCCGCCCGACCAGCGTCACCGCCACCTCACCTTTGCTTCTGATGTCGTCGATGCGATCGCCAAGGAGGCCCGCGACATGCGCCGGATCGAACGGCGCGGCGATGGTGACCACCGCGCGCGCCTCGGCGATGCGGTGTGCCGCCGCAAGCACCGCGGCGCCGCCCAGGCTGTGACCGATCAGGAGGGCCGGCGCCGCCACGACGCGGCGCAAGTGATCGGCGGCGGCGACCAGATCATCGACATTGGAGGAGAATGTCGTATTGGCAAATTCGCCTTCGCTCGCGCCGAGGCCGGTGAAATCGAAGCGCAGCACGGCGATGCCGTGCTGCTTCAGGCCGTCGGCGATGAAGCGTGCCGCCTTGTTGTCCTTGCCGCAGGTGAAGCAATGCGCGAACAGCGCCACCGCGCGCACCGGCCCGTCCGGCCGATCGAGCAGCGCGGCGAGATTTTCGCCCTGCGCATTAGGGAAGTCGAAACGTTCGGCCGGCATGTCGGGCCTCCTGTTGTTCATTCGTGCCGGAAGCCTACACCTTGCGCAGCCGAGCCGGGACCTGCCACGGACACGACGCGCACTCTTCTGCTGCCCCGCGCAAGCAGGGGGCGGCGGCGCAAGCGTCGGCCGCGTCAGCGCGTCCCGCCGCCCTGCTTGTAAAAATCGAGCGGCATGCATTGCCGTGCCGCACGCTCGGGCGCGCCGATATTCTTCGGCGTCGCCTCGAGAATGTCGCGTCGCACCCGCGTCTGCACTTC
>Ga0209062_1000766_pt1 | contig 79112 bp, 76 predicted proteins | sample Coa_R2_2_FD_187158 | JGI IMG/M metagenome (GOLD analysis project Ga0209062, IMG submission 187158) | Surface soil microbial communities from Centralia Pennsylvania, which are recovering from an underground coalmine fire - Coalmine... | ecosystem: Environmental > Terrestrial > Soil > Unclassified... | reverse complement strand
TGACAATGCCGCCAGCGGCGCGCAGAATTGCATCCCCTGCGGCCGTGTCCCATTCCATGGTCGGTCCGAAACGAGGATAGACATCGGCTATGCCCTCGGCGATCAGGCAAAACTTCAAGGATGAGCCAGCCTCCCGGCGCTCGATCACCGGGAGCCTTCCGAGGAAGGATTCCGCCGCTGCGCTGGGGTGCGAGCGGCTCGCGAGCGCGATGAGCCCCCCTTTCGGCGCAGGCCGGGCCGTGATCGGCTTGCGCTCGCTCCGCCCCGGCAGGGCGCCGCCTGGCTGTACGGTGCACACGCTCGCGCTGGCGGCGCCGATCCACAATTTTCCGAGCGCCGGGGCATAGACGGCTCCCGCGCGCGGCACGCCATCCGCGATGAGCGCGATGTTAATCGTGAATTCGCCGTTGCCGCTTAAAAACTCGAGTGTGCCATCAACTGGATCGACCAGAAGAAATAGAGGCCCAGGCCTGGCGGTTTTGCCCTCCGAGGCCGCCTCCTCGGCCACGACGGGCACCTCCGGCAGCCGCTCAGCAAGCCGCTTGAGGATCAGCGCCTCGGCGGCCTCGTCGGCGTCGGTGACAGGGCTCCCGTCGCTCTTGCGCCGTGTGCGCCTGCCGCCTCTATAGATGCTCATGACCGGGATTGAGGCCTCAAGCGCGGCTTCGGCGAAAATCTCCGCCAAGGCCTCGTAATCCAGTGCCATCGCAGGTCACCTTGCTCTTAAAAGCTTTGGAGGCGGGCCAAGCGCATGCCTCCCGAACTCAGGAATATCGGATTGTCGCATGCAGCGCGCCTAGTCTCAACGGCCCGGGAAGCTAGCCCGGGGTGACGTGACTTTTTTAACCTCAGCTTCGCAGAGGGAGCCGGCGCTCTTGGCATGCGGATGCAGCGGTGATTTACTGGCGGGGCCTTCGGCTCGTTTGTGCAGCCTGCTAAGGCTCTAACGGCAAAAGCTTGGCGCATTGTCCGAGAGGCAATCTCCGCCAATCCCGCTGCCCCGGGGTTCCAACAAGGGATTTACCTTATGCCGGCGCTCGCCCTCGATGCCATTGATCTTGCGGCTCTTTTGTCGTCGCGGATCTGCCACGACATTATCAGCCCTGTGGGTGCGATCATCAATGGACTCGAGGTGCTCGAGGAGGAAAAAGATGCCGAAATGCGCGGCTATGCTCTTGATCTCATCAAGAAAAGCGCCGGGCAGGCCTCGGCCCGGCTCCAATTCTGCCGCCTCGCATTCGGAGCGGCTGGCTCGGCCGGGGCACTGATCGACACCTCTGACGCAGAGTCGGTCGCGCGGGGCGTTTTCAGCGGCGAGCGGACGCAGCTCGATTGGAAGGCTCCGCCTCTCTTGATGCCGAAGAACACAGTGAAGCTCATCCTGAACTTGTGCCTTGCTGCTTCGGCAGCGATCCCGCGGGGCGGCACTGTTGAGGTCAAGCTTGAGGGGACTGCAAACGAGCCCCGCCTGACCGTATCGGCCAGGGGGACCAATGCCAAACTTCCGGCCCAGCTTGCGCCGCTTCTTCTCGGCGAGCCCGATCATGCTCCCTCGACTCCGCAGGATGTGCAAGCCTATTACGCGGGCCTTATCGCCAAAGCCGCCGGGATGGCTGTGACTGTGACGGCTGAGGCCAATCTCGTGGCGATCGAAGCCAGGCATTCAAAGCCCTCCGCTTGCGCGGGCGGCGGCGCATTTACCCAAGCCTCGGAGGCAGATGGCGATACTGACGCCATTAGGCTGGCCGCTGGCTAGCAGCTCCTCGGGCTCTGCACGGCCTAGCAGGTTCAGACGACTGAGAACGGCACCCGCTTGCGCGCAAAGGCTGCGTGCAGCTGCTCGATCTGACGCTTAACGGGGCTGGGCGGCGAAGCCTCCCTGCAGCGCGTCTCACAGGATTTGTAGATTAAAAGATCAAAATGGATGATGCGTGCCTGCAACCGCAGCGAGGCCGCAACGAGCTCCCGCAGCCGCGGCGGCAAAGCCGCCAACGCATGCTTGGCCGAAAGGGCCGTTTGCTCGGAAAGATGGATCCTGCGCTTCTCCCCAGCCGCCTCCGCCCGGCTTAGTTCGCCCTCGTTGACAGCCCGCTGGAGGAGCAGCCAGGATGCGATCTGCATCAGGCGTGTCGTCAGCCGCATGCTCTCGACAGCATAAGCAATGGCAGCGCCGCGCGGCAACGACTTGGCCTCGTCGCGGCCATCGCCATCGAGGTAGGCCGCCGCCTTGCTCACAAGGTCCATGCCCTCCTGAAATAGAGCGAGGAATTGCCGCGAGCAGGCGAGCCTCTCGCCAAAGGAGACGGTCTTCTCTTCTGCCGCAACCGGTACCTTAGTGCCCATCGCCTGTTTGCCCCCGTACCACGGGACGCTTTGCCTCACCCGGGATTTCTCTTTATAGCCTAATTTGCTTTTAGCCGGTAACTTCAGGGTTTGTTAAGCTTAACAGGAAGTGATGCCGCTGCACGCCTCCCTCAGCAAGCCCGCTCAGCTCTAGAGGATAGGCTGAGAGTCGAGCAGATCGAGCGCCGGACAAGAAGGCACTTGCCCCGAGGAACAACTGCTCCATTGCGCCGGCAAGAATAGTCTCGAGGTTTCGAAGAACGGCGGTCTTTGCGCGAATTCCTGCGAGATGAGCGGCGGCCAAACTTGCACCTCGGCGCAAAGCGCCTGGCCGGGCCCGGCGAGAGCGAGTACCTCATTGATTTGCCAATAGAAAGCCGATCTCCCGGGCGCAGCGGAAAAAGGATAGCCTTTTCACCTGCTCTGGCCAAGCGGATGCGGCTTCGTGCTGTAACGTACAGCCCTCCCGGCAAATGCCAACCCGGCGAACTCAAGCCGCGCCGGCGCTGCTGCGATTTTCAATCAGCTCATAAAGGAGCCTCGCGACTTGTACTTCGGCGCCTTCGGGCCTGCCCGGGGCAGCCTTCTGGTTCCATGCATACATATCAAAGTGCGACCACGCTTTCGCGTTTCCGGCGAAATGGCGCAGAAACAAGGCAGCGGTGATCGAGCCGGCGAAGGGCGTGCCAGAGATGTTGTTGAGATCGGCGATCTTGCTCTCAAGGAGTTTATTGTAAGGCTCCCAAAAAGGCATCCGCCAGACCGGGTCCTGAACAGCCGCGGCGAACCGCGCGATCTCCGCCGCAAGCCCATCGTCCATTGTATAAAAGGGCGTCACCTCGGGGCCGAGCGCCACCCGCGCCGCACCCGTTAGTGTCGCGAAGTCGAATAAGAGGTCGGGCTCTTCCTCGCAGGCGAGAGCCAGCGCATCGGCGAGAATGAGCCGCCCCTCTGCATCCGTGTTGCCGATCTCGACGGTGAGCCCCTTGCGGCTCTTATAAACGTCGCCAGGCCGCATCGCGTTGGCGGCGATCGCATTCTCGACAATGGGGAGGAGGACCCGCAGCCGCACGGGAAGGCGAGCCTCCATAACCATGAAGGCGAGCGCCAGGGCGGCAGCCGCGCCGCCCATATCCTTCTTCATGAGCTGCATGGCGGCGCCGGGCTTGATGTCGAGCCCGCCCGAATCAAAGCACACCCCCTTGCCCACCAATGTCAGTTTCAGTCCTTCATTGCCGAAGGTGAAATCAACGAGGCGCGGCTCCTTGGCGCCAGCTTTGCCCACCGCATGGATGAGCGGGAGATTTGATTCCAACAGTGCGTCGCCGCGGATCGTGACAGCTTTCGCCTGAAACTGCCGTGCAAGGTCAAGAGCCGCCGCTTCGAGCGCCTCCGGGCTCATGTCGTTTGCCGGGGTATTGATAAGATCGCGCCCGAGCGCGACAGCTTTCGCGATGCGCTCGACCCGGCTTGCCTCGACGCCCTCCGGAACGCAAAGGCGCACTTCCTTGGTGTCCTGCGTCTTGTACCTCCCAAAACGGTAGCCGGAGAGGAGCCAAGCAAGCGCGGCTAGCGTTGGATCGTGGGGTTTGTTGGCGAACCGGTAGACGCCCGGCGGCAGCGAAACTGCAAGCTGACCCGGCAAGAAGAGGTCGCGCGCGTTCTCTTCCTCGGTCCCGAAGAGGATGGCCGCGATCTGGCCCTGAGCGTCCGGGAGCATGTGAAGGCGTCCCGGCTTTGGCTCGAAAGCGCACGCCGAGGCGAAGGCCTGTGCGGCCGCGGGGAGACTGGCCATGACGGCAGGCCAGGTCCCTTTGGTCACAAACCATATGGGGACTGCTCCTTCGGGCGATTGAGCGTCGACCAGCATGCAAGGCTCCTTGATGGCTGTGGCGAGCGAATTGGCCAGAAAGAATCCACCCTGGGGCAAGGCCGTTCAGCCAATTTCACAGTGATAGCCGTTTTGTCTCAGAGGGAAAGAGGCGGCAGGCTGAAGCCGGCCGCGCTGGCCCGGCGCACCATAAGGGGGCAGAGCATCGTGTTTTGGCATGAAAGCGCCGCCGTACCAGCTTTGGGCCGAGCCGCCACAACGGCCGCCCTGCTCGCCTGCCTTCTTGGCGCCGGAGGATGCCAGTCGAGCGGCTTGCAACCGCCGAGCGCCTCCTCCTTTGCGGCATCCGAGCCAGAGCTCCGCCGCCGCGCCGAAGATCTTGGGCGGGAGTACGACCGCAACCCCGACGCGAAGGAAGCGGCATTGCGCTACGCCCAAACGCTCCGCAGGCTCTCTCAATATCCTCAAGCGGCGGCGATCTTGCAGCGGCTTGCTGCCAAATATCCCGGCGATACGCAGGTGCTTGGCGCTTACGGCAAGGCCCTCGCCGACGCGGGCCGGCTCAGGGAAGCGGCCGAGGTCCTGGCGCATGCGCATACGCCTGAGCGCCCCGACTGGTCGATCCTCTCCGCGCAAGGATCGGTGGCCGACGAACTCGGCGAGCATGAGCAAGCTCAAGCCTATTATGCGGCCGCGCTCAAGATCGTGCCTTCGGAGCCGCACGTGCTCTCCAATCTTGGTCTTTCTTATGCGCTGACGAAGAAATTGCCGCTGGCGGAAAAGGCGCTTAAAGAGGCCGCCACGCAGCCCGGAGCGGACGGCCGCGTGCGTCAAAACTTGGCTTTCGTGCTCGCTCTCGAGGGTAAGTTTGCGCAGGCCGAGGATGTTTCGCGCAACGATCTTGATTCGCAGGAAGCCGCAGCCAATGTCACCGCAATCCGCCGCACGCTTGCGCAAAACCGGGCGCAGAAGGAGTTAAGGCCGCCGGGTGCAGAAAGCCGCCCGGCGGCAAAAGCTTTTGCGGGAGCCAATTTGGATTGAGCCGGGCCGCGGCTGCGCGGCTTTGGGTCAGTGCGCGGCCCGCGCCAGGGCCGTCACTCGATGCTGTGGAGATGCCGACGCCCGAAGCTATCTGTTGCTGCTAGCGCATGGATGATTTGGCCGCAATGACGTTTGGTTCCCGGGATGCTCCATGCGGACGCGGATTCCGTTAGCCAATCGTGATCAGCAGAGGCTCGAGGCCCTCAATGATGGCCTCGACCCGGTCGCCCTTGACAACCGGCCCGACGCCCGCCGGCGTGCCGGTAAAGATCAGATCGCCCGGAGCGAGCTCGACCTGCTCCGAAAGATAATGGATGACCTCGGGTACGCCCCAGATCATGGCGCCAATGTCGCCGCTCTGCCGGACTTGTCCGTTGACGCGGCACTCGATTTTTCCTTTTGAGAGCACGCCGGTTTTGCTTTTCGGCGCGATTGCGGAGCAAGGCGCCGAGAAATCAAACGATTTCGACATCTCCCAGGGCCTGCCCTTCTTCCGGGCCTCGGATTGGACGTCCCGCTTTGTCATGTCGAGGCCCGCGGCATAACCAAAAATCTTACCGTTCGCCTCTGAAACCGGGATGTTGCGGCCACCCTCTTTGAGAGCAACGACCAGCTCCGCCTCGTGCTGTAGATCGGATGTTCCCGGAGGATAGGGCATGATCTTGCCGTTTAGGAGAATGGCGGAGGCCGGCTTCATGAAGAAGAAAGGAGCATCGGCGGCAGGATTTCCGCCCATCTCTTTCGCATGATCGCGGTAATTTTGTCCGACGCAGAAAATCCGCCTGACCGGCAAGGGCTTTCCGGGAGGCGCGGGAATTGCCACCACCGGCGCCGGAAAGGCGAAATCTTCCATCGAATCGGCCTTGGGTTGATTTCGTGCAGCAAAAGAGCCGCCTGCCTGAACAGAGCAAGATTATTGCACGTCAAGCGGCTCCGTTCCAGTTGGCCGGCCATTGGCTCCGAGCGTAATTTTCTCTACTCTTTGCTCGGCTTTCTGGAGCAGCTCGTTGCAATGGGTCTTCAGGGCCTCGCCCCGGGCATAAAGGGCAATCGAGTCCTCAAGCCCGATAGCGCCCTTCTCGAGCTGATCGACGATCTGCTCGAGCTCTTTCATCGCGCCCTCGAAGCTCATGGCGGCAATATCTTCGTTCGACTCAGGCAAGATCGCCTCTGCGTTTCTCGCGAAATCCCGTTCCCTCTCCCCTCTAGCGCCTGCTCGCCCTCAGTGCAACTCTAGGGCAAAGGGCGTTCCTTCCGCGCAATCTGCACCGCGGCCGATGCTCTCGATCGCCTCAATCATCCGGCCCTGCCGCCGAAGCAGGGCATCGGCAACGGCAACGAGCCGCGCATTGGGCGTTGCAGTCGGTGACTTCGCCCGCACTTCCCAAGCGATCTCGGCCTCGTGCCGCCCGGGGCGCAAGGAGCAAGCGGCGATGAAAGCTGCCGCCGTCGACCGGCTCACCCCGGCCCAGCAATGAATGAGGAGCGGGGCCGCTTGGTCCCACCGGCGCACGAAGCTCAAGATTTGCTCGACATGCGTTTCGCTGGCGAGGGTGTGCCCCTCGAGCGCAGCCGAAATGTCGGAAAGCGGCAGGACGAGGTGATTGCCTGCCTCCACTCCCGCGGGACGGATCATGGGCGTTCCATTATCGAGCAGAGTGAGGACGCAGCGCGCCCCGGTTGCGCGCACGGTGCCTGGAACTTTGGACAGTGGACAAACATGGATGTGAGCAACCAAAATCCTCTCCCTGGCTCTCACGCGACCGCCGCCATTCATCGCCAGGTCCGGCGCGCGATCCTCGACCGGGGCTTTGCGGCTCCTCCCCGGTCTTTCGGGCAGGCTAGGCCCGCTGCTTGCCGCTCCGTTGTATGAGCCGCCCAAGTTCGGCGAGGAACCGCTCTGCCGCAAGCCACGGCGGCCAGGGCTCCCAGGCGTTGCCGCCATAAATACCGCGCAGCGGATCGTCTGTCAGCGCCTCGTAGGGAATGCGCAGCGTATGGCGCACCTCGCGCTCGCTCCAGCCAGCCACATGGACGGCCTCGGAGGCGGCGGCGAGGCGGTCGGCCTTCTTATGCGCCCGCCAATGCGCAGGCGTCCATGCTGGCAGGCCGTAGCGAATCGCGATCACCGTTTCGAGCCGCGCGGTGAGCGTCCGGAAAGCCTCGCCAAGAAAGGGTTTTAGAACCGAGATGCAATCAAAGCCAAGCAGACCCTCGTCAGCATCGTGGAGCAGCTCGCGTAATTCGATTGAAGGGCTCGCCATCCCTTGCGCCCGCCGCCGGTGCAGGGTCAGAACCAGCAGGGAATGTTGCGCAACCGACAAGGGCAAAGGCCACGCGGAGTGGCCGCCCCAGCGGTAAGTGCGGGCGAGGCCGACCGCTAGATCTTTATCCTCCCAGTCGAACGGCGTCGGATTGAGAAGATCGAGCCTTTTGCCCGAGGGGAGGCGGACCCAGGCCCGGGCTTCAGGCATGCGGAACGGCCCTGCTCTCCGGCGCCCCGGCCGCCTCTTGTCCCTGAGCCGCAAATTGGAGGGCGCGGCATTCGGCGTGGCGCCAGCAGCTCACAAGGTGATCATTGACCATGCCTGTTGCCTGGCAGAAGGCATAGACGACTGTGGGCCCGCAAAATCCAAAACCGCGGGCCTTTAGGCTCTTGGCAATCTTGATCGAGAGCCCGGTTTGGGCTGGGATTTCACTCATCTCGCGGAAGCTATTCTGGATGCTCTTGCCCCCCAGAAACCCCCAGAGATAATTTGAAAAGCCTTCCGCCTCCTCGACCTTGAGCCAAGCGCGCGACGAGCGGATCGCGCTCTCGATTTTGGCGCGGTTGCGGATGATGCCTTTGTCCTGCATCAGCGAGGCAATCTTCGCCTCACTGTAGCGGGCCATTTTTTCCGGATCGAAGTGGTCGAAGGCGGCGCGAAACGCCTCGCGCTTGCGCAAGATTGTGATCCACGAGAGCCCGGCCTGAAAACCATCGAGGACGAGCTTCTCGAACAGCGCGCGGCTGTCGCGCTCGGGCACGCCCCATTCGCCGTCGTGGTAAGCGACATAGAGCGGGTCCTCACCCGGCCAAGGGCAGCGGACCTTTCCGGCCAAAGGCGGCACCAATCGCGCACGCTGCTCGATCACAATGCACCCCGCCGGCCCGGCCCAGAGATCTCGGCCGCCACGCCCCCGGCATTGATGGTCTCGCCAGAGGCTCGAGCTTCTTCAAGCCGGTCGAGCCGCACCATCGCAAGCCCTTCGCGCCCAAAGGCCGAGCCCGTCTGGCCAATCGCCAGTCCGCCGGCCGTTACCGGCATGCCCGGCCCTGGAGCGTCCCCCTGATAGTGGATTTTGACGACGCGCCTGCGCGCCGACTGCCGGTGGTGGACGCGCGAGACCACCTCTTGCCCGACATAGCAACCCTTTTTGAAATCGACCCCATTCAAGAGGTCGAGATTCATGTCATGCGGAAACGCCTCGCCATAGGCAAAGTCGATCCCGCCCTTTGGCACGCCTTGGGCGATGCGGTGCGCTTCGTAAGTGGCCTCGCCCAAATCGTTTAAACGCGACAAGCTCTCATGCGGAGCGATGATGCGAAGACCCATGCCCGCTGCCCGCGCATCGCGATAGACAATGCCCTCAATATCAGGCGGCGCTCCGGTGCCTATAATGGCCGCGACGCCCAAACTGGCTGATTTATCTTCAATCGCGATCTTCGCTCGCATTTTGTAGAGAGTAAGATGCCTGACAAGCTCGCCCGCATGGTCCTTGACGCAATCGATGAAATAGCCAGCTTCCGGCCCGCCGGGAAGCGGAACGGCGAAAAAGTCGAACATCAGCTTGCCCTGGGGCGTAAGGAGCGCCGCATAGCGCGCCTCACCCTTTGGAATATTGAGCACGCCATTGGTAATGAGCCTTTGCAGAAAAGCCGCCGCCTCGGCGCCAGCGATTTCGACAACTCCACGATCACGCAGGATGCAAATGCTCGCCGTCATCGCGTCTCATCCATTGGCATAGATTCGATTGAATAGAAGCGTGGCCCTCAGATCGCAGCTTCCCATTCATCTCGCGGCTGAGTAGTTTGGCGAGCGGCCCGGCCCTGTCAAGGATGCGAAGCGCAGGCAAAGCCTGAGCGAGCCCTCGCCCTGAGCAGGCCGCGCAGCGGCGGTCTCGTGACGGCTCGCGTCCTTGACAGGGCCGGCGCCGCATCGCCCACAATCACAGACCGGGAGATGCATGGCAGACTCGAACGCTCGCTGGATTGGTAATAAGCACTCGAATGCAGCCACGATTCGATGAGAAGGAGATGTCCGGGTGCCGCGCGTTTTCGATTTGATCCTAAAAGGCGGCACCGTCGCTGATCACACCGGATTGAGCCAGTGCGATATTGGCGTGACCAGCGGAAAGATCACCGAAACGGGCCATCTTTCGCAAGCGAGCGCGGGCGAAATCATCGATGCCAAAGGTCTTCACATCCTGCCCGGGGTGATCGACACGCAAGTGCACTTCCGCGAGCCGGGGCTCACCCATAAGGAGGATTTAGAGACGGGCTCGCGCGCGGCGGTTCTCGGGGGGGTGACAGCGGTGTTCGAGATGCCCAACACCGATCCGCCGACCGTGAGCGCGGGGGCGCTTGCGGATAAAATGACGCGGGCCAAGGGGCGGATGCATTGCGACTATGCCTTTTGGGTTGGCGGCACGGCGGAAAACTGGCGCGATATTCCGGAGCTCGAACGGCTGCCGGGCTGCGCTGGAATCAAGGTTTTTGTGGGATCCTCGACGGGCTCACTCCTAGTTGCGGATGACGAGGGAATTGCGCGCATTCTCGGCCAGACGCGCAGGCGCGCCGCCTTCCACAGCGAGGATGAGTTCCGGCTCGCCGAACGGGAAGGTTTGCGCGTGGCAAACGATGCCTCCTCGCATCCCCTATGGCGCGATGAGATGGCTGCCGTGCAATCGACGGCGCGCCTCGTGCGCATCGCGCGCAAAAAGCGCGCCCTAATTCATATCCTCCATGTGTCCTGCGCCGAGGAGCTTGAGATCATCGCGGCCAATAAGGACCTGGCGAGCGCCGAGGTCACGCCGCATCATTTGACTTTAAGCGCGGAAGATTACGCGAGGCTTGGCACCAAACTCCAGATGAACCCGCCCGTGCGCGAGGCGCGCCATCGCGAAAAACTCTGGTTTGGCCTCGCACAAGGAATTCTCGATATTCTCGGCTCCGATCACGCCCCGCACACGTTGGAAGAGAAAGCAAAACCCTATCCGCAAAGTCCGTCCGGCATGACCGGCGTGCAGACGCTCGTGCCCATCATGCTCGATCATGTGAACAAGGGCCGCCTCAGCCTCTTGCATTTCGCCGATCTGACGAGCGCTGGCCCCGCGCGGCTTTTTGGCGTCGCGGGCAAGGGAAGAATCGCGGCGGGCTACGATGCGGATTTTACGGTCGTCGATTTGAAGCGGCGCGCAACGATCGAGAACCGCTGGATTGGCTCGCGCTGCGGCTGGACGCCTTACGATGGCAAGGAGGTTTTGGGCTGGCCCGTCGGCACGATCATCCGCGGCAGGCGCGTGATGTGGGAGGGGGAGATTACCGCGGCAGCCCAGGGCGAGCCGGTGCGGTTTTGGCAGGCGCTGTGACGATTGAACAATCTGCTCACTTTTGTTACAACAACTTGCATGATCCATCCAAACGAGCTTTTCGCCTCCTCCTCCGAAAGCAAACTTATCGAATTAATACGGCAAGCCCGGCGACGGCCTGTTGTAGTTTCACCGGCGCTTACCGATCGCGTCACGACCGCGCTGGCCGATCGTCTTGATGACGTTGATCGGCTGGCAGTTACGGTGATTGTTGATGCCGATCCCGAGGTCTACCGCCTGGGCTACGGGACCGAGACCGCGTTCGACCTGCTGCGAAAGGCTAGTTCGGATAACATGTTCGACCTTCGCGTGCAGTATGGGATACGGATCGGGGTTATTATCTCCGATGAAATAACAATGACCTTCTCCCCTATTCCGCTCTTGATCGAAACTGGATCAACAGCAGCTGAAAAGACGAATGCGATTATTTTGTCTGGCGCTCCAACTGAACGAATCCACCAAAGCGCATTTCTGCTCGTCCAGTGGAGCCAACCAAAGCGAATCTTGAGCAAGAACTCCGAGCCACCGTTCGCAGGTCGCTAGAAAAAGCAATCACTTTCGAGACACCGCGCACTCGCTTAATTTACAAAAATATCTCTCCTGAATCTATTCGTGATCCTGCATTCTTGAATCCACTTCGCGACGGAATGCGGAACAAAGGTTGGCTCGAGGTCGAAATCAATTCTCTTTTTAACATCAGCGATGCGGCTCCCTCGCGGGGCTAAGGTTTCAGGCCCGGGCGATGGGACGTGCCCGCTTTCGCTATTGATTAACCTCGAAAATGCTTGTCGTTCAACTGGATTACCTCACTACGGCCCACAAGGCACACCGGCTCACCCGTAAGCGTCACCCCTCCCCAAGCGCCGGGCAGAAGCCTTGGCCGCACGCGCAGCCGCCCATGCCTTCGCTTCGGGCGCTCACTCCCGTGTCTGCTTCGCTGCCTTTGTTTGGCGGAGCGATCAATGAGAGCTGCTGATCAAGATCGGCGCTGTGGCAGGCCTCGCAGTGGGGCGTTTCGCCGGAGCGGACGAGCACCTCAAATTCTCTGCCGCAAGAGCGGCAGCGGTAAGCAAAGATCGGCATGGTTGTACCCAAATGAGCAAGCAAGTTTCGGGTATTTGCCCTAGCGAGATAGGTAAGGGCAAGTGCAACAGCACCGCACATTGCACTTTGGGCCCTCGTCCCAGGGAGGATTCAACCCCCTGGAGTGCATCGGCAATAGCCGCTAGGCCGGCTCTAATCAGCTAGGCGCGGACGCAGCCACCCCGGCCCGTTTCGTAAGCTCACGTCCCAACGCATCGATGAAATTCTGATAGAGCTTCGTCTCGACGCCTTCGAATTCCTTCGCCCTTGCCGAAAACTCCGGATCGCCCGCATTGAGCAAAACTTCTATATCCGAAAGATGTTTTGTCTCCTCGGCAAGCAGGCTCGTGAGCTTGCGCGCCACCTCCGACTCGCCCAGCGCTTTTTTGTAAGTTTGATAAACATCGAGCGCACGGCGCTCGACGAGCCAGGTGACATAGCCATAGGTGAGCCGCGCGCGCTCGCCCTCCGGGCGGTCCCCAAAGGCCTCCTCGCATGCCTTGTCGAGCCCTTGCATATAGGCCTCGGCCTCCTCGCCGCAGAGGAGGACCTCCGGCGCATAACAATCAAACCGCGCGCCGCCAAGCTTGATGGCAAGCTTTTTCAGCCCCAGCGCGTGGCGGCCCTCCTCGCAGGCATGGCCGAGAATGGCAGCCGTCAGCGTCTCCGCCCGCTGGCTTTTGACGATTTTGCGGAAGCCGACATATTCGAGATAAGAAAATGTATTGAGCCAGCGCGCGTGCAGATCCGGATCCCCAATGATTTTTGCGATTAGATCTTCGAGCCGGTCCTGCGCCTTTTTTTCGCGTCCCCTCATTACTAACCTCCCTAAAATGCCACGTCATTGCGAGGAGGCGAAGCCGCCGAAGCAATCCAGATTATTCTTGCTTGCAGCTCTTGGATTGCTTCGCTGTGCTCGCAATGACGACTTCAGCTCTCGCCGAAGACCCGCCTGAAAATAAGATCGGTATGCTTCAGATGATAGCCAAGATCGAACAGCTCCTCGAGCTCGGCTTCGCTCAGCGCCTTGCGCACGTCCTTGTCTTGCTTGAGCAGCGCCAAAAACTCGCCCTCGCCGCGCCAGACGGGCATGGCGTTGCGCTGAACGAGCGCATAGGCCTCCTCGCGGCTTAAGCCCCTTTGCGTGAGCGCAAGCAGAACGCGCTGCGAATGAATAAGCCCGCCGAGGCGCGCCAAGTTCTTCTTCATATTGGCGGGATAGACGGCAAGCTTGTCGATGATGCCCGTGAGCCGTGCGAGGGCAAAATCGAGCGTGATCGTGGCATCCGGGCCGATCATCCGCTCGACCGAGGAATGGGAAATGTCGCGCTCGTGCCAGAGCGCAACGTCTTCCATCGCCGGGATCACCATGCCGCGCACGAGGCGGGCAAGTCCGGTGACGTTTTCGCTGAGCACCGGGTTGCGCTTGTGCGGCATCGCCGAAGAGCCCTTCTGCCCTTCGGCAAAAAATTCCTCGGCTTCCAAGACTTCCGTGCGCTGCAAATGCCGGATTTCGGTTGCAAGCCGCTCCATCGACGAGGCCACAACGCCGAGGGTCGCGAAAAACATCGCATGCCGGTCGCGCGGGATGACTTGAGTTGAAATCGGCTCAACAGCGAGCCCGAGCTTTTTGGCAACATAAGCTTCAACGCGCGGATCAATGTTGGCAAAGGTGCCAACCGCTCCGGAAATCGCACAGGTGGCAATCTCGGCGCGCGCCCGCACGAGCCGCTCCCGTGCGCGGGAAAATTCGGCATAGGCTTGGGCGAGCTTCAAGCCGAAGGTAATGGGCTCGGCGTGGATGCCGTGAGAGCGGCCGATCACCGGCGTGAGCTTATGCTCGAAAGCGCGTCGCTTCAGCGCTGCAAGGAGCTCGCCAATATCCTTAATCAGAATATCGGCCGCGCGGCTCAATTGGACCGCAAGGCAGGTGTCGAGGACATCGGAGGACGTCATGCCTTGATGGAGAAAGCGCGCCTCTGGCCCAATGAACTCGGCAAGATAGGTCAGGAATGCGATGACATCGTGCCGCGTGACTTTTTCTATTTCATCGATCCGCGCGGGATCGAATGTCACATGGCCCGCTTTCTCCCAGATGGCCTTAGCGGCTTCTCTTGGAATGAGGCCGATTTCCGCCAGCGCGTCGCAGGCGTGCGCCTCTATTTCAAACCAGATCCGGTAGCGGCTCTGCGCCTCCCAGAGGCGGGACATTTCGTGACGGGCATAGCGCGGGATCATGCACCAGATTTAGCCAATAAAGAGCGGCCCGCCTAGGTCACATCGCCGACGCCGCGCCCGGGAAGGAGTGCGGCGCAGGGCTCACCGGAGCCGCGGCGCCATTGTTGATCTGCAAAACGGCAAGCCCGCGCTCGTTGGTGCCGTCGAGATTGAACCGGAAAACGCCATCGGCGCCGTTAAACCCTGATTTGTTTGACAAGACAGCCGCCGAATAGCGCTGCGAGCCCTGCGTATGCGCAAGCGCGGCCGCAAGGGAGACGGCGTCAAAGGCAAGCGTCGCAATCCTCGGCGGGTCGTACTGATACCTCGCCCGGTAGCGCGCCGCGAAGGCATTGAAACCGCCGTTTTCGGGCGCCGAGAACCACGCCCCCTCCAGCGCCGGAAGCTTCAGAACGCGCGCGTCGTTCCAAAGCCCGGTCCCCAGGATCTGCACTTTTCTTCCATCAATTCCGGCGGCCGCCAGCGCCTGCGCGAGCGGCTGCATGGCATCGGCTTGCTCAGCAATGAACAATGAATCGATTTGATCATGGAGCGCAGCAATCTTTTGCGCAGCCTCGGCCATGCGTTTTGGCTGGTAATGCTCGACGCCCATGACCCTCAGATTGTTGCGCGCCGCAGCCTGCTGGAAGGCCCCCTCGGCCACGCGGCCATAGTCATTTTCAGGAATGAGGGCAGCAATGGATTTCTTGCCTTTCGCTGCGGCATAGTCGATGATGCGGTCGACATAGTTCTCGATCGGAAACGACAGGAGATACACCTCGGGGCCTGCCGTCGACGTATCGGTCGAGAAGGCAATGACGGGCTTTCCCGCAGCGCGCGCCACGGGCGCAACTTCTCGCACGCTCGGCGCAAAAAGCGGTCCAAGAATGAGCTCCGCGCCCTCTGACAATGCGGCTTGGGCGGCCGTGCGGGCGCCCTCAGGGGTCGAATGATCGTCTTTCACGAGCAAAGTAATGTCCTTGCTCGCCGAGTCTGCCATGGCGAGCTCCGCCGCGTTGCGCAGCGAGGTGCCAACGACGCTCGGGCCCGGTGCCGCAGATTGGGTCAGCGGAAGGATAATCGCCACACGCGCCGGTCCAGAGCCAATCTGCTCGCTGCGATCCTGCGGAAGCGTACTCTGCGCTTGCACACCGAGCGAAGTGGGAGCCGGCATGCCGCGGCCAATCGTGCCGCCGTTTGGGAGGCAGGCCGCAAGCGGGAGGTAAAGCCCAGCGATAGCCGCGGCACTTGCCGCGCGAGGACAGCGGAAAGGAACAAGCCGCTGGGCATTCTCCAGCAAGAATCGAATCATCGGGGCGAAGCTCCAGCCCGGCATCACGCGCCTGGAGGCGGACGATACGCGCACGCGGACAATATGAAAACCTCCATCCTTTCAGTCACAAAACGAGGCCCCGGGCAACCTTTACCATGGGCCGTAAGCTCAGGCGGGTTGCAAAAACGCCAGCTTGTTCTATAAAACGAACAAATGGCCGGTTTTTAGAATGGGGCGGACCTCCGGCCACGCTTCGTGGAGCGACAGCTCGCGGGACCAGGGATGGATGGCCTAGCGGCCGGGCGGCGGGTGGATGAAAACGAGCGAGACTATGTCAGCCCAGTTTACCGCTTTTGGCCTTAGAGCCGAGGCGGAGCCAATCCGCCCGGGCCTCCATGTGGTCGCGACGCCGATTGGCAATCTCGGCGATATTTCGCTTCGTGCGCTCGGAACGCTTGCCGCTGCCGGTGCAATCATCGCCGAGGATACGAGGGTCACCAAGAAGCTCCTCGCCCATTACGGCATTGCAACGCCGCTCGTGGCCTATCATGAGCACAACGCTGCTGTGATGCGGCCCCATCTCTTGGCAAGGCTTGCCCAGGGGCAGGCGCTCGCACTCGTTTCGGATGCAGGAACCCCGCTCATTTCCGATCCGGGATTCAAGCTTGTTGCGGAAGCGCTCGCACAAGGCACCGAGGTGTTTACCGTCCCGGGCGCCTCGGCGGTGCTGGCGGCGCTGGTGGTTGCGGGCCTGCCGACGGACCGCTTCTTTTTCGAAGGCTTCCTGCCCCCAAAAGAAGCCGCAAGGCGTGCGCGCATTGCCGAGCTTGCGGCCATCCCGGGCACACTCGTTTTTTTCGAATCCGCGCGCAGGCTTTCCGGGACGTTGCAGGATCTCGCCGCGGTCCTTGGCTCCCGGCAGGGGGCGATTGCGAGAGAGCTGACCAAGCACTTCGAGACCGTCCGCCGCGGACCCTTGCCCGAGCTTGCGGCCATGATTTCGGCCGAGAGCCCGCTAAAAGGTGAAATCGTCGTCCTCGCCGGTCCGCCGCAGGCGCGAGCCGCTGCCTCTGCCGAGGCGCAAGCCGACGTCGATGCGAAACTCGGCAAGGCGCTCGAAAGCCTTTCGGTCAAGGACGCCGCCGCCGTGGTCTCGGCCGAAACTGGCCAGCCGCGCCGCAAGGTCTACGCGCGCGCTCTCGAGCTTGCGGTACGCCCGAGGTGAGCAGCACAGAATCCGGGCGCAGACAGCAGGCCCACCGCCAGGGCATTCTTGCCGAACATTTTGCGGCAGCGGCGCTGCGCTTCAAGGGCTACCGGATTCTCACGCGCCGCTATCGCGTGAAGGGCGGCGAAATCGACATTATCGCGCGGCGCGGCGGCACGATTGCATTCGTTGAAGTGAAGGTGAGGCCAAGCCTTGCCGAAGCCGCAACCGCGATCGATTTCTTGAAGCGCCGGCGCATCTCACGCGCAGCGAAAGTATGGCTGACTGCAAACCCATGGGCGGCGCCCCTCACTTGGCGAGGCGACGCGGTCTATGTCGTGCCATGGCGCTGGCCGCGTCACGAGATCGCCGTGATCGAACTCGACTTGGGGTGAATGGGCTGACACCGCAATCAGGTTCCGGCCCGCCGACATGCCACCTAGGCTTTAGCCCTAATACCGGTGGCATTCCCGCCTAGCCTCATCGGCGTCCTCCGCCAGATCGCCCACCACTGCAAAGAACTCCTTGGATTGGCCAATGAACAAGCCATCAGCAATAAAGGCTTTGACCGTCGCTATGGCGCCAGAGTTTCTTGTTGAGGTCGGGCGAATAATCGAAACCGCGGGGAAGTTCGGGTTAAGATTGGTGAGGAACGGGCAGGGCTCGGGCATGATCAGGTTGGTCTGCAAGTCCTCGCTGTTAGGGGGTGAGAGGTTCGGAAATGTGACAGACCCGAATGACACGTTAAAGGGAGGTGTAACCGCGGCGCCCGCCTTGTCCGACCAGGTTTGGAAGTGCATCGTTTCAGTCGGACCGATGCTGAGCACGATTCGCAGAACAACAGGATCGGTGACTTGCAAGGCGAGCGTCGGATAAAGGCTCGTGCCGCCCTGCTCGATAAAAGCGAAATGGAACGCCGCTGTGTTAGCGATGGTCTGGATTTGCGCGGAATTTGTCGTGTCGGCATCGGTGCGGGGAATTGCCGGGTGCTGCCCAACGAACAAAGTTGGGACCGCCTGCTGAAATGTCGGGCTGTCAATATCAGGATTCTGAGTGCGGCTACGATACCGCGTCCACCAACTCGTGTCGACGGTGAGCTGCGTGAGATTTGTGAGCCGTTTACCAATTCTCATTTTATCCACACCAGTCGCCGTGCTACCCTTCAAGGTCGCAAACCTACTTAGATCGACCGGCCTTGCGCCGATAAACTGAAGATAGGCGTTAAGGAATGCGTGGTGAGAGAATTCATCCTCGGTATTATCGTGGATATACTGAGGCATGTCCCCATCGAGATTAGTGAGCGCCGCGGTGTAAGGACCATTGCCGCTGCCGCCGGGGACTTCGCTATCCTGGATGCCCCCGAGCTCATTGTATTGCAGCCAAAGATCGCTCTCGATCTGTTCGACGGCAGACAGGAATCTCAGGATCGCGACATCGCCCTTGGTCGGCCTTGACCACTCGGCTAGCTGAGCGAATGCCCCAGGTGTGTTCCCAATCAGTGTGGCGCCCGCGATCGCGCTGGTCCGCAAAAAATGGCGGCGAGCGGCTTGATATTCCATGGCCATTTCACCCTCCTGTTGGGTTTATCGACGGGTGCGTGCCCAATGACGCGCGCTCCCGCTTGATAACTGGCCAGCCGCAGCATTGTTCCTGACCGGAGCAGTTTTGGGCAATTTCTGACTGTTACCGTTCTTTCTGCGCCAGCTTATTGTCAGATTGCTCAGCTTTTTACTTGACCATTTGCATCCGTCTCGATCCAAATTGTTTGGCCTGCTTGTTACCAGGCCTGCAGGCCTGGGATTCCTCTGATCGGCGCTGCAGGACTCCCATGCCGGCTAATGTGCCGCACTTCCACGCAATAGTGTGCCGCTCTGCTAAAGCTTGGGCGCCGTTCCTACCCGAAGGATCTCCCATTCCAAGGCAATCCCGCTTGTCTCAAAAACGCGCGCGCGGACGAGCTCGCCGAGATTCTCAAGGTCGGCTGCGGTGGCCTTGCCGCGATTAATCAAAAAATTGCAATGCAGCTGAGAAACCTGCGCATCGCCAAGTGCCAGCCCGCGGCAGCCCGCTTGGTCGATCAATTCCCAAGCCTTGCGGCCAGGAGGATTTTTGAAGGTCGAGCCGCCGGTGCGCGTGTTAACCGGCTGCGACTGCGCGCGCGCCTTGGTGATTTGCCCCATCTCGGTTCGAATGGCGTCTTGTTCCCCGGGCCGGCCAGAAAAGATTGCTTGGGTGAAGATAATGTCGTTGCGAACGCCGCAATGACGATAAGAAAATTTCATATCAGCGTTCGAATGCTCAATCATGCGCCCTTGGCGGTCAATGCCGCGGCAAGAGGCGAGGACATCCCTGATTTCGGCGCCGTAAGCGCCCGCATTCATGCGCAGCGCGCCGCCAATCGTGCCGGGGATGCCGCGCAAAAAAGAAAACCCGGCAATTCCTGCTTTTGCAGCCGCAGAGGCAAGCTTTACGTCCGGCACCCCAGCCCCGGCTATTAATGTGAGGCCGCTAATCGAAATTTCCTGAAATCCCTTCCGAAGCAGGATCACCACGCCTTCGATGCCGCCGTCGCGCACGAGGAGATTGGAGCCTGCCCCAAGGACGAAGATAGGAACGGCCGGGCCGAGATGGCGCAAGAAATAAGCAAGATCGCTCTCGTCCGCGGGCTCGAAGAGCAGCTGCGCGGGCCCGCCCGTTTGGAACCAAGTCAGGGACGCGAGCGGCGCATTGCTCGTTAATGAGCCGCGCAGCTCAGGCATATCCGCCCGCAAGGCAGGCACAATATTGTTGAAGCGAATGGCGGGGCTGTCAGCCCGAGAGCGCAGCATCGTAAACTGGACCGGCAGCGAGCTGGCCAGGCAGCGCGTTCGCCCATTGCGTAATATTGCCCGCGCCGAGAAAAACAATGTAATCGCCGGGTCTCGCAAGAGGGCGCATGAGCGGGGGCAAATCTTCGGGGCGTTCGAGCGCAAGCGCATGCGGATGCCCGGCGCCCTTCAAGGCGGCAACAAGCGTGTCGCGGCTTGCGCCTTTGATCGGCGCCTCGCCCGCTGGATAGACGTCCGCGACAATCACGATATCGGCGTCGCCGAACGCGTGCACAAACTCGTTAAAGAGCGAATGGAGCCTCGTGTAGCGATGAGGTTGAACGACCGCGATCACCCGGCCCTTGGCCGAGGCGCGTGCGGCACGCAAAACGGAAGCGATCTCGACAGGGTGGTGGCCGTAATCGTCAAAGACCGCCGCCCCATTCCACTCTCCCGTTCGCGTGAAGCGGCGCTTGACGCCGCCAAACCCGGCCAGCGCTTTCTTGATTGCCTCTGGGCCAATTCCAAGCTGGTGCGCGACGGTGAGCGCCGCCGTTGCGTTGAGAGCGTTATGCTGGCCGGGCATCGGCATGATGATGCCGTCGATCCGAGTCTCGGATACTGCCTCCCGGCCGCGAATGAGGATGGAGAACCGCGATTTGCCACCCGCAAGGTCGAGGTCCATCATCCTGACATCGGCATCCTTGTGCTCGCCATAGGTGATGACGCGGCGGTCCTCGATGGTCAAGGCAAGCTCCCGGACAACCGGATGATCGAGGCACATGACGGTAAAGCCATAAAATGGGATGCTCTCGGCAAAGGAGCGGAAGGCGTCCTTAATGGCTTCAAAGCTGTTGAAGTAATCGAGATGCTCGGGGTCGATGTTGGTGATGATTGCAATGTCCGCGGGAAGCTTGAGAAAGGTGCCGTCGCTTTCATCGGCCTCGACCACCATCCAATCGCCGCCGCCGAGGCGCGCATTTGTCCCGTAGGCGTTAATGATGCCGCCATTGATGACAGTCGGATCGAATTTGCCGGCCTCGAGGAGGGCCGCCACCAGCGAGGTCGTCGTCGTCTTCCCATGGGTGCCACCAACAGCAATGCAGTGCTTGAGGCGCATGAGCTCGGCGAGCATTTCGGCGCGCCGCACGATGGGCAGCCGCCTTTGCCGCGCGGCGGCAAGCTCGGGGTTGTCGCGCTTGACCGCGGTCGACACGACGACAACGTGAGCCGCTTCGAGATTCTCGGGCCTGTGCCCGATGAAAATGCGCGCGCCTTTACCGCGCAGGCGCACGACGTTCGCGTTTTCGGAAAGATCCGAGCCCTGCACCTGGTAACCGAGGTTGATCAGCACCTCGGCAATACCCGACATGCCTATGCCGCCGATGCCCATGAAATGGATGGGCCCGAGCTTCTCCGGCAGTTTCATCGGCTGTCCTTTCCGCTCACGACATTTTCGACGAGGCTCGCAAGCCTTTCGGCGGCATCCGGAACTGCCGTGGCCTTTGCCGCTTCTGCGCGCCGCTCAAGCGATGCCATACCGGCCTGAGCCTCGATAAGAGAAGTCGCGAGCCATTGCGGCGAAAATACGCTCTGCGCCACGACGGCTGCTACACCCGATGCGCCGAACGCGCTGGCATTAGCAGCCTGGTCCTGATCGAGGGCGTGAGGGAGCGGAACGAGAATGGCCGGGCGGCCAATCACCGCAAGCTCGGCGACGGTCGATGCGCCCGCGCGCGCAATGATCAGATGCGAATTTGCGATCTTGAACGGCAGATCCGGGAAGAAAGAGCGTATCTCCGCTTTTGCATCGAGCCTCTGGTAAGCCGTCCGCACTCTTTCCTCGTCCTCGCTGCGCGCCTGCTGAACGATCATGAGATTCTTGCGGGCATTGTCCGGCAGAAGCCCGATCGCAGCAGGCACGATATCCGAAAAAATTCTTGCGCCTTGCGAGCCTCCGGTAACAAGAATGCGCAAAATCCCGTCTCCATAGGGAGGGTACGGAAGCTTTGCTGCCTCGATCACAACGGGCCGGACGGGATTGCCGGTAAAATGCGCCTTCGTTTTGAAACGCCGAGGCAAGCCGCCAAGTTGCGCGAATCCAGTGGCGATGGCATCGGCCCTTGGCGCGAGGAAACGATTGGCGCGGCCGATGACGGCATTTGCTTCGTGCAGAACAGCCGGAATGCCCAATTGCGCGGCCGCCATTACGGGAGGAACCGCCGGGTAGCCGCCGAACCCAGCGACCGCGCAAGGCTTGATTCGCTTGAGAAGCCGCCGCGCGGCAAATGTCCCCTTCGCAAGCTTGATAATCGCGGCGAGCCGAGACACAAGCGGTCCGCCGCGCGGCGAGGCAGCAGCGACATAGTGAATAGCGCGAGCAGGAAAATTGCCGCTATAGCCCGCGGCCCTCTCGTCGGTGACGAGATGAATTTCGAAGCCGCGGGACTCGAGCGCATGGGCAAGCGCCGCCGCTGGAAACAAATGCCCTCCCGTGCCGCCGGCGGCGATCACGACAGGCCGCTTGCCACTCATCTTGGCACGCTGGCGCTAGCCTCCGCCAGGATTGCCGAGCCCGGCCGCTTGCGCAGAACAGCGATCAGAAACCCGATTGCAAGGCCGAGCGAAATAAGCGAGGAGCCGCCATAAGAAATGAAGGGAAGCGTCATGCCTTTGGCTGGCATGAGATGCACATTGACCGCCATGTTGATCGTACTTTGAATCCCAAAGAGCAGCACGAGCCCGGCGGCGGCGAAGCGGCAGAAAGGATCTTCGTTGCGAGCCGCCGAGAGCAGCCCGCGCAGGACGATGAAGGTAAAGATCGCCACGATCAGAAGACACGCGGCGACTCCAAATTCCTCTCCTGTTACGGCAAAAATAAAGTCGGTGTGTGCATCGGGAAGGATGCGCTTGACCGTTCCTTCGCCCGGGCCCTTGCCAAACCAGCCGCCAGAAAGAAAGCTGTCGAGAGCGGTATCGACTTGGAAGGTGTCGACCATCCCGCCCCCGGCGGCCGGATCGATGAACTTGAGCACTCTCGCGCGCACATGGGGCACTAGTTTGTAGGCAAGCAACGCGCCTCCAAGGCCAGCGCCGCCGATCCCGGCAACCCAGAGCCAGTGGATGCCAGCCATGAAAAAAAGCGCCGACCAGACCATTGCAATGAGCAGTGTCTGGCCGAAGTCCGGCTGCAAAATCAGAGGCAGCGCTGAGGTGAGGAGCAGCAGAATTGCGAGCAAATTCGCCGGAACGTCCCGCCGTTTGCCGCCTTCGGAGAAGGCCCAGGCGGCAAGTATGACGAATGCCGGTTTCAAGAACTCAGACGGTTGGATGCCGAAAATCCAGCGCCTTGCTCCTTTGACCTCATGGCCGTAGAGGAGCGCGAGAATGATCAAGCCAAGCGAGATCAAGAACACGATCAGCGCCACTCTGCGCACTTGCCGCGGCGAAAGAAAAGACGCCGAGAGGAGCGCCATGGCCGAGGGAATCAAGTACAAAACCTGCCGGTTCACGAAATGAAATGGCGGCAGCCCAAGCCGCTCGGCAACTGGGGGACCTCCGGCGAGCGTCAGCATCAGGCCCAAAATCATCAGTGCGGCAACGGCGGCAAGAATCCAGCGGTCTACGGTCCACCACCATTTGGCCAGGAGAGAGCGTTCTGCGCGCGATATCATTCCGCCTCCTTAGTCTCGCGGCGCTTCTGCAATCAAAGCTTTGACAATCTCGCGAAAGCGATCGCCGCGCTTCTCGAAATCCGGAAATTGATCAAACGATGCGCAAGCGGGCGACAGGAGCACAACGGGAGCCTCAAGGGCGCTCGCACGCGCGTCTGCGGCCGCCCCCGGCACCGCGTTCTCGAGCGTGCCGCAGCACTCGTAGGGAAACGCATCGCCAATCGTCCTAGCGAAGCCCTCGCTTGCCTCGCCGATGAAATAGGCCTTGACCACCTTGCCGAACAAAGGGCGCAAAGGCTCGATGCCGCCCTTCTTTGGCCTGCCGCCCGCGATCCAAAAGACCTTGTCGAAAGAAAGGAGCGCCTTTTCGGCGGCGTCCGCGTTGGTGGCTTTTGAATCGTTAATGAAGAGGACCTTGCCGATGCGGCCAGCCTCTTCGAGCCTGTGCGGAAGCCCCGGAAAGCTGCGCAGGCCCTTCGCCACCCGCTCAGTATCAAGTCCAAGCGGGCCCAGTGCCGCAACGGCCGCCGCGGCATTCTGGGCATTGTGCTTGCCGCGCAGCGAAGCAATCCCGGCAAGGCCGGCAACCGGCGCGGCGCACCCCTCATGATGGCGCACGAGGGTCGCGCCGTCGAGAGTTATTCCTTCGCCGATTTCAGATTTGGTCACCGAGACGCAGGTGACTGCGCGGCCGCTTTTCTTCAGCCGCGCGGCAATCGAGGAGCTGATTTCATCGTCCACACCAACGACCGCGAGACCAGCGTTTTGGACGAGTCTTTCCTTAATGGCAGCGTAGTTCTCCATCGTGCCATGGCGGTCAAGATGATCTGGCGTCACGTTCAAGAGCACGCCAGCCGTTGGATCGATGGAAGGGGCAAGGTCGATTTGAAACGATGAGCATTCGATGACGTGAACGCGATCTCGAGCGGGCGGCTCAAGGGCGAGAACCGGTGTGCCGATGTTGCCGCCAACTGCAACCTCAAAGCCGAAATTGCGGAAGAGATGGGCCACGAGCGCCGTGGTCGTCGATTTTCCATTGGTGCCGGTGATGGCCACGAACGGCGACCCTTGAGCGGCCTTCCGCCGCTCGCGGCAGAAGAGCTCGATGTCGCCAATGACCTCGACGCCTGCGTGCCGTGCCTTCAAGACGGTCCAATGCGGCGCGGGATGTGTCAGCGGGACGCCAGGCGAAAGGATGAGAGAATCGAAATCCCTCCAATCCGCAGCGGCGAGGTTCTCGATGATAAGCCCGGCGGATCGCGCCTTTTCGCGAGCATCGGCATTGTCGTCCCAAACGGTAACGCGCGCTCCGCCGGCAATGAGCGCTTGCGCCGTGACAAGGCCCGATCCGCCAAGCCCGAACACGGCGGCGCACTTGCCCTTGTAGCAAGTAACAGGGGTCATATCATCTCAGCTTCAGGGTCGAGAGGCCGATCAAGGCAAGCACGAACGCAACGATCCAGAAGCGCACCACAACCTGCGGCTCGGACCAGCCGAGCTGCTCGAAATGGTGATGGATTGGCGCCATCTTGAACACCCGCTTGCCGGTGAGCTTGAAAGAGGCAACCTGCACGATGACCGACAAGGTTTCGAGGACAAAGAGTCCGCCTACGACGGCCAGCACGATCTCATGCTTCACGGCGACGGCAATCGTCCCCAATGCGCCGCCGAGAGCAAGAGAGCCGGTATCCCCCATAAAGATTTGCGCGGGCGGCGCATTGAACCAGAGGAATCCCAGGCCCGCGCCAATAAGGGCTCCGCAAACGACGGCAAGCTCGCCAGCGCCGGGAACGAAATTGATGCCAAGATAAGTCGAGAAGATCGCGTTGCCAGCGAGATAAGCAATGATGCCGAACGCCGCAACCGCGATCATCACCGGAACAATCGCGAGACCGTCGAGTCCGTCTGTCAAATTGACGGCATTGGCTGCGGCGACGATGACGAACGCACCGAAAGCAGGAAAAAACCAGCCAAGATTGGCGACAAAGCCGTTCACCAAAGGCAAGGCAAGCCCGGTCGTATGCGCGTTGCCGGACCTCATCATCATTAGGCAGGCAGTCACGCCGATCGCTGCTTCGAGCGCAAGCCGCAAGCGTCCGGAGAAGCCTTTGTGGGTTTGCTTGGTGACCTTGAGGAGATCATCATAAAAGCCGATGGCGCCAAAGCAGGCTGTGACAAAAAGCACGATCCAGATGAAATGGTTTGTGAGATTCGCCCATAACAAAATTGAGACGATGGCGCCTGACAAAATCATGAGGCCGCCCATGGTCGGCGTGCCCCGCTTCGTTATAAGATGCGATTGCGGGCCATCATCACGGATGGGCTGCCCCTTCCCTTGCTTGAGCCGCAAGGCCGCTATGATCCTCGGGCCAAAGAAGAAGACAAAAAAGAGCGCCGTCGCCGTTGCGCCTCCGGTCCGGAACGTAATGTAGCGAAAGAGATTGAGCGGCCCGAAAGAATGCGAATAGTGAGATAGCCAAGCGAGCATCTTACGGGCTTTCGCAACTCTGCGCCGCAGCGTGCAGCGCGCATTTTTCTTTCAGAACTTCGATAATGGTCTTCATACCGGCCGCATTCGATCCCTTAACGAGAACGATGTCGCCGCCGCGCACGGCTGCTTCAACGAGCGGCGCAAGCTCCACAGCACTTTCGCGCCAAGAGCCTCTCAGCTCCTGCGGAAGAGCGCCATAGAGATGCTTCATCAATGGCCCTGCGGCAAAGACAAGATCGATCCCGCTCTGTTCGATTTCGGGCACAAGCTCCGCGTGCATTAGAGAGGCACGCCCGCCAAGCTCCAGCATATCGCCGAGTACTGCAATGCGCCTGCCGCTGGCTCCGAGCGGCAGGCCGCCCGCAACCGCGAGAGCCGCGCGCATGGAGGCCGGATTGGCGTTGTAGCTGTCGTCGATGAGAGTGAATGGCCCATCTTGGGCCTGGAGTTCAATCATCTCGCCGCGTCCGGGCTGAGGCGAAAAACAGGCAAGCGCCTTCGCTGCTTCGTCGAGATCAAGCCCGAACGCTTTTGCCGTAAGGAGGACTGGGAGCGCGTTCATCGCCATGTGGCGGCCCGGTGCGCCAAGGCGGTAAGTCATGCGCTTGCCGCAGATTTGCGCCTCGGCCTCCGGAGAGCTTGTGCCGAGAGTGACGCTAAGCAGCCTGGCGTCGGCCCGCTCATGTTCGCCAAAGGTTGCAGCATATCCAGCCGGCGAGTCTTTGGCGTGCGCGAGCAAGCGCTCGAATTGCGCAATATCGCGGTTTATGATCGCAACGCCTCCTGGAACGAGACCAGAAAAGATCTCGGCCTTGGCATCGGCGATCTCATCGAGGCTTGCGAAGAATTCGAGGTGCACCGGCGCGATGGTGGTAATGATCGCCACGTGCGGGCGCACCATTTGCGCAAGAGGCGAGATCTCGCCTCGATGATTCATGCCGATTTCATAGATGCCAAAGCGCGTTTGCTTCGGCATGCGTGCAAGCGTGAGCGGCACGCCCCAATGATTATTGTAGGAGGCAGCCGCGGCATGCGCAGGCCCCGCTCCGCTGAGCACGAGCCGCAGAGCTTCTTTGGTCGACGTCTTGCCGACCGAGCCCGTCACCGCAACAATGCGCGCGGGCGAGCGGCTGCGTGCCGCAGCGCCAAGCCTCTCGAGCGCCGGCAGGACGTCGTGGACGACATAAAGGGGACCGAGCGGACGGAGCGCATCGGCATGAGCCTCATCGACAACAGCTGCGGCCGCTCCTTTTTCAAAGGCCGCGCGGACATAGTCGTGGCCATCGGAATTGGGTCCGCGGATTGCAAAGAACAGATCGCCTTCCCGGAGCGTCCGGCTGTCGATCGAAATTCCCTTCACCCCGCCCGGAGGCATAACTCCGCTCATGCGCGCGCCGAGAGGGTCTATGAGGCCGAGGCTTGTCCAAAGCGGGCGTTCTGCCGCATTCATCATGAAGAGAGATCTTTCAACACGGCACGCACGCAATCCTTATCCGAAAACGGCAACGTTGTATCCCCAATGATCTGGCCCGATTCATGGCCCTTGCCTGCGATGACGAGGCCGTCTCGAGGGCCAAGCATGGCGATGGCGCGGGCAATTGCCTCGGCCCGGCCTGCAACCTCCCCCGCCTTGCGTAGATCGCTCACCCCTGCAAGGATCGCCTTGCGGATCAAGCCCGGATCTTCCGAGCGGGGATTGTCGTCCGTGATGATGACGTGATCGGCTAATCGCGCCGCCGCCTCCCCCATGAGCGGGCGCTTTCCGGCATCGCGGTCGCCGCCGCAGCCAAAGACCACGATGAGCTTTCCCTGCACAAAGGGCCGCACGGCCTTAAGCGCATGCTCGAGCGCATCCGGTTTATGGGCGTAATCGATGAAAACCGGCGCGCCGCAGCGCCGGCCAGCGAGTTCTAAACGGCCGGGTGCGCCTTTGAGCTGTTCGAGCGCGGCGAAGACCGCTCCGGGCGGGCTTCCCGTGGCAATGCACAGGCCCGCGGCAACCAGCGCATTCGAGGCCTGGAACGAGCCCGCAAGCGGCAGCAGCGCCACGTAAGCTTTGCCGCCGTGCGCGACCGTCAGCCGGATCGAGAACTCCTCTGGCTTTGCGTCGAGCAGACGCAAATCGTCGCCTTTAAAGCCGGCCGAAAGGACGCCGAGGCCGCGCGCCTCGCAGACCGCTCTGACCTTGGGCGCAGCCTCGCTGTCGGCATCGATGACGGCAGGCTGGCCAGGGCTGAGCAGCTCCCGGAACAGCCGCAGCTTCGCCGCAAAATATTCCCCAATGCTTGGGTGATAATCCAGGTGGTCCCGCGAGAGATTGGTGAAGGCGCCCGCTGCAAGCCGCACGCCGTCAAGCCTGCGCTGGTCGAGGCCATGCGAGGATGCCTCCATCGCAAGATGAGTGACGCCGCCCGAAGCGAGCTTACTCAGGGTCTTGTGCAGGCTCACCGGATCGGGCGTCGTCAGCGCTCCCGGCGCCGCGCCGCTGGAAGTCATGACGCCCAGCGTGCCGAGCGAGGCAGCACTCTTGCCGAGAGCCGCCCAGATTTGGCGGGTAAATTCGGCGACGGACGTCTTGCCGCTCGTGCCAGTAACAGCAACGGCAGTTTCCGGCTGCCCTGGATAAACGCGGGCCGCCGCCTGCGCGAGCGCGCTGCGCACATCTTTCACCTTGATGAGCGCCGCAGGCGCAGCGGCCGGCTCGGGATCGGCTTCGGCAACAATTGCAATCGCGCCTTTCCGGGCGGCCTCGTGCGCAAAGCCGAGCCCATTGGCCTTTGCGCCCGGCGCGGCGAAGAACACCATGTCCTCGCCTACATTGCGGCTATCAACGCTAATGCCTCGCACCTCGCGCTGAGCGGCGTCCTCGGGAATCCGGGCGCCGGGGAAAAGCTCGGCGAGGCGCATCAATGTCCTCCGCTGCTGTGCGCGGGGGCATTTGCCTCCTGATAGCCAAGCTTTGCAAGGAGGGGGAAGGGCCGCGGCGGCAGCTCATTGCGTGGCGCAAGGCCGAGCAAAGGGCTGGTGCGTTCGATGATCTTGCCAGTTACGGGCCCGGCGTTCCAAGCCGCGGTCCGGTAGCCCTGCGTCTCCGCCGAGGCCTGCGGCTCGTCGAGCATGGTGAGGAAAAGATATTTCGGTTTATCCGCGGGGGCAATGGCCATGAAGGTCGTAAGCACTCTATCCTTGGCATAGCGGCCGTGAACGATTTTATCGGCGGTGCCGGTCTTTCCGCCGACGAAATACCCCTTGATGTCGGCGATTTTGGCCGTGCCAACTTCGGCATTGAGCCGCATCAAATACCGCATAGACTCGGAGGTTTCCGGCTTGATGACGCGCGCAGCATCCTTCTTGGCCTCTTCTTCGCTGCGCTTCAAGAAGGAAGGCTTGATCAGATAGCCGCCATTCGCAAGCGCGCCCACCGCCATCATCGCCTGCAAAGGAGCAACATTAAGGCCCTGGCCGAAGGCGATCGTCATCGTGTTAAGCTCGCCCCAGTTTTTCGGAACGAGCGGCTCCGCGGACTCGGGGAGTTCCGTCCTCAGCCGGGAAAGCTGCCCCACTTTGGCCAGAAAGGCTTTGTGCGCCTCAACGCCCGCCATCAACGCCATGCGCGCGGCGCCGATGTTCGAGGAATAGGTGAAGACTTCCGGCACGCTTAGCACCTTATGGGTCGCATGGAAGTCGTGGATCGTAAACCGGCCATAACGCAAGCTTTCCCGCGCATCGATCCGCGAGTGGAGATTGACCTTGCCGAGATCGAGAGCCATGGCAATCGAAAGGGCCTTGAAGGTCGAGCCCATCTCGTAAACGCCGACCGAGAGCCGGTTGATGTGATTGGGGTCGAGCGCATCGGCCGGAACGTTCGGGTCGTAGTCCGGCAGCGAGGCCATCGCGACGACCTCGCCCGTGTTCACATCGAGGATGGCGGCCGCCCCAGCCCTGGCCCTGTATTTCGCAATGCCTTTGGCGAGTTCATCCCTCAGCGCGTAGGCCGCCTTCAGATCAAGGGAGGTCGTAACCGGCGTCAAATTCTCCGGCGTCAGGCTAAAGCCTGCGCCCTGCAGATCCGCAAGCCCTTGGCCGTCGATGTATTTTTCGAGGCCCGAGATGCCGATGCCGTCGAGGTTTGCGAAACCAAGCACATGCGCCGCAACCGGGCCGTTCGGATAAACGCGTTTGTTCTCCGGTAGAAAACCAACACCGGGCAGGCCCAGATGATAGACTTCTTGCTGCTGCTTCGGGGTGATCGCGCGCTTGACCCAAACGAAACCTTTGCGCGAGCCAAGCTTTGCCCGCAGCTCGTTCGCGTCGACATCCGGGAGGACGGCGGTAAGCAGCTCGACGGCTTCATCTTTGTCGATGATCCGCCGCGGCTCCGCGAAGACGGACATGACCTTCACATCCGTCGCAAGTATTTCGCCATTGCGGTCGAGAATGTCGGGACGCGCCGCCGCAATCGTGTCGCTTGAGGCGCGTTTGAGATTTGCCGGCACCTCCGGGCGCAGCGCAAACTCGATGAGCCTGGCCGCAATCAGGCCGTAAATCGCGAGGAACGCAAGCGCCGCAAGCCTGATCCGCGGCACGCTCTTGTCAAGGCGGACCAGATAGAGAGCCGAGAAAAGATTTTTTGCTATTCCCAGCACGCGGACCGGGGGGCCGTTCGCGGCGGCGCCCGTCTTCTGCCGCCCCCCGGAGCCCTTGCCCAGGTGCCCATCCGGGCGATTCCCCAGCATTGGCGGCATTATCGTTTGGGCGTGGAAGAGGGCGCCAATTCAGCGGCATCGCCGGGCGTCGAGGTCAGCCCGCCAAGGCCAAGCTCTTCGAGCTTGCTGCCGATCGTATCGCCTCGCACCGCACGGTCGGGCAGGGCCTCGGCCTTGACGATTTGGCTCAAGGACATGGGTTGCAGACCGAGGAACTTTTCGGCGAGCGCTTGGAGTCGCTCTGGGCGGATCAAATGCGCCCATTCGGCGCGCAGCATGTTGATCCCATCTTGCTCGCGCCTAATCTCATGCTTCAGCTTTGCAATCTTTTCGGCGTGAAAAACCGTTTCGTATTTGATCGAGTAGGCGTAGATCGCCGAGGCAATCAGGCAGCCGATGGCCAGGACATTGAGAATCCGCACCATGTCAGCAGGCCTCTTTGGCAATTCCGGGAAGCCGTGCGAGCGCCATAAGGCGTTCGTCGGTCCCGCGGGCGGGAGCTTTCGTGCGCACGCCATAGCGCAGCTTCGCCGAACGGGCACGGGGGTTTGCGGCAATTTCCTGCCGCGAAGGCGTTACCGGCTGCTTGCCTTTAACTGTAAAAGTGGGCTCGGGCGGCGGCGGCTCATGCGGGAGTCTCCGCGATGCGGTCTCGCCCCGCCCGGAGCGCAGGGCGAAGAATCTTTTGATGATCCGGTCTTCAAGCGAGTGGAACGAAACGGCGGCGAGCCGGCCGCCCTCCCTGAGAATGGACTCCGACGCGCCGAGCGCGCGCACGAGCTCGCCAAGCTCGTCGTTCACGGCAATGCGCAGAGCCTGGAAGACGCGGGTCGCCGGATGAATCTCGCCGGGCTTGCCTGGCGCGACACGCGCAACGAGAGCTGCAAGGCTGCGCGTTGATGTGATCGGCGCCTTGGCGCGGGCTTGGACAATGGCGCGCGCAATCCGGCGCGCCGCGCGCTCTTCGCCGTAGTGGAAGAATATGCCGGCAAGCACCGCCTCCTCCGCCATGTTGACGATCTCGGCGGCTGTTTTGCCTTCGCGCTCCATACGCATGTCGAGCGGGCCATCGGCTTTAAACGAGAAGCCGCGCGCCGGATCGCCGATCTGCATAGAAGATACGCCGAGGTCGAATACGACACCGTCGAAACCAAGGAGAGCGCGCTCGCGCGCGGCTTCTTCAAGCCTGCCGAAACGCTCCTTGACGAGGACGAGGCGGCCCTGCGCCTCTCGCACGAGCGGGGCGCCCGCCGCCACCGCGGCGGGGTCGCGGTCGAGCGCGAGAACGCGCGTGCCGGGCTTTGCGAGCAGAGCCTGGGTGTAGCCGCCCGCGCCAAAGGTTGCGTCTAGATATAGGCCGCTTTCGCGAACGCAAAGCGCGTTCATCACTTCGTCGCGAAGCACGGGAACGTGCCGGACCGGTCCGCCTGCGGCGAGATCAATCTCAGCGCCGCTGTCCGGCATCATTCCCGTGCTCCATGCGCGCGCGGCGCCTCCGGCACCGCGTATCCGGAGCCCTGCTGGTCCATGAAGTCGCACACGCTGCTTGTGGCCTCCTCGAGATGCGCTCTGAACCGCCCTGGCTCCCAGATTTGAAATTTAACCCCCTGCCCGACGAACGTGACCTCCGACGTTATCCCCGCATGAGCCTTGGCCCGCTCGCTCAGGATGACCCGCCCCTCCGGATCGATCTTGAGATTCTCGCTGGTCCCAAGGAGCACCATCGAGAAGGCCCTGCGCTGCCTCGAATAGGGAGGAAACGACATGAGCAGCTCGTGGATCTCGCGCCGCAATGCGTTGCCGCCGCAGTCGAGCGCTGGCTCGTTGGGCGAGGGATAGTAGTAGAGCCCCTCGTGGCCGTCGCGCGCAAGCACCGCCCGGAAGGGCGCGGGGATCGAGACCCTTCCCTTAGCATCGAGCCGGCTCGTGTAATTCGAGACAAAGCCGTCTGCCCCCAATTCCATCTGCGCAGTTTCCGCGGCTGCGCCGCGTAGAGCTTGGCGAGCGCTCCCGGTGGCAGGCTCGAACTCAGCGCGGGATGATTTGGGATATCATGGGATTATATGGGCGTCAATGGAATTGCCGCGCCTGAGAGCTGATTTGAACAGGAGCGCTGACAATTCGGCATCTGAGATTAAAATCCGGCAGGAAAGCTATTCCGCCAACAGGTGATTCGTTCGATGCGGGATGATGTGGCGCAGGGCCGGCAGAAGACGGCCTTCGTATTCGCCGGCGGAGGAAGCCTCGGCGCGGTCCAGGTGGGCATGCTGAGTGCTCTCCTGTCCGCCGGAGTGGAACCAGATTTTGTGGTGGGCGCGTCGGTCGGCGCACTGAATGCCAGCTATTTCGCTGGGATCCCAAATGCCAAAGGCGTGGCAACGCTTGCAGGACTTTGGTCCGGCGTGCGCCGCCGGGATGTCTTTCCATTCACGTTCGCAGCCGCACTCGCCCTGATAGGAAATCAAGGCTATCTCATCCATCCGGGCAGTCTGCGGCGTTTGATCAAGAAAAACTTGCCTTACGCGCGCTTGGAGGATGCGGCAATTCCGGTTTATGTCACGGCGACGAGCGCACAAGGGACAGCCGTCTGTCTATCGCGCGGTCCGGCCGTGGATGCGATCCTCGCGAGTGCGGCTATACCCGGCATCTTCCCGCCTGTTCGAATTGGGGCGCAAACTTTAATGGACGGGGCGATTGCCATCGATAGCCCAATCAGGACAGCGGCCGACCTTGGCGCATCCCGAATCATTGTCCTGCGCACCGGATATGCTTGCTCTCTTAAAGAGCTTCCGCGAGGTGCCATTGCGCGGGCGCTGCACGCCATTACATTGCTGATCGAATGGCGTCTGCTGCACGATATGGAGCGCATCCCGCAGCACATTCACGTCTGCGCCGTGCCAATGCTCTGCCCGCTCGAAATCGAACCATACGATTTCTCCAAATCGCGCTATCTCATCGAGCGCGCGGCGCAGAGCACGCGCCAATGGCTCGATGGCGGCGGCCTGTTACGCCGCTCTTTACCGCATGAATTGGAGGCGCACCGGCATTGACAGACTGAGGCGAAACGGGGGAGGCCCGGTTCAGGGACCTCGATTTCGCTCCGGCCATTCAACCCCGGGCAAAGAATTCGCTGGTTTTTGGCCCGCGCGGAGAGATTGGCGGATTCTGCCCGGCAGTTAAGCTTATGGCCGGCGAGATTTTTGCCGCTCTCTTCCAGAAATCCGGCGCCGCGGACCGCCAGGCCGCGTCGAAGGCTGCGTCAGCGAGGGCGGATCGCTCGCCGGGAAGCTGCCCTCAAGCTCGGCCTCAAGCTCGTCTTCGAGCTCCTGGTTGCCTGCGCAGTTCTCGCGGGCTTGCTCTTCGGGCGTTTTCCTGTTTGCTTTTGTAATCATCGCCGCTTCTCCGCATTGCTTTCGCCAGAAAAACGGCTTTGGCTCGCAACTGTTCCCTTGCTGTCTGGGACAAAGCGGGTTGTTTGTGACAGAGCGGGCAGGATCAATGGTTTCACCGGTGCTCGAGCGCGGCAAGGAATCTGCCATGTGGCTCGTGGCGAGGCTTAAAGCATCAAGAACCAGCAAATGGCTGAGCTGGTTCAAGGAAACGGGGTTTCCCCCGCGGCAATATCAAACAAGCCCCGAGCGCATCCATGGCCCGCGACACGCAGCGCCTTCGCACGACTGAAGAAGTTCTTTTGGACCACCTCGATCTCAGCAAAACGACGCCGAGTTGGATATAAGGCGTAGCTTCTCGGCACAATGCGTGCTCCTGACGAGCTATGGCGTCTTCTGCGGCCATGGCGGAATCAGATCCGCAGCGGCGCTCCTCGACAAGCAAATCGGCAGAATGAATCACAATTGCCGCACCAAGATGACTCAACGTGAAATTGGTTTTCTGGAATGGACAGCCGAAGGCGCGCGAGGGCAGATTGAGGATGGCGCAAATTCACATCTTATCCGCGACGGACTGATCGAGATCATGACAATCCATTACACGGTAAAAGAAAAGCCTGGCCGCGTGCCGGCCTGATCCTCTCCGGCACTCGCTGGCGCAACGCCCGCTCGCCGGAGCAACTCCCCAGGCGTTAGGCCGCCTTCCCGCGGCTATAAACGGGTCTCCTTGGCGGGAGCAGATACAAGAGGGTCAGCCCGACGCAAATGCCCAATCCCCATCTGAAATCGACCAGCGAGACCCCGACCGCAAGCGAATAGAGCGCGACCGAGCCGATGTATTGAAGTGTAAGCCAGCGCAAATAACTCTCATCGAGGCAGCGGTCGACGATTCTGTAGCCCTGACTGGCATAAAGCCACATCAACAGCCATGTGACCGCGGGGAGCAGCAGTCCCAAGGCATAGATCGTGGCGGCGGTGGTCTGGTTCGCCCGGTCAAGCAGGTACTCGCCGAGCACCTCAGTCGGCAAGGGCAGAAAAGCAATAAACAGAAGAAATAAAAGATTCAGCAAGTTCAGCGCGTGATTGGTTTTCGTAAACAGCTTAAAAATGTAATGATGATTTGCCCAATAGATACCGATCATCACGAAACTGAGGACATAGCCGAAATAGGCGGGCCAAAGATCGAGGAGACCGCGGAGCAGATTCGAGCCGCTCTGAAGATGCGGAATCTTAATCTCAAGGACAAGCAGCGTGATTGCGATGGCGAAGACACCGTCGCTAAAGGCCTCGATCCGCGCGGTCCCCCTCTCCGTGCCACCGGGCTGCGGCCCATTCATCGAGCGTTTCTCGTGCCTTTTTCCAATCGGCCTGCCCCGGGCCCGGGTGCTCCCACACGCGGGCAGCGGGCGCCCAGTGCCAAAAATCGCGAGGGAATTCACCCGTTCCCGCTGCCTCACTCCGCCAGGATGCGGGACGGCGGAAAGACGACCTCCGCCAAGGTGCCTTCGTGTTCCTTGCTTCTGAGTGTAAGTGAAGCGTGATTCGCCTCGGCGAGAGCCTTTGTTAAGGGGAGTCCAAGCCCCGTTCCTACCGACGGCTGGGCGGCCGCGAGGCGCCGGAACGGCTCAAGCGCCTCGCCGATGCTCTCTTCGGGCATGCCGATCCCAGTATCGCGAATACGGATGACGACGCTGCCCGAATCGGCGAACGCGGTCGAGGCCGTGACGCACCCGCCGGGGCGGTTGAACTTCACCGCATTCGAAAGCAGGTTCAAGAGAATCTGACGCAGCGCGCGCTCATCGGCAAGCACATTCGGCAAAGCCGGCGATAAACACAGCTTGATGACAACCCGCTCGCGGCGCGCCTGAGGCTTCATGATTGAGACGCATCCGGACAACACGCGGTTTGCATCGATTGAGGCGAACTCGAATTCCATCTTGCCCGACTCGATCTTGGCCAGATCGAGGAGATCATCGGCAAGACTGACCACAAGGCTGCCGGATGCGTAGATGTCGCGGATGTAGCCCTTGTAGCGCTTATTTCCGACCGGGCCGAAGCATTCGTTTGCCATGACCTCCGCAAACCCAAGGATCGCGTTGAGCGGAGTCCGGATCTCGTGGCTCACGCGCGCGAGGAAATCAGATTTCAGCGCGCTCGCGCGTTCTGCCAGCCTGCGGGCTTCGTTCAGCTCGCGTTCAATTTTCTTCCAGTGGGTCAGATCGCGCATGAGTGCGCAAAAGCGCGGCGGGGCTCCCCGTCCGCCATCCGGCAGCCCGATGCGCCCAAGCGTCAGAAAAACCGGGATCGTGCCGCCTCGCTGGGCGAGGCAGAGGACCTCGCGGCCTTCATTGAGCAGCATTTGAGCGGGCGTCAACTTCAGCCCATCGAAATAGTCCTGAGCAAGGCGCCGGCTTTCTGGCGCGAGCAAGGAGGTGAAAGGCTTGCCCGCCGCCTCATGCTGATCGACGCCAAGGAGCGCCTCGCCGGAGCGGTTCAGCTTCAAAATCCGGCCCTCGACATCAAGCACGGCAACGCCGTCGCTTGCGATTTCTAGAATGCCGCTGAGCTCGCGCAATTCGGCCTTGAGCCGGCGCAGCTCCGCGGCGGCGAGGCCGGCCCCCGGCGCCGCGCCGGCTCTAGTTTGGGCTTGTGACTTCTGTTTCGCGGCCAGCACCTCGCCGCGAGGCGCGGCTTTGGCGCCCGCAGGCTTGCCTCGCCCATGGCAGCAGGCCTGAATATCGAGGATTGCTGCCGCAAGGAGGGGAGGATCGCTCCCGGGCAGCCGGTAACAATAGAACGTCGCCCGCTTTCGAGCACCCTCCGTGTCAAATGGGAACTCGAGAGTTGCGGGGATGGATGCCTCGATCTGCGCGGCGGCCTCCGCAAGATGTTCGAGGCAGCCGCCTAGCTCGCTGCACAGGAACCGGGCAGCGCCCTCGAGACTGCTCGCTCCTGCAAGCTCGAGCAATGCATCGTTGGCGAGGATCAAACCGCTACGATCGGATGCATGATTGCCGCCGATCGCGAGGACAGGTACAGCGGAGCAAAGGCCAGCGGTAAGTGACTTTACTATTCTAGCTGCGCCTCTTTTGGTGAGGGCTGGATGGCAAAGAAAGCCGCAGGCGCCAAATTGAATCAGCTTTGCTCCCATCCGCGCCTCACTGCCGAAGTCTCGCCGCCGCCGTCAGTGCCTGCGGGCAGAGCTCATCGCTCTTTCAACATCGAAACGGGGCTGCCGGGAAGGCATTGTTTCGCCCGCTCCTGCGGGCACCCTGCCTTCCGCGACCCTTGCAATCGTCCGCCAATCCCTCTACGTTCCGGCGCCTGCTGGGGATGCCGCCTTAGCTCAGTTGGTTAGAGCGCTAGATTGTGGATCTAGAGGTCCCCCGTTCGAGCCGGGGAGGCGGTACCAAAGCTTCTGGCCAATCCTCAGCCCAAAACTTCTCAAGGCTCGAAACGGTCGCGGACCGAGTCGACGATGCCTTCGCTTGTGATCACGATCCAGCCCGAGCCGCGCCTTTCGATGGATTTCACGCGTCCTGCGCCTGGAATCATCTCGCCGGGCGCGACCTCGATCGCGCCGCGCGGACTCTCGACGAGAGCGGTTCCGTCATAAACCTCGCGGACAATCCAGTTCGTAATTAGCCGCGGCTTCTTAGGCGCATCAATGTCGTCGGCCGGTTTTGCGCTGGCGGCCGAGACCTGCGGCGGTTTCGAAGGCTGAGGAGGAGGCGGTGGCGCGGCAAGCTGATGCTCCATGCGGTCGAGCCGGTCGATGACTTGCGAGAGTTTGGCTTCTGGCTCACGCTGGATGCGGTCGACTTTGCCCGAGAGCGTGGCGATGGCCGTGCCTGTTTCATATTTCACCGACTCAAGCCGCGCATTGAGGCCTTCAAGCGATGCGATTCCTTTCGCGGCCTGGGCCTGGGCACTTCGCAAGGAGTCAATGCTCGTCTGAAGGCTGCGCACCTCTCCTTCCATCTTCTGCACATTGCGGATGAGCTCGGCCCTCTCGGCACTCTCCCGGCGGGGATCGCCGGCGGGCAGAAGACTGTGCAGAACCTGGACGGGCGAACGTCCGCCCGACACGTATGATCCTGCAGCCCAGGCAAATCCAAAAAGGCAAACCGCAAGCGCTGCGTGGGAGGTGTAGTGAAAGAGCCTCTCCGCCCAAGGACAATCGCGCCGGGCCGCCGGTGGATCCTCAAAGGTCAAATAGGCAAAACTGGATTGGCTTGGCCCCCTGACCTGTGCCGGATTCGCTGGAACTTTCGCGTCTCGACGGCCGGTGCCCGGTTCGGGCGCGCTCTCGCCCGCAGAATTGCCCATGGCCAACTCCAACAATGGCTAAAAACCCTCTGACCAGCTTTGTTCTATTTCTCTTAAAGTTGCGTTAATTGGTTAAATGCCCGCGGCCGCAAACATTGCTGCGGGCAGGGGGTTCTAAGACAAGCCCGAAGACAAGATCCGGAGGAGAATTCATGCGAGTGCTGGCTTTTCTATTGGCGCTGATGCTGGCTGAAGCTGCAACCGGTCAAACCCAGACTGCGCCGCCCGCTGGCCGAGGAAATCCGGGGCCCGAAAGGCCTGCGGGCCTGCTCAATCAAGACTATCTGACTTCGACAGGAGAGACCGTGCCCCGTCCGGGTGTCCCGCAGGGTGCGCCAACGAGCCCTCTCGACCGCCGGATTGAAGAAGAAAATAGCCGCATTGATCAGGGCATCTGCAGCAACTGCCGGTGATCATTCGTGCGGGCGCAACCGGCGCAATCGCGCCCAAGCTTGGAACTTGATCCATGCGCATTGACGGCAAACCGTTTCGATCGATTTGGCGCGAGGCCGGCAGCGAAGCCGTCAAGATCATCGATCAAACGCGCCTGCCGCACGCCTTCGAGATCATTTCCCTGAGTGCGGTCAAACAGGCGGCGCGCGCCATCGCCGGTATGCACGTGCGCGGCGCGCCGCTTATTGGCGTAACGGCAGCTTATGGCCTTGCCTTAGCGATGCGCGAAGATGCTTCGGATGCTCATCTTGAGCAGGCCTGCAGCTTGCTTGGCGCGGCCCGCCCGACGGCCATCAATCTGCAATGGGCGCTCTCGGCAATGCGAGCCCCTTTATCGAAGCTGCCGCAAGCCGAGCGCGCGGCGGCGGCTTTCGCCCGCGCCGATGCCATCGCAGAGGAGGATATCGGACTGTGCCAGGCGATCGGCCGGCATGGGCTCGAACTCGTCCGCATGGCCGCAGCCAGCAAGAAACCGGGCGAACCCGTCAACATCCTCACCCACTGCAATGCGGGTTGGCTCGCAACGGTCGATTGGGGCACCGCGACGGCGCCCATTTATATGGCCCATGAGGAAGGCATCACCCTCCATGTATGGGCGAGCGAAACCCGGCCGCGCAACCAAGGTGCGCTGACGGCCTGGGAGCTTGGCCAGCATGGCGTGCCTCACACGGTCGTTGTTGATAACGCGGGCGGCCATCTCATGCAGCATGGAATGGTCGATATCGTGATCGCCGGCACCGACCGCACGACGGCAACGGGAGATGTTTGCAATAAGATCGGCACGTATTTGAAGGCGCTCGCCGCGCGCGACAACGGCGTGCCCTTCTATGTGGCGGCGCCCTCGCCCTCGATCGACTTTTCGATTTGCGATGGACTCGCCGGGATCCCCATCGAAACGAGATCTGAGGCGGAGGTTACGCAGGTCACGGGTCTTGCCGCAGATGGAAAGATAGACGCGGTCCGCGTTGCCCCGTTGGGAAGCAAGGCGGCAAATTTCGGCTTTGATGTCACGCCCGCCCGGCTTGTTACTGGCCTCGTTACCGAGCGCGGCGTGATTGCGGCCAGCCGCGAGGCGATTGCAAAAACGTTTCCCGAGCGGACTGCTAAGGTGTAGCAATGCTTTAGCGAAAGGCTGCCGGTTTCGTTCTGCAAATTCCGCACGCAATGCTTTGGCCGGATATCTAGAGCCGCTCAATGATGCCCTGTGACAAGCCCGTTTCGGATCTCACCCTCGGCGAGGCGGCAGATTGCGCTTGGAGCACATTGAAAGGCGCTGTTGTCGGCGTCGTCACGCATCCGGGCTCGGCCACAATCGCCGAGTGGATTGTCACTCTTCTATGTGCAATCGCTCTCCTTTATTTTTTTAGCCTGCTTTTCTTCCGCCGCTAGCAAGTGCGAGTCTGGGACTCACCGGACAGTTGTATCGATCAAGACGCTTTACAACCGCTTCATCCGTGGAGCCGCCTTGGTGTTTTTGATCGGATTTTCGCGGCGCTTGCCGGCGAAGAGCCAAAGCCAGAGCGGATTATGATTGACGCCACCCATCTGAAGGCTCACCGGACCGCGGCGAGCCTGTTGAAAAAGGGGCTGTTCCCCGCCGCACCGGGCGCACCAAAGGCGGCTTGAATTCCAAGCTCCACGCTGTCTGTGATCCTGAGCTTAGTCTTGCCCTTTAAGATAGGCAAACCCTCAATCTTGCCGGGCCTCCCGCTCATCGCCGCGCTTGCATCGCTCCGGCTAAGCCCATAGATGAACATTGCGTCTCCCGCTCCGGGCCACCCTGGGCCGGCACTTCACAACGAGAGTCCTATGCAAGACCCCTTTCCCGCCCCGGCAGCTTGGCATGCGACCACGATCGTCATGGTCAAGAAAGGCGGCCGCACGGTCATCGGCGGCGACGGCCAGGTCTCGATCGGGCAGACAATCGTCAAGGGCAACGCAAAAAAAGTGCGCAGACTCGCCAAGGGGGAGGTCATCGGCGGATTCGCGGGAGCAACGGCCGATGCGTTCACGCTCTTCGAACGCCTTGAGATGAAGCTCGAGCAATATCCGGGGCAACTCATGCGCGCCTGCGTCGAACTTGCCAAGGATTGGCGCACGGACCGGTATCTGCGCAGATTGGAGGCCATGATGCTGGTCGCCGATGCTCAGGCCGCTCTGGTGCTCAGCGGCACGGGCGACGTGCTTGAACCTGAGTCTGCCGATGGCGGCAGCGTCATGGGGATAGGCTCGGGCGGCAATTATGCGCTGGCGGCGGCGCGCGCTCTCCTTGCAACCGAACTCGATGCCGAGGCAATCGCGCGGCGCGCACTTGATATTGCTGCAGGCATTTGCGTTTATACGAACAGCAACTTCGTGCTGGAATCGATCGCCTCGAAGTGAGCTAGCGGCAGTAGAAAGCACTTGAGATGACCGACTTTTCTCCTCGCGAGATCGTCTCCGAGCTTGACCGGTTCATCGTCGGCCAGAAGGAAGCCAAACGCGCCGTCGCGATCGCCTTGCGCAACCGCTGGCGCAGGCTGCGCCTCGAGGGCGTAATGCGCGAGGAGGTCTTGCCAAAAAACATTCTGATGATTGGGCCGACCGGCTGCGGCAAGACCGAGATTTCGCGGCGCCTCGCCAAGCTTGCGGGCGCGCCTTTCTTGAAAGTCGAGGCGACGAAATTCACCGAGGTTGGCTATGTCGGCCGCGACGTCGAGCAGATCGTCCGTGATCTTCTCGAGACCGCGATCGCGATGATCAAAGAAGAGAAGCGCAAGGCGGTGCATGCCCGCGCGCAGCTTGCCGCGGAAGAGCGGGTGCTCGACGCCCTTGTCGGCGCCAGCGCTTCTCAGGCCACGCGCGATGCGTTCCGCAAGAGGCTCAGAGCAGGCGAGCTCGACGACAAGGAAATCGAGATCGAGATTTCGCAATCCTCGTCGGCGCTGCCGATGTTCGAGCTGCCCAATATGCCGGGCGCGGCGGTCGGCGCGATCTCGATCGGCGATATCTTCGGCCGCGCGCTTGGCGGGCGCACGAAACCGAGGCGCACCAGCGTCAAAGATGCCTTCGCGCCTCTCATTGTTGAGGAAAGCGACAAGTTGATCGACCAGGATCAGATTGTCCAGGAGGCGATCCGCGAAGTTGAAAACAATGGCATCGTCTTCTTGGACGAGATCGACAAGATCTGCGCCCGTGAGGGATATCGCGGCGGCGGCGACGTCTCGCGTGAAGGCGTCCAGCGCGACCTTCTGCCGCTCATCGAGGGCACGACCGTTTCGACCAAGCATGGGGCGGTCAAGACCGACCATATCTTATTCATCGCCTCCGGCGCTTTCCATACATCGAAGCCATCGGACCTTTTGCCAGAATTGCAAGGCAGGCTCCCGATTAGGGTCGAGCTTTCCCCGCTTGATGAGGATGATTTCCGGCGCATCCTGACCGAAACTGAGGCAAGCCTCGTCAAACAATATCAGGCGCTCCTTGCGACCGAAGGCGTCGCCCTCGTTTTTACGCCCGGCGCAATCGGCGCCATTGCGAAGATCGCCGTGCAGGTCAATTCCACCGTCGAAAACATCGGCGCGCGGCGCTTGCAGACGGTGATGGAGCGCGTGCTCGATGAGATAAGCTTTACCGCCTCTGACCGGTTCGGGGAAACCATTGAAATTGACGCTGAATTCGTCGAAAAGAACATCGGCGATCTGGCTAAGAATGCGGATTTGAGCCGGTTCATCCTCTAGAGGCTGGTGCCGAGCTTCGCATTTGACTCCTCACGGGAGAGCCTGTCATTGCGAGGAGCATGAGCTCCGAAGCAATCCAGAAGCGACTCTTTAGCAGGGCTAGGTTGTGCCGCTCCGCTCGCAGTGACGGCTGGACATGGATTCTGGTTTAAGAGACATGACAGATGGCAAATTTCCCTGAACGCGTTTTTTCCGGAGTGCAGCCGACCGGCAACCTTCATCTTGGCAATTACCTTGGTGCCATCGCCAAATTCGTCGAGCTGCAGAAAACGCACGATTGCATTTATTGCGTCGTGGACCTGCATGCGATCACGATGCCGCAAATACCCTCCGAGCTTAAAGCAAGCATCAGGGAAGTGACGGCCGCTTTTCTCGCCTGCGGAATCGATCCCCAAAAGCACATCGTCTTCAACCAGAGCCAAGTCGCCGAGCATGCCGAGCTTGCCTGGGTGTTCAATTGCGTCGCCCGCATCGGCTGGCTCAACCGGATGACTCAGTTCAAGGAGAAGGCCGGCAAAGACCGCGAGAACGCATCGGTTGGCCTTTATGCCTATCCCTGCCTGATGGCCGCCGATATTCTTGCCTACCGCGCAACACACGTCCCGGTTGGCGAAGACCAGAAGCAGCATCTAGAGCTTGCCCGCGACATTGCGCAGAAGTTCAATGCCGATTATGCCGAGTCGATTGCCGCACAAGGGCATGGAGACGCTTTTTTTCCTCTTCCCGAGCCGTTGATCCGGGGCCCGGCCACGCGAGTTATGAGCCTTCGCGATGGCTCGAAGAAAATGTCGAAATCGGATCCCTCCGATTATTCGCGTATCAATCTCACCGACAGCGCGGATATGATCGCGCAAAAGATCCGCAAGGCGAAAACCGACCCGGATCCGCTTCCTTCCGGAGTCGAAGGTTTGAAGCACCGGCCGGAAGCCGACAATCTCGCAGGCATCTTTGCCGCGCTCGACGGCACGGCGAAAGAGCAGGTGTTGAAAACCTTTGGCGGCGCGAACTTCTCAACTTTCAAGACGGCTCTCGCCGATCTTGCGGTGGCTAAGCTCGGCCCAATTGGCGCCGAGATGAAGCGGTTGAAAAACGATCCGGCTTATATCGATGGCATTCTCGCCGATGGCGCCGCGCGCGCGCGAGCGATGGCCGCGAAGACGATGGCTTGCGTCAAGGATATCCTAGGCTTCGTGCGTTAAGGCGTGCGGATCTGCGAAAGGCAATATGGTCACGCGAGGAGCGCTGCGGTATGGCTTTGCGCGAGGCTCAAGCGAGCAACTTCTCAAGCCTTCCCCTCCAGCCTTTCCAGGTCGGTGATCATCTCGTCGATCAGGCCGAGCCCGACCTGCCAGAAGTGAGGATCGCGCGCATCGAGCCCAAAGGGCGCGAGCAGCTCCGAGTGATGTTTTGTTCCGCCAGCCGCGAGCATCGCAAGATAGCGCTCTGCAAAGCCCTCGCGCGCGCCCTGGTAGACGCCGTAGAGGGAATTCACGAGGCAGTCGCCGAACGCATAGGCATAGACATAAAAGGGCGAATGGATGAAGTGCGGAATATAGGCCCAATAGGTCTCAGGCACGTCGCCTAGCTCGACCGCAGGCCCGAGGCTATCGGCCTGCTCGGTTGTCCACAGCTCGCAGATTTGCGCGGCCGTGAGCTCGCCCTTGCGGCGCTCCAGATGAACTTTGCGTTCGAAAGAATAAAACGCGATCTGCCGCACAACCGTGTTGAGCATGTCCTCGACTTTGGCAGCAAGCATGGCGCGGCGCTGCGCGGCATCGGTGGTGGCGAGGAGAAGCGCGCGGAAGGTCAGCATTTCGCCGAAGACCGATGCGGTCTCAGCGAGCGTCAGCGGCGTTGGCGCCATCAGCGCTCCATTTGGTCCCGCAAGCACCTGATGCACGCCATGGCCGAGCTCATGCGCGAGCGTCATCACGTCGCGCGGCTTGCCCTGATAGTTCAAAAGCACATAGGGGTGAACCGACGGGACCGTGGGATGCGCGAAGGCGCCTGGCTGCTTGCCAGGCCTCACCGGCGCGTCGATCCAGCGCTCGTCGAAAAAGCGCCTTGCGATATTGGCCATCGAAGGCGAGAAGGCGTCATAGGCGCCAAGCACAATGGCGCGGGCCTCGTCAAAGCGGTAGGTCTTCAAAGGCACGCTGGGAAGCGGCGCGTTGCGGTCCCAATACTTGAGCAAAGGCTTGCCGAACCAGCCGGCCTTGAGCCGATAGTAACGGTGCGAGAGGCGCGGATAGGCGGCGCGCACCGCCGCAACGAGCGCATCGACCACCTCGCGCTCGACGCGGTTTGCAAGGTGCCTTGCGTCGGCAACGTCCTGAAAGCCGCGCCAGCGGTCCGAGATCTCCTTATCTTTCGCGAGCGTATTGGTGATGAGCGTGAACGTGCGCAGATTACCCTGTAAACCCGCGCTCAGAGCCACAGCCGCCTTCTCGCGCGTCCTCTCGTTTGGGTCTTGCATGAGATTGAGAACGGGCTCAATCGTGAGCTCCTTGCCATCGATCGTGAAGCGCATGCTTGCGATCGTCTCGTCGAAAAGACGGTTCCAGGCGCTGTATCCCGTGATCGATTTCTCGTGAAAGAGCTGTTCGAGTTTGTCTTCGAGCTGATAGGGCTTGCCCTTGCGGACGTCCTCGATCCAGGGCCTGTAATGCTTGAGCGTTCCGGCCGTGAGCTTGTCGACGAGATCGCCCTCAAGCCTATTCAACTCGAGCTCAAAAAACAAAAGATCGGTCGAGGCGCTCGTGATTTTTTCCTGCGCATCGCCATAAAACTTCATCCGTGCCGGATCGGTTGTATTCTCGGCATAGACGAGCCCAGCATAGGCGATGATCTTGCCCAAAAGCTCTTGCAGCGCCTCATAGCGCTCAATCGCCTCAAGCAGGCCCTCGCCCGCGCCTCCCTTTGCGAGCGCGTCGAGCTTGCCGTTGTAGAGAGCATGAAAGGTCTTGCATTCGGCCGCGGCCTTGGCGAGATCGTCCGCGAAGGCTGGCGAGTCCATCGAGGGATAGAGGTCTTTCAGGCTCCACTCTGGCAGCTCGCCAAGGCTTGCGGCCTGCTCTGGTTTGGCCGCGGCAGGCTTGCGCTTGCGGAAGGCGGCGATCGATTCTTTGCTTGGCAGGCGCGGCATGAGAAGACCCTGGAATGCACAGTGGCTTGGTAAGGGCGCTCGCGATGGCCGGGCTTGACCGGGCCATCCACACGGGAAGTCTGGATGCCCGGCTCAAGGCCTTGCATGACGCGGCTAATCTTAAGTAATACTATAGCTGATACCGGATCGTCCCTTAGCAATCAATCGGGCCTGCGCCCGGCCATTTCGGCGAGCGTTCTGATGATCGTCTGTGGCTGGGCGGGCTTCTTAATGACCTTGCTCTGCGGCCACTGACTTTGGATGGACCCGGTCTCTGCTTGTCCCGTGTAAAAGACAAACGGGACCCCCCGGCTGGAGAGGTTGCGCGCCACGCAATCAACAGTCTTCCGCCCAATCCGGAAGTCGAGAATAGCGGCCGAAAGATTATTGCCCTTGGCCCGCGGCAGCGCGTCCTCGACCGTCGTGCAGAGCACGGCAATATCCGCTCCCGCCCCAGTCAGAATCGACTCAAGCTCGAGAGCAAGGATATAGTCGTCCTCGACCACAAGCACCCGCATACCCTTCAGCGGGGGGGAGCCATCACGTCTGGACGGGTTCTCCATTATGGGCCTCCGGCAGAGCCACTTCGATCGTGCAGAGAAGACCCTCCGGACCGAACTCGCGGCGCACGGTCGCGCCGCGAATGGCGTTTTCGATCAACGCTGTGCCGAAGCCGGCCGCGGCCGGTGCCTCGGCCGCCGGGCCATCCCTCTCCTGCCAACTAACTGCGAGCACATGCTGATTGTTCCTTAATGCCAAACGCCAGCTCAGTTCGACCCTGCCGCCGGGGTGCGCCAGAGCGCCATGCTTGGCCGCATTGGTCGCAAGCTCGTGCAGGACAAGCCCAAAGGGCGTCGCGTATTCGGCAGGGAGGAGGACGGGCGGACCTTGGACCGTGAAGCGCTCCCCGTCGGCGGCATAGGGCGCAAGCTGCTCGCGCGCCAAGGTCGCGAGATCGGCCCCCTGCCAATCCGAGTCAGCGAGGAGCGTATGAGCGGCCGCGAGCGCCGAAAGACGCCCGTCAAAGCAAGCAGCGAACTCCTGCAGCGACGTGCTACTGCGCAGGCTCTGATGCGCAATCGCCTGAACGACCGCGAGCGTGTTCTTAACCCTGTGCGAGAGCTCGCTCAGGAGCAGGCGCTGGCGCTCTTCCAAGGCTTTGCGTTCGGTGATGTCGTGGGCGCATTCGAGCACAAGCACAAGGCGGCGGCCCTCGAAGGATTCAACCTGGAGCCGGGTCTCGACCGTGAGCTGGCGCCCATCTTTCGTTCTTTGAATGAGCTCGCCGCTCCAGCTTCCCTCACGCGCAAGCTTCTCCTTCACCTCGTCAAACGAAAAACCGCTCCCTGTTGAGCCCAAAAGCTCGGCTGCCGGTTTGCCAAGCGCTTCTTCGCGGCTAAAGCCATAGAGCTCTTCACAGCCGCGATTCCACTCAACAACGATTCCCGCGTCGAAATCCCAGATGGAGATCGGGTCGCCCGTGAGCTCAATGAGGCTCTTTTGCTGCCGCAGCTGCCGATTACTCTCTCTGAGCGCCTCCTCGATGGAGCGCCGCCGGGTTATGTCAACGATAGTGAAGACCACGCCATCGATCCTGTCGTCGACCGTCCGGTAGGGGCGCAGCCGGATATCGTACCAGCGGCCGTCACGGCTGCGAATCTCGCGTGTTAGAGGAGTAAGGCGCGCAAGGACAGTTTGGGCGTCCTTGATCAAATCGTCATAAATAAGCCGATGCGCAAAATCCGTAATGGGCCGCCCTTCGTCGCTGGGCGTGATGCTGAATACCTCGGTCACCGGTTCGGTGAAGAGCTTGATCCGCAGACTCGTATCGAGAAACAAGGTTCCGAAATCGGTCGCCGCTATCAAGTTTTGCAGGTCGCTGTTGGCGCGCGACACCGCTTGAAGCTTTGTTTTGAGCTCGGCATTGACGGTTTGCAGCTCCTCATTGATCGACTGCAGCTCCTCTTTGCTGGTCTCTAGCTCCTCGGAAGTCGAGCGGTATTCCTCATTGATCGACTGCAGCTCCTCGTTGGCAGCCCGCAGCTCCTCGGTCGCCGCCTCCGACTCCTCGATCGTGGTTCTGAGCCGCGTCTGGGTCAACTGCAATTCTTCTCGCAGCTGGCGAATCTCGCTGTTCTCGTTCGAGTCGCCCGAAACCGAGTCGCCCGAAACCGCCGCCGCTGCCTCGGCCGCTCCGCCTTCGATGAACATCACGACGGCGTTGCTAGGCCCGGTCTCGCCGCCGCCGACCGGTTTCGCATGGAGGTAGACGCGGCGCGGCACGCCATTGAATTGGACCAAGACCGGAAGGCTCAATACGGACTGGCGATGCTCAAAAACGCGATAGAGCGCAGAACGCAATTCGGGTTTGAGTTCGGGCCGCACGAGCTCGGTTATATCGGCGCTCAACAGGCCGCCCGCTGGCTGGAGATAGCGCCCTGCATGTTCCGACAAGTGCAGGACCCGATGCGTTCTGTCGATGAGGATGCTGGGCGGCGCCACCGTTTCAAGCGCCTGGCGGTGCAATGCGGCCTCATTGAGCGCTGCTCTGGGGCTCAGCGGCCCCCCCGCATGTCTGCCATATTCCACCCCGCCCACACCTCCGAGCATCTCCGGCAGCATGTGCGGCTTCTCGCCTGGCCGCGCCATCGACTGGTAGATACGTGCCTTACGGTCGATTGTGCGAAAGAGCCCCTGCGGATTATCGGCTGCCTCGGCCGAGCCGAGGAGCAAAAAGCCGCCGGCGTTCAAAGCATAATGGAAGATGCTGCAAGCAAAGCTCTGGAGCTCGTGATCAAGATAAACGAGGAGGTTCCGGCAGGAGATGAGATCAATCCGCGAGAACGGAGGATCTTTGAGCAGATCGTGGGCGGCGAAGACCACAACGTCGCGCAGCTCGGAGCGGACGCGGTATTGATCGCCCTCTTGCCAGAAGTAGCGGCGGAGGAGTTCCTCGCTCACGTCGGCTTCGATCGCCGCGGGATAGCGGCCTTCGCGGGCGATGGCGAGTGCCCGGGCGTCGAGGTCGGTTGCGAATATCTGGATGGGCGGACGAATATCGTGCCGCGCTGCCTCCTCCAGCATGAGAATAGCAATCGAATAGGCCTCTTCGCCCGTGGCGCAGCCCGGCACCCAGACGCGAATAGGTGAGGTCGCGTCCTTGCCTGCAAAAAGATGCGGGATCACCCGCGTGCGCAGCGCATCGAACGCATCGCTATCGCGGAAGAAGGCCGTCACGGAAATGAGAAGGTCACCTAAAAGCAGCTCCGACTCGCCCGCGTGCTCGCGCAGATAATCGCAATACTGCCTGAGACCGCCGGTTCTCGTGACCTGGATGCGCCGTGCGATACGCCGCAAGACGGTGGAGCGCTTGTATTTGGAAAAATCGTGCCCCGTACGGACACGCACATGAGCAAGGATCCGCAGCAGCAGGTCCTCATCGACGGTTTGCGCGCCGGCTATCGGGTCACTGCCCCTGTCGCGGGCCAGATCGGCAACCCGCTGGGCAAGCTCATGGACCGGCAGGACGAAATCGGCGCTGCCGGTTGCGATCGCGCTGCGGGGCATCGAGGGATACTCAGCCTCGTCCGGATCTTGCACGAGAATGATTCCGCCCGCCTCCTTGACTGCTCTCACCCCGACCGCCCCATCCGATCCCGCTCCGGTCAAAATCACAGCGAGCCCATTGCCGTGCCGGTCGGCGAGCGAGCGGAAGAACAAATCAATCGGTGCGCGATGGCCGCGCGGCTCGTCGAATTCTGCCGAGGATATCTCATCATCGCTTATGTGCAGCCGCCGGCCCGGCGCAATCACATAGACATGGTCCGCCTCTAGCCTTTGTGTCGCATCAACCTGCACGACAGGCATACGGGTGCGCGCCGCGAGGATGCTTGAGAGCCCGCTATGGCTTTGCGGATCGAGATGGACAACAACCACAAAGGCCGCGCCCGTGTCTCTGGGGAGCGCGCCGAAAAAGGCCTGCAGCGCTTGAACGCAGCCCGCCGAGGCGCCGATTCCCACAATGACAGGCTTTGTTGCTGAGGAACCGGAACTTTGCCGCTCGTTTGGGTGTTTGTTGTTTTCTTCTGTCATGATCGGCCCCGCGCGCGGCCGCCCGGTGCGGTTTAAATTATCTATCGCGAAGGCCGGTTAACGGCAATTAACCATGCTAATTTAGCGATCAGCCAAGGCGGCGCGGCGCCGCCTTTTTGGCCAAAGCGGGGCTTCTTGGCGGCTTTGGCATGACGAACCAGCCGCTGACCAGCCGGACGCGCGGCAGACCTCTCTGGCCCTTATCGCGGAACCGCGCCGCACCGTTCTCTCTTCGGGCAGCCCGCTCCCGCGGAGGCCAGCATGGCCAATCGCGACATTCTGCCGCGGAGCCTCGGCCGGAGGCGCCGAAGAGCTGCGATTTCTTGCGCGAAATTTTCCGCGCGATCTCCCCGCCTCCGTGCTGATTACCATTCACCTGAAAGGCCAATTCGATTCTCAGCTCGGCAAGGTGTTGAGCGCCACGCGACCTCTGACGGCAAGGTTTGCAACTGACGGCGAACCTATGCAGAAAAGCCGCATTTATATCGCGCTCCCAGAGCGCCATCTGATCCTCGATTCCGATTTGCTTTGCGGCCCGCGAGAGAATAGTGCCCGTCCGGCTTTACCGCGATCGGGGCCTCTACCGGCATTCTGATTCCAGAGAAGATGCTAGCCCGGCTGAAGGTGGCGAAAGGCGACATTCTATACGCTGTTGAGATCGGGGGAGGCTATCTTCTCACGCCTCACGATCCAGAGATTGCCGAGCAAATCAAGCTAGGCAAGAAGTTCATGGAGCAGTACCAGGAAGCATTCAAAGCATTGGCTAAATGACGGCCGAGCGCCATGATCGAGGAATGCCTGCGCCGATGACCGGCTTCCCGCCAGTAAGCGAAATGGATTGGCGCCGCCTCGTTGAGCGCGCGCTGAATGGCCGCCCTTTTGAGAGCCTCGTCACAACCACCTTCGAGGGGCTCAAAATCGAGCCCCTCTATCCCCGTGCCGAGGGCCCCCGCCCGCGCGCGCTGCGGCAAAGGCCTGGCCCGTGGAAAGTCTCGCAGCGAATCGATCAGCCTGACCCTGAGGCTGCCAATGCGCAGGCCCGCGCCGATCTCGAAGGCGGCGCCGATGCGCTGACCTTTGCAGTATTCCCGGCACGCGCAGGGCGCGGCTTCGGTGTCCGCATCGAATCGGAGCGTGATCTTGAGGCGGCACTTGCCGGAATCGATCTCGATCTCCTTTCTCTGCGGCTCGATGCAGGCTCTCGCGCGCTCGATCTTGCGCCTCTTTTCATCACTCTCGCAGAAAGGCGCCGCCTCACCTCGGCCGCGCTCGACGCCGGCTTCGGCCATGATCCCATCGGACATTTGGCGCAGTCCGGAACCTTACTTTCTTCAAGCGGGCTTGGCCAGGTGTACAAGAGCCTGCGGGATGCAGGTTTTGCCGGCCATCTCCTTCTTGCAGATGGCAGGCCCTACCACGAAGCAGGCGCTGGCGAAGCGCAAGAGCTTGCGTGCGTGCTCGCAACCGGCATCGAATATCTGCGGCTCCTTGAAAACGAAGGGCTTTCTCTCGAAGACGCGCGCAATCAGATCGCGTTTCTCCTCGCGGCTGATGCAGAGGAGTTTTTGTGCCTCGCGAAATTCCGGGCGATGCGCCGCCTTTGGGCGTGCGCCGAGTCGGCATGCGGGCTAGAGCCAGCAGCGATCCGGCTCCACGCCGAGACCTCCTTCCGGATGATGACGCGCTATGATCCGTGGGCCAATATTTTCCGCACCACCGCAGCGGCCTTCGCGGCGGCCGCGGGCGGCGCGGATGCGATCACCGTTTTGCCCTTCACGCTCGCGCTGGGCTTGCCCGATGGAGCCGCACGGCGGCTTGCGCGCAACGCTCAGCTCATTTTAGTCTACGAGGCTAAGCTTGCAAAAGTGGCCGACCCGGCCGCGGGTTCGGGCGTTTTCGAAGCCCTGACAGACGAGCTTTGCGCAAAGGCTTGGAGCCTTTTCCAAAGCATCGAGGCGCAAGGCGGAATGATCGCTTCTCTTCGTTCAGGCGTGCCGCAAAAAGAGATCGCCGTTGCGGCGGCAGCTCGGCGCGAGGCGATCGCGCATGGTAAGCTTTCAATCATAGGGACCAACGCCTATCCGTCACTCGATGAACTGCCGGTGAGGGTGCTTGCTCCCGCCATTCCTGAGGAGTGCCGCTCTCCCAATCGAGATGACTGCGAGCCGCTGCCCGCGCGCCGCGATGCGGAGCCTTTCGAGAAACTCCGCGCGAAGGCCGAAGAGCATTGCCGCAAGACCGGCGCGCGGCCGAAAATTTTTCTCGCCGGGTTCGGCGATCGGCAGGATCACGCGGCGGCAGCGTCTTTTGCCCGCAATTTTTTCGCCGCCGCCGGGATTGAGTCCGTGGAGAGCAGAGGCTCTCAAGATCTGCGGCTGGAGTTCGAGCAGTCTCGCGCCAAGGCCGCCTGCCTCTGTCCTGCGCCGCTGACCCCAACTCAGGGTCTCATTGAGGCGGCCCGCGCGCTGCGCCAGGCGGGCGCCGCGGCAATCTATTGTTCAGGAGAAAGGCACCGTTTCCCGCAGGACGCGGGAATTGATGAATTGATTTGCGCCGGTTGCGAGGCTGTGGCTATTCTTAATGATGCGTTAACCGTCACGCTAAGCGAACGGGGGCGTTAAACTGGGGCAATTGGGACGGAGAAAGATGAGATTGCTTTCCAATCCGCGCGTCATCGCGGCTGCCTTGACCGGGGCCGCGTGTGCCGGCGCGGCCATGGCGCAGGAGCACGGCGCGCCAGGGCAAAACCAAGATGGCGTCTACGCGATCGATATCACGACCAAGCAAGGAAGCTGCGACAAAGCTTATCATTGGATGATCGCCGTCAGCGGGGGGCGTGTGAGATCTGCAGGTGAAATGCCGCTTGAAGCCTCCGGCGAGATCACGCAGCGCGGCATCGTGCAGCTCGCTTTCGAGCGTTTCGGCCAAATCGCGACCGCAAGAGGCAGGCTTTCACGCGGCAGCGGCTCCGGGACCTGGTATTCGCCAACACTCCAGTGCCGCGGCTTCTGGCAGGCAAGCCGGCAGGGCTGAGCCCGCATCGCAAGCGGGTCCCGCGCAGGGCATCGCCTTTTGGCGCGCGAAGATTATGTTCTTGGCGTGCCTTTGCCCAAGAACGCCGCGATGAGCCGTTTGCCGGATTTTTCTCAGGTGCCATTTGCGTGGCAAGCCGCAAGCCCTTGCGAACCCGGAGGCGTGCCCTGGCTCACGCCCGAGGGCCTCGGCATCGCCCCGTGTTATAGCGAGAACGATCTCGCCGGGCTTAAATGGCTCGGCGGATTTCCCGGCATCGCGCCTTACATCCGCGGCCCCTACCCCGGCATGCACGCGGCCCGGGCTTGGACCATCCGCCAATATGCAGGGTTTTCAACGGCCGAGGAGTCGAACGCCTTCTATCGCCGCAGCCTTGCCGCCGGGCAGACCGGGCTTTCTGTTGCTTTCGATCTTGCGACTCACCGCGGCTACGACTCCGATCACCCTCGCGTCGAGGCGGATGTCGGCATGGCCGGTGTTGCCGTCGACTCGATCGAGGACATGCGCGCGCTCTTCGCCGGCATACCGCTCGACCAAGTCTCCGTTTCCATGACGATGAGCGGCGCTGTGCTGCCGGTGCTCGCACTCTTCATCGTGGCTGGCGAAGAACAGGGCGTTCCAGCGCACAAGCTAAAGGGCACGATTCAAAACGATATTTTAAAAGAATTCATGGTGCGCAACACGTATATTTACCCGCCGGAGCCCTCGCTGCGCATCGTTGCCGATATCATTGCTTTTGCGGCGGAGAAGATGCCGAAGTACAACCCTGTCTCGATCTCCGGCTATCACATGCAGGAGGCCGGCGCCACGGCCGATCTTGAGCTCGCCTACACGCTTGCAGACGGAATCGAATATGCCCGCGCTTGCGTCAGGCGCGGGCTTAATATCGACCTTTTCGCGCCGCGGCTTTCATTCTTTTTTGCGGTATCGATGAACTTCTTTATGGAAGTAGCAAAGCTTCGCGCGGCGCGTCTTCTGTGGGCAGAGCTTATGCGGCAATTCGAGCCTGCCGACGAGCGATCCTCTATTCTGCGCACGCACATGCAGACATCCGGCTGGTCGCTTGCCGCACAAGATATTTTGAACAACATCGTGCGGACCGAGATTGAAGCCATGGCGGCCACCCAGGGCCACACGCAATCGCTGCACACCAATGCGCTTGACGAGGCTTTGGCCCTCCCCAGCGATTTTTCAGCACGGCTCGCGCGCAATACGCAGATTTTCCTTCAAAAAGAGTCCGGCACGCCGCGCGTGATCGACCCCTGGGGCGGTTCGTATTACGTCGAGTCTCTCACTCACGCGCTTGCCGCGAGAGCCCTTGCGCATATTCACGAAATCGAAAATCTCGGAGGAATGGCGAGGGCCATCGAGGCCGGCATCCCGCAACGGCGCATCGAGGAAGCCGCCGCACGCACCCAAGCGCGCATCGACAGCGGCCTCGACATTTGGGTTGGCGTGAACAAGTTCACCTCCCCGGACCAGGATTCTGTTCAGATCCGCCGCGTTGAGACCTCTGCCGTGCGCGAGCGGCAAATCGCCAAGCTCAAAGCATTGCGGGCAGGGCGCGATGAGGCCGCGACCGCGCGCGCTCTCGATGCCCTCAGCGAAGGCGCAGAAGGCAGAGCCAACCTCTTGACGCTTGCGATTGAGGCCGCGCGGGCCAAGGCGACCGTCGGCGAAATTTCCTTCGCTCTTGAGAAGATATTTGGCCGCCATTGCGGTAGACCGGCCATTGTAACCGGCGTATATGCGCGCGAAGCCGGCGCCGGCTCGCCTGCCATCGCGCGCGTGAAGGATTTCGTCCGCGCATTTGCCGAGGACGAAGGCCGGGCGCCGCGCGTGCTCATCGCGAAGATCGGCCAGGACGGTCATGATCGCGGTCAGAAAGTGATTGCCTCGGCCCTTGCTGCCTTCGGCTTTGATGTCGAGCTTGGTCCGCTCTTTTCAACGCCCGCCGAAGCCGCCCGTCTAGCGGCAGCAAGCAAAGCCGATATCCTCGGCATCTCAACGCTCGCCGGCGGACACCTAACCTTCGTGCCGCAACTCATGAAAGCGCTCGGGCAAGAGGACGCCGCGCAGATCCTTGTTGTTGCCGGCGGCATCATCCCGCAGGAGGACTTCGAATTTTTAAGCAGATCGGGGATTGCCGCAATCTTCCCGCCCGGCACACCGGTCCCGCAAGCGGCAGAGCGGCTGATTGAGCTGCTCAATGACAAGCTCGGCTACCGGCAAAGGGATGCGCTTCCCGCCAAGCGGGGCGCGCAATCCTGAGGCGTCTCCAAAAGCCTCCCAAGGCTCGACCTTTCTTGATCGCATGATCGCGCTGGCCGCTGGCCGAAGGCGCCGCTTGGCAGAAGGCCCCGAACGAGATCGCGCTGGTCAAAGAAAAATACCGGCTTCCGCAGCCGTGAGATGCACGGGCTCAACGAAAGATTAGTTCCTTTTCCGCCTACACAAGGTTGAGTGGCAAAGAACAACCGACCCCCGAGGCGAAGTTAAAGCTCATCCGCAACGAGCGGCGCCTCGTCAATATGGGCTATGGCCTCAACGCGATGGTCCACAACACGTCCTGGGTCACCGCGCATTTTCATCTGATCTTCGGCGGCACGGTGATCATCATGTATTTCCCTATTGCATATGAGATCTGGCCCCGCCTCGCCGGGCGTGAGGCGCCCTCGATCCGCGCGCAGAGAATTCAGCTCTGGATGTGGTTTGCGCACATGATGCTGATGTCGCTGCCTTGGCATTGGCTCGGGCTCCAGGGGCCAGTTCATCCGCTCGCGCGCGTGCCAAGAGCCCTCAACGGTTTTGGCTTGTGGAATGCGCTGGTCCTCGTTTTGACGATCGCCGCCTATGGCTGGCCAATTGCTCACGCCTTCATCATCAAGGCGCCTCAAGCCGTTGTCCACCGCGTTGACAGAGCTGGCTGAGATGGCGCAGCAAACTATTCCTCCGATTCGCATTCAAGCGGGCTCGCCGGCCGCGCGTCAGCCAAAGAGCGAGGCGGCTGCCCATCCCGTCCCATGGTTGCCTGGACCCCGAGGTCATCGGCCGCCTCCACCGGCCCAATGTGCAGAACGGGGCCAAAAAGCTGATGGCCGCCACCGTCCAAAATCTCGGTGACGATCAAGTGGTGGATGTTTCCGCGCATTTTTCCGCCCTCGTCAAGGGCGCGCTTGACGCGCGGATTGCCTCGGCGGGCGATCCGGACATCAATCATCTCGTTGAATACGGCATCTCATCGCGCGGCATCCCCGCGTGCGCCTCTTGCCATGGCGCGCACGCGGGCGGCCCCATTGAGACGCCGACTCTGTCGGGACAGAGGCAAGAATATCTTGCTGCGCAACTCAGCGCCTTTGCGACAGCCGAGCGCCGCAATGACGTTTTCAACCGCATGCGCGCGATTGCGGGCAAGCTACGCAAAGATGAAATCGATAAGCTCGCCGAGTACTACGCGGCCCAGCGCCTTTTCCGGCCGCGCGATTAAGACAGGCCTGCTCGCAACGGCGCCTGGCGGCAGTTCCGGGGCCAGCGCGCCGATGCAATCCGGCCCCGGCAAAGCGGCTTATGCTCCAGCCTCTTGCTGGTGCCCAGGAGAGGACTCGAACCTCCACGGCTTTCACCACTGGTACCTGAAACCAGCGCGTCTACCAATTCCGCCACCTGGGCCTGGCGCCTTAAATAGGGGCTGGGTTTCTGGCTTGTCAATCAACGCTCTGCTTCCTTGTGGCGCCGCCGCCGGCACGCGCTGCGCCCCGCCCTTGAGCAATCCCTAGTTACAACCCGTCATAGCATGGGGACTGGCCGGGGCTTTCCTGTTTCCATTCCGCCCTGTTTCCATTCCACGCGGAAAGGGTCTAAAAGCTGAGCTCAGAAGTGTCTCTGAGGAGTGACGATGGCGGACGGACTGGCGAGACCGGATAAGCTCGTGACTGTCTTCGGCGGGTCGGGTTTTCTTGGACGGCATGTGGTGCGCGCCCTCGCCCGGCAAGACTGGCGAATCCGCGTCGCGGTGCGCCGCCCTGGCCTAGCGTTCCATCTTCAGCCGCTTGGCAAAGTTGGCCAAATCCATGCCGTCCCGGCCAATGTGCGCGATCCGCGGTCGATCGAACACGCTCTGCGGGATGCGCAAGCCGCCGTCAATCTTGTGGGTATCTTGGAGGAAAGCGGCGCGCAGCGCTTTGAGGCCATTCATCATGCGGGCGCGCAAAATGTCGCCGCCGCGGCCAAAAAAATGGGCATCGACACGCTGGTGCACATCTCAGCCCTCGGCGCCGATCCTTCGGCGATTTCCGTTTACCTGCAGACCAAGGCCTTTGGCGAGGCCGCGGTGCGCCAAGCCTTGCCCGGAACCGTTATCCTGCGGCCCTCGATCGCCTTCGGGCCGGAGGATCGGTTCTTCAACCGCTTCGCGGCGATGGCGCGGCTCATGCCGGTCCTCCCCCTGATTGGCGGCGGCGAGACCAAGCTTCAGCCGGTTTTCGCGGGCGATGTCGCAACCGCGGTGGCGGTTGCCCTCGATGGCAGGGCGAAGCCTGGCGCCATCTATGAGCTTGGCGGCCCCGAGGTTGCCACCATGAGGCAAATCATGGCCTTTGTCCTCTCGGCCACGGGCCGCCGCCGGCGTCTCGTCTCTCTCTCCTACGAGCGCGCAAAGACCATCGCTTCGATCTCGGAGGCCGTTTCGAAGCTTACGCTTGGCATTCTTCCCGGCATCTTCGCAATCACCAAGGACCAGGTCGAGCTTCTGCGTCACGACAATATCGTCTCGCCCCTCGCGCAGGCCGAGGGCCGGACGCTTGCAGGCCTTGGTATCAGGCCTGAGCCCTTCGAGACCCTTGTTCCCAGTTATATCTATCGGTACCGCAAGGGCGGGCAGTTCGCAGAGCTGCGCACAGTGTAAGGGAGGGCCAATCCCTCAGCCCGCCCGCAGCGCCTTTCCGTTCCGGCGCAAAATGTCGCGCGTGACCCGCACCATGAAGGCGGTGCTGAAGAGGGGTGTGAGAAAGTTAAGAACTGGCACTGCAAGCAGCGCCGCGATGAAGAGGCCCGCGGCCGTGAGGCGCAGCTCGTTGATTTTGCGCAACCGGTGAACCTCTGGGAGCGGAAGGTAGCGGGCGGCGGCGAGCTCAAAATAGCCGCGGCCGTAAAGATAGGCGTTTGCCCCAAAAAAGACAGCAGCGTTTGCGACGGGCACTAAAAGCAAGACCAGCGTTAACAGGTTAACGCCAATCGCGACGGCGGAAAATTTGAGCGATAGCCACATGGCATCGGCAAACGAGAGCGCGCGCCCCGGCGGCTGCTCCGGATCGAGGTCGCGTTCGACGGTTTCGGCCAGCTCGTCGAAATAGAACCCGGCGACGATGAAGGAGACCGGGTTGACGAGCAAAACGAGCCCGGCAATGAGCCCGGCGCCGCTCAAGATCGATAGCGCCGCCGCCGCCCAGGGGGCGGAAAGCCCAGCCTCGGCCAAAACGAGCTTGTGGAGCCCGGCCCAGGTGAGCGCGAGGAGAGCAAGAGTGAGGCCCAGCGTCTTCCACAGGACTGCCCGGAAGGGCGGCGAAAAAATTTGGTTGGCAGCGGCGAGGGCGGCTTCAAGCATTTGAACACCGGAGATTTGAGTGCAGGCGAGCAGCAGACAAGCGAATTGAGGCCCTTACCCGGCGGCTCCTTCGACGAGGCGCATGTCTTCGTCGGATAGGCCGAAATGATGGCCAATCTCATGGACGAGGACGTGGGTGACGATCGCTGCCAGCGTCTCGTCGTGCTCTGCCCAGTAATCGAGGATCGGCCTCCGGTAGAGCCAAATCATATTGGGAAGCTGCCCAGTCAGCGGAATGGCGGGCGATTGGGCGCGCCCTCGTCCGCGAAAGAGGCCCAAAATGTCGAATTCGCTCTCGCAATCGAGGGCAGCGAGGGTTTCGCGGTCCGGAAAATCCTCGACCCGGATGATGAGGCCTTCGCAAAATCTGCGGAACTCCCCGGGCAAAGCGGCAAAGGCCGAATAGGCCAGCTCCTCAATCTCGGCGAGCGAGGGGGCCTTTAGGGCTCCGCAGCTCGCGCGCCTCGCGCTCACAGCGGACATCCTCCTGAGGACCGGCCGCGCCGCCTTAGCCTCACGTAAAGAGCGCCGCTCCCGCCGTGCACGCGTGCGGCCTCCTCGAAGCCGAGGACGATGTGATGGTAATCGGGGCTGCGCAGCCAATGGGGAACATTCCTGCGCAAAACGCCTGCTGACCCATCCGGCCCGTAGCGCTCGCCCTTTCCGGTTACGACTAGGGCGACCTTGGCGCCGCCCGCCTGTGCTCTTGTGAGAAAGCGGCGCAGAGCAATGAAGGCCTCTTCGCTGCGCATTCCATGCAAATCAATCGCAGCGTCGGGCGCCGCATGGCCGCGCGCGAGCCTTTGCCGCAGCCGCCGCTCTAAGGGGGCAAGCGCAGGAGCCCGGCGGAGGGGCCCCGCGTCTTGCGCGCCGGCCGCTCCGGCTACGGCTCGCTTGGCACCGGCCGGAAGCTCCGGCGGCCCAGCCTCATTCCGGTCCGGACGCTGAGGGCGGCGGCTGCCCGGCCGCGGGACGACGCTTTCGGTTACCGCCAGCCAAAGCTCGATTTCTTCGAGGGTGAGTTGCCGCACCTGAGACTTGCGGGGGATCGAGACATTTTCGTTCACTACTCAAACCTCCGGCAACTCAGGCCTCTCGAACTGGCAGGAGAACGGCCATTTCGCCCTTGTGGCGGATATCGCCTGCACGCGCGCCCGCGCCATCCCCAGAACCGAAGAAAATATCGGCTCTGGCGGGACCCCTAATGGCCGAGCCTGTATCCTGCGCGATTAGGAGACGCTGGAACGGCGTGGCAGAAGGTCCGCGCCATGGCAGCGCCGCCTCGATCCAAAACGGCAGCCCGTAGCTCCAAATCGCGCGGTCGATGGCAATCGACCGCAGCGGCGTAAGCGGCACGCCTTCAGCACCAACGGGGCCACGGCCCGGATCGTTCTCCTCCTCGGCCGCAAAGAAGATATAGGATCTGTTGCGCTGCATCAAAGCCCAGCCGGGCTCACCGGGATTTTGCCCATTCGCCCTGATCCAGGCCTTGAGCGCGGCAAGAGACATGTCCTCTTCGGCAATTTCGCCGCTTTCGATCAAAATCCGGCCGATGGAGGTATAGGGATGGCCATTGCGGCCCGCATAGGTGAGGCGCAGAACCCTGCCGCCCCGCAGCCTCACCCGGGCCGAGCCCTGCACGTGAACGAGGAAGGCCTCGACCGCGTCGCGAAGGAACACGAGCGGCCTCGTGTGCCCGTCAATCATTCCCGCTTCGATCTCCGTGCGGCTGTGGTAAGGCCTGAGGATTGCAAGGTTATCTGGCCGCGCAAGGATTGGCGTCCTGAACTGCGCCGTTTTCGTTGGAGAGCCCGGAACAACCGGCTCATAATAGCCAGTCAGCAGACCGCCGCCTGCGGCTGCGCCCCCGGCGAGAATCCGGAACGGGCGGAAGTTGCCTTCGAAGAAAAGCCTCGCCTGTTCTTGGGTGGTGATTTCTTCGCCAAGAGCCCTGCGCGCTATAGACTCAAGCGCCGCAAGGCGCCGCACGCCTGGCCGCAGAGGCGGCTTTTCCGCCGCGATTGCCGCGCAGGAGGCGGCAAAAGCCTTGAAGGCCTCAAGATGGCTGTCTTGCGCGAAACCCGGCAGATCGGCGAAGGAAAGCGGCGCAAGAGGAACCCCCCGCGGCCCAAAGGCCGGGGATGCTGCGGAGCCCTGCTTCGCCATCGGCGGCCGACGCCCGGAGGCGATCAGGCAGCCGGGCCAGTGGCCGAGAGCTTCCAGTTCGGATCCGGGGAGCGGATGTCGCGGATAAAGGTCCAAAAATCGTCGACCTGCACCACCCGGCCGGGCTCCCCCTCGATTACGGCGCCGTCTCTGTCGCGCGTTGCAGTGACCATTTGGGCGGTGAAATGGAGCCCAATTTGCGCCTGACCGCTGTGGAGAGCCGCGTTTTCAATCTCGACCTTATCGATTGAGACGATCGCGGTAGCAAGCGTCTCGCCGCGCTTTTCCCGCCCTTCGATTGCGCCGGCAAAGCTCTCGTACACTTCCGGTGCAAGCAGCCTTTGCAGCAGCTCCCGGTCGCCCGCCGCGAAGGCGGTCACGATCATCTCATAAGCGGATTTGGCTCCCTTGACGAAAGTTTCGATGGCGAAACTCGAGTCCGCCGCCGCAATGGCATCAAGCCCCAACCAGGCCTTTGACCCAGGGATCGCATAGGGCTTCCAATCATTTTGCTTGGCCTGCGCCGCTGCCTCTGAAGAATTGGCCGCTCCAGGAAGAGCCACCACCTCGCCCGGCCGCCCCCCGGGGGCCTGCGGCACGCGCGGCGCAAAGGGATTGTAGGGCGGTTTTTCGGTTCCGGTACGGGTGCCGAGCACCGAGCGTAGCTTCCAGACCACGAAGGCCGCGAGCAGCGCGAAAATGATCGTTGTCATGTCGAATGGCTCTTGCATGGGTTCGATTAACGTCTTCTTAGGACTGGGGAGCTTCGAATGCGGCTTGATCGTGGTATGTTATGTGGGAATAAACCGCTTCAAGTCTAGCCTTGACGGAGGCCGCCAATGCCTCGCCTTCGGCCGCCCGGCACGTTTCTGGGTCAGCCGCTTTTGCGCTTGCCGGTTTTGGGCCTTTCCTATCTCGCCCTGTGGCTTGCCGCCGAGCTCTTAACTTTTGGGCTGATGGTCTATCTCATCGGCCTTACGGGCACGGTGCTGCTATGCGTCCTCACGACTCTGACAGGGTTTGCGTCGTTGCGCCGCATGGGGCAAACCGCCGGCGCCCGCCTTCGCAGGGCTTTTTCCTGGCGAAGCGGCGGCGAGGCGCGGCTCTCGCGGGAAGCCGTGCTTGACAGCAGCCTCGAAGGCCTAGGGGCCATTCTGTTGATTCTTCCGGGCTTTGTTTCGGATTTCGCGGGCCTCGCACTGGCAGCGCCCTCATTCAGGCTGTGGGTGACAGAGCGGTTGAAGATGAGCGACGCAGCCCGGCTTGCAGATGCGCGCTCTCGCGGCCCGCTCCTCATCGAACTCGCGCCGGAGGAGTGGTCGCGCAGCGGCCCCGAGCCGCCGCTCTAGAACGCGCTAAAAGGCCGTCCGCTCGCTCCCGCCGTCCTTGCGATGGCTTTCGGGGTCCCTGCGGACTGGCCTTCGGTCGAACACAGACCGCGCCAGAGTCAATAAAGGCGAAACAAGCCGGTTCACGTCTTCGGCACGGGAGACGAGCGTGCTGCCGCGAGTAAGTTCGCGGTCGAGAGCGGCCATGGTGGCAGAAAGGCCCGGTTCGTCATCCTGAAACCAAACGCGCAGGACGCGGCCCCATGCAAGCGCAAGCCCCTGCAGCTTCAAGGCACCAACTGGCCCCTCTGAGTCGATGCCTGCGGCTTCAAGCATGAAGCGCATCGAATTTACGACTTCGCGATTGAGCGCTGCCGCCGCGAAAGGATCGCGCCGGATCCAATCATAGATCGATTCGAGCCCGAGTTTATACGGCGCAAGAGCTTCGATCCGGCGCATCAGCACATCAAACAAGCGCTCTTTTACGGGCTCGCCAGCAAGCTCGTCCGTCGTGCCGTCGAGAACGATTTTGTCGATGCGGCGCATGAATGCCGAGAGCACCGCGCCCTTGGAAGGGAAGCAATCGCGGAAGACCGATAGGGGTATGTTCGCACGCGCTGCGATATCCGAGATCGTGATATCTTCCCACACGCGCTCGCCCGCGAGCTCAAGGAGAGCATCGACGATTGCGTTGCGCGGATCCCTGGGCGGCGGCGTGAGGGCGCCGCCTGCGGATCGCGCGTCAGTCTCGTTCGTTGGGTGCTCGTCAGCCATCCTTGCCTCCGCGCCGGGCCATTTTCGCAAAATACAAGATCAATCTAGTGCCCGCATGGGCTGGTTCCAAGCCGCTCCCCCCGTTATGCCGGACCGCGACGAGAAACGCACAGCCGCAGGACCTATCCTGAGAGAGCCGCGGCGCGATTGCGCGCCGCTTCAACGGCGCGTTCGATGAGCTGGAAGAGGCCGCCGGGCGCCATGAGCACCTCTAGCGCGGCGGCAGTCGTGCCACCTGGAGATGTTACGCTTTGACGCATTTCTGCCGGGCTCACCCCAGGGCGTTGAAACAAGAGCTCGCCCGCGCCCTCGACGGCGCCCCGCGCGAGCGCGGCAGCGAGCGAGGAAGGCAAGCCCGCCGCCTCTCCAGCCTTCGCCAAGGCCTCGGTCAAGCAAAAGACATAAGCGGGGCCCGATCCAGACACCGCAGTTGCGGCATCGATGAGCTCCTCGCCCTTAAGCCATTCGATTTTCCCCGCTGCTGCAAAAAGTGCCCCGGCCAGTGCGCGCTGCACTTCGTTCACCGTTTCGCTCGCCGTAAGGACAGTCATCCCGCGGCCGATAGCGGCTGCAAGATTGGGCATCGCCCGCACGATGGCCTTGGACCGGGGAAACCTCGCCGCAATGTTGGCGATCGTTTTGCCTGCGAGGATGGAAATGACCAGCGTCTCAGGCCGCGCAAGCTGCCCCAGGCTTGCAGCGGCTTCATCGAGGTTCTGCGGCTTCATGGCAAGGACAAGGACGCCCGGAGAGCACACGGGCGCGCGCAGCGCGATCCCTTCTCTTTCAGCCAGCGCAATGAGCTCCTGGGACGGTTGTGGCTCGATCACAGTGATTTTTTGCGGATCGTAGCCCTTTTGAAGCCATGTGCGCAGCAGAGCGCTTCCCATCTTGCCCGCCCCCGCGAGCACCAGACAATCGCTGCGGGAGCCGAGAGAAGGCGCGGCCATCTAGGCCCGGCCTTGGGCTTCGAGCATGACGGTTGCGAGCGCTTCCCGGCCCGACTTTCCGGCCCAGACAACGAATTGAAATGCCTGATAATAGCGTTCACACGCGCGCACCGCGATGGAGAGGGCGGTTTGGCACTGACTAGCGGTGAGCGGGGCGCCGCCGGCAAGCAACAGGGCATGCCGGAACATGACGACCTCCTCTTTTGGCCAAATATCGAAGTGGCCGATCCAAAGCTCCTCATTGATTAGCGAGATGAGACCGGCGGCCTCGGCCCGGCGCGCTTCGGGAATCTTGAGTTGAAAGGAGCAGGCGGCATGCAGGGCTTCGACATCGGCAAGCCAGGTGAAGGCGACGGCGTAATCGGACCACCCGCCCGCAACCGAGATCGAGATTTCGTCCTGCTCGCCGCGGTCAAACGGCCACTGGTTCTGCGCTGCGATTCGCTCGATAACGTCGACAGGGTGCTCACTGCGATCAAGGTCAAGCTGCAAAAGTGACATTCCGCGCCCTTCGGACAATACGCCAGCCGCCAATACCAGGCTGTCTCCCGCGGCTGCTCCGGGGTTGAGGTCCGACTCAAAACCCGTCCCGCAACCAGTGGGCGTAGGGAATCACAATCTTGCCGGTCTTGGCAACCGCCTGGACGGAATTGCCCCCCGCTGGACGCTTTGCAGTGTGGAAACTGATCAGCCACGGCAATGGCCGCGCTTGAGCGCCCGGCCCAACAGCCATTAGCTAGAGACATACAGTAGGGTCTTCGCGGTGCGGTTGATATACCGGCGAATCCGGTCTGAGGATTTACGCGCGCAAGCCACCGGGCGGGTTTTCGAATCGAGGTTGCTAGCCTCCGCCTCAGCGCGCCCGGTCTCTGTGGCGTGCACCACAAAGGTAAGATTGCTCCGCGGGCGCGCGATGCTTTTCAAAGGGCAGCTTTCGCGGCCAGCAAAATCATCCGCTGCGCAGCAGGTACGCCGGCAAGGGGGCCGCCCCAAAATTAAGAGGTGACTTAGCAAGAGATCAAGGCCATCTTTATGCCTTCATTCTGAGGGACACGTTTGACGCTTTGTTGCCGGGCAAAACCAAGGATGAAATATCTTGAGCTGGCGATAAGCCGTGGGCTCACGTTCAACGAATATCGATCGTTTCTTTCGTTGCCCTATCAAACCATGCGGGACTTCCCCGAGATCGAGAAGCTCGGCGTATTTCAGGCCTATTGCTATAAGAAAGCGTATCTGAGAGACTCGACGGCCCACCGAATTGCATTGCTGCATTATCTCTTGGTGGGAGAACGCCGGGGTAATCTGCCGAACGCGTTCTTTGATCCGAGATATTGCGGCAGCTCATGGCGGCACGGCAGCAAACGGCTGGCCTTTGCCGAGTATCTGAGATCACCATCGCCCTCGACTCCTTCGCCGTCCGCTAACTTTGATCATCAATGGTATTGTGCTCAGAACCCCGATTGGCAGCGCGGTTTTAGCCATCCCTTTCTCCATTTCTGGCACAAGGGGCTCTTTGAAGGCAGAGACCCGGCGCCGCATATCGATATCGCCTTCTTTGCCCGCGCGGCGGGACGCGGCCGTCCCGATGTCAAGATTGCTCTTTACGAAGCCTTGGCAGATAAGACGGCGTCTGTGCCGCGCAATCCGCGAGAGCTGCGTAACCGTCAAGACCGGTTTTACGAACGCATTGAGCTGCGCTACGGATGCGAGCTTAGCAGGCCGAGATACCCGTTCCTGGTCTTTGTCCAAGCCTCTCAAGGCTACCGGTCAGAGCTGTTGAGCGAGGCTCGCGGGTTTGATCTGATGCTTAATTTTTACGACAAATCGCAAGACTGTCCTCCTGAGGCTGATTACGTATTCTTTCAAACAGGCACCAAAACCACCGCCATTCGCAAAATTCTTGAGCAGCGTCCAGATATTTTCGAGCGCTATGAGGCCATATTGTTTTTAGACGATGATATCGAAATCGATCGCGCGGGCGCAATGCGGATCTTCGAGACCATGAAGAAGCACAATCTTGATCTCGTGCAAGCCTCTCTGACACCAGACTCGAGTTGTTACTGGGATATTATCAAACATCCTCCTGAAGGTGACGCGCTTTGTCCGCTAAGCTCCATCGAGATTATGATGCCTGCCATCTCGCGCCGGGCACTCAGGGAATGCGGCTGGGTCTTTAAGGAAGGAGTCAGCGGCTGGGCGATCGATTTCCTTTTGAGCGCGCAGGTGCGCCACCGCTTTGGAAACAAGATTGCTTTGGCCCGGAATGTCATCGCCAGGCATGGCAGGCCGACCGATGCCGCTCGCGGGGCGTTCTATGAATTTTTAAGAAAACATGGCATCGATCCGAACTCGGAAGCGGCTTGTATCGCCTGGCGGCATGGCGTCGATGATTCAGATCGTGCAATCAGCCGCCATGATCAGCCGCTCGACTTCTCTTAAAAGGAGCCGGTCCCGCGGCGCGGCTGCCCAGGAAGCGATCTGAATGCTGCTCGACGTGAAACCGCTGAAATTAGACGGCGTAAAGCTTATTCGGCCAAAGAAATTCTCCGACGAACGCGGATATTTTATCGAAACCTTCAATGCCCGGCTTTATTCCAGAGCGGGCATCGACGCTGTCTTTGTGCAGGATAACCAATCGCTGTCGTTGAAAGCGGGAACCATCCGCGGACTGCATTTCCAGAATCCGCCAGCGTCGCAGGCGAAATTGGTGCGAGTGCTGCGCGGATCGATTTTCGACGCCGTCGTCGATTTGCGCGCCGCGAGCAAGAGCTATGGCCAATGGTGCTCGGCCACATTGACAGGGGAAGGGGCCGAGCAGCTCTTTGTGCCGCGCGGCTTTGCCCACGGTTTCTGCACGCTCGAATCCGGCACCGAGGTCGCCTACAAAGTTGACGCTTTTTATGCACCATCCTGCGACAGCGGGCTGCGTTGGGATGATCCTGAACTGGCGATCCCGTGGCCCGTCCGGCCCGCCGAGGCCGTGATTTCTGAGAAAGACGCGAAGCTTCCGTTTTTTCGATCCTTCATATCACCCTTCACAGCACAGCTCCCATGATTCATCGATTCCTCGTCACAGGAGGCGCAGGTTTCATCGGCTCGGCGGTGGTCCGCTACCTTATTGAGAACACGTTGCATGAGGTCTGTGTCGTCGACAAGCTGACTTATGCAGGCAATCTCGATAACCTCGCCAATGTAGCAGGCGATCCGCGTTTTTCCTTCAAGAAAGCCGATATTTGCGACGCCCCTGCGATAACCCATATCTTTGAGGCCTTCCGCCCGGGCATCATCATGCATCTTGCCGCCGAAAGCCATGTCGACCGCTCGATCGACAAGCCGGCAGGCTTCATCGATACCAATGTTATAGGAACATACGTGCTGCTGCAGTGCGCGCGTTCTTATTGGAAGAGCCTCGATGGCGAAGAGAAAGAAAGATTTCGTTTCCACCATGTCTCGACCGATGAGGTCTTTGGCTCACTTGGCGAAAAGGGGCTGTTTGCCGAGACGAGCCCCTACCAGCCGAATTCACCTTATTCGGCGTCAAAAGCAGCTGCCGATCATTTCGTGCGGGCTTGGCAGCAGACTTATGGTTTGCCCTGCGTTAGCTCGAATTGCTCGAACAACTATGGCCCCTACCATTTTCCCGAAAAGCTAGTCCCGCTTGCTATTCTGAACGCGCTCGAGGGCAAACCCATTCCGGTCTATGGTGACGGAAGTAACATCCGCGATTGGCTCTATGTCGAGGACCATGCGAGGGCGCTGGTGCAGATTGCTCTCAATGGGAGGATTGGCGAGAGCTACAATGTGGGAGCATCGAACGAAAGAACCAATCTCGACGTGGTGCGCTGCGTCTGCCAGCTGATGGATGAGATGCGGCCCCGCGCGGCTCTGCATGAGAAATTGATCGTTCATGTGGCCGACCGCCCGGGGCATGACCGGCGCTATGCTATCGATGCCAGTAAGATAAAGCGGGAGCTGGGGTGGGAGCCGCAAGAGCCCTTTGAGACCGGCCTGCGCAAGACGGTTCGCTGGTATCTGGACAATCCGCAATGGTGGCAAAGGATTCGCTCAGGCCTCTATCGCGGCGAGCGGCTTGGAATTCTCGCGTGAGAGCGCCGATACTGGTTTTCGGAGCTGAGGGGCAAGCCGGTCGCGAAATTGCCGCCCTCGCGAAAGCGAGGGGCATAGAGGTTTTGGGTTGCACCCGCAGGCAAGCCGATATCACCAGCCCCTTGGAGGTCGAAGCCGCAATCTGTTCCGCTAACCCCGGCTTGGTGCTCAATGCTGCAGCTTATACCGCCGTGGATAGGGCGGAGGCCGAGCCTGAGGCTGCGCGGAAAGCAAATACCGCCGGAGCCGGAATTGTGGCCCGTGCCGCGGCGGCGCGCCGTCTGCCGGTGATCCATATCTCCACCGATTACGTGTTCGACGGCACGAAGAAGGGGGCTTATATCGAAACGGACCCGGTTTCTCCGCTCGGTGTCTATGGGCTGACGAAAGCCGCAGGCGAAATGCGCGTTCGCGAGGAAAATCCGCGTCATATTATTTTGCGCACATCGTGGGTCTATGGCCGGTTTGGAACGAATTTTCTCAAAACGGTTCTGCGCTTATCCCGCGAGCGCGAGGAGCTGCGCATCGTTGCGGATCAATGGGGCTGTCCAACGGCTAGCCAGGATTTGGCTGAAGCAGCGTTCGCCATCGGCCGCGCCTGTGCCCTTGGCGCCGAAGCTTGGGGCACCTATCATTTCGCGGGAACGGGCGTTACGAGCTGGCACGGGTTTGCAAGCTTTATCATCGAGGCTCAGGCGCAAGCAGGCGGCCCCCGGCCCAGGTTGATTGCCATTCCGTCCACTGAGTATCCTTCGCTGGCCAAGCGGCCCGCAAATTCTGCGCTCAATTGCGAACTGTTCGCCGGTGCGTTCGGGTACAAGGCTCCGCCCTGGCAAGCACGAGCGCTTGAGACAATCGAAATGCTGCTCAAGGGCAGCCGGGCGCAACCATGAAAGGCATTATTCTCGCCGGCGGATCCGGAACGCGGCTGCACCCGCTGACGCTGGCCGTTTCCAAGCAATTGCTGCCCGTCTACGACAAGCCAATGATCTATTATCCCTTGTCCACGCTGATGCTGGCAGATATCCGTGACATTCTGATTATTACGAAGCCCGAGGATCAGCCGCTCTTCAGGCAATTGCTCGGCGATGGTGCCCGGCTTGGAATAAAGCTCAGCTTTGCAGCGCAAGACGAGCCGCGAGGCCTCGCAGAAGCGTTCATCATTGGGCGGGACTTCGTTGGCAACGATCGCGTGGCGCTCATTCTCGGCGACAATGTTTTTTATGGTCATGGCCTGCCGCACTTGTTGCTATCGGCGCGGGCAAAATCTTCGGGCGCAACCATTTTCGGCTACATTGTCTCAGACCCTCAGAGATACGGCGTGGTCGAGATCGATGCCAATGGGCGCGCGCTGTCAATCGAGGAGAAGCCCTTCAAACCTCGTTCGCGTCTTGCCGTGACGGGTCTCTATTTCTATGATCACAAGGTGCTCGAAATTGCGGCCTCATTGAAGCCATCGGCACGCGGCGAACTTGAAATCACCGACGTTAATCGCGTGTATATGGAACGCGGGCAACTCTCCGTCGAGATCATGGGCCGCGGATTCGCGTGGCTTGATACGGGAACCCCCGACAGCCTCCTCGAGGCTGCCAAATACGTCGAGATTCTCGAACGGCGTCAGGGTCTGAAGATTTCGTGCCCAGAAGAAGTTGCTTATTATAAGGGCTTCATCGATCGCCATCTCCTGATCGAGAATGCAAGCCGGTACGGGAAATCGGGTTATGGAGATTATCTCATGAAGGTTGCAAGCCCAGCGCACCGCTAAGCCCGCGCCACGGGCCCATTCCGGCGCCGCTCCGTTCTCAAGTGCTGATGGAGATAGCAACAAGGCGAGCGGGCGAAGATTGGCCGCATGCTTTTCGCGCCGGAAATGCGGCTCATCGCGGTCTATCCGTCCGGGCCTGCAGGGAAAATGCCAGGCGTTTCGCAGGCGGGCGGACGTGCCTTACCTGCAGCCATCTGGTAAGAGCGGCCATCGTGACCGCCATTCTCAAGAAGGCAGAGCCTCAAGAAGGCGCGAGGGCGTTGCCGCCTGCGGGGGTGCGCCGGCTTTGGCTTGCCGATTTCCGCACCTATCCCTCGCTCGACCTTTCGGTTGAGGCGAACCTCATTGTCCTCACGGGCGAGAATGGAGCAGGCAAAACCAATCTTCTCGAAGCCTTGTCGCTCCTTTCGCCCGGGCGCGGATTGCGCCGGGCCGCGCTTTCTGAGTGCGCGCGCAAAGGCGGGAGCGGCGGCTTTGCGATCTCGGCCGAGATCGAAGCTGAGCGCGGCCCTGTTCACCTCGGCACTGGGTTCGAGCGGCAGGAGGCCACTCCGCCGCAGCGCAGGTTTAGAGTCAACCGCGAACCCGTCTCAACGATCCGCACCTTTTCTGATTACGTCCGGGTTGTCTGGCTCACGCCCGAGATGGACGCACTCTTTGCCGGGCCTGCGGGCGAGCGGCGGCGGTTTCTCGACCGGCTGGTGCTGGCGGTTGACTCCGCTCACGGCACCCGCGTCAGCGCCTTCGAGCGCGCGCTGCGAACCCGCAACCGGCTGCTCGAAGAGGGCCCAAGCGCCGACCGCCTTTGGCTCGAGGCCATCGAGGCCCAAGCGGCGGAGCTCGGCGTGGCGGTCGCGGCGGCTCGCACCGAGACCGTTGCACGCCTCTCTGCTTTGATTGCCAAAACACGCGAGGCGAGTTCGCCGTTCCCCTGGGCCTCGCTCGCCTTAGCCGGCGAGGTCGAGAGCTTGGTGCAAACGCGCCCCGCCGTCGAAGCCGAGGATATCTTTCGCGGGCTGTTGCACGAAAACCGCGCGCGCGATGCCGCCGCCGGGCGCGCGCTGATTGGTCCGCAATCGGCCGATCTTTGTGTCAGCCATGGCCCCAAGCAAGTGGCGGCGGCCGAGGCCTCGACCGGCGAGCAAAAGGCGCTGCTCACCGGGCTTATTCTCGCCCATGCACAGCTCGTTGCGGCCGTCACAGGGCTGGCCCCGCTCCTCTTGCTCGATGAAGCTGCGGCGCATTTTGATGCCCGCAGGCGCGATGCGCTGTTCGAGCTCTCAAAAAGCCTCGGCGGGCAGATTTGGCTCACCGGGACCGATGCGGCAGCCTTCGCCGCGATCAAAAACGAGGCGCTGATGTTGACAGTCACCCCGGCGGCGGTCACACCGGCGCGGCAAGCGTAGGAAACAGCGGCCATGGCGAGCGCAGAGGGCGGCGATCAGGGCGGAATTAAGCCAAAGCGCGGGCTCTTCCCGCGCGTGTTCAGAAGGGGGCGGGAGGAGTTTCACGAACCGGCACGCCCCGCCGGGCCGGCCGAGGAGGAGCGGCGGGGCGGCGGAGAGGCCGGGGCCGAGGTGCCCGCCGCCGGGACGGAAGCGCTGGCCGCAAGCCGGCCAGGCTGGTGGGCGCGGCTGCGCCGCGGGCTCTCGCGCTCATCGAGCTCGATCGGCGAGGGCCTTGCTGCCATTTTCACCAAGCGCAAGCTCGATGCTTCTATGCTCGACGAGCTTGAGGATGTGCTGATCCGCGCCGATCTGGGGCTTGCGGCGGCGGAACGCATCAGGGAGGCGATCGGAGGCGGCCGTTACGACAAAGAGATCGGCGTCGAGGAAGTGAAGGAGGTCCTTGCGGCCGAAATCGAGCGTGCGCTCAGACCGTGCGCTGAGCCGCTCAAGATCGATCATAGCAAGAGGCCGTTCGTCATTCTGGTCGTCGGCGTCAACGGCTCGGGCAAAACAACAACGATCGGCAAGCTCGCCGCGCAACTCGCGCGCAAGGGAGAGAAGGTGCTGCTTGCCGCGGGCGATACGTTCCGCGCGGCGGCAATCGAGCAATTGCAAATCTGGGGCGAGCGGCTCGGCTGCCCGGTCATCGCGCGCGAGCAAGGCTCGGACGCCTCGGCGCTCGCTTATGATGCCATCAAGACGGCGCGCGAGCTTGGCGCGAGCGTGATGCTCATGGATACGGCCGGGCGGCTCCAGAACCGCGCCGAGCTCATGGCCGAGCTCGAAAAGATCATTCGCGTGATGAACAAGGTCGAGCCCGGCGCGCCGCACGCGGTGCTGCTCGTTCTTGATGCGACCGTTGGGCAGAACGCGCTAAGCCAAGTCGATATTTTCGGCCGGGTCGCGGGCGTGACGGGGCTTGTGATGACCAAGCTCGATGGCACCGCGCGCGGCGGGATCCTCGTTTCCATCGCCGATAAATTCGAGCTCCCCATCCATTTTATCGGGGTCGGGGAGAGCGTCGATGATCTCGAATCTTTTGAGGCGCGCGACTTTGCCCGTGCGATTGCAGGTCTAGAGCATTAGCATGAGCCTGGACTGCAATCGGCCCCGCAGGAATCTTTTTTGATGACTCAAACCGGCTCGCAATTACGCTCTGCAACGTCTCGAAAGCAGGCGCCGGGCTGGCTTAGAGCCTGTTTGGACTTCGGCCCCCTCGCTCTGTTTTTCCTGGCCAATGGCCGCCCGAAGCTCTTCGAGCCCGCCGCCGCGGCGATTCTCTCTCGATCGGTTCTGGAAGGGCCAAACGGGGGTTTGTTCACCGCGACGCTCATCCTAATGGCCGCCGTGGCGGCTGCGCTGGGCGTGTCTTATCTCGTATACAGGCGCCTGCCAGCGGTGCCGCTCGCAACCGCGGCTCTCGTGCTCATCTTCGGTGCGCTGACGCTCTATTTCAACAGCGCAACCTTCATTAAGATGAAACCGACGGTCCTTTATGCAGGCCTTGGCATTCTCCTTCTCGGTGGACTCGCATTCAAAAAGCCGCTGTTGCCGCTCGTCTTCGACAGCGCCTTCGCGCTGCCCGAGCGCAGCTGGCGAGTCCTGACCTTCCGCTGGGGGAGCTTCTTTCTTGCATTGGCGCTCCTCAATGAAGCCGTCTGGCGGACGCAATCGAATGACACTTGGGTTGCCTTCAAGTTTCCCGGTATCTTTATTGCCATTTTGCTTTTTTCCTTGGCTCAAGTGCCATTCATCAGCCGCAACGCCGTGCACTCTGGCAGCGATCGGCAGAACGAAACCGGTTAAGCGGGGGGTGCTTCAGCGTCACCGTGCTGCGTGAGATTCGCCGGTTTGCGGTCAAAGAGGCGCTGCGGCTTGAAAAGAAGCTTGACGGAGCGAAGGACCAGCGCGGCAGCCAGATGAATGCACATCGATAAGAAAGGCAGTGGATCGCGCGAATTGAACCAGGCAAGCTCTCTTGCGCCTTTGAATGGAGACAGCAGCCGGCCGGGCTTTCTGCGTCCTTTCCGCCAAACGTCGAGGCAGGCTGCAAGATCGTGAGGTTCTACGATGAACAAGCGCCGCTCGGCCATGGGCGAGCAATAAATCTTTCTTCCCGTGAGATCGAGGTGAAGCGCCCGCACGACATTCATGCCCGCCTCATCTTCGAACATCCGAAAGTTCATGCCCACGCGAGGATTGAAATCGAGCAGCTTAAATTGCCCGTCTCGATCATCGAGACGGCAATCAATGTCCATCAGTCCCGAATACCCTGTGGCGTCAACGAAATCCTTAATGCGTGCAACAAGCGCGTCATTGGAGAGTGGCAGTCCGAGCGTGGTAATGCCCGCAGAAGGCGGATAGGATCTGAGCTTCCTTCCCGTGAAGGCCATGAAGCATTTCGTTTCCTGATTTGCATAAGCATGGACGATCCAATCCTCGCCTGAAATGTATTCCTGCAAAATGATTGCGGGAAGCTTCAGCTGCTGGGCTTTTTCGCAGGCCGCGATGAGTTTGCTTGAAGTCTCGACCACCTGGGTGTTCCGGAATCCGGACAAAGCCGCCGAGCGCGCCGGGACCTTAATGACTGCTGGAAAAATTGCGCGGGCGATAAACTCTTCGGCATCTGCTGCCGATTGCAAGCTGACATGTTGAGGGCAAGGCATGCCATGCTTATTGCAGAGACTATAAAGATCCGCTTTGTTCGCAAGCTGGCGGGGAAGTCCGGGCGGCACCGCCGGTAAAAGATATGATCGCTTTAGCGCGCCCGCATGCTCGGCAATGAGGCAAGCGGCTTCATCATCGGTTGGAATCAACACCGCGGGCCGGCCAATCTCGCTTGCGGCTGCGGCCAAAGCTTTCAACAAGCCCGCGGGGCCAAGCTCATCCGCATTGAGCAGGAAATAGCCGCTCAAATACCTCGACAGCGCAAGAGGGGCGAGCCGGTTTTCGACAAGGGCATAAACCGGAATGTTGAGACGCCCAAGGTTGCGGGCGATGCCAACGGCGCCATGATGGACGGCATAGGGATGCGATTTGACGAGAAAGGCAGGAACTTGCTTATCGAACTCTGGTTCTGCAGGCACGCACTTTCTCGGTTTTTGGGCGGCAAGCCTAGGGGAAAAATATCATTGACGGGAATAAATGTCTCAAGCGGGATTGCACTCAGCTCCCAAATGATGAGCAATGCGGCGGGCCGTGAACCGGGTCCCCGCCAGAAACCGCATAGCCGGGCCGAACGCATAAGCGCTCGCCAGGCCCGTGAAATAAAGGCCAGGCACGGATGATTCCAAGTGAGCGGAAAGCCAAGGCAGGCCCTCCTCGCGCCTGAGCTGCGGCATGAGGCTTTCGCCCAGGATAGAGAGCCGGCGGACGTCAAACTGGTAGCCTGTAGCCGCAATCACATGGTCGGTTGCAATCTCCCGGATCCCGCCTTGGCTTAGCACCTTCAGCAGAGCGCGGCTGCCGCGGGCCTCGGCCTTGCAGACTTGATGCCCGGTGTGGACTGGAAAACGGCCGGTGACGCGGTCTTTCAGCCACCAGCCTCCAGCCGGCCCGAGCTCCGTTTTCGCCTTGTCGATCCGCAACCCCTGCGGCAGCCGCCGGAAACACTGCGCAAGGTTGATGTAAAACCAGGTGCGCAGCCCCTCGCCAAGCTCATTGCGAGGGTGCCGGAGCCGCCGGTAGAGCGAGCGCGGAGCCATATCAGGCCGCGGGTTCCAAACGAGCGCGCTCTCGCGCACAAGGAGGCGCACAGAAGCGCCCTGTTCATTGAGCAGGGCAGCCGTCTCAAGCGCCGATTGGCCGCCGCCGACAACCGTGACGTCTAATCCTTTGAAGGGGCTGAAATCGTGATGATCCTCACTATGGGAACGAAGAGAAGGCGGCAGCTCCAAAATTTCCGGCGGACTGTAGGCCGTGCCCCCCAATCCGGTTGCCACCACGGCCCTGCGAGCCTTGACAATCTCGCCCGATTCGAGCCGGAGCTCGAAGCCGCCGGCGATCCTCTCGACGGATCTAACCGCGACATTCTCGACGTAGGGCACGAGCTCGCGCTGAAATGCGAGCGCGTATCGGGCGAAGATCTCGCGAGAGACCGGAACACCCCAATCGCCATAGGTCAGTCCGGCTTTTGCGCAGTAGCGCGCCAACGTGTGCTCTCCCGCCGGGTCGGAAAGATTTGAACCGAGGCCCTCCGACTTCAGATACATTCCTTTCGGCATCTGGGCGAGCCAGCGGTGCATGGGGCTGCCAAAAATCCGCAGGCCGATTCCTTTCGATTGCAAATGGGCGGCAACCGACAACCCATACGGCCCCGCGCCAATGATGGCCGCAGGGCACCACTGCCCAAGGTCCACGGGTGATCCTTCCCGGTCTCGACTGACGTCAGCTGTAAAGGCAACTCTTGCGAAGCACAAGTCACCCAAAAAAGCGAGCGGCGCGGCCGTGAATGCGGATTTTCCGCGCGCGGCCACAGTTTTGGCGCGATTTTTGCTGATCTCGCACCGGCCGGAGGCTCGCAAACCGGCTTCTGGCGGCCCTTCGCCTATGCCCCGCTTAGCGCACGCTCGTCATTGTCCGGCGGTTCAAGCCTGCGTTGCTTGACGCCAATGCCAAAATGGGCAAGGTAGCCAACTGACAGAATTGATCACCTTTCAAGAGGAGCATCCATGGCAGGTCTGACCCTGGTGGCCGGCGCTGGCGGCTTTATCGGCGGCCAGATGGTCCGCGATTTCGAAAGGCGCGGCATCGCGGTCCGCGCGGTCGACCGCAAGCCTTTGGAGCACTGGTATTACCGTTCCGGAAGCGCCGAAAACAAAGTACTCGATTTGCGCGAAAAGGCCGCCTGCTATGTGGCGGTGGAAGGAGTGGAGCAAGTCTATAATCTTGCCGCCGATATGGGAGGCATGGGCTTTATTGAGAACAACAAGGCTCTGTGCATGCTCTCGGTCCTCATCAACACTCATTTGTTGATGGCCTCCCGCGACAGCGGCGCCGCGCGCTTTTTCTTCGCCTCATCGGCATGTGTTTACGCCGACTACCGGCAGCGCGAAACCGTCAACCCCGGCCTCAAAGAAGCCGATGCTTATCCGGCAATGCCCGAGGACGGCTATGGCTGGGAGAAGCTCTTCAGCGAGCGCATGTGCCGCCACTTCCGCGAGGATTTCGGCCTCATTACGAGGATCGGGCGCTACCATAATGTTTATGGCCCGTTCGGCACCTGGGACGGAGGCCGCGAGAAGGCGCCGGCGGCGATCTCGCGCAAGGTGGCGATGGCTCTGCTGAGCGGCAAGCATGAGATCGAAATCTGGGGCGACGGCGAGCAAACCCGCAGCTTCATGTACATCGATGATTGCCTGACCGGCACAGAGCTTCTCATGAAGTCCGATTTTACAGAGCCTCTCAATATCGGCAGTGACGAGATGGTGAGCATCAATCAGCTTGTCGATATTGTCGAGGACATCGCCGGCATCAAACTCAAGCGCGCCTATAAACTCGACGCCCCAAAAGGCGTGCGCGGCCGCAATAGCGACAACACGCTCATCCGGAAAGTCCTTGGATGGGCGCCATCCATCAAGCTGAGAGACGGCATGGAGAAGACATACCGCTGGATCTACGACCAGGTGAAAGCGCGCGCCGAAGGAAGGCCCTTCGTTGCCGCCTACGAGTAGTTCCGCCGGCCCGGCTCAGCAACTTCAGTGAGGTGCTCGATGAACGAGGACTCGATGAGCAAAACAGGAATCGACAGCAGCTTGACCGCGGGCAGCGGCGCGGTTGAAGGCGGGCATTCTCCCAACTCCCTCCACGCGCCGGACGCGAATGGGCGCTGCCCCAGCGTGCCCGTCTTGGGCGTTCCCGTAAGCCTCATCAATATTGAGACGGCGGTGGCCAATATCCTTGGCTATGTCAAAGAAAAACAAGAGCGTTACATCTGCGTGCGTGACGTGTTCGGTCTCATGTGCGCCGTTAAAGATCCCGAGATCATGAGCATCAACCGCAATGCCGCGATGGTAACTCCGGACGGGATGCCTCTCGTTTGGCTGTCGCGCTGGCGCAGTGGATTTAAGACCGGGCGCGTTGCGGGCGCGGATTTGGTCGATGCCTTATGCAGAGCGGGGCAGGAAACCGGCCTGCGGCACTATTTTTACGGCGGCAAGCCGGGCGTGGCCGAAGTCATGATTGCAAATTTGCGCAAGAAGTATCCAAAGCTCACCGTCGCGGGCCTGTATTCGCCGCCATTCCGGCCGCTGACAGCCGAGGAAGATCAAGAGGCCACCGATCGCATCAACCAATCGGGGGCACAGATTGTCTGGGTCGGGATCAGCACGCCCAAGCAGGAATTTTGGATGCGCGACCATGCCGGCCGGATTAAGGGCGCCACTCTGATCGGCGTCGGTGCGGCGTTCGATTTTCATAGCGGCGCGGTCGCCAGGGCTCCGAAGTGGATGCAGCGCGCTGGGCTAGAGTGGCTGCACAGGCTCTTGAGCGAGCCGAGCCGGCTTTGGCGCCGGTACCTGATCGTTGCGCCCTCTTTTGTCTTCGGCGCCGCCCGCGAGCAGTTGAAGCTCTATTTCTCGGGTGAGCTCTCATCCTCTTGATCTCCGGCCGCCCGGCGCCGAATCTCGAGCTGCCCGAAAAAGCCCGCCTCTTGAAGGAGATCACAGGTAAGCCCTCCGGCGCCGTTTATTGGCAGGCTGTCCCGCCGTGTGCTAGGACGCGCGCACGAGAGAGGAGCAAGCGGGGTGACGTCGAAAATCGGCCCCTTGATGCTGCCAGATGAGGACAGCACGCCGGCCGGCGGAGGGAACGAGCTGATATTCCCGTGCTCGGCCGCGCAGCGGCGCGCTTGGTTCATCAACGCGCTCCATCCTGGCACAACGGCCCTCAATATTGCATTGCGCTGGGAGCTGAAGGGAGAAATCGACCCCGCGTGCTTCGAAAAAGCGTTACAAATCATCACCGAACGCCACGAAATCCTCCGGACTTCGTTTCATGAACGGGACGGCAATCCGGTCCAGAAGGTCGCTCCCCGCTGCAAGGTAACACTGCCGGTCATCGATTTGACAAGCCAAGAGAAGGAGACTCGGCTTGTTAAAGCGGCCGAGATTGGCCAGATCGAAGCGCGCCGGTCATTCGATATCGAGCAGTTGCCTCTCCTGCGCTTGCTGCTGCTGCGCCTTGCAGAAGACCACGCTTTGCTGCTTGTAACTGCGCATCAGATGATCTTCGACGGCTGGTCTATCAGGCTGCTGTTCCACGAGCTTGGCACAGCCGCGCAAGCCCTGGCGGACGGGCGCACGCTCCGCCTCCCGGATCTACCGTTGCAATATGGCGATTATTGCCTTTGGCAACAGGAATTCTTAGCAAGCGCCGCTCTGCGCGCAGATGCCGGATATTGGAGCGCCAAGCTAGCGGGCATGCCTTATTTCGAGGTCGCCCCGGATCATCCCCGCGCTGCCCGCCGGAGCGCGCGCGGCGAGATCGTCGCCTTGACCTTGCCGCAGGACGTCGGCGGCAGCCTCGAAGAGGCAGCTAGGCGGAATAACACCACCGTTTTCACCTTGGCTTGCGCGGCGGCGGCGGCGGCGCTCCATCGCTACACGGGCGAGCAGGATATTGTCTTTGGCACTCAGATCTCGGGGCGCGATGATGAAGACCTCGAAAATCTGATCGGCGTCTTCATCAACAATCTCGTGCTGCGCTTTGTGGCTTCAGGGGATCCGCCGTTTTGCGATTTCCTCGATCAAGCGAAGAAAACGGTCGAAGAAGCGCTCATTCATCAGCGCATGCCGTTCGACAAGCTCGTCGAGCTTTTAAACCCGCCGCGCGACCCCAGGCGCACGCCGCTGATTTCGATTAATTTCGCCGTCTTGAACGATGACCGGGAGCCGAAAAAATTCGGCAAATTTGAACTCTCAAGACAGCCCTCGCATGCGACGGGGGCCCTTTACGACCTGAATTTCTCGCTGCTGCGCTGGCCCGAAGGATGGCGGCTTGCACTTGAATACAATCCCGATCTTTTCGAAAAGGCGACCGCGGAACAGCTCGCTGGCCGCCTCGTGTCTGCCCTCGCGTTTGCAGTCTTAAGCCCGCATTCCAAACTATCGGCAATTCCTCCCGCCGAACGGCTTGCGGCAGGAGCCAGCGAAGCGGCCAAGAATGACGGGCCCGAGCCCCTGCCGCCATCGCAAGAGGAGGTGGCAAACGCGCCAGAAGCGAGAATGATCGCACTCTGGCGCGACATTCTGGGCAATGCCGAAATCGGCCCCCAGTCCAATTTTTTCGCGCATGGCGGCCACTCCCTGGCCGCCATGCGGCTTGTTACGCGCGTGGCGAAAGAATTTGGTGTCAAGATCAATGTCGCCTCGATCTTCGAGGCTCCCACTCCGCGCGATCTCGCCGCTCTCCTTGGCACAGGCGAAGCGTCCGCCCGCCCATGGAATATCGTCCAAATTCAGCCGAAGGGATCGAAGACTCCGGTCATCGCGATCAACAACACGGCGCTTT
>Ga0209062_1000765_pt1 | contig 79208 bp, 62 predicted proteins | sample Coa_R2_2_FD_187158 | JGI IMG/M metagenome (GOLD analysis project Ga0209062, IMG submission 187158) | Surface soil microbial communities from Centralia Pennsylvania, which are recovering from an underground coalmine fire - Coalmine... | ecosystem: Environmental > Terrestrial > Soil > Unclassified... | reverse complement strand
CGCTTCGGCGGCCTGCAGGCGCTGGGCGGCGTCGACCTCGACGTGCGGCAGGGCGAGATCCTGGGGCTGGTCGGGCCGAACGGCTCAGGCAAGACGACGCTGATCAACGTCGTCTCGGGCTTCTATCCCCTCACCTCCGGGTCGGTTACGGTCGCCGGTGTCGAAATCGGCCGTCTGCCCGCGCACGAGATCGCCCGTCGGGGCGTGGCGCGCACCTACCAGATCCCGCGACCGTTCGTGAACATGACGGTGCTGGAGAACGTCGTCCTGGCCGCGAGCTTCGGCAATCCGGGCCGCGCGGTGGCCGAGACCCGCGACGAGGCGCTGCACTGGATTGGCTTCACCGGCCTCGCCGGCAAGGAAGACGTGCTGCCGGCCGGCCTGAACCTGCACGAGCGCAAGTTCCTCGAGCTGGCCCGCGCGCTCTCCGCCAAGCCCAAGCTGCTGCTGCTCGACGAGGTGCTGTCCGGCCTCAACCCGGCCGAAGTCGACAACGCCATCCGCCTGGTGCGGGCGATCCGAGCCCAGGGCGCCACGATCGTGTTCGTCGAGCACCTGATGCGCGCCGTGGTCGAGCTCTCCGACCGCGTCGCCGTGCTGAACGAGGGCAAGCTGTTCGCGTTGGGCGCGCCGCGCGACGTGATGCGCGATCCGCGCGTGGTGAGCATCTACCTGGGCAAAGCCTATGCTGCTTGAGGCGCGCAACCTCCATGTCGGCTACGGCGACGCGCCTGCGGTGTGGGACGTCTCGCTCGACGTCGACGGCGGCGAGATCGTCTCGGTGATCGGGCCCAACGGCGCGGGCAAGACAACGCTGATCAACGCCATCGCCGGCATGCTGCGCTGCCGCCGAGGCGTCTTGCGCTTCGACGGCGCCGACATGACGCAGGTCGGCGCCCACGGCTATTGCGGCCACGGCATCGCCCTGGTCCCGGAGGGCCGACGGCTGTTCGTCAGGATGTCGGTCGAGGAGAACCTCGAGCTTGGCTGCTATCTCGCCGCCGCACGGGCGGCCCGCGCCGAGTCGCTGGACCGGGTCTACGGCCTGTTCCCGATCCTGCGCGACAAGCGCCATCAGCCGGCCGGCGAGCTGTCGGGGGGCCAGCAGCAGATGGTGGCGATCGGTCGGGCGTTGATGGCACGGCCGCGGATCGTGCTGTTCGACGAGCCGTCGCTCGGCCTCGCGCCGACGATCGTCGACGACATGTTCGCAATCATCGCCCGCGTGCGCGACGAGGGCGCGGCCGTCCTGCTGGTCGAGCAGAATGTCCTGAAGGCGCTCGAAATAGCCGACCGCGCCTATGTCCTTGAGCAGGGACGGATCGTGGCCCACGGGTTGCCTGCCGACCTGCTGAAGCAGCCGCAAATCCGCGAAGCCTATCTCGGAGTCTGAGAGCATGGCCAAGATCCTGAAGATGCCGATCGATCTGGCGCAACGTTCGGCGACCACCGCGCCGCAGGACGTGTTGCGCGAGGATGCGGCGACCTTCGACGTGTTGCGCCAGATGCGCGAGGACATCCTGTGCTGCGTGCTGAAGCCCGACCAACGCCTGCGCTTCGGCGAGCTGCGGCAGCGCTACGACACCTCGGTCGGCACCCTACGCGAGGCGTTGTCGCACCTGGTGTCGGAGGGCCTGGCGCGCACCGAAGCGGGCCGCGGGTTCACTGTGGCGCCCATCTCGCTCGCCGACTTCCTCGACCTGTCCGAACTGCGCGTCTATCTCGAGACCCGCACGCTCGCCGACGCGATCCGCCACGGCACGGATGCATGGGAGGCGGAGATCGTGAGCGCCTATCACCTGCTTGCGAAGCTCGGCAAGCCCAACGAGGACGATCCACCGGCCGCCAAGCGCGAATGGTTCAAGCGGCATAAGCGCTTCCACGATTCGCTGGTGGCGACCTGCACCTCGCCCTGGTCCCTGCATTTCCGGGCCGAGCTGTTCGACCAAGCGCAGCGCTACCACTGGCTGACCATGATCCATGCCCGCTCGCGCCGCCAGAACGAGCACCTGGCATTGCGCGATGCGGTCCTGGCGCGCAACGTCGAAACAGCCTGTTCGCTCGCCGAGAAGCACATCCGCACGACTGTCGAGCAGGCGGCCTCCGAGGTGCCGGGGCTGACCTTGGCACATGACGTGAAATCGGCGCGCTCGCGCATGTCTTCCAGCAATCGTAGGGTAAGGTCATGAGCAAATACGGAATCGGTCAGCCCGTCCTGCGCTTCGAGGATCCCAAGCTGCTGCGCGGGCAGGGACGCTACATCAACGACTTCAACCTGCCGGGCCAGGCCTACGCGGTGTTCGTGCGATCGCCGCATGCGCACGCGAAGATCAAGTCGATCAACGTAGAGGCGGCGAAGGCGGCGCCGGGTGTGCTGGCGGCCTACACCGGGCACGACGTGAAAGCCGACGGGCTCGGCATGCCCAAGGCCAACATGCCGCGCAAGCGGCCCGACGGGAAACCGATGTACGCGCCGCAGCGGCCGCCGCTGGTGACCGACCGCGTGCGCTACGTCGGCGATCCAGTGGTGATGGTGATCGCCGAGACGCTGGCGCAAGCCAAGGATGCGGCTGAGTTGGTCGAGATCGACTACGAGGCGCTGCCGTCGGTGACGCGCACCGAGGACACGGTGAAGCCCGGCGCGCCGGCGGTGTGGGACGACTGCCCGGACAACATCTCCAACCACGTGCCCCGCGGCAAGAAGGACGAGACCGAGGAAGCGATCAAGAGCGCCGCCAAGGTGATCAAGCGGCGTTACGTGATCAGCCGCGTGCACGCCCAGTTCATGGAGCCGCGCGGCACGCTGGGCTACTACGACCAGGGCGAGGACCGGCTGATCCTCTACGCCGACGTCCAATATCCCCATCGCGTGCGCAACATGCTGGCCAACAGCGTGTTCAAGGTGCCGGAGAGCAAGATGCGCGTGATCGCCCAGGACGTGGGCGGCGGCTTCGGCACCAAGGGCTGGCAGTATATCGAGCATCGCCTGACCGTCTGGGCGGCGCGCAAGCTGCTGCGGCCGGTCAAGTGGACCTGCGAGCGCTCCGAAGCGGTGATGGCCGATGAGCACGGCCGCGACAATGTCGGCGAGATCGAGCTGGCCCTCGACAAGGACAACAAATTCATCGCGCTAAAGCTCGAGATGCTGGCCAATATCGGCGCCTATGTGGGGTCGGATCGCAACCTGCTGTCGCCATTCGGCATGATCGGCACCGTCCTGGGCGTCTACAGGATTCCCACGGCCTACATCAACGTGGTCGGCGTGCTCAGCAACACCAACCCGACCGCGCCTTATCGCGGCGCCGGGCGGCCGGAGGCGATCTACCTGATCGAGCGGCTGATCGACGACGCCGCGCGCGAGCTGGGTGTCGATCGCGTCGAGCTGCGGCGCAAGAACATGCTGCCGGCCTCGGCGCTGCCCTATCAGAGCCCGGTCGGGCCGTACTACGACTGCGGCGAGTTCGAGAAGAACATGGACATGGCGCTGGAGCTCGCCGACGTGGCGGGCTTCGCCGCACGCAAGGCCGAGTCGAAGAAGCGCGGCCGGCTGCGTGGCCTCGGCATCGTCAATGCGATCGAGCAGGCAGCGGGTCCGGCACAGCCCGAATATGCCGAGATCCGCTTCAACCCGAGCGGCACCGCGGCCCTGCTGATGGGCACCAAGAACCAAGGGCAGGGCCACGAGACGATGTTCAAGCAGATCCTGCACGAAAAGCTGGGCATCGATCCGGGCGAGGTGCAGTACATCGACGGCGACACCGATCGCGTGGCGTTCGGCATGGGCACCAATGGCTCGCGCTCGACGGTGCTCGGCGGCTCGGCAGTGTTCGTTGCCGCTGACAAGGTGATCGAGAAGGGCAAGCTGCTCGCCAGCCACCTGCTCGAGGCCGACAAGCAGGACATCGAGTTCGTCGAAGGCAACTTCAAGGTCAAGGGAACCGACAAGTCGGTGCCTCTGAAGGAGGTCGCCAAGGCGGCGTTCACCCCGACCAAGTGGCCGAAGGGCTTCGAGGGCGGGCTGTACGAGAACGCGACCTTCAAGGCCGAGCGCGACACCTATCCCAACGGCTGTCACATCTGCGAGCTCGAGATCGATCCCGAGACCGGCGATGTCACGATGGACCGCTACTTCGTGGTCGACGATGTCGGCACGGTGATGAACCCGATCGGGCTCAAAGGTCAGATCCATGGCGGCGTGGCGCAGGGCATCGGCCAGATCCTGGGTGAGCAGGTGGTGTGGGACCGCGACAGCGGGCAGCTCCTGACCGCGAGCTTCCTCGACTACGTCATGCCGCGGGCTGAGATGGTCCCGAACATGGAAGTGAAGAGCAACCCTGTGCCGACCAAGTTCAACCCGCTCGGCGCCAAGGGTGCCGGCGAGGCGGGCACGGTCGGCGCCATGCCGGTGGTGATGAACGCCATCATGGACGCCCTGGCGCCGCTCGGCGTGAAGGACGTCGACATGCCGGCGACACCGCTCAACGTGTGGAGAGCGATCGAGGGTGCGAGGAAGAGCTAGTCATATTCCTCTCCCCCGCTCGGGGAGAGGCGAGGTGAGGGGGCCTCGAGGATCGTGCGCAACCCCCCCACCCAACCTCTCCCCGAGCGGGGGAGAGGAGGATGAGAAGGAGTGGAGCGAGATGAGCGTACTCGAAGGTCCGCGCAAGGAAGTGCGGCACGTCATCAAGGACGGCAGCGAGCATTGGGTCGAGTTTAAGGACGGACGGATCGTGTTAAACGACGGCCGTACCTGCAGCGAAGACGAGGTGGTGCATCTGCCGCCCTGCACGCCGAGCAAGATCGTGTGCGTGCACGTGAACTACATCTCGCGCTACTACGAGTTCAACAATACGCGCGTACCGCCCAGGACGCCGACCTACTTCCAGAAGCCGCTGACCGCGCTCAACGCGCACAAGGGCGAGCTGATCAAGCCGGCCGGCTACAAGTACGTTAACTACGAAGGCGAGATGGCGTTGGTGTTCGGCAAGGTCACCCGCAACGTCACGCGTGAGGAGGCGTGGGACTGTATCGCGGGCTTCGCGCCGTCGAACGACTTCGGCTGCCACGACTTTCGCGACACCGACGCGGGCTCGATGCTGCGGGTGAAGGGCATGGACGGCTTCTGCCCGATCGGGCCGGGTCTGGTGTCGGGCGTCGACGTGCGCCAGTCCACCCTGCGTTCGTACAAGAACGGCAAGATGGTGCAGGAGGGCGCGGTCAGCGAGCAGATCTTCGACTGCGGATATCTGATCGCCGACCTTGCCCGCCACATGACGTTCCTGCCGGGCGACATCCTGCTGACCGGCACGCCGGCCAACTCGCGGCCGCTGGAAGCGGGCGACACGATCGAGGTCGAGGTGACAGGGGTCGGCCGGCTCAGCAACACTGTGGTCGAGATTCCCGCGCCGCGGGCGAAGGACGGCTTCCCGGCCAGCCCCGACAGCGACGGCGTACGCCGCGTCGCCTTGGGCAACGAGGAGCGGCTGCCAGACAAGTTCAAGAAGAACGCCTAGTCATTCATAGGAAGGGAGAGACCCATGGTTGGAGTGAAGGTTGCCGAATTCGCCTTTCCGCGCATGGAGGCCCCCGATCTCGATGCGATGGAGGAGTTCCTCACGCATTTCGGTCTGGTCCGCGCCGAGCGGACGCCGGACGCGCTCTACATGCGCGGCGCCGACGGTCACCACCATCTGCATGCGGTGAAGAAGGGCGGTACCAAGTTCATCGGCTTCGCCTATCACGCGGCGAACGAGGATGACCTGAAGCGCGCCGCCGGGCTGCCGGGCGCCACCGGCATCGAGACGCTCGACGAGCCGGGCGGCGGCAAGCGGGTGCGGCTCACCGAGCCGAACGGCTACCAGATCGAGATCATCCACGGCATGAAGACCGTGCCGCCGGTCAAGATCGCGCGCGACGAGCTCAACACGGCGCGCGAGCCCGAGCGCCGCGCCGGCCGGGTGATGCGCCTCACCAAGTCGCCCACCGCGATCCAGCGCATCGGCCACGGCGTGCTGTCGACGCCCAAGGTCAAGGAGACCGCGGCGTGGTTCCGCAACACGCTCGGCATGCTGCGATCCGACGACGTCTATGCCGGCGACAAGGAGAACATCATCGGCGCCTTCAGCCGGCTCGACCGCGGCGAGCAGTATGTCGACCATCACGTGCTGTTCTGCGTGAACAACCCGAAGGTGGGGCTGAACCACGTCTCCTACGAGGTCCAGGACATCGACTGCGTGTTCCAGGACCACGAGTACATCAAGAGCCTCGGCAAGTACGAGCACATGTGGGGCATCGGCCGCCATCTACTGGGCAGCCAGGTCTACGACTACTGGCAGGATCCGTGGGGCCGCGTGCACGAGCGCTGGGCCGACACCGATCGCCTCAATGCCGCCAACGGCGGCAACCTGATCAGCGCCGAGGAGGGCCTGCGCTCGCAATGGGGCGAGCGGCCGCCCGAGCGGTTCATCGGTCACGCCAGCCCGTAACCTTTACCGAGGAGGAGAGGAGCCATGTCCAAGCCACCGGCCAATTCTTCCGCCGCGCGGGAGGCCCTGCGCCAGTTCGCACCCAAGCTGGTCGACCTGACGGACAACGTGCTGTTCGGCGACGTGTGGGAGCGCAAGGGGCTTTCCAAGCGCGACCGCAGCCTGATCACCTGCGCCGCCCTGATCGCGCTCAATCGCAGCGAGCAGCAGGTCGGCCACTTCCAGCGCGCGCTCAATAACGGCGTGACGAAGGAGGAGCTGCTCGAGGTCATCACGCATCTGGCCTTCTACGGCGGATGGCCGGTCGCCATGTCGGCGGCCCAGGTCGCCAAGAAGGTGTTCGAAGGAGGAGACAACAAGTGAAGATCTGCTATTTCAACGACTATCGCCTGGGCGTCGTGAAGGGCGACCAGGTGGTCGACGTCACCGACGCGGTGAAGGACGTACCGCACCATCACCGGGCCGACCTGATCATCGGCCTGATCAAGCGCTGGGACAGCTACAAGGCCAAGGTCGAGAAGGCGGCCGCCGAGGGCAAGGGCGTGGCGCTCTCCGGCGTGCGACTGCGCGCGCCGGTGCCGCGGCCCGGCAACATCGACTGCATGGCCGTCAACTACATGGAGGACGGCACGCTCAAGGAAAAGCCGCAGATCAACGCCTTCCACAAGGCGTCGAACGCGATCATCGGCAACGGCGACACCATGGTGCTGCCCGACGCGCCAGCGACCGTGTTCGAGGGCGAGGCCGAGCTCGCGCTGGTGATCGGCAAGCGCGCGACGCGCGTGAAGGCCGCCGACGCGATGAAGTACATCTTCGGCTACACCTGCTTCATCGACGGCTCGGCCCGCGGCCTGCCGCCGCCGGGCAACGTGTTCTTCCAGATGAAGTCGCGTGACACCTTCGCGCCGACCGGGCCGTGGATCGTCACCGCCGACGAGATCGCCGATCCGCAGAACCTCAACATCACGCTGACCAACAACGGCACGGTGATGCAGAAGTTCAACACCAACGACATGGCGCACAACATCCCGCGCTGCATCGAGTGGCTGAGCTCTATCCACACGCTGGAGCCGGGCGACATCGTCGCGACGGGCACCAACCATCGCGGCCTCAACCCGTTCATGGACGGCGACAAGATCGAGCTCACGATCGAGAAGGTCGGCACGCTGAAGTTCAACGTGAAGGACGAGCACAAGCGCACCTGGGCGCGCATCACCCGCCTGCAGCACAAGGAAAGCGGCAAGGAGGGGCCCCACACGCCCCAGACCGCCGGCAAGTACGCGGCCAAATAACCGCCGCTAGGAACGCGCGTCGAGCTTGGCCTGGATGCTCTGCATCCAGGCCTCTCTCGTCATGAAGCGCGGCCGCTTGCGGCACATCGCTTCGGTGCGCTTCACGATCTCGTCGTTCGGCAGGTCGAGATCGAACGGCTCGCCGCAGGGCTGCGGCGTGTAGAACGGCGAATCGACGTAGAGCTCGACCGGATTGCCCTCGGGATCGTTGAAGTAGATCGACCAGGCGTTGCCGTGGTCGGTGACGCGCTGCTCGGTGATGCCCTCCTTCAGGAACGCCTTTCGGTAGCCGCGCAGCGTATCGAGTGAATCGAGCCGCATCGAGATCTGGTTCACCGGATTGTAGGCCAGCTCCGCCGGGCGGCCGTCGAACAGCACGAACTGGTGATGGCACTCGGGGTTCTGGGTCATGAAGGCGATGCGCGCGCCGGAGCGGCCGACGCCGCTGTCGCTGACCACGTAGCCCATGACGCGGGTGTAGAAGTCGACCATGCGGTCGAGGTCGACGGCATGGAGGCCGAAGTGGGTGAGCTGTGCCGAAAGGGTCATGTCACCAGCCTACGCCCAAAAGAAAAAGGCGTCGCGGGTTGCGCGACGCCTTGCTCCCGGAAGCAGCCTGACTGCAGGCCGCATCACTGGCTCGGTCTTAGTTGGTCAGCACCGGCTTCGCAGCCTGGCTCTCGATCTGGATCGCCCGGGCCTTCTTCTCCTCGGGGATCTCGCGCTGCAGATCGATGGTGAGCAGGCCGTTGGCGAGCTTCGCACCGGTGACCTTCACATGGTCGGCCAGCTGGAAGCGGCGCTCGAAATTGCGGCCGGCGATGCCGCGATAGAGGTACTGCTTGCCCTCATCGGCGTTCGGCGCGGTCTGTCCGGTGACCAGGAGCTCGTTCTCCTTCTGGGTCACGTTCAACTCGGCCTCGGCGAAGCCCGCAACCGCCATCACGATCTTGTAGGCGTTCTCGCCTGCCTTCTCGATGTTGTACGGGGGATAGCCGTTGGCGGTCTGGCCGGCGACGTTGTCGAGCAGGTCGAACACGCGATCAAAGCCGACGGTCGCACGATAGAACGGCGAATAATCGAATCCACGCATTTTAGTCATCCTCCTAGAAGCGATGTCTGATGTCCTGCCGCCCCGAATGGCCGCGGCTGACACGGGGGGATTTAGGTCGCCCGAACGTTCCTTCAAGGGGATGGATAAGGGGTCCGAAAGACAAAATTTTCTCTCCGGGCGGGCCCGGCAGCAGGATTTGTCGAGTTGGCGAAAACCTTCGGCAAACCTGCTTATGGCGGATATGCGATGAGTTGCCAGATCGAAAGAAGGCCGGTCAGGAGACCACCGGTCGGGAGACCCGCGATGTCCCAAGGTTTGATCTGGTTCTACGCTGTTGCCCAAGGTTTGGGTGTGCTGGCTCTCAACATTGCCCTGCGCGTCCTGGTCTCGTGAAGCACCTCCCGCTGTTCTTCGACCTCGCCGGACGGCGGGTGGTCGTGGTGGGCAGTTCGCCCGCCGCTCGGCGGCGCGCGAAGCTCGCACGGTCGGCCGGCGCGGCCGTGTACGAGTGCGAGATGGTGTCGTCCGCCGACCTGAAGGGCAGCGCCGCCGTGTTTGTCGCGACCGGCGATTTCGACCGGGACCTCGACGCCCAGGGCGCTGCCAACGCCGCCGGCATTCCGGTCAACGTGGCCGATCGGCCGCAGCTTTCCGATTTCATCCTGCCCGCCATCGTCGACCGCGACGAGGTGGTGGTGGCCATCTCGACCGGCGGATCCTCGCCGACCCTGGCGACGCTGTTGCGCGGGCGCATTGAGGCGATGCTGCCGGCGCGGTTCGGCGCCGTGGCGAAGTTGGCACGCACCTTCCGCGGCCAGGCCAATGGGTTGATCGAGCCCGAGCAGCGCCGTGCCTTCTGGCGCCGGCTGATCGAGGGCCCGGCGGCGTGGCTCGCGCTGCGCGGCGACGATGCCGGGGCGCGCCGCATCGCCCTGACGGAGCTCGACGCCGCACGACAGTCGACCCAAACGCTGGGCATCGCCCACATCGTCGGGGCCGGCCCCGGTGATCCTGATCTGCTCACCCTGAAGGCCGCCCAGCTTCTGCAGCAGGCCGATGTCATCCTGCACGACGCCCTGGTGCCCGAGGCGATCCTCGACCGCGGCCGCCGCGAGTCTCAGCTGATTTGCGTCGGCAAGCGCAAGGGTAAGGCGAGCTGGACGCAGGCCGACATAGAGGCCGAGATGATCCGTCGGGTCCGCGCCGGCCAGACCGTGGTGCGGCTGAAGGCTGGTGATCCGTTCGTGTTCGGCCGCGGCGCCGAGGAAGTCGACGCCCTGCAGGCCGCTGGCCTGCCCGTGACGGTCGTTCCCGGCATCACCGCGGCGCTGGGCTGCGCGGCTTCGGTCGGCATCGCCCTGACGGACCGGCGCGTGGCCTCGGCAGTCACCTTCTCGTCCGGTCATGCGGCGCACGGTGCCGCCCAGGACGCCGGCCGTGGCCATACCCGCGTACTCTACATGGCGGTCAGCGAGGCTGCGGCCGTCCGCGACCGTCTGCTGGCCGACGGCGTCGATCCAGCCACACCGGTCGCCATCGTCGAGAACGGTACGCGTCCCGACGAGCGGATCTCGACCGGCCGCCTGGCCGATCTAGCCCGCCTCGCGGTCGGCCATGGTGCCGGTCCCAGCCTGATCATCGTCGGCGAGGTCGTGGCGCGCGCCGCCACCAACCGCCCTTCGCTTGCAGAGGTGTCCTGATGGCCAAGAATTTGAGCGGTGACCTCCAGGTCGCGTCCGCCAACCGCCTGAGCGACGGCGCCGTCGTCTTCCTCGACGACTTCGGCCAGTGGACCAAGCGGCTCGATCGGGCGGCGGTCGCCCGCGACAAGCGGGCCGCCGAGATCCTGCTGTTGCGCGCCCGGGCCGAGGCGGCGAACGTGGTCGATCCTTTCCTGGTCGCCGTGATCGAGGGCAACGACGGCGTGCTCGAACCGCTGTCGCTGCGCGAGAAGATCCGCGCTTCAGGCCTCACTTTCGAGGCGATCGCGGCCGAGGCCGTACGCTATGCCTGATACCCATTTCTACCACTACGACGACTACGACCGCACGCTGGTCAGCGAGCGGGTCGCGCAGTTCCGCGACCAGGTGCGCCGCCGGCTGGCCGGCGAGCTGACCGAGGAGCAGTTCAAGCCGCTGCGCCTCACCAACGGCCTCTATCTGCAGCTCCACGCCTACATGCTGCGCATCGCCATTCCGTACGGCACCCTGTCGTCGCGGCAGCTGCGTCAGCTCGCGGCGATCGCGCGCAAGTACGACAAGGGCTACGGTCACTTCACGACCCGCCAGAATCTCCAGCTCCACTGGATCAAGCTCGAGGATGCGCCCGACGCCATCGCCATGCTGGCCGAGGTCGACATGCATTCGATCCAGACCAGCGGCAACTGCGTGCGCAACACCACGGCCGACCACTTTGCCGGTGCCGCGATCGACGAGATCGAGGACCCGCGGGTGTGGTGCGAGATCGTGCGGCAGTGGTCGACCCTGCATCCCGAGTTCAGCTTCCTGCCGCGCAAGTTCAAGATTGCCATCACGGGCTCGCCCAACGACCGCGCCGCCGTGCGGGTGCACGATATCGGCCTGCGTCTGTGGAAGAACGAGCAGGGCGAGGTCGGCTTCGAGGTGATCGTGGGCGGCGGTCTCGGCCGCACGCCGATGATCGGCAAGACGATCCGCGAGTTCCTGCCCAAGGACGAGATGCTGGCCTACCTCGAGGCCGCGCTGCGCGTCTACAACCGCTATGGCCGGCGCGACAACCTCTTCAAGGCGCGCATCAAGATCCTGGTGCATGAGATCGGCGCCGAGAAGATGCGTGAGGAGGTCGAGGCCGAGTACGCGGCGATGAAGGACAGCGCGCTCAAGCTGTCGCCCGAGACCGTCGAGGCGGTCGCCCGCCAGTTCGCGCCGCCGCCGCTGCGGCCCAAGCGGACCCGCGTGCCCGAGGTGGAGGCGCTGAAGCTCGAAAATCGCGGCTTCGCGCTATGGCTCAAATCCAACGTGGCGCCCCACCGCGTGCCGGGCCACGCGATTGTCACGGCCTCGCTCAAGCCGGCGGGCGCGCCCCCGGGCGACGCCAGCTCGGCGCAGATGGAGGGCGTGGCCGACATCGCCGATGCCTGGAGCCACGGCGAGATCCGCGTCAGCCACGAGCAGAACCTCGTCCTGCCGCATGTTGCCATCGAGAGCCTGCCGGAAGTGTACCGGGCGCTCGAGAAGCTCGGCTTCGCCGAGGCCAATGTCGGCAAGATCACCGACATCATCGCCTGCCCGGGCCTCGACTATTGCGCGCTCGCGAATGCGCGCTCGATCCCGGTGGCGCAGCGCATCTCCAACCACTTCGCCGAGCTTTCGCGCCAGCACGATATCGGCGACCTCAAGATCAAGATCTCGGGCTGCATCAACGCTTGCGGTCACCACCACGTCGGCCACATCGGCATCCTCGGCGTCGATAAGAACGGCGTCGAGCTCTACCAGCTGAGCCTCGGCGGCGACGTCGACTTCGGCCAGACCGCGCTCGGGACGATCCTCGGGCCGGCGGTCGAGTCGGACAAGGTCGTCGAAGCGGTCGATGCGCTGGTCGCCACCTATCTCGGCGCACGCCAATCGGGCGAGCGTTTCGTCGATACCTATCGGCGCATCGGCGCCGAACCCTTCAAGGAGAGCGTCTATGGAACTGCCCGCTGAACTCCCCGGTGAGCAGCCGGTCGACCAGGGGCCGATGCTGGTCCTCGACAATACCGAGGACGTGACCAAGCTGGGCGACCGCCTCGAGGGCGTGAAGCTGATCGTTCTGAACTTCCCCAAGTTCACCGACGGTCGCGCCTACAGCCAGGCGCGACTGCTGCGCGAACGGATGGGCTACACCGGTGAACTGCGCGCGGCAGGGCAGGTCTATATCGACCAGATCCCGTTCATGCTGCGCTGCGGCTTCGATTCCTTCTCGAGCGCCCAGAAAGGCTTCGCCGAGGCGCTGGCCAAGGCGCGCACCCTGTTCAGCGTCGTCTACCAGCCGACCGGCGACGGCCGGACCACGGTCAACCAGCTCCGCCAGCAGCAGCGCCGCTCGGTCGCCGCCTAGTCTAGCTGATCTCGGGCTGCACCTCGAGCCAGCGGCGCGCCTCGTCGAGATCGATGAACGCGCGGCCCGGCTCATCGCGCCGGTCGAGATTGAGGACGCGGGTGGCGAGCTCGTAGTGCTGGACGGACGCGACGAGGGCCACCGCGCCGCGGCGGCCCATACTGGCATAGGCGCTGAGCCGTTGCCGCCAGTCGCATCACTTCCTCGTCGGTATACTTGCCGTACGCGGCCCGGCCGTCGAAAAGTTTGCGATACGGCAGCGCGTCGGCGACGATCACGGCGTCGAGGAACTCCTCGATGTCCTCGAGCGAAACCTCGCCTTCGGCGACGGCCTCAGCGTAGCGCCTGGCGTGATCGATCTTCACCTTGATCGGCATGGCGATCACTCCTCCTGCCCGAGCCAACGGCGAGCCTCTTCGATGGTGCCGAACAGCCGCATCGGCCGCTGCGCACCGCCGAGATTCATGAAGCGCTGGAGGATCGCGCTTGCCTCCCTGTCCATGGTCACGGCGGCGACCGGGCCGCGCGGATCGTACGCCGCATAGGCGCTCACCCGCGCGCCCAGCACCATGACGTCGTCGTCACTCAGGCAGGGCCGGGCCTCCCGTGCGTCGAACAGCTTCGGATAGCCCATGGCGTTCTGCACCACGAGGGCGTCGAAGTAGTCCAACACCTCCTGGAGAACGACGGGCCCGTGAGCCCTGACAGTGACGAATCCCTTTTCGTGGTCGATCCGATACTCGACGGCCAACTCCCCAGCTCCCACACATCCCCAAAAGGACGAGTTCCCACACTCATCCGCGGAACAAGCTAGCTGAACTTCACGACCGTGCAACCTGTGCAGCGACGCATACCCATCGGCCATTACGTCGCGCCCAGATGTCGGTATAGCGGCCGCTGCCCGGGCGGCCGTCGTCGAGATAGCGGTAGCTGGTGCGGGCGTGGATGATCGCGAAGTCGCCCATGACCCGGATGTCGACGTCATGGCAGGCGAGGTCGCGAATCTTCGATGGGGGCGCGATTTGCTTCAGAAATTGCACCTTGTCCACGAGGGACCCGTCGGGGTTGGTGTTGAGAAAATCGTCGGCAAGTATTTCGTCGAAACGTTTCACGTCCGACGTCTGAACCGAGGTGATGTAGTCCCGGTTCAGCGCCGCCAACTCGTCGTCGTGTCGGTTTGTCACAACATCACTCCTTCGTGAGCGAGCAGCCACTGCTTGCGATGCAGCCCGCCGCCATAGCCGGTCAGGCTGCCGTTCGAGCCGATCACGCGATGGCAGGGCACGACGATGCTGATCGGATTCTGCCCGTTGGCCAGCCCGGCCGCCCGAACCGCTCTGGGCTTGCCGATGCGGTGCGCCAGTTCGGCATAGCTGATGGTCGTGCCGTCCTTGATCCGGCGCAGCGCCTTCCAGACGCTGGTCTGGAAGGCCGTCCCGCTGGTGGCGACGGCCAGCTCCTTGAGCACGCCGATCTCGCCCTTGAAATAGCGCCGCATCGCGGACGTGAGCCCGCCGGGATCGCGCTTGGGCGTCAGGGTGTACCGGTCCTTGCCGTAGTAACGGCCGAGCAGCAGCTTCATGCGTGCTTCGTGATCGGTCCAGTCGATGGTGCGCAGCGCACCCTCGCTGTCGGCGATGACGATCAGCTCGCCGATCGGCGTGGCGAGGCGGTCGATGAAGAAGTCGTTAGCCATGGTTCGCCATCCTGAGGTGCTGGGCGGCATAGGCATGCCAGGGCCGCCAGGCCGGCGGCACGTTGGCGTCGATGGTGGCCACCGTCTCGCGGTCCCATTCGCCGGGCGCCCGCAGGCCGGGCCGTTTGGCGATCAGGGGTGCGAGCTTGGGATCCTGGGCGAGGTGGCTGCCGATGGTGGCGATGTCGGCACCGAGATCGAACACCCGCTTCACCCGCGCGACGATGGCGGGAAGGGCGCGCACGTCGGGGAAGCGGATGGTCACCGCCACCGAATTGCGCTCGGGCAGGTGCGCGACCGCGACCGTGCCCGCCTTGCCATCGAGCTCGATGCGGCGATGCCACACCCCATCCTCGATCCATTCGGCCTTCTTGCGGCCGCCCTGGCTCAGCGCCTCGAGAATGCCTGGCCAGTCGTAGGGCGGCCGATACCCCAGCCGCAGCGTCACGCCGTCCTTGGCCGAGGTGTCGGGCCGCCGCGCCCGGCGCAGCGCACTGGGCGGCCGGCCGAACATCTTGAGGAAGATCTCGTTGAAGCGGCGCACGCTGCCGAACCCGGCCGACAGTGCGACCTCGGTCATCGGCAGCTGGGTGTCGTGGATCAGGTGCTTGGCGAACAGCACGCGCCGGGTCTGCGCCACGGCGATCGGCGAGGCGCCGAGATGCTGCTGGAACAGCCGGCGAAGCTGCCGGCCGCCGACACCCAGCCGCTCGGCCAGCGCCTCGACGCCAGCCTCGCTCTCGTCGAGCGCACCCTCGGCGATCAGCTTCATCGCCCGGGCCACGGTGTTGGACGAACCGCGCCAGAAGGCAAGCTCCGGCGCGGTCTCCGGCCGGCAGCGCAGGCAGGGGCGAAACCCCGCCTCCTGCGCCGCCGCAGCCGAGGCGAAGTAGCGGCAATGCTCGAACTTCGGCGTCCGCGCCGGACAGATCGGCCGGCAATAGATGCGGGTCGAGGTGACACCCACGAAAATGCGGCCGTCGAACCGGGCGTCGTGGGTCTGGAAGACCCGGTAACAGGCTTCGCGATCGAGTATTTCCATGCCGTCCAACATGAGCCGGTCGGCCGGTGGCTGCTGGCGGTTTTCGGACATCAATGGATTGCCCTTTTTCTTCCCTTCCCCCGCAGACGGGGGAAGGCACAGCTAATGAATCTCCAGCGATAGCGGCGAAATCGTGTCGCCGGGGCGCTGGGCGTAGTCGATCTTGGGGGTGTCGCGGATCATGCGGGCCTGGGCTTCGGCGACCTTTTCCATCGCCGCTTTCGGGTCGAGATGCACGGGCTCGCCGTTCTCGAGAACGACCTCGCCGTCGACCAGAACCGTGCGCACCGCGCGGTCGGCCGCGTGGAAGACGAACGACCGGAGCGGATCACGGGCCGGCTGCATCAGCGGATGATTGAGATCGACCAGCACGATGTCGGCCGCCATGCCGGGCGCCAGCGCGCCGATGTCGTCCCGGCCGAGGGCCGCTGCCCCGCCGAACGTCGCCGCCTCGAAGGCGCCGGCCGTATCGAGGCTGCGGATATCCTCGCTCATCAGCCGGCCGGCCACGATGGCGAGCCGCATCTCCTCGATCAGGTTGTGCGGCGCGCAGTCGGTGCCGAGCCCGACATTCACGCCGCGCGCGCGATAGCGGCCGACATGATCCATCGCCAGGCCGTAGCGGGCGAAGGGCTGTGGGCAATGCGCGACCGACGTCCCGGACTCCGCAATCAGGTCGAGGTCCTTGCGCGTGTGCCAGCCGATCTGCGGATGATCGTCGAGCAGGATGCAGTGCGCCAGCACGGTATCGTTCTTCAGGAGGCCGGTCTGCGCCGCCCATTGTACCGGCGTGAGATTGTGGCGCCGGATCATCTCCCGCACCTCGACCACCGACTGGCCGATATGCGTCGAGAACCGGCGGCCGGACTCGTCTGCGTGCTTGCGCCCGGCAGCGAACAGCTCCGGGGTCACCGTGTCGATCTGCGCCGGGAACACCATCGCGTCGAGCCGGCGCGAGTTGTGCGCCTCGGCGTCGGCCATCACGCGCTTGGCCTTCTCGAACTCGGCCAGGCCGCGCGCCTCGTCCCATTTCCAGGTCACGGTCTGCGGCGCGCTCATGCCCCAGCGCGCCGAGGCGAAAGTCGGCGCCGCATAGAAGCGCATGCCCGAGCGCGCCATGGTCTCGAGCCAGCCGTCGAACGGCAGCGTGACGTCGGTCGCCGTCGTCGTGCCGGCGCGCAGCATCTCGGAGTAGGCGAGGGTGGCCGCGCCCTGGCGGCCGTCGTCCGGCATCCGAAACGCCTGCAGGCGCTCCATCAATCCGGTCATCTGCTGCTCGGGTACGCCGTGATCTTCACGCACGCCGCGATAGCCAGGTTCGGTAGACGGATGCGCATGGATATTGATCAGGCCCGGCAATGCCAGCATGCCGGTTCCGTCGATGACCTCCTCGCGCGGGCCCGTGGGTCGTGCGCCGGCCGGGGTGATCTCGGTGATCTTGCCGTCCTTCAGGTGAAGGTCGACAGTACGCCGATAGACGTGGCGCCGGTGATTGCCGTCGCGTACGACGGCCCAGGAAAGATTGCGAATCGAATTGGGCATGGCTGTTGCATAGTCGCTGACGGAGTCGGGGAGGACAAGCGTATGCGGATGTTGTTTCGAGTGCTGGCCACGGTGGCGGCACTGTTGATGGCGAGTGTCGCATCGGCGCAGACGACCCTGAAGGTCGTGATGCTGTCGGATCTCAAGATCCTCGATCCGATCTGGACCACCGCCTACATCGTCCGCGACCACGGCTACATGATCTACGATACGCTGCTGGCGCTCGACGCCAAGCTCGCGATCCAGCCGCAGATGCTCGAGTCGTGGAAGGTGAGCGACGACAAGCTCACCTACACTTTCACGCTGCGCGACGGGCTGAAGTTCCACGACGGCGCGCCCGTCACGTCGGAGGACTGCGTCGCCTCGCTCAAGCGCTGGGGTGCGCGCGATGCGATGGGCCAAAAGCTCATGCAGTTCACCCAGTCGCTGACGGTCGTCGATCCCAAGACCTTCACCCTCGCGCTGAAGGAGCCGTATGGCATGGTGCTGGAGTCGCTCGCCAAGCCGAGTTCCTCGGTGCCGTTCATCATGCCCAGGCGGATCGCCGAGACGCCGCCGGACAAGCAGATCACCGAGTTCGTCGGCTCCGGTCCGTTCGTCTTCGAGAAGGAGCTGTGGCGGCCGGGCGACAAGGTCGTCTACGAGAAGTTCGCGGACTACAAGCCACGGCCGGAGCCGCCGTCCGGCCTGGCGGGCGGCAAGCGCGTCTACGTCGACCGTGTCGAATGGGTCGTGCTGCCCGACGCGCAGACGGCGGTGAATGCGCTGCTGGCGGGCGAGATCGACATGATGCAGCAGCCGCCGTTCGACATGTTGCCGCTGCTCGAGAGCAGCAAGGACATCAAGGTCGTCGACCTCAACACGCTCGGCACCCACTTCGCCTTCCGCTTCAACACCCTGCACAAGCCGTTCGACGATCCGCGCATCCGCCAGGCGGCGCTCTATGCGCTGAGCCAAAAGGACTCGCTGCAGGCCGGCGTCGGCAACCCGAAATACGAGAAGGAGTGCAAGGACCTGTTCGGCTGCGGCACGCCGAACAGCACCACCAAGGGCTGGGACGACAAGCTGAACGGCGACGCGGCCAGGTCGAAGGAGCTCCTGAAGGCGGCCGGCTATGACGGCACGCCGATCGTGCTGCTCCATCCGACCGACCTCGCCGCGGGCGTGACAGCGCCGGTCGCCAAGGCCAATCTCGAGCGCGGCGGCTTCAAGGTCGACATGCTGGACATGGACTGGCAGACCCTGCTGTCGCGCCGCTCGCGCAAGGAGGCGCCGTCGGCGGGCGGCTGGTCGGCGTTCGTGACCACGCTCGCGACCACCGACATCCTCGATCCGGTCGTGTCGTTCTTCACCGGCGCCGCCTGCGACAAGGCGTCGATCGGCTGGCCGTGCGACGACGAGATCGAGAAGCTGCGCGACGAGTATGCGCGCACCACCGATCCGGCCAGGCGCAAGGAGCTGGCCGAGGCACTGCAGGTGCGACTGGCCGAGTTCCCGACCTACGCGCCGCTCGGCCAATACAACATGCCGGTGGCGATGCGCTCCAACGTGAGCGGCAACATGGAAGCGCCGGCCACGGTGTTCTGGAACGTGAAGAAGGGGAATTGACCGGCTCCGTCCTGGCCGAAGCGCGCCTCTCCGGTCGGGACGGCAGGGTCGTTCGGCCGTGGCCGAAACGACGGCGGCGCCGTGCGCCCTACATCCCTCCAGTCAACCACAGGAGGATCGCATGGCCGATATCAACACCCTCAGGAAGGGCCTCGTCATCACCGCGATGTGGGAAGCCAAGCCCGGTGAGGTCGACGCGCTGGTCGGCATCATCGGCAAGTTCCTGCCGCAGGCCCAGGCCGAGCCGGGCGTGCTGGCGTTCCAAATCCATCAGTCGCTCGAAGATCCGACGAAGTTCTTCTTCTACGAGGTCTTCAAGGACGAGGCGGCGTTCGCCGAGCACGGCCAGTCGCCGCACTTCAAGAGCCTGATCCTCGAGCAGGCGCTGCCGCGGCTCGCCAAGCGGGAGAGGGCGCAGCACAAGTTCGTCTCCGCTTGACCTCCAAGACTTGACCATCACCCCCGCCGCACGCCACCTTTGCCCTGCCAAGGCCGGCGTGCGGCGTTGCGTACAGGCAATGACCGGTCCTCCAAGAAAAACGACTGGGAGGAAACGATGCATTGCATGAAGGCCGCGCTCGCGGCGTTGCTGTTCGGCGGCCTGCTGGCTGGCCCGGCGCTGGCGCAGAATGGCTCCGTGAAGATCGGCGTGCTGGACGACATGTCCGGCCCCTATGCCGAGAACACCGGCCCCGGCGATGTCGCGGCGGTCAAGTTCGCGATCGCCGACTTCGGCGGCTCGGTGCTCGGCAAGCCGATCGAGATGGTGAGCGCCGATTTCCAGAGCAAGGTCGATGTCGGCGTCTCGATCGCCAAGCGCTGGTGGGACGACGAGAACGTCGACATGGTGATCGGCGTGCCCAATTCGGCGATCGCCCTGGCGCTGGTCAAGGTGGCCCAGGAGAAGAACAAGATCCTGATGCCGACCGCGGCCGCGACCTCGGCGCTGACCGGCACGGGCTGCGGGCCCAACAGCATCCACTTCATCTACGACACCTACGGCCAGACCAAGACCATCGTCAGCGCGCTCGCCAAGCAGCAGAACGGGGGCGACTGGTTCTTCATCACCGTGGACTATGCCTTCGGCTTGGCGATCGAGCAGGACGCCACCAAGTTCATCAAGGCAGCGGGCGGCAAGGTGGTCGGCTCGGTGCGCCATCCGCTCAACACCCAGGACTTCTCGTCCTACGTGCTGCAGGCCGATTCCTCGAAGGCCAAGAACCTGATCATCGCCAACGGCGGCAACGACATCATCAACGCGGTCAAGCAGGCGGCGGAGTTCGGCCTGATCAAGAAGGGTGTGCACATCAGCATTCCGCTGGCGCAGAACCCCGACATCCACGGCATCGGGCTCAAGACCGCCCAGGGGCTGCTGATCTCGAGCCCGTTCTATTACGACATGACTCCCGAAGCGAAGGCCTACACCGAGCGCTTCACCAAGGAGATCGGCCGGCCGCCGAGCTTCATCCAGGCCGGCACCTACGGCGCGGTGATGCACTACCTGAAGGCGGTGAAGGCGGCGGGCACCGACGAGGCGAAGGCGGTGCTGGCCAAGATGCATGAAATGCCGGTGAACGACTTCATGACGAAGAATGGAAAGGTCCGGGTCGACGGACAGGTGGTGCGCGACATGTACCTGATGCAGGCCAAGTCGCCCGAGGAATCGAAGGGCGAATGGGACCTGGTGAAGAGGGTGGCGACCGTGCCCGGCGACGAGGCCTTCCGCCCGTTGAACGAAAGCGGCTGCCCGCTCGCGAAGTAGTCTCTTGCCGGACCGCGGGCGTCCCGCCCGCTCATACGCGCATGTGAATGCGCTCAATCATGAGGCGGGCGGGACGCCCGCGGTCCGGCAAGAACCTTGAGTCCGAAAATCGCCAGTCTTCCGGCGTGCCGTCGCGTACTGACGCGCACATGACTGATACAGACATCCAGACCTTCGTCATCCGCTTCGCCGCCGCATGGGCAGCCCGCGACGGCGGGGCATTCCTTGCGCTGTGGCATCCCGATGGTGTGCTGCATTCGCCGCTCTACGACCGGCCGGTGCTCGGCAAGGAACTCGGCCGGCTCACCGAGCTGGTGAAGGAGCGGGCGCCGGACAGCGTCTGGCAGCTGCTCGACTGGACGGCGCGCGGCGATACCGTGATCGTCGAATGGCAGAACACCCGCACCGCCGGCGGGCAGCGCTTCGACTGGCGTGGCGTCGACAAGTTCCGACTGCGCGACGGCAAGATCGCCGAGGAGCGCGTGTACATGGACACTGCTCCGCTGCGCGCAGCGGCGGAAGGCGTGGCCCTGCGCCCGGTGATCGCGCTCTGACAGTCGGGCATAGTCCGCGCAGATGAATGCGGACGTGGAGAACCGGGACGGCTGGAGCATGCTGCTGCGGCGCGCGTGGCTGGGGCCGCTCGCCGTGCTGCTGGGCGGCATCCTGCTGCATTCGATGAACGTGCTGATGCTGGCGACCGTTCTGCCGACCGTCGTCGGCGAGCTGGGCGGCGCGGCGCTGATGAGCCTGCCCAGCACGGCGTTTCTCGCCTCGTCGATCATCGCCGCGACCTGCGCCGGGCTTGGCACGGCGACCTTCGGCGCGCGCAACACCTATTGTGTCGGCGCCGCGGTGTTCGCCGTCGGCGCAGTCGTGATCGCGCTCGCGCCGGCCATGGAATGGGTCGTCGCCGGCCGCTTCGTGCAGGGCTTCGGCGGCGGGCTGATCGCGGGCGTTGCCTACGTGCTGGTGCGCTCGACCTTCCCGGAGGCCGTATGGGCGCGGGTGATCTCGCTGCTCTCGGGCATGTGGAGCGTCGCCATCCTGGTCGGCCCGCCGGCCGGCGGAGTCTTCGCCAAAATGGGCCTGTGGCGCGGCTCGTTCGTCATGGTCGCGGCGATCGCGGTCTTGCTGGCGCTCGGCGCCTTCCGCGTGCTGCCGGCCGCACGAACGGTCTCGACGAAGCGGGCCAAGTTCCCCGGCGCGAGGCTGGCCCTGGTGTGCGCAGCAATCGCCAGCTCGTCGTCGGCCGCCGTGGCGCCATCACCGCTCGCCAAGGCGCTGCTGATCGTGCTGGCGATCGTCTTCCTGGCGGCAATGCTGCGGCTCGACCGCAGGACGGCGTCGCCGCTTCTGCCGAGCGATGCCTTCTCGCTTGCGACGCCGACCGGGCTCGGCTTGTGGCTGCTGGTGCTGGTCGCGGTCGCCTACAGCCCGCTGCAGATCTTCATCCCCGCCTTCCTGCAGAGCTGCACGGCCTCGACCGGCTCACCGCGGGCTACGGCGTCTCCTGCGCCTCTCTCGGCTGGACCGTCGCGGCGCTGCTGGTGGCGGGCGCCAGTGAGCCGTGGCGCGGCCGGCTGATCGTGCTCGGCCCGCTGATCATGGGAGTGTCGCTGGTCGCCGCCGGCATGCTAGCCGATCTCCACGCGCTGCTGCTGTGCGCGGTGATCCTCGGCATCGGGACCGGTATCGGGGTGTGCTGGGCGTTCGTCGCCCAACGCATCATGAGCGGCGCGCGCAAGGACGAGGAGGCGGTCGCCGCCGCCGCGGTGCCGACCGCCCAGCAGATGGGCTTCGCGCTCGGTGCGGCGCTCAGCGGCCTCGCGGCCAACGCCGCCGGCTTCGCGGTGGACCTGCCGCGCGCGGCAATGGCCGACGTGGCGTTCGCCGTGCCGGTCAGCCTCGCGGCGTCTGCTGCACTGGGTGCGCTGGTCGCGCTGCGGATGAACGTGCTCGGGGCTCGGACCATTCTGTCGTTCTGAGCGGCGGAGGACCCCATCGTCGGTTCAAATGGCGTGCTGCTCGCAGTCGTTCTCGCGCTGCGGCGCGCGCCACCCAGTGGCGCGTCTTCTCATACTCATTTGACCGCAGGCCTCCAGACCCCGCTCATGCGCGGAGCTGGAGCTCCGCGGTTCGATGACCATCACTCGCCAGACTGTGACCCCGCCTTCCACGGGCCGACGTCGAGGAAGGTGCTCTGGTAGGTGGCGCCTTCGCCGATGTCGGTGTAGCGGTCCGAGCAAAGCATGTTGACGGTGCCGCCGAGCGATTCGCTGCTCGGGCGCTGGCCGGGGACCAGCACGACGCCGGGCTGGACCTCGTCGCTCACCTTGAGTTTCAGGCCGACCTCGGCGCGGTCGTTGAACAGCCGGACGTCGGCGCCGTCCTTCAGGCCCCGCTTGGCGGCGTCGGTCGGGTGCAGGATGCAGAACGGCCGGCCCTCGCGCTCGCGCAGGAACTTCACGCCGGAGAATGCGGTGTGCGCCTGGAAATAGCCGGGAGCGGTGAGGAGGCGCAGCGGCCACTTGGCCTGGTCCGCCACTTCCACGGGATCCGGGTTCCAGTCGGGCAGCGGCGATACACCCATCTTCGCGAGCTGCTCGGAGTAGAACTCGAGCTTGCCCGACGGCGTGGCGAAGGGCTGGCCCTGCCAGTCGTGCTTGATGTGGATCGGCTCGCCGGCAAACAGCTTGTCCGGTTCGGCCTTCGACGCGGGACCGGTCGAACCCTTGAAGAGCTCCTTCACTGCGTCCTGCGGCTTCAGCGAGAAGATCTTGTCCGTCAGGCCCATGCGCTTGGCCAGCGCCTGTGCCACATCGAAGTTGGAGCGCGCCTCGCCGCGCGGCCTGGCGGCCTGCTGGCCCCACTGCATCCAGTAGGCGCCGTAGGCGCGATAGAGGTCGTCGGTCTCGAGGTAGCTCGCCGCCGGCAGCACGATGTCGGCGTACTTCGCGGTGTCGGTCAGGAAGGGATCGTGCACGACGGTGAACAGGTCCTCGCGCGCCAGGCCCTTTCGAACCTTGTGCGCCTCGGGACAGGTCACCGCCGGATTGTTCGCCGAGACATAGAGTGCGCGGATCGGCGGATCCTTCATGTTCAGGAGCTCTTCGCCCAGCCGCAGGTGGTTGACCAGGCGCGTGCTCGCCGGGCCCGACGGCTTGCGCACCGCGTCGTAGTTGAGGTCGCACGACGCCGCCGTGAGCAGCAGCGCGCCGCCGCCCCGCACCGCGTAGTGACCGGTGACGCCCGGCAGCAGCGCCACCGCGCGCAGCGCCTGGCCGCCGGCGGCAAGGCGCGTCATGCCTTCGCCGAGCCGGATCATCGCGGCCTTGGCGTGGCCGTACATCGCCGCGAGCTTCTCGATGTCGGCAACGGCAAGACCGGTGATCTCCGCGACCTTGGCGGGCGGGAATTTCGGCAGGATGTCCGTCTCGACCTTGTCGAAGCCCAGCGTGTGCTTGGCGAGATAGTCGCGGTTGGCGAGGCCGTCGCGCACCAGGATGTGCATCACGCCCAAGGCGAGCGCGGCATCGGTGCCGATTTTGATCGGCAGGTAGAGATCAGCCGCGCGGGCGCTGCGGGTGCGCCGCGGATCGATGACGATGACCGGCAGCGCGCGCTGCTTCTTGGTATGCTCGACCAACGACCAGTAGTGGACGTTGGTCGCTGCAAGATCGGCACCCCAGGAGATGACGAGGTCGGAATGCACCACGTCCTCCGGATCGGCGCCGCCGACCGGGCCGACCGTGACGTTCCAGGCCTCTTCGCAGCAGGTGTCGCACACCGTCCCGGCCTGTAGGCGCGAGCTGCCCAGCGCATGGAACAGCCCGTTCACTAGGCCGCGGTTCATCAGGCCCTGGTGCGCTGAGTAGGCGTAGCCCAGCAGGGCGAGCGGTCCGCTCTCGGCAATGATCGCCTTCCACCTCGCGGTGATCTCGTCGAGCGCCTCGTCCCAGCCGATCGCCGTGAACTGGCCCGAGCCCTTGGGTCCGCTGCGCTTCAGCGGGGTCATGATGCGCTCGGGCGAGTTCACCGCGTCGGCGTCGCGGTTCACTTTCCCGCATGCGAAGCCCGCCGTGTACGGATGGTCGGGGTCGCCCTGCACGCGCACGACCTTGCCGTCGTCGACATGCGCGATGAGCGAACACATGTCGGGGCAATCGTGCGCACAGACAACTCGTACGGATTTCACCGGACCGTCTCCCCAAAATCAGAAAACGGCCGGACTTTAACAGAAGGCGAGGCCGAAGACGGCCTTACTTCTTCTTGGCGGCGCCCTTAGCCGCCGTCGCGGGCGCGGCCGCGGCCGGCTTGCCGCTCGACTTGGTGCCGGCGCCGCTGCCGAAGCGGTCCTTGAAGCGTTGCACGCGGCCGCCGCGGTCGACGGTCTGCCGCACGCCGGTCCACGCCGGGTGGGTCTTGGGGTCGATATCGAGACGCATGGTTGCGCCTTCCTTGCCCCAGGTCGACCGGGTCTCGAACGACGAACCGTCGGTCATCACCACGGTGATCTTGTGATAATCCGGGTGGATCTTCTCTTTCATGAACCTCTCCAGCGCAGTTTAAGGCCGATTCCGCCCCATGGACCGAAATCTGGCCGGCGCGACAAGGGCGCGGGTATACAGGCACGAAGCTGTGTCCACAAGCCCGGTTGTCCGGGCTTTACAGGACTTGTAGACCGCCAAGGCAATGACCGAGCAAGCCTTCGAAACGCTGGCCGACAGCCTCCTCGAGAGCCTCGAGGAGGAGATCGACGATGCCGAGCTGCAGGGCGGGGTCCTGACGATCGACGGCGACGACGGGACGTGGGTCGTGAACAAACATGCACCCACACGGCAAATCTGGCTGAGCTCGCCCAAGTCCGGCGCACGGCACTACGCCTTCGACCAGCCGTCGGGCTTGTGGAAGGACACCCGCGGCAGCGGCGATCTGCTCAGCACCCTGGCGGGCGAACTGGGCGTTCCTCTGGCGTGGCAGGCCGAATGAACCGTTTTGCCGGCCTCCGTCTGCTCGGACCCTACCTGCGGCCCTATCGTGGGAAGGTGGCGCTGGCCGTCCTGTCGCTGTTCGTGGCGGCGGGTACGGTACTGGCGTTCGGGGCGTGCCTGCGGGCGTTGATCGATCGCGGCTTCGCGCAGGGCCGGCCGGATGTCCTGAACTACGCGCTGGCCTCCCTGCTGGCAGTGGCCTTCGTGCTGGCGATCGCCTCGGGCGCGCGCTTCTACCTGGTATCGTGGCTGGGCGAGCGGGTGGTCGGAACCCTGCGGCGCGACCTGTTCGCCCACGTCGTGCGGCTCGGGCCGGCCTGGTTCGAGATCAAGCGCTCGGGCGACGTCATGAGCCGCATCTCGTCCGATGCCCAGCTGATCGAGCAGGTGATCGGCTCCTCGGCTTCGGTGGCGCTGCGCAACACCCTGATGTGCATCGGCGGCATCGTCATGCTGGTGGTGACCAACCCCAAGCTCGCGTTGTGGGTGCTGGCGGTGGTGCCGGTCGTGGTCGCGCCGATCATCATCTTCGGCCGCAAGGTGCGCCGGCTGTCGCGCGAGGCGCAGGCGCGGGTCGCCGACATGGTATCCGAGGGTGCCGAGACGCTCGATGCGGTCCGTACCGTGCAGGCTTTCGCCCAGGAAGAAAGCGCCGGCACGCGCTTCAGCCGAGCGACCGAGAGGGCGTTCGACGCGGCGGTCGCGCGCATCAGCCGCCGCGCGATCATGACCACCTTCGTGATCTTCATCGTTTTTGCCGCGGTCGGCTTCCTGCTGTGGATGGGCGGCCAGGACGTGATCTCGGGCCGCATCTCGGCCGGCGACCTTTCGGCCTTCATCTTCTACGCCGTGCTGGTGGCCTCGTCGGGCGGTGCGATCAGCGAGACGATCGGCGACCTGCAGCGCGCCTCGGGCGCGGCCGAGCGGCTGGCCGAGCTGCGCGAGGAGCAGCCGATCATCCTCGAGCCCGCCCATCCACAGGTGCTGCCGAAGCCGACGCGCGGCGCGCTCGCTTTCGAGGACGTCACCTTCCGCTACCCCACGCGCCCGGATTCGCTGGCACTCGACCGCTTCGACCTGCGCATCGCGCCGGGCGAGACGGTCGCCATCGTCGGACCTTCCGGGGCCGGCAAAACGACGGTCTTCAACCTGCTGCTGCGCTTCTACGATCCGGAGAAGGGGACGTTGCGACTTGACGGCGTCAACATCCGCGACGCGCGATTGGCCGAGCTGCGCGGGGCGCTGGCGATCGTGCCGCAGGAGCCGGTGCTGTTCACCGGCAGCGTCGCCGACAACATCCGCTACGGCCGGCCCGACGCCGGCGACGAGGAGGTGCGGGCCGCCGCGAAGGCCGCCTCCGCCCTCGACTTCATCGAGGCGCTGCCGCAGGGCTTCGACAGCCATCTCGGCACCCGGGGCGTGCGGCTGTCGGGCGGCCAGCGCCAGCGCATCGCCGTGGCCCGGGCGCTGCTCTGCGACCCGGCCGTCCTGCTGCTCGACGAGGCGACCAGCGCGCTCGACGCCGAGAGCGAGCGGGCGGTTCAGCAGGCGCTCGACCGGATCATGCACAAGACCACGACCCTGGTGATCGCCCACCGCCTTGCCACCGTGCAGAAGGCCGACCGGATCGTGGTGCTCGAAGCGGGGCAGGTGGTCGACGTCGGCACCCACGCCGAACTGGTCCGCCGGGGTGGCCTCTACGCCCGCCTGGCCGAGCTGCAGTTCAACATTTCCGCGGCTGCCGACTGACAACATACTTGATTTACAGTATGTTACGGCGTATTCCTCTACCATATTACGAACTCAATATTGTCACTGGCTGATAGGCAAATCGCCATGTTCGCCCGATTCCCGCTCTCCGCGACGCGTCCGAACGACCGGTTCATGCGGCTGGCCGATTGGTGGCCGGCGGCGCTGGTCGGGCTCCTGGCCCTCATGGGCTCGGTTCCCGACGGCAAGGCCCAGACCATCCTCAGCCTGTTCTAGTCTAGCGGTGTTTCCTCACCGCCAGCACGCGACGGAAGCCGAAAGGGGCAAAGGCCGCTTCGATCATCCGGCACAATTGCCGCGGCAGCCGGCGCCACAATCCAGCGGGCACGATCGAACATCTGAACCAGGCGAGCTCGGTGAAGCCCAGATCGACCAGCGCATTTCGGTCGCTCGCGTCCAGGCAATGCATTTCGCCGGAAAGTCGGCGATAGGCCGGCGTCGTAATCACGAGAACGCCGCCGTTGGGCAAAACTCGCGCCATTTCGCGAAATTGCCGCTTCCTCAGCTCGACATCCTCCGAAACCATGGTGGAGATGCCGACAGCCAGGATCGCCTGGGGTTCGATGCCCTCGATCGCCAGACCGTCCATTTGCCGGGACTCGATCCCGCGAAGCCGCGCGGCCTTGGACATCGCGGCCGATTTGTCCGTGTGCACGTAGCGGCCGTCGATCATGCGGCTGATCAAGGCCGCATGGAAACCCGTGCCTCCGCCGAGTTCGAGAATGGGCGACTTACCTTTGAGGAATTTGGCAAAGCGCCGGCAGAACAACTCCTCTTTCCCGTCATGATAGGCGTTGAACACGCCCACCGCCCGCGCGCTTTCATAGTAGGCATCACGATCAAAGGGCATGCTCATTATTGTGTCCCCGATTCCGTCGTGGAGGCTGAGACAGCCTCGAAAACCAGTTCCAGTGCGAACGCTGTCGCGTCGTCCCACACGCAATAGGCACTTGCCCACGACAGACCGACGCCGAAAGCGCTCAACAGCACCCGCATTCCCGGCTTGAGCACGCCCGACCTGACCGCGTCAGCCAGGCACACGCCCACGGTCGAGCCGCCGGAGTTTCCCAGGTCGGCGAGCTTCATGTGAACCTTCTCACGCGGGATCTTGAGCCGGCGAACTGCGGTGTCGACAATGAACTGGGAGGCCTGATGAAAGACGAACAGATCGACATCGTTGATTGTAACGCCGGCCTTTTCGAGCGTACGCGCAACCGTCTGTGGAATGGTGCGCATCGTGAACATGAAGACGGCCGCCCCGTCCATATACATGTCGTTCTGGCTCCGAATGGAGCCGGTCTTGTCGGCTTTTTCGACGGCGGTTTCAGGCGAATGACGAAGCCGCAGACCGCTCGCCGGCCATATCAGCGCTTCGGCTCCGGCACCGTCGGTCCCAAAGTCGAAGGCAAGAAATCCGGCGCCGTCTCGAACCGGCTCCAGGATGGTCGCCGTGCCGGCATCGCCGAAAAGCGGGACGACAGCACGATCACCGGGATTGAGAATGCGGGATACCGTATCGCCCGTGAGGACCAGGGCACGGTTCGCCATCTTGGCCGAGAGCATTCCGGTGGCCACTCCGAGAGAATAGACGTACTGGGAACATCCGAGATTGATATCGAATGCGGCGGCCGTGGTCGGCACGCGAAGGCGGTTCTGCAGGATGCAAGCGGTGCTCGGTAGAAGGTAGTCGGGTGTCTGCGTCGCGAAGATCAGCAAATCGATCGATGCCGGATCGATTCCGCCCTCCTCGAACAGCGTCCGCGCGGCATGAGCGGCAAGATCGGAGGCGCACATGCCCGGGGGAGCGACGCGTCGTTCCCAGATACCGGTTGATTGGGCTACCTTCTCCATCTGCTCGGCGCCGAATCGTGCCGCGAGCTCATCATGCGTCAGTCGCTGAGACGGAACCGCATAGGCAACCCTGGTAATTCCTATCGCCACAGCCCCCACCTTCCCTCGTGCTTATCCTTGAATCGCGAACCCTCCGTCCACGGCCAAGTCAGTGCCAGTCACCCAGCTCGCATGACCCGAGAGCAGAAACGTAATGGCCGAGGCGACCTGCCCGGGGTTCCCAATGCCGAGCGGATGACGTTTCTCGATCTCCTCGGCTGCCTTCGCGCCGACGCTGCCCAGGAATTTCTCCGTCATCGGCGTGCGGACGACGCCAGGCGATACGGAGTTGACGCGGATACGGGGTGCCAGTTCACAGGCCCAGGCGCGCGCCAAACCGACCAGGGCTTCTTTGGCGGCCGCGTAGGCTCCGGCGGCTGTTCCACCACGAAAGCGGGCGGCCGAGCTCACCAGGACGACCGAGGCTTGCTCACCCCAAAGGCGAGACAACGGGGGAAAGAAATTCGTCACCGAAAGCACGTTTTGGCGAAACATGTCCGAATAATGTTGGGCGGACGTCATTCGCAATGGCCTCAGCATGTGGCCACCAACGCAGAACACCGCGCCATGGATCGGTCGCGCCGTCTCCGGCAGGCCGCCGACCGACTTGGTGACCGCCTCGGCGTCGCTGGCGTCGAGCGGGAGAGACAAGTGACCAGTCCCCGGCAGAGAGTCGACGAGGCTGGCCAGGAGATCGCCCCGCCGGGCGCTGGCAATGACTGCGCCCCCACCCGACGCAATGGCGCGAGCCGTTGCCTCGCCAATGCCCGAAGAGGCTCCAACCACCAAGATTGTCCGGCCGGAAAGGTCAATGGGCTGGATCGCCATCCCGCCGCCTGCTTGCGCTATTGACTGGCGACTGTGGCTTGCGCCTGCGGCGACAGCCGGCGGATGGCATCCAGAATGTCGCCCAAGGTTTCCATGGACAGCAGGTCGTCCGCCTCGAAGGCAACCGCGTAATGCTCTTCGATCTTCATCAGCAGATTGACCTGTGCGAACGAATCCCAATCCGGTACGTCACCCACGGCGGAATCGAGAGTGAGCACGTCAGGCGCCGTACGCAACACGTCAGCCACGAATGCGATAAAATCGGCGGTGCCCCGATCGTCCGTCCTCATTCCGCACACACCCGGTGTCTAGTTACCGACTGCAATGTCGCCGCTACGCCCCAAAACGGAGTCGAACATTTAGCCGGTTCTCCTTTATAAGACCAATATCCGATGTCTTCCAACACGGGGTCAAGACGTGGATACGCCATTGGGGAGCCCTTGCCAACGCATCATCGAGCCGATTTTTGCGCGATCGGTTGCAGATCCGCGTCGTGCTGCGCTCGCCGATGCGGCTGGGCAACTCACCTACGAAGAGTTGGGGCATGCGATCGTTTCAGCAGCGGGCGTGCTGGAGGCGCATGGTGTCGCACCCGGCGATCGGGTTGTCGTGGCAGCGGTCAATAGCGTTCGCGAGGTGGTCGCCCATCTCGCTCTATTGGCCATCGGCGCCACAGTCGTTCCCTTGGGAAAGGTTCCGACCGAACGGCTGGCTTTCGTCGCGGCAGACTGCGGCGCCAGCGTGGTGTGCGTCGACGATTCCGACGTCAAGACGAAGGAGGAGTTGCCCGAGGATGCGACAGTGGTCCGGCTGACCGATCTGGCCGTCGGAGGCGTTTCGGGTGCCATGCGCGGGGCGCACGATGCGTTATCGGAGAGACTGCGTCCGGCGAATTCAATCGCCTCGCTGATGTATACCACTGGCTCCACCGGCCAACCGAAGGGCGTAATGATCAGCCATGGCGGGCTGGGGGCCGCGCTTGCCCACATCATCGAATATGTGGGCTTTGCCGAAGATGATCGAGAGCTGGTTGTCCTGCCGCTATCGCACAGCTTTGGCCTTGGCCAGCTCTACTGCACCCTAGCCGTCGGCGGCTTTGTCTGGATCAACGAGGGGCTTCGCCCGCTGAAGACGGTATTGGATGCCTTCCGGCTGCATCGCATCACCGCCTTTTCCACGACCCCGTCAATGTTGCGGCTTCTGTTGGGCATCTACCGCAAGCCGTTCCTCGACAACGCCCGTCATTTGCGGCGAATGGTCGTGAATTCCGAGCCGCTGCCGGCGGACCAGGCCGCCGAGGTAATGGCCGCTCTGCCCGACGTGGATCTGGTCGTGTACTATGGATTGACAGAGGCTTCTCGGTCGACGTTTCTGAGACCGCGCCTCGAGCCATCTGAGCGGCATCGGACAGTCGGCCGAAGTGCGCCGCGCGTCGAAGTCCAAGTATGCGATGCCAATGGTCAACCGGCCAAAGATGGGGGCGAAGGAGAAGTCTGCATTCGCGGGCCTCACCTGGCGACAGGATATTGGCGGCGGCCGGCCGAACAGGCTGCCGCCTTCCGCAGTGGGTGGCTTCATACCGGGGACTTGGGCGTGATCGATGCGGACGGCTATCTGACGATTACCGGACGCCTGAAGGATCAGATCAATGTCGGTGGGCTCAAGGTCTCCGCGGCGGAAGTGGAGAAGGTGATTCGTCAGCATCCGATGGTTGTCGATGTCGCAGTCACCGGCATGCGTGACCCGGACGGACTGCGCGGGGAGGCCGTGGCCGCGGCGATCGTTTCGCGGACGGGCCTCGAGCTGCGCGAGATCTCGGATTTCTGTGCCGAGCGGCTGGAAGCGGCGGCACGCCCGCAACGGATGATCCTGATCGATCAGATTCCACGCGCTGAGACGGGCAAGGTGCTCAAGGGAGAGTTGCACCGCTTGTTCGAGAGGCAAGGGTGAGCGCTCCGGTTCTCAGGCTTTCCGTTCCGTTGCCGCGTCTCGTTGGTCCTGCGGAAGTTCTGGCGGGGGAAGGCGCATTGGTGGCGCTGCGGACGCTGCCAGCGGCGCGGGTGGCCGTGGTCGCTACCGAGCGGGCCGCGCGATCGCCCGCACTGCAGCGCTGGCTGGAGAATCCGGGCCCGTTCGAGGTGCGCCACTTGACGCCAAGCTGGTCCGGTGAGCCGGCGTTCGACGCCTTGTCCGGCACGGTCGGCGAGCTGGCCGATTACGGCCCAGATTGGATCGTGGCAGTAGGCGGCGGAAGTGTTCTCGACGGCGCCAAACTCTGCTGGGCACGCTATGAACATCCGCGCTTTCCGGTGGAACGGCTCTCTCGTCCGTTCGCCTTGCCGAGATTGCGTGCCAAGGCGCGCTTCGTGGCGGTGCCGACGACGTCGGGCACCGGCAGCGAGAACTCTTCGGCTGCTGTTTTCGTCGATACCCAGTCGGGGCACAAGGTGCCCGTCGTGACGCACGATTTCCTGCCCGATATCACGGTGCTCGAGCCGCGGCTCACATCGGGTCTCTCCGTCCGCTGGACGGTGCTGACAGCGCTCGACGCGCTTGCGCATGCCCTCGAAGGGCGGGTATCGACGCTGACAAATCCGCTCGTCGACGGGCTCGCGGAAAGCAGCGCGATCGACATCGTCACCGGCTTGACGCGCTTTCTATCCGAAGGAGATGGCCTGGAAGTCCGCGGTCGCCTGCAGATCGCCGCGTTCCACGCGGGCCAAGTTCAGAATCTGCGGCTTGTCGGCGTCGCCCATGCGATCGCCCATCAACTCGGCAAATGGCATGTGCCCCATGCGGTGGCGATCGGCGTCCTGCTTCCGATCGGCATGGAAGAGGCGATGCGTGCCGACTCGGTGCGGGCTGTCTATGATCGCATCGGCCGGGCTTGCGGGCTGGAGGACGGCCGCGCGCTGGCGGGCGCGATCGCCGGGTTGCGCGATCGCGCCGGACTGCCGAACAGGTTGGGCGAGGCGACGGGCGTGCCATCGTCTATCGCGGACGACGATGTTGAGCGCCTAACGGGCATGGCTTTATCGGATCCGATCGCCCGCTTCATGCCCGTCAAGATGCAGCCCGATGAGCTGGCCGGTTTGATCCGGCGCGCTTGGTGATGGAGGCGATGACGAAATCGCTATTCGAGGAAAAGCCCTTCCTGCAGGATCGCGCCTCGCGAGAGCATCGGTTGCTCGCAGAGCTCAACCTGGCGTTCGACCACCACGTTCGTCATTGTGAGCTCTTCAAACGCATCTGTGATTCGGCGAGTTGGTCCCCGGACTCGCCGGCGCAACGGCTGGCTGACCTTCCGTTCCTTCCGGCGCAGTACTTCAAGGAGGCCGGGCGCCAGCTGACGTCGGTCCCGGTCGATCGGCAATATCGCGCCTTGTCCTCATCGGCAACCTCGGGGCGGGCCAGCACGGTCGTGCTCGATCGCGAGACGGCGCGGCGCCAGGCCAGGGCAGTGGCTGGCGTGATTGCCGAATTCATCGGGCCGCAGCGCCGCCCGATGCTGATCTGCGACCTGCCGCCAGGGATCCAGCGAACAGCCGAATTGTCCGCTCGAGCTGCCGCGATGCTCGGCTTCATGACGCTCGCTTCGTCCCATCGTCACATCCTGAAATCGGCCGAAGGAGGGCAGATCACCGCCGACGAGGACGTCCTCGAGGCGACGCGCAAGGCGCTGGCTGCAGAGGGCAAGCCGGTCACCATCATCGGCTTCACCTTCCTTGTCTACACGGCGCTGCTCGAGCCTCTTGAGCGCGCCGGCAAGCAATTCCCGCTGCCCGCAGGGTCGACGATCCTGCATATCGGCGGCTGGAAGAAACTGGAGGACCGGAAAGTCGACCGGAAACGATTGGCTGCGGCTGCCAAGGCTGTCTTCGGCGTTTCTGCCGAGCACATCGTCGACAGCTATGGGTTTACCGAGCAGATGGGTACCGTCTACGCCGAATGCGCGGCGGGCCGCAAACACGCGCCGGCCTTTGCCGACGTAATCGTGCGCGACCCGCTGACGATGCGGCCGGTACCTGACGGAATTGAAGGATCCGGGCAGTTCCTTTCGCTGGTGCCGGAGTCCTATCCTGGGTTCTCGGTCATCACCGACGACATCGTCCGGGTGCTCGGTCGGGACTCGTGTCCATGTGGCAGATCCGGGACCACCTTCGAGGTGATCGGCCGCCACAAGTCCGCCGAGGTGCGCGGCTGCGGCGATATCATCGCCGAGAAAATCACCCTCTCGGCCGTCCCGGCGGTGCTGCAGGCACCGAGGTTCGATGGCGATCCCACTGCTGCCGGCGTGCGGCGGGTTGCGCCGGCGATCTCCTATTTCAGTCGGGGCGAAGCCTTCCGATGTTTCGACGGCGATCGCGTGCTGCCGGATATTCGCGACTGGGGCGCGGTTGAGCAGCGTCTTCGAGCGGCCCAGCGCGAACTCGCGAAGCTGTCGGTCGACGACATCATTGGCGTCCTGGCCGAAGCGAGCAATGAATGGCTGCAGCCGCAATCTCCATTCGTTGCGTTTCATCCGCATGGGCTGCTCTTCGTTGCCACCTACGTTCGTGATGGTGGGCTCCAACTGGCGGCCGACGCCTCATTGCGCGGATCACGCTCATATCTCGACAAGTTCCGTCCCGATCCGTCGGCGGGGCGCAGGCTGCTCGCGGTGCCGCGCGGTCTGGTCGTGCACTGGCTGGCGGGGAACGTGCCCACGCTCGGCTTCCTATCGGTCATGCTGTCGCTGGTCGGCAAGAATGCAAACATCTTGAAGGTTCCCGAAGCGGTCTCGCCGCTCCTGCCGGAGATGCTGCTGTCGGTGGCCAATGCCCGATATCGCTCGCCGTCAGGTCGTGAGATCAGCGGACGGTTGCTGACGGATGCCATCGAGGCCGTGTGGTACCCGCATGATTCGGCGGATGCCGCGGCTCTATCCCAGGTTGCTGATGTCCGGGTGGTTTGGGGCGGCGCAGACGCCGTACGCGCCATCGCGGGACTGCCGCGGCGCTATGATTGTGATGACATCATTTTCGGGCCCAAACTCTCGCTGGCGGCTGTGGGCCGTGAATCGCTGGCAAACGAATCTCTGGCTCGGCGGGCCGCGCGTGGCATCGCACTCGATTGCTCGGTATTCGAGCAGGAGGCGTGCGCTTCGGCGCATACGGTGTTCGTGGAGGAGGGCGGCGCGCTGTCTCCGCGTGCTTTCGCCGACCTGCTTTCGGAGCAGATGGCCAAGACCAATGCACGCATTCCGCGGCAGGGCATCTCCGGCCAGCTGGCGGGTAACGTGAAGAGCGCAAGGATGCAGCACTTCCTCGATGGCGACGTCATTGCGCCACCCAGCCTCGAGTGGTCAGTACTGTTCCGCAATCGCGAAGAACGCCCGCCCCCGATCTATGGACGGACAGCTTTGGTGCGGCCGATCGGCGATTTGAACTCCCTGCCGTCCTACATCGATCGCGACACCCAGGTGGTCGGCTTGGCATTGGCCGGGCCGCGCCGCCTCGCGGTGGCCGAGGGTCTTGCTCGGGCCGGACTCGATCGGATCACTGAAGCAGGCTCGATGGCTGATTTTGCGGTGCCGTGGGACGGCCTCTTCCCGCTTGATCGTCTGGTTCGCTGGGTGTCGCTGGCGCGATGAACGCCCCCGCAAGCCGCTATGCAACGCGAGGTCCGAGAAGAGCGATTAAGTCGTCGATGCAGCGGACCTCGGCAAGCTGTTCAGGGGAGACTTGGTATCCACCGAAATTCTCGTCGACGAGAACCAGGAATTCCAATCCCTTGAGCGAATCCCAACCGAGGGCCTCAAGCTCTTCCGGGCCTGAAAGCGCTCCGCCCGGTTGCTCCAGAAGTCCTTCGAGCAAACCGAGAAAATCCGCTCGCTTCATCGTCGAAACGTCAGACATCTCACCCCTCCCGGAGGCATCGAACGCCAAACTCCGGGCGCTGGTGCCTAAATACACAAGACGGTATTTACGGGCAATCCCGCGACGCCCCGTGGATCCCGCGCCATGCACGGCGATCGACGCCGGGTGAGGGTCGTGTCCCGTTTGGTGGTGTAGGTGGCAATTGTATCGCCATGTGGCTAGTCTGAACGAACGACAATCGACGGAACGGTCACCCGGGGCGGTTTGAAATGGCCAGATTGGCGCTCGTCGGCGGAGGCGGCTTTGCAGTGGAAGTGTCCGAGGTCGCGCAACTCGTCGGTCATGACGTCGTCGGTTACTTTGCATCCGAGCAATCCGAGTGGCAGCTGCCTTATCTTGGCTCGCCGGATCGAATATCCGGATCAGCCAGGGAATTTGATCAGGTTGCCCTGGCCTTTGGTGCGGTCGACCGGCGATCGGTACGACACAGGGCGGATTTTGCGCGACGGCTAAACCAGATAGCGCCCATAGCGCCGGCACTGGTGTCACCCCATGCGATCGTAGGCGGAGAGGCAATCTTGGAGCCCGGTGCATTCGTCGGACACAACGTTGTCTTGGGCCCGAGCTGTCGTATTGGCGCTTTCTCGGTGCTGAACACGTCCGTCTCGGTAGGCCACCATGCGACTATTGGCTTTGGCTCGATCGTAGCACCGCATGCCTTTATCGGAGGAGGCACAACGGTCGGCGAGCTGGCTCTTCTTGGACCTGGCAGCCTGATCCTCCAAGGCCTGACCCTGGGGGATGAAGTCGTCGTCGGCATTGGCACTTCGGTCTTCCGAAACGTACCCAAGGGTTCCACGATATGGCCGGCCCGTATGCAAGTCACGCCAAAGTCGGGCGGCAAACCCCGCGAGAGTGCGCCGGTCAGCGGGCGATGAACAACCGCTTGCTTGGCCTGGGCCAGTAGTAATTGACAATGCCACGGCGGGCCAGCTCGACCATTCGGTTCATGAGGTAGCGGGCATCGATTGCCTGCACGCGCAGATTTGATACGGATATCAGGCGGATTTGTGCCGGATCGATGTGCCTCAGGACCCGATTGGGCCGCCATCGACCGATCCTCGGCCGGACAGTGTGAACACCTTCCTTCCCGGTCCAGTCGCGGTAGCGATATTCAAGCGGCGGTCCGAACACCCTCTTGAAGTACGGAATTTCCTCCAGGAGCAGACTCTCGGGACAATGCATGACCGTCCCCAGCCCGAAGGATCTTGGCAGCCCCAAGCACAGTATTGTCGCGTCGAGCTCCGCCAAGCGGGGAAAGGGCGAGTACTTGTCCCACGACGTCAGCGACTTCAGCTGGTCTTGCAGCAAATAGGTGGCGTTCGGACCCATTGCGGTGACGGAGTGGAAATAGTGGATGCTCCGCTCGACGCCCTTCATCCGTCGAAAAGTCTCGGCGACAAAACCCGCTCCCGTCGGAGTCCGTCGAACATCGAATATGCCGGCCGGATCAAAACGCAGTGGAAAGGCCGGCATGGCGATTGTACCTGTCGGCCCCATGTAGTCCTGCAGGACCTTTATGAGATCGATTGGACGACCATTGAAATTGTAGAATTCATCCCAGGACGAATGAACGAATACCGTTCCGCCCCTGGGAACGCTGACTTCGGCCAGAGCTCGCGCCAGCTCGACGGTTCCATAACGGGGATACCGCCGGGGGAACCGCTGTTGAACGTATCTGCGGAGCCGCACCTGCATTTCTGCCGGCCGCCGCAACCCAAGCAGCTTTAGTAGCGCCCTTGCATGTCGCACGGCTGACATGTCTTTTGCGTCAGTCGATGCTCACCGTGTTTCCACGAGTTTCGCCGAGATGGCGTCGTGGATGTCGCGCAGCGTCTCGAACATCGTTATTTCCTCGACGTCAAATGCCAGGTCGAAAACCGTTTCGACTTCCGCGATGAGGCCTACCTGGGCAAAGGAATCCCACGTCGGAAGGTCTCCCACCCCCATGTCGAGATTGAGCTTTAAGGCATCCACCTTCAGGAATGTGGCCGCCAGCTCCACCAGTCGTTGTTCGATGGTATTGGTCATGTTTCCAAGTGTACTGATTCACGTAGAAGTTTAGCCACTGTGCGATCGTCTCTCAACCAGTTCGACGAGCAGACGGAGGCGGTGCCGAGGAATGACAAGGGCGAGACGTCGTCTTTTGATGGCATGGTCGAAGTCTTCCACGTCGAAGACGACGCGACGAAGGCGGTCGCCGACTGGTAGGCGACTCCCGTTTTACCGATTCGATCAGCTCGGTGGACGGCCCAGCTCGCTAGTCGCTGGCGTCGTTGAACCGGAGTCGAGGGACGCCGCTGCGGGCCACTCCTCGGTTTTTCGTATCCGTGCATTGGGCTAGCTGCTCGCCTTGTCCCGCAACAGCCTCGTCAACGGGATCAGGCCCCTTGCTGCCATCCATCCATATGCCAACACGGCGACAAGATCGGCAAGCGACGCCCAGAGAGAGCCCTCGAAAGTAAAACGACCAATCCAGATCGCGACGGAAAGCGACGCGACCACGCTTGCCAACAACACCCAACGATCGATCAACGATCTGACGGAATAGCCGGCAATCCGGTAGATCGTTGTCATCCAGGCTATCGCCAAGATCACATGTCCAAAGGACCATGCGGCAACAAGCCACACTGCCGATGCGCCGACGGCCTGTGTAGCGACCATCAGGACAGGACACCAATTCCCAGCATTGAAGTCAGAAGTCGCGACTCCCACAGCCAAAGTCGTTCTCGATCCCGCGCTAGCTCTGGAAAGAAGACCTGTGCCAATGTGCCAGGCAGCAGGGTCATTGGCACAAATGTGGTGCGGTATGCCAAGCTGAAATATCCGACTTCCTTGGTGCCCAGGAAAGCGCCGATCAATATCAGGCGCAGCTGATAATAGACTTGGGTCACTGCGGAGTAGGGGGTGTGTAGAAAAAATGACGCTGATGCAGCCGCGCGATGCGCCACAGTACCGTCATCGCGCTGTTCCGAATATCCACCGCTCCAGTCGCCCCGAGCAAGCCTGACGAGAGCACAAGCAACCCCGCTGCCTGTCCGACGACGAAGCCCGCCGCGAGTTGGCTCGCCGGCATGTCGGTCAGGAAAAAGCCGATCTGTGCAGCGGCGGTCGACACCGCTGTTGCGACTCGACAGATCGAGACGCGACCGAATTTCCGGCGTCGCACTGCCAAATTCGTGCCTGCCGCAGTGGCGCCAGCAAATAGAAGGGCCAGAGGCAGGGGCAGCAAAGCCCGTCTGAACGCCAATGACGGCGCAGCAACCTCCGGCAAAAGCTCGATCAAGATCAAGGCGGCGGTAACGAGGATCGCACTCAACGTCGCAGCGGCGACAATGAACACTGCGACTTCATTTGCCTCTTCATCGGTGTCGACCGTGATTTCGAACGACCAGGACGCGGCGAAGGCCGCGAGGGTGAAGGCGACAGTGAAGAGCCCAAAAACGCCGATTTCGGCGGGCCCGTAGAGCCGGGCCGTAACCAAGCTCCCCCCGAAGTTGATCGCCTGACTGGCAAGCGCCGCAACCACAAGGGCTACCGCGTTGCCCAAGAATGAACGCGGCACTGGTCTATCTGGGGGCTGATCCATCGCCGACTGACGTCTGCGGCTTCTGGTCCCTACCTGAACGCCGTGGCAAAGGTGCGCAGCCAGCTGTCCAAGGTAAAAATGCTGACGATGTGACGCACGGCAAGTTCGGATCGTTGGCCGCTCCAGAAGGCCTTCCATCTCGGTAACAGCTTGCGGGCATCAAGAAGACCAAACCGGAATACGGGTGATTCTTCATCCAGCCGCTGCTTGGCGATTGGCCCTGCCGACCTGACCAGCCAATCCGCCGTCGCACTGAAATGCCCCGTCTTGTCTTTGCGCCATGCTATTTCACTCGGAAGCAGTGGTTGTCCCACCAGACGTAGCACCTTTTTCGTCCATCCCTCTGCCAGCTTGTGCTTCAAGGGCAGGGAGATAGCGGCTTCCATGAGCCTGAAGTCGAAGTAGGGGAAGCGGACCTCTCTCGAAAACGCCATGGAGGCCCTGTCCTCGGCGTGCGTGATCGCCGGCGTCGAGAAGCGCAACAAGTCGGCAAGCTGACGGTCGCTGACCATTCCTGTCTGCAGCCCGATGTTTGTGCGTGGCAGCTCCTGCAGCTCCTTCCCGAGGGGGATGCCGGGCACGCCGGGAAGGCGGAGGCGCGTATAGCGAGCGGCGTCGGGTGCCGAGAACTGCCGCACCAGGGTATCGTTCCGGAGGAACGGCCATACCAGGCTCGCAATCTCGCCGATTTGCCGCTGCCGCCAAAGTTGCTGGATCGCGAAATACACGTACTTTCGATAGCCACAGAACAATTCATCGCCACCCTGGCCGGACAGTAGAACGGTTTTGCCATGCTGGTTGGCCGCCTTCATCAGCTCGGCGTGGGCGACCACCGAGAGGCCGCTGAACGGTTCATCGTGAAAGTAGACGTGCTTGTCGATCATTTCGAGCAGAGCCTGGCCGCTGGGATTGAACACGACCTTGTTGACCGAAATGCCCAGATGGCCGGTAATCGAGTCAATCCACCGTGTCTCGTCCGCGGGGACGTTGGGATTGACCACCGAGAATGCGCTTAGCCTTTCCCGATCGATACCGTGCTGCAGAGAAAGCGCGGTGACAATAGAAGAGTCGAGACCGCCGGAGACGAGAAAACCGAGGGGAACATCACTTCGCAGTCGGATGCGCACTGCATCGCTAAGTAGCGATCTGATGAGATCGACGCTGTCATTCAGGGAATAGTTGCTCTCCACGATGCGCGACGATGACGGCCAATAGTCGTGGGTCCGAACTTCGAGTGCGCCGGATTGGAAATGAACTTCGGCATACTGACCGGGCCGGAGGCTCTTGATTTCCCGAAAGAAGGTGTCATCGGTATCGTCGACGACGCCATTCACCAGGAAGTTATGGATGACTCTATAGTTCGGCGAAAAGGCGCCGCTTGGAGATATTCCAATCAACGCCTTGATCTCGGAACCGAATGTCAGTTGGCTCGGTCCTCGAAGATGATAATAGAGCGGCTTTTCGCCAACGCGGTCTCGAGCCAGCCAGAGACGGCCGGTTTTTCCACACAGCCAGGCGAAGGCGAACATGCCATTCAAGCGCGCGAGTGCCCCTTTAATGCCATAGGCATCAAGCACGTTAACGAGGACCTCTGTATCGGACGAGGTCCGGAAAGCCACGCCAGCGGCCTCGAGTTCTTTGCGCAACTCGACGTAGTTGTAGATTTCCCCATTGTAAACGAGCACGGAGCCCTGCGCCGAGTGAAACGGCTGGCTTGCCTCCGGCCTAAGGTCGATGATGGCCAAACGTTCGAAGGCGAGGGTGAGGCAAAGATCCTTGAATTTGCCGACCCAGCTTCGCTTGTCGTCGGGGCCTCGGTGCCGCTGAAGTTCGTGAATCTTAGCGATCGACGCTGGAGGCAGAGGACCGGGCGCTAAAGAGCCGAATATTCCGCACATGTTGGCTCATATGAAACAACGGATGACAAGCCGCCAGCGAACCCGAGCAGACTCAAGGATTTGCAGTTCTCAGTTGACACCAATGGTCGCAACTCCGGTCCTCTAGAATCGCCCTGCGCGGCGTTTATCGCGCCGGTCTTTTGTACTACGCTAGGTCCCCGTAGCCAACTTAGCCGGACGGCACGGCCAGATCAATGCTGCCCGTATTGCGCCCAGGACGCTTGGCATCAAACGCGGCGGTGGTTACGCTTCTGCCGTAGTTCGATAAGGTATCGCCGTGACGAGCCAAGGACTATTCACTTCGGCACAGCTCATAGCGGCTGCAGCGTCGGTAGACATCACACCCGCTCGATCGGTGCCACTGGCAGGCTTCGCCGCGCGAAGTCTAACTTACACGAAGGTCGCTTCTTCACTCGAGGCAAATGCACTAGCTGTGCGGCAAGGCGATAGTGGCCGCGTCGCGGTGGTCGTCACGCTCGATACGCTCTTCGTTGGAGCAAAATTGGATCAAAGTTTGAGAGAGCATTTTGTTCGTGCCCACGCGCAGCGGCCGGAGGACCTGCTCATATGCGCTTCGCACACCCACTATGCTCCGTCGCTGGACGAGACCAAACCGGGCTTGGGCCTCGTCGATCCCGAGTACTTTTCCCACGTCGTAGTCCAGTGCAGCGACTTGATTGACAAGGTCATTGCCCGCTTGGGCAGTCCGATCGCCGTCAAGCGGGGCCGAGGAGCAAGCCTTGCAGCCATCAACCGGCGGCGCTTATGGGTGTGGCCACACATAGCCTACTCGCGAATCCGCGGACCCGAGGTCGTAATGGCCCCGAATGCCTCCGGTGCGCTGGATCCGACAATTGCCGCCTGGATGCTCGAAGATTCAGCAAGGCAGCCAATTGCGCTTATGTGGCACTACGCCTGCCATCCCACCGGCTATCCCGAGCAGTACGAGGTCAGTCCGGATTTTCCGGGCGTCGTTCGAGACCGGCTTCGGGCCGCATACGGCAGCACATTGCCGGTGCTTTTCTTTCAGGGATTCGCCGGCGACATTCGTCCTCGCGTACCGGACGAACGCCCGCTCCTGAGGCGCGCATTGCGGTCAGTCCTGCTTGGACCAAGTTTCGCGGGATTTTCGATGGCCAGTTGGCGCGCGTGGGCCAATCGCCTCGCAGACGACGTGGAAGCCGCCTTTAAGAATAGTCGAACGCTGTCTGAGCCGACGACCGACGGGCAGGTCATTGCATCGGCGCAGTACAAGGTTCCGCTGTCAAGGCTCATTGCTGTCGAGCGTGCCGATCGCTTCGTGCGATTTCAGCGGCTGAGACTGGGTTCAATTGTCGATCTGGTTGCGGTCGCTGCCGAGCCCCTGGTCGGTCTGCTGCCGCTGGTTCCGCCGGGCTGCACCGGAACCGGCTATTTGGGCGATCCTTTCGGCTACTGGCCGTGCGATCGAGACCGGCCGTATGGCGGTTACGAGGTTCGGTATTTCATCAAGCCCTTTGGTTTGGCGGGTCCGTTGCTCCCCAACCTTGACGCGCTTTTCGTGGAGGGCATGTCGCAACTCCAAGCGCTCAGCTGACGCCGCTTTGAGGGAGCAGCAGTATACTTCTTCCTACTCGCGGCTACTCCATGATTGTGCCCAGCCAAGGCCCATCACGGCGGCGAAGGTTGTGGCGATCGCCGGCATTTGGATCCCGAAATCGACCAGCGAATGAACGGCGAGATATAGGGCGACGCCGATGGCGGCGGCGGAGTATTGGATGTCGCGGTGTCGCTCGCGAATTCCCCTCAGGCACCGAAGCGCAATTGCTCCGATGGCAACGAAGAAGAGGGCGGCGGCCGGGATGCCGAGCTCGACCGCACTTTCGAGATAGACATTGTGGGCCTTGTCATATGTGAGCGCCATGGAGGTCGGCTGGAACACCGGGAAAAGCGCTTCAAAGGAACCCAATCCCCAGCCCGTCAAGGGGCGCACGGCGATCGCCTCCAGCGCAATGTGAACGAGGCCACTGCGATCCGAATCTCCTTCCTCCAGCAGGGCGAAGAAACGTCGAGCAAACTCCTCTCCGCGCATGATCAAGGCACCGCCAACAAGAAGCGCCACTGTGACAATCGAGCCAACGACGCTGGTTCGGCGAGCTGCGCCAACGACCATCGTCGTGGTCAACGCCGCGATTGCAAAGGCGACCAGCCCGCCTCGAGAGCCCGAAAGTATCAAGCCCGAAAGAGCAGCGAATAACGCTGCAAGATAGAGCGCTCCGATACCGCCGACGAACATCAGGCGGGCTCGCCAGGCCGCCCTCTGACTGGGTGCGCCTTTTGCCGCCTGCAATAGGCGATACTGAAAGATTGCCAGGCAAATCAAAGCGCTGATAGCGGCAAGATCTGCATATGAGTTCGGGTTTACAAATGTCCCAGAAAAATAGCACCAGGGCGCCGTTTTGACTTTCTCAACGAAAAGGACCGTGCATGACCGCGTTGTGACCTCCATCATCCAGCCGTAGGCTGTTACACACAGTGCCGACACGATGATTGCTAAGGTCAGCGCCCGGGCGTAGCGCACCGAGCGGCCCAGATGGACACTAAGCCAAAACACTCCACAATAGGTCAAAAGACGCATGAGCGCCGAAAGGGCGTGCTCGGAATCAATCGCAATGCGAGAGGTATTCGGTATTGCAAGTGTCGACGTCGCGGACGACAGAAAGGAACTCAGGCTAGTGGAGGTGCTCAAACTGAGCGTTTGCGCAAAACTCCACGCCACAACCACAGCCATGGCGGCTATGCACACCTGAAGCGAAACCTGGTGAACTGACAACGTATCCCATCCGCGAGGATGCAACAGGGCAAGTCCGACCAATGCGGCGCCGGTTGCGAGCGCCAAGGAGCTCCATGCCCAGTCGCGGTTGCCTCCGAGAGGAACAGGTGCCAGGAAAACTGTCAGAAGGAGAAGGGTCTCGACAAATCTTTGCAGCCAAGTAGACCGATTGGGCTGATCGCGCATATCGTAGGCTACCGCGTCGGCGATATGCTGAGAAAGGGAAAGAGGTCGAAGTTCCTAAGGCTCCTCGAAGGCGAGGCCGCCAGGCTCGACGAGTGTGAGCGGTAGCTGTCGACCTCATAGGCTTGATGCAGGACGGCGCATTGAGCAGAGGTTGGTGCGGCAATCGCATGCCACATTGTCGATACAGCCTTCTCCAGACGGGCATCGCGCGCGGCGAGGGCGGCCCAAGGCATCGACAGAAACGCTCGCGAAGCGCCGAAGGGAGGGATGCCTCCGCTGTCCGGCCCCTGGAGCGTCACGTGATACCAACCATTGCTCCCGTCAAGGTAGTTCCGAAAGCGCGGGACCGCAGCGGTGTCATCGAGAACGCGGTAGGCGACTTGATGGGCCAATGCGGTCAACGCGCGGTCCCATGGCGCGATATTCCTTCCATTGGATGTTCGCAAGAACGTGTCCAGCGTCCACGCAATTCGCGCGCCGTGGGAAAAGTCCCAGCCGACCCCTGGTCGGGGTTGAACCGTGCTCGTCGGAAAATCAGGCGATTCGTCGGCGGCGAACGCCATGTCTGGATGGGCCGTCCAGGCTCCCGGATCGAAAGCCGCGATCTCTATGGTTTGACCATTCATGTCGGTGGTATGGTCATACACGAAGCGCGATTCGATGAACGTGGACAGTCGGTCCAACGCGAGACCGAGGCGGGCGTAATCGGCTTTGGATATCGAAACCAGATCCGGTGAAACGTCCGCCGCCTTGAGCAAATCAGCTAACCCGATCGCAAGAAGCAAGTCGACTGACGTGGGCGCCGAGCAGTAGGCCGGGCCAGCGCCATCCACCGAATGAGTCAGCCGTTGATCTACGAATTGAATCAAATCCAAGCCGGAGGCTTGGCAGCCCCAACCCTGCACTTGCCAGATGCGCGGCGGGCCGAAGATCCAGCGCAGATAGTGATCGAGAGCCACGGGCGCCGCGCGCTCGGCGAATACGGTCATGGCGGCCGTGCGTTTTTCAGGTGGTCGACGTGCTATGGCTCCGATGATATCCGAGGCGCCCGCGAGGTAGATTGCTGTGTAGAGAACATTTTCGATCCCATCGGATCCGACCCATAGTTCGTGCTCGCCATCGAGTTTCGCCGGGCTGAGGCGCTCGTGCGGCGTCTGGTAGTAGACCAAGATCTCGCTTCGTCGGGACAGCGTGGAAAACGGCTTCATCCAGGGGCCCAAGATTGCGTCTGCGAGTTCGTCGTGGCCAGCCTCGATCGCCTCCCGGAGAAGATCTTGGGTGCGTCCCTGGAGAAGATCGGCCGCGGGACTGAGCGACTGGGACTTCAACATGTTCTCGATGTCGTCCTCGATCGACCGGGCCTCGACAGCCCAGAGGTTCTCGATTGCCCGCCATCGTCCGGACGATGAGGGTAGGGGCGACGCGGCCAAGTCACTGGCAACTTCCGGCGTGAAGGCTCGGCAGGGTTCATTGGCGCTCGTCGTGGCCGCGCCCAGGACAGAGGCGAGGGCAATTCCGGCAAAGCCCGCGGTCCACCGGATTCTGCCGGAGTTGGCGACTGCGCCTCTCGTCATGGTGCTCGTATGCGGCATGCTCGAAGTGACCCTCATTGTCATCCCGCCAGCTGAGCGAAACGAAGGGAGCTAGCGGCTACGAGCGATCCGCTCAATGTAGTCGGCGAACGCGGTGTAGGTGCCTTCGGCGCGAAACTGGCTCTGATAGAGCGCGAATGCCGCCTGCTTCCGCCGGCGCAAGGTTTCGCGATCAGCCAGCACGTCGAGCAGAAGGCTTCGGAATGCCGTCGGCGCTGCCGCATCATCATAGATATAGCCGCAATCGTTATTCAAAATGAGCCGCTTCAGTTTTCCCTCGAGGCGCGTCGTCAATGCAAGCCCGCCCGCCAGATACTCTATTGTCTTGTTCGAGAGTGAGCCCTGGAAATCGGCCGTATTGGGGTACGGGATTACGCCGAGATCAGATCGCTCCATGAGAGTCAGGAGTTTGGCTTGGTCAACCCAACCTGCAAAAACGATCGCGGGATCATCGATCGGCGTGGTTGTCGTTTGCCGCATGTCCACACCGCAAATGACCAATTGAATGTGCGCCTTCGCAGCCGGCGGTAAGGAAGTAATTGCTTCGAGGACATGGTCCAGTCCGATTCGCTCGCCCATCTTGCCGAAGAAGCAAAGACGAACAAGAGGCCGAGTCGGCGATGGCAGAAATTTGTCCCAGAACTTATTCGCGACGGCCCGCTCATCGGAAGCGATGTCCGGCATGCTGTACCCCAAAGGGAATGCCTGATCCCGGGGCGAATGCGGCCGCTTGGCACGCGCAAGGGCCCAAGTCACGAATTCGTCCGTGATACCCGTTATCGCGGTCATCGAAGCCAAGCTGGTTCTGGACAGCGAAAAATACGGATGGAGCACCAGTCTGGCGAGCGGCCGAGCGATCTTGGGTGCTGCTTCAAGCCATACATCCGGCCACAGGTCACGCACATCGGCGATCGTCGGTACTCCATGGGCCTGTCCAAATCCGGCGATCGTGGAGACCAGTTCAATAGGGGGATACGAGGTCAGAATCACGTCCGGAACGACTTCACGTGACGCCAGCCGGGAAAATTCCCGAGCAGTGGCCCTGTTGAACGCAAGGCGCTGCACCGAAATATTTCGCGCATATCCCGCAGCTTCGGTCAGGATGACGTCGAAATTGGCATTGACCCGGTAACGGAGGCCGGCTGGAGTAACATGTGCCTTGTGCGCGTGGTCGAAGCTCGAGCCCCACCATACCACGTGATTGCCCCGTCGCACGAGTGCTTCGGCCAACAGGCCCATTCGTCCGGTCCGCTCGGGTGGGTTGGTGCTGCCAATGGGGCGCTCGCCGATACTGACCAGCCATACACGCAAATGCGATCCCCTCCGCGACACTAGTGCAAGTGACTTCTTGTAGAAGTGAACGCCAACATACTATGTTGATGATGCGCCGCGCTCAAGCGAGCGAGCACTGTGGCCTTCGGGTGAAGGTTCGAGCTGAGCCGTCTAGGGAAGGGAAGACCACATTGAAATCAACGCCCAACAGAATCAATCTACAAATCTACCCTTCGCCGCTTACCCACGAAAGTCGCATAATGCGCATGACGGCTCCGCTGCTGGAGTGGTCCACTTTTGAGCGCATCCTGATCGTAGGCATGGGACACTACCCGCTGCCCGAGCGTGAGGAAATCGACGACAAGCGCGAGTTGCTCCGCCTCGGACCACAATATAGTGCGGCGCAAAACCTGCCGAAGAAACTGTATCGGTTCATAGCCTGGTATGTGAGCGTCTTTTCCCGTTTCTGGCGTGCTCCGGTCGGCTGCATAAATTGCCGGTCTCTTTCGGCCCTACCTCTTTGTGTCGGTTTGAAACTGGCGACGGGAGCCAAACTGATTTACGACGCGCATGAGCTGGAGACGGAGACGCCGACTCTATTCGGCTTCAGAAAATGGTTGGCGAAGGCGTTAGAACGCTTGCTGATCGGGTTTTCCGACGCTGTGATCGTGGTGGGGCCTGCCATTGCTGGGTGGTACCGGACCGCCTACCCCGGAATGGATCCGAAGGTCGTGCGCAACCTGCCCGAGTTCCTCGACGAGCCGCACCGAACTAATCTGTTTGAGGGACTGCTCGCGCTCCCGGCGAATGCCGTTGTTTTCCTCTACGAAGGGCAGCTGTGCGCGGGAAGAGGGATCGAGGCGACCTTGGAGGCCTTCTCCCGCGCGCCCGTGGATCGACACGTCGTTTTCCTGGGCTTTGGCCCTTACACCGACCTTATCAAAGAAGCGTCCGAGCGTTTCGGCAACATTCACCTGCTGCCCGCTGTGCCGTCTTCGGAACTGAGGAAATATACGATGGCCGGGGATATAGGGCTCTGCCTGATCGAGCCGAATAGTCTGAGCTACACGTACTCGCTTCCCAACAAGCTATTCGAGTACTTGGGGGCTGGGTTGCCCGTGATCGCGACGAAGCTGCCCGAGCTGTTGCAGATCGTGGACGGAATGGGAGCTGGCTGGACGGTCAGCAACAATGCAGATGAACTGCTGCAGCTGATCGGTTCGATCACCCGGGAGAGCATACGGGAGAGGAGCGAGCGCGCGCTTCACTGGACCCGGCAAAATTCATGGCAACGGGAATGTCTGGTGCTCAAGTCTATCTACACCGATCTGGGCTTCGCCGACAGCTAGCCAAACCGTTTCTTGGTCTGCACCAGAAAACGCGTATAAGAGACGTCTGCTTTCTCTACCGCTGTAACAGTGACGCGGCTACGGTAGGTAGCTACAACAGCTGCCCTGGAGTGCCTTGTGCAGGATGTGAAATCACATTGTCGTTCGACTTTACTTCATGTAGTTCGGCTAACAGTGCTTACTGTGCAGGGGACCCGTTATCGTGCGTATGGCAAGCGAAGCGCAAACAGCATGGTTCGTCGATACGCTGGCGCGCCATGTACGCTTGCATTTCAAGCCCGAAGTGCTTGCGGCGCTGCAGTCGGTCAGGGTGCGCATACTGCCACGCGCCGCCATCGGAACGGGTCCACCGGGAATATGTCTGCCGAATGATATCCCACCGGCATTGGGTAGTGTTGTCACCACCATCTCCTTCTGCGGCACGAGCATCGGTCTGGTGCAACCCGTCCCCAAACCCAGTGAGGCGGGTTGGAAAGCGGTGGAATGCGATGGAGTGCCGGTGTGGTGGGTCCACGCGGACGGTGTAGTCACACCTGCATGGAATTTGTTTGCAACATGTACAGCGCTGCTGTGTGCCGAAGAAGAGCGAGGCGCGCGTACCGATCGCTACAATGGATTTGTTGCTGCGGGCAGCAGGCGCGCTATGAACGGACTGTTGGAGCGACCGACGGTTAACGAACTCTTCGCGCTGCTGGCAGCTGCCGCGGTCGCGCTTCACCAGCGTAGGGAGTGCTGGTTCGATGTAAGCGATCTGGTGCTGCCGCCGTTGCTATTCCTGTCACACGATTGCGACAATTTGTTCGGAAACTCGATGTGGTTGCAACTGGCGCGCGCTAAGCGGCTGGGCTTTGGAACGCGGCAGCGGCCGGGGCCCGACATGCACCAGTTGATTTGGATGATGCGTGGCTGGAGGCAGCCGGCTGACGGCTTTGCGTCGGAAGTCGACGATTTCATGGAAATCGAAGAAAACTATGGATTTTGGTCCCGATTTTATTTCTTGGTGGGGCAGCGAGGACGATTTGGCGCGCGCACCACGAGAGAGCTGACGCGCGCCGTCGTCAAAAGGATCCGGGCACCACACGAAGTGGGATTGCACTACAATCACATCAAATGGCGGTCGAAAGATAGCCTCGAGCGCCAGATCGGCCAGTTGGCGAATGATGGTGGCGCGCCCGTCCTGACCGGAAGAGCCCACTATCTAAGCATCGACGTGGAGTCGTCTCCGGAAATGTGGGAGGCGGTCGGCTTGGCGCTGGATGAAAGCTTCGGGTCTGCCGAAGTGCCGATGTTCAGGCTCGGCTTCTCGGGCCTCTTCCGATGGTTCAGCACGTCGATGGATCGTCAGTTGAGGCTGGTCGAATGCCCGCTGCTATTCATGGATCAAGCGATGCGGACGCGATGGCCGGACGATCCATTGACCGGAATGATGACTTGGGTCAGGCACATCAGCCGCATCGGAGGCTGCGTTAGTTTGCTCTTTCATCCAGGCTTTCTAGGCAATCCGGAATTCCAACCGGATCCGGGATTTTATAGCCGAATTTTGGAGGCGCTCAGGGTGGCCGGAGTACGCCAAATGTCCACAAAGCAAGTTATGGAACAATTTGATGTCTAGCCGAGGCGTCGGCTTTCGGGAGCCCCAGTTTCGTCGGGCTCCGCCATGCCGAGTTGTGTCGGAGAAGCTCCAAGGCCCGGCGCCTGTTCTTGCGGTAGGACATATACGATCAGCAGAAGCACCCAGATCCCGTTTGTGAGAAAGACGCTCGTGGCGCTGCCATTGGTTAGCGCAAATGCGAGCGGAAGACACAATGGTAGTACTATGGACAGGTCGCGTCCGATACTGAGGCGATCGAGAATTCGCAAGACGAGCATCGCAAATGCAGTCGCAAACAGCGCACCGAGCACCCCCCACTGGCCGTAGCCATCGGCCCACAAATTCACGTTCGCATTCGTCTGCTCGTTGTTGAAATACTGCAAGCCGATGACGTAGGAGAGCGGGAGGCCGTAAACCTGCTCGCGCCCGAATATCGCGCCGAGCAATCCACTTCCGGCGTAAAGTCCAAAAGGATTGATGGAAAAGAATTCGACCCAAAATGCGGTGAGCATTCCGGGCACGATGACAATACGACCGATCGTGAGCTGGCTCACAAGTCGAGCAGGATCCTCGGTCACCTGATCATACACAGCGGACACAAGGAGTATTATCAGGAAGCTGGAAATGATCCGGAAAGGTGAAAAAGAGAACATCCGGGTGCCCGGTGCCCGCCAGGCATAGAATGCAATGACGGCAATTAAAGAGCCGCCAAGCGCATCCTTGCCGCTGGTAATCTGATACGCAGCGTACGCCATGAGCATGCCGATAACGAACAACTCCGGGCGCCGCTTTGGTAAGCTGAGGCAAACGAGGAACGGGGCGAGCACGAGAGCAAGGGGCGGGAGCAGATAACCCCAATACCAGTTTCCAGTCGCAGCGAACTGGTCGCGGCGAATTTCCCGGACATCGTATACATTTTCAATCGCCAGCGGTCGATAGTCGACACCAAATACGACGGTGGCCGCACCGATGAGCACAATAGACAGGCCAATCGTGATTAGAATAATTGTTCGCAGCGAGTATTCACGACGGACGACAGGCTCTGGCGGCGTGGACGACATTCTGAACAAAGCGATGCAACTGACGCAGCACACGGCGACAAAGGGAAGAAGCTGGCCGATGGGAACGGTGACACTCTGAAAACCGACAGTGCAGAAGGAAATATATACGGTGAGGTAGAGGAGATACCCGAAGATCTGCGAGGGCCTCTCCAGTCTAGCTGGTAACCAGAAGGCGGGAATGAGGCTGAGGAAGACGCCAATGAGGGTATCGCCAGCGCTCCGATAGGCCGACGGTGTCAGATCACCCAACACGGCTGGATTGTAATCCGCCTGATACCAAAGCAAGCCGACGGCAAACAGAAGGTGCAACCCAATGGCGCTCGCCTTGGACGCAAGCGTTACATCGAAGTCAAATGCCGATGCCGGCGGCTCGGTCCGCAGGGGATTGATCGACAACGTGCACCTCAGCGCTTCATCGATGAGACGACGACTGAGTCGCCTCAGGCCGATGCCAATACGCAACCAGAACTTGATATCCCGTCCACCCGAGCGGTCGCAGCCACGCTTCCGATCGGCTGGAGCCAAACCCTCCGTCGTATACATCAGCGGATGGTGCGGTGCTACTCCATGCGTGTCGTGGTCGCGGCATGACGGAACATCAAGGCCGGAGCAGGGGTTACAGCGCGCGGCGAACGATGGCCGCTACCCGATGGACGTCGTCGTCGGTCATTTGACTTCCGGAGGGCAAGCATATGCCGTTCTTGAACAGCCTGTCGGCCACGCTGCCGCCGAAGGATCTGGCGCCCCGGAACACGGGCTGCTGGTGCATTGGCTTCCACACCGGGCGTGCCTCGATATTCTCCTGCTCGAGGGCCAGTCTGAGCGCCTCGCAGATGTTTTCGTCGGACGCCCGGTCGATCTGAAGGACCGTAAGCCACCGGTTGGAACGGGTCCGGGGCTGCTCCGGCATGAAGGACAGACCGGGCAGGTTTCCGAGCGCGGAGCGATACAGATCGAAGATTTCGCGGCGCCGCGCCACCCGGCTATCCAACACCTCCATTTGTCCGAGACCGATCGCCGCGCAGATATTGCTCAGGCGGTAGTTGTAGCCGGCCTCGACATGCTCGTAGTGCGCAACAGGCTCGCGCGCCTGGGTCGCCAGAAACCGTGCCCGATCGATGACCTTCCGATCACCGGACGCCAGCATCCCGCCGCCGGATGTTGTTATGACTTTGTTGCCGTTGAAGGAAAAGGCCGCCGCGAAAGCCCCTGAGCCGGCGTGTCGGTCTTTGAAGCGTGCGCCGACAGACTCGGCCGAATCGCAGATCAGCGCAATGTCGTACTGGTCGCAAACCTGCTTGATCGCGTCGACATCGCAAGGTTGGCCGTATAGATCGGTCGCGATGACCGCCCGAGGGAGTTTGCTGCGCCTATTCGCCCGTCGCAGCTCTTCCGCGAGAAGATTGGGGTCTAGCGTCCAGCTCTCATCCACGTCGAGGAAGACCGGCGTCGATCCCTCATAGAGAATCGGAGAGATGCCACCGATGAAGGTCAACGTGGAGGCCCAGACCTCATCGCCGGGACTGAGCGTCAGCGATTTCAATGCCAGATGAATCGCCGCAGTGCCGGAGCTGACGGCGACGACGTAGGGGATGTCGGTGTACTTCGCGAATCTTTGTTCGAACTGCTCGAGCATGGGGCCGGCAGGTGCGACGTAGTTCGACGCAAACGCCTGTTCTACGTAGCGTAGTTCACGTCCGGACATGTGCGGCGGAGAGAGGAAGAGGCGGTTCTGACCCATGGCGTCGGCAGGTGTCATGTTGAGTGAAAAGAGCCTGGCACTCCACCGAGAACCTAACGACCGTCGATCGCACCAGTCCGGTCCGAGGAACTAGGGCGCTTACGCCGATCCGCCAATGCTAAAGGCGAACACACGCTCGAATAGGCGCGGGGATGCATCTTCGTCAAGGAGATAGTTCTGCGTGACTAGACGACAGAACCCGGCTTATTCTCGATACGTGGAGGGGACAGGATGCCGGACAAGCCCGACGAAAAATTTCTCGGCTACGACCGACCGAGCCCGCGACACGTTGACAAGCTGATGCGTGTGACTTCTCAGAAGTTGTTGGAGCGAGCACCGCTATCGTCTATTGGCGTCTACTTGGCGAGCTTTGTTGACGCATCGGATACGCTTGCCGACAGCATTGCTAGCCAGAGCGGTCGGCTTGATCTGTTGACCATCCTGGACGGGGTTGGCGAACAGGCGGAGAGGTCTTTAGCCAATCACGAAATCTGACGCTGAACCTCCAGTTCGCCGACCCCCGATCGGCCACCGTCAGGTCCAAGCTATTTCGGGAGGTTTGAGGCCAAAGTTCGGATGGCATTGCGAAATGCGACACCGCCGTTCCGATTCGTGCTTTGCTACCCTCCGACGTTTCACTAATCATGCCGAACACAATGCTCAGATCGCTCGCGCATAGCCTTCTCGACCCAAGTCCCCTTCGGACGGTCACAAAGGCCTTGATCCGCTCGTTCAACGTCGGAAGCTATGCCGAACGGGTCCGCATCGGTGCAGTTGAACGTCCAGGATATGCCTATTGCACGTACTACGCTGCTGACCTCGCCAAGCGCCTCGGCAAGAAGCGCATCAGCGTCCTCGAACTTGGAGTTGCCGGCGGCAATGGCCTGCTGCAACTGGAACGGCGCGCATTGGCCACGGAGGAAGCGCTGTCTATCAAGGTCGACGTCTTCGGCTTCGATACTGGGGAAGGGCTGCCGCAGCCGACGGACTGCCGGGACCTTCCCTATATCTGGCAGCCCGGCTTCTTCAAGATGGAGCCCGATGCGCTGAGGAAGCGTCTAACCAAAGCGGAGCTCGTGCTGGGCGATGTAGGACATACTCTCCGGGACTTCCTACAGGCTCAAGATGAGGCCAGCGTCGGCGCTGTGATGGTCGACGTCGATTACTACTCCTCAACGACATCGGCGTTAATGGCAATACGAGATTGCGCCGACAAGATGCTGCCACGGTCGTTTCTCTACTTCGACGATGTGGTTGGCGACGTTCATTCGCTCTATAATGAATTCACCGGCGAACTGGGCGCAATTAAGGACTTTAACGCCGAGAACGTTGACCTGAAGATCGCCGCGGCTGCCCATCTTGCGCACTTGGCAGCGCTGGAGCCATGGATGTCCCAAGTCTACGTGCTCCACGCCTTCCAACATCCACTCTACAATCGCTTCGTCGGGCACGAGCTACCCCAACTACCGCTTAAGTAGAGCAGCGCCGTGCAGGAACCACCGGCAACTGCTCCTTCAGGTGCTCTGCCGCGCCTATGGAGGAGCACAGTAGCTATGGTGGGCGCTGCAATCATCGCCCAGGCAATCAACTTCTTTGGCACGCTAGCCGTCGCACGGCTTTACGGCCCAGTTGAGGTCGGAATTTTCGGCCTCTATACGGCCGTCTTCAGTATCGTAGTGTTTGCAGCTTCATGGCGCTACGAAGTGGCTATCGTGACGGTCGATGCCGACCGCGAAGCCAATGACGTTGCCCTTTTCGTCATCGGGGCTGGCATCGCCAGCGCAATCACAGCGGCGCTCGGATTGCTGGCAATTGAAGTGTTGCCGAATTCGATCGGGCTAGAAGCCTCACTGCGCCATGCACTGGCGGCCCTCCCGATCAGTCTGTTGCTTGCCAGCGCGAACTTGGCCGGCGTCAATCTCGAGACGAGGAATCGCCGGTTCCGGCGGGTAGCGCTTCAGCAGATTGTAACAGCCGTCGTGACAATCGGGGCGCAGCTCGCTTTTGAGCGAATTCCTATCCCGGGCAGTCGGCTTGTCGCTGGATTCATGTTCGGCCAGTTCGCCGGAACTGTCGTTATGGCGAGGCCACTCGCCCTAGCTGCGTTAGAGGCTACGGGGCGACCGATGAAACTCGCCCGACTACGTCAAGTCTTTGGGGCTCACAAGGCGCATCTTCTGTACACCGTCCCATTTTCTCTTGTAACCCAGTTCTATTTCCAGATGCCCGTGGTCGCTCTCGCAGCGCTGGTTGGCACTCGAGAAGCCGGGCTCTTTAGTATCGCGTTTCGAACGACATTCCTGCCAATCACCCTGATTCCTACTGCTTTCGCTCAAGTACTTTTTCCCAGCATGGCCCGGGACCGCGATCGGCTCCACGTTTGGGAACCTCGTCTTCTTGCATTCCTTGTTGGTCTCGGTACGCTGCTTATACCGGCCGTCGCACTCATCTTGGTGTTTGGCCCTGACGTCTATGAAATGATTCTCGGCAGCCAATGGCGGGCGGCTGGCATTCTTGCCCAGATCATTGTCGTCGCGAATTTGATGAACGGCCTAGCCAGCGGTTACGACCGCATCTATTTCGTCCTGCATCGGCAGCACATTTCTCTACTTATCGTCTGCGTCATATCGGCGCTAAGCGTGGCAGCCATGACATTGGCCTATTCGATGTTCCGAACGGCTCAATGGCTTGTTACGGCGTGGATGCTGCCGCATCTAGTGTTGGCTTTCGCCTGGGTGGCGATCATCTACTGGATAGCGGGATTTTCGATTAAGTCACTTGTTATGCGGTGGGTTCTCATTGCAGCCGCCTTAGCTTCGGCAGCAGGCGCTTTGATTGCGGGCAAATATATACCCGCGGGTGATGCATGGCTTTTCCTCGTCGCAGCCAGCTTGGCAGCGATCTACGGATGGATTCTCTGGTGGTCCTTGCGGCCGTTGAAGCCGCTGCTGTTCACCCGATCGCCATCGCGATAGGTTGGGCCGCCTGATCAGTCTTCGAGGGCCCCTCCCGTCATCGCGCCGGCCCCGAGGCGTCCGGAGGCAGGGTTTTCGTCTCAGGTCCTTGGGTGCCCCAGAACTCATCTGCTGCGGCGCCGCCACAAGCTCCGGAACCCATGCCACCGGCGACACGCCAAAACGTCGCGAACAGGATCTTCAGATCCAAGGCCAATGACCAATGGTCAACGTAGTAGACGTCCAGGGCGAAGCGTTCGTCCCAACTCAAGGCGTTACGGCCATTGATCTGGGCCAGGCCCGTGATTCCGGGCCGCATTTCGTGGCGCCGGCGTTGTTGCTTGCTGTATCGCGGCAGGTAGCGCACGAGAAGCGGGCGCGGCCCGACCAGGCTCATCGAACCCTGCAGGACGTTGATGAGCTGCGGGAGTTCGTCGAGGCTCCATCGCCGCAGGAAGATGCCGAAGTGGGTCAGTCGATCCTTGTCAGGCAGCAATTGCCCCCGTTTGTCCCGGGTCCCCGTCATCGTGCGGAACTTCAGAAGACGAAATATCCTGTCGGAGGCGCCCACCCGATCCTGGGCGTACAGGATCGGCCGACCCATCGTCATCCACACGCTGATCGCCACGATGCAAAAGACGGGTGACAGCAGGATCAGCAGCGACGCGCTCGCTGCAACGTCGATAATTCGCTTAACGCGCTTCATTTGCAGGTCACGTATCTTGGGCCATGCTACCGGGCGTTGAAGACTCGGATCATTGGTCTGGTTGTCAAGAGCTAAGGCTAATGTCCTGTCAGTCGGATATTTTACTCCGCTCCGCGCTGCAGGGGACCGTCATTCATATCATTCCTGTTGATCCACCGTGCCCGGGGCCATATCATTGCCTGGTGGGGCTCTGGTTGCACATTGCAGCGAGAACTGACTGTCTCGTAGAGCTAGTGAAACGGTCTCGGTGCGTTTCGTGGTGCAGGTTGCGAGCGGCAGCCTAGAATGGGACAAGTGGGTGGGGAAGCCGTGAGGGCAGTTGTGGCAGGCTGGCAGTCTCTGAACGCTGGTCCGTGGCGCCAGGGCATGCGGGGTATTGCCAATTCCAAGGGCATGCGCGTTTTGGTTTGCGCGTACGATCTCCTCATGGCCGTCGTGGCGATGTCCTTGGCATTGGTCCTGCGTTTTGGAACGCTCGACGCTCTCAACAATTCCAATTTATACGTGGGTGCGCTCATTCCGTTCGCGGCGGCGGCCGCAATTGCTCTCGTGCTCATGGGTACATACCGAACGAGCTGGCGGCATGCCTCTACCACGGACCTGATCAATATCTTTTATACAGTATCGCTGGCCGTTCTAATTTACTTCCCGTTGAGCTTTGTTGTGTCGCGGCTATATCAGATTCCGCGAGCATCGGTGGTCCTGGCGTGGATGGCCCTTTTCCTGCTGATGGCGGGGTCTCGCGTTTCCTACCGCCTGTTCAGAGAAGGGCGCTTGTTCTTGGTTAGACGACCGATGGCGGGAAGCCAGATTCCCATCTTGATCATCGGCGGAGGAACGGACGCCGAGATTCTTCTGAGGAGCCTGGATGCTTCGTCGGGCTACTACCCCGTCGGCGTGCTCGATGACTCCGCTCACGGCACCCTGTTGAGAGGAGTCCCGATCCTCGGATCGATTTCTCAAGCCGAAGCTGTGATCGAGAGATTTGGTGATGCCGGGGATCGACCGCGCAAGCTTGTCGTGGCCAGTCGCTCGCTCGAGGTCGGCGTGCTGGATGAGTTGGTCGAGATCGCAAATCGCCTCGGACTGACGATAGCGCGCGTACCAGATCCAGCGCGATGGCGGGATGGGGCTCACGACTTGTCGGAGCTTCAGCCGATTTCTGTCGAGGACCTGCTTGGCCGTCCTCAGATCATGCTGGATCTCGAACCCGTGCATTCCCTTCTTGCCGGCAAAAGGGTCCTCGTGACGGGTGCCGGAGGATCGATCGGCTCGGAGATCGTTCGGCAAGTTTGCGCGGCCGACCCCCAGTCACTCTGCCTGATCGATGCCTCCGAGTACAATCTGTACGCGATCGATCGGGAGGTCGGCGAACGATGGCCGGATCTGCCGCGCACCGTCCGGATCATAGACGTCCGCCATCGTGATACTCTTCAAGCCTGCTTTTCGGCGTTCAAGCCGGATGTGGTGTTCCACGCGGCGGCCTTGAAGCACGTTCCTTTGGTCGAAGCCAATCCAGTCGAGGGCATTTGGACGAACGTAGTGGGCTCCCGAAATGTATGCGACGCCGCTCGTGGCGTCGGCAGCCAGGCGCTCGTTCTCATCTCAACCGATAAGGCCGTCAACCCGACGAACGTCATGGGGGCCAGCAAGCGCTGTGCGGAAAGCTATTGCCAGGCGCTGGCGACTGCGCATGCCGTCGCGGCCAAGGGAACACGCTTTGTCGCGGTTCGCTTCGGGAACGTCCTGGGTTCCACAGGTTCGGTCGTTCCACTATTCGAGCGCCAACTGAAAGCCGGAGGTCCCCTGACGGTAACGCACCCGGACATCGAGCGATATTTCATGACCACCCTGGAAGCCGTTCAACTCGTGCTCCAGGCCTCGGCAATGGGCGTGCAGGACGCAGGACTGGCAGGCCGGGTATTTGTGCTCGACATGGGAAAGCCTGTACGGATCGCAGATCTGGCGCGGCAGATGATCCGCTTGGCCGGACGCCGCCCGGACAACGACGTTCATATTAAATATACCGGACTGCGGCCGGGCGAGAAGCTGCAAGAAGAACTGTTCCATGAGAAGGAAAGCATTGAGGCGACCTCGCTACCGCGCGTCAGTGTCGCAAGCCCTCGCTGGCTGGATCTCTGTACACTAGCGCCAATGCTTGAAGAACTTGAGGCTGCCTGCGTTGCCGGGCGCACAGCCGAGGCCCTTAGCATACTGCGTACGATCGTTCCAGAATACGTGCTGAAAGTTGATCCGCAGGATCGTTCACAACCTCAGATAGGGCCTCCGGTCGCGTTAATCACGCAATAGTTACCTTGCGTTTTCGGCGGCTCAGGTATCTACTGCTTGTGGGTCACATGGGGGCTGAAATTTCGGGTCAAGTGGGGAGACATCATATGCGCATTCATCGTCGATCTGCCGCCGTGTTCTTGTTCGCGGCGTTGTCCGTACCATTTTCGGTCTATGCGCAGGTGCTGACCACTGCTCAGCAGGCGACACTAGATGCTGCCTTGGCGGACCCCGGTAATCCGGCTTCCGCGACTGCGATCGCGCAGCTGGTCGCGGATTCCAGCGGCAACCAGGCGGTATTGACGGCGATTGCCAGCGCCATCGCGACGTCTAGCGGTGGAGCTTCCCTCCTGTCGGCCGTTCTGGCGAGTCCTGCGATCGCCAATTCGGCGACGGTTTCATCCAACTTCGGAATCGCGCTCGCGAGCGCCCAGAGCGCGTTGGCGAACACCAATCCGGCCGCCGCAGCAGCAATTAGCGTAGCGGTGCAGACCGCGGCCAATATCACTGTTGCCTCGTCGTTTACGAGTGCAGGAGGGTCGACGTCAACCGGGACCGCGACAGGGGGAGGAACCGGCGGCGGTACCAATTCGGGCAGCAACGGCACACCCAGCCCGTCTCAGAGCACTGGCAGCCCGAGCTAAGTACTTCAGACGACCGACCGGGGAAGTTGATTATGGACTACGCTAAGGCGCCGTTGTCGCGGGTCATCGTGGCTACGTGCATGATTACATGTATGAGCTCCATTGTGACGCATACCGCGCATGCGCAGGCCGGATCCGTCGGAGCAGGGGCTGTCGGACAGCCCACGCAGCGCCAGGAGCGTCCGGATGAGCGGACGCCGTCGGCGCGCGCGGCGGAAACCTACGATCCGGTTGGCGTGCCCCTCGGGTCGTTCAGGCTGTTTCCCGTTCTCGAGCTCGGCGAGGTCTACAACGACAACATCTACGCAGCCTCGAACTCGATCGGAAAGACTGCGAGCTTTATTCAGCTGGTCAAGCCGAGCCTTGATCTCAGGTCTGACTGGAACAACCACATGCTGAACTTGTTCGCTCGCGGGGCGTTCGGGTTCACGGCGGTGAATTCGACTGAGAATTATCAGGACTTCAGCCTTGGCGCCGACGGCCGATTTGACATCCAGCGCGACTGGAACGTCTACGGTGGCAGCAGCTTCAGCCGAGTACACGAGGATCGAGGTACACCGAACTCGGTGACGTCGTCCTTTGAGCCGAACAAGTACAACCAACTCGCAGGTAACCTTGGCTACTATCAGCAGTTCAATCGGCTGAGCGTCCGGCTGGACGGTCGCGTGGACAACTACCACTTCGTAAACACCGGTCCCGGGCCCGCGGCAGGAACGATCTTCAACGCCGATCGTAACCGGACGGAACTGCGCGAGGCGGCTCGTGTCGGCTATGAGTTCAGCCCTGGCTTCCAGGTTTGGACTCGCGGCAGCCTGAACCAGCGGACGTACGACAACACGATCGACTCGCTCGGGTTTACCCATAACTCGAGCGGTTACGACGTCGTCGGCGGCCTGGCCGTCGATTTGGGCGGCATTACGTCGTTCGAGGCATTTGGTGGCTATATTCATCAGGATTACCGCGACCCCCGGTATCCAGTCATTCAAGGTCCCGTGTTCGGCTTGACGGGCTATTGGAATCCGATCCGCGAACTTTTCCTTAAGCCTTTCGTCCGCCGGACGATCGAAGACTCGGCCCTCACGGGAACGTCGGCCTACCTCAGCACCGCAGCCGGGCTGGACGTCGACTATAGAGCTCGACCCAACATCAAGGTCGAGGGCCATTTCGACTACTCGATCGCGGATTACTCCATGAGTACACCGAACACTGCGTCACGATATGACCAGTACGTAACGTTCCGCGCTGGGGTCCTCTATACTCCCACGCGCGAATTCTTCGTCGGCCCGCAGTATCAGTTCGTCCACCGTAGCTCAAATGCGGCGAATTCGGACTACGATCAGAACATCCTCATGCTACGTCTGGGCGCACGTCTGTAGGCTGGATTTGGCTTGTCAACATCGGCGGTTCCGATGTTGAATCGACCGGCTGTTTGAACTGTTCGACCGTGTTGTGGGGCGGAGCGCGATGGCTGCGGAAGCGGTGATTCGGCCGGAGGCGCACTGGCGCGCCCGTGAGGTTGCGTGGGCAGTACTTGCGAGCCTTCTCATCTTCTTTGGTGTCGGTGTCAGCGCCTTGGCCCAGACGGGGTATAGGCTTGGCACGGGTGATAAACTGAAGGTCACGATGTTCGGGGAGGACGATGCTTCCGGGGAGTACGAGGTAGATGCAACCGGCGCGATTTCGCCGCGATTGCTCAGCCGCGTTGAGGTCAAAGGGTTGACCGTTTCCCAGGTTGAGCAACTGCTGGCGGATCAGTATCGGAGCCGTGGCTTCTTTCGCAATCCCCGCATCAGCATCGAACTTACCAACTTGCGCCCGTTCTTCATCCTGGGCGAGGTCGAGAAGCGCGGCTCGTACCCTTACCTGAACGGCCTGACGGTGGCGCAGGCAGTTGCGGTCGCCGGCGGGTACACCTATAGGGCATCGCGCACGCGCATAACGATCCAGCGCGCCGGCTCCGCGAAGGAGGAGCCTGTGGGCGAGGATGCGCCTGTCTATCCGGGTGACATCGTTCGAGTGCCCGAGCGCTTCTTCTGATTTCGACCGGCCCCCTGGGCGGGACTGTGGGCAACGGTATGTGAGGAAAATGCCTGACGGAGTAGAGCTTTCCAATCGGATCGACACGCGGCGCGCGTCGCTGTGGGGCGGCGGCCTGGATGCACGCGAGATCTTGCGGCTTCTCAACCGCCGCAAGTGGCATTTGATCGGCGTAACGCTGCTCGTTGGCGTGCTTGTGGCGATCGTGATGCTGCAGATCACGCCGCAGTACCGCGCAAGCGCGCTCGTCATGCTGGATACCCGGAAGGCGAAGGTCACGAATACGACTGATGTCTTGACCGGGACGCCGGTCGACATCACCGCGGTGCAGACGGAGATCGAGGTTCTGCGCTCCGCAAGCCTTCTTGGACGCGTAGTGGATCGACTGAGGCTCGACCTTGATCCGGAGTATGGCAATGCACCGCCAAGCGTAATCTCGCTCGCGCTTGGCACCGGGCGCGCCTTCGTCGAGAGGGTATTGGGCCTTAGCAGCAAGCCCAAGGAGCAGGCGGGCGATAACACGCCGCGCGCGCGCGCGCTGACCGTTCTAGCGCAGAACCTGCAGATCGCGACGCGCGGCCGTTCGTTCGTGATCGCGATCTCCTTGGACTCCGTCCAGGGAGCCAAGGCCAAACGGATCGTCGACGTTGTGACTGACTACTATCTCGTCGACCAACTCCAAGCCAAGCTCGATGCGAACAAGCGCGCGACGGACTTCTTCAACGAGCGCCTGGAAGAGCTTCGGCGCAACGTGGAAGCGTCGGAGCGCGCGGTTGCGGCATTCCGCGAGAAATCGGGTTTGACGATTGGAAAGGACGCCACGATCGCGTCGCAGTCGCTGTCCGAGCTCAACACCCAGCTTATCCAGGCCAGGGCGCAGCGCGCCGATCGGGAATCTCGCCTGGTTGCGCTTCAGCAAGCTGCCCGCAATCCGGCGACTTTGGGCGGCATCACGGAGGTCCTCGCCAATCCGCTGATTTCGTCTCTTCGCGCTCAGGAAGCGGAGGTTGCGAGACGGATCGGCGATCTGAACCAACGCTACGGCGAAAGCCATCCGCGCCTTCTGCAGGCGAGAGCTGAACAAGGGCAGATCCAGGCACGCATTTCGGCTGAGGTGGCGAAGATCCTCGGAAGCGTCCAGGGAGACGCCGAGGCGGCTCGAGCCAAGGAGAAGCAGCTCGAGGAGCAGGTTGCTCAGCTCGAAAGACAGGCGGGTGGACTGGGCCAGCACGAAGTCGAACTCAGGCAGCTCGACCGCGAGGCGCAGTCCAGCCGTAGCGTCTACGAAGATTTTTTGAAGCGCTTCAAGGAACTGCGTGAGCAGCAGGACCTGCAACAGCCGGATGCTCGGGTTCTCTCGCCTGCGACCATCGCCCCTGGCGTCGTCTATCCACGCTATGCGCTGACGATGGCCCTGGCCCTTGCGGCAGGGGCAGTGCTCGGCGTCGCGTTGATCGGATTGATGGAGCGGCTGGACGGCGGTTTCCGAACGGGCGAACAGATCGAGCGACTCACCGGGCGGCCACTCATCGGCATGATTCCCGCTCTGACGCGGTTTTCGGTCGGTAAGCTGTCGCCGGCGGGTTTTGCAATCGACAAACCGTCGTCAGCTTACGCCGAAGCGCTTCGGTCTGCATACACGGCAATCACGTTGGGCACGCTGGACAAACCGCCGAAGGTGATCATGGTGACGTCCTCGTTGCCGCGCGAAGGCAAGACGACGTTCGTTTGCTCGCTGGCAGGTCTGTTGGCGCGTTCAAATCCGGACAAGAAGATCGTCGTCGTCGACGCCGACTTGCGCCGTTCTGCGGTTGTGTCAGCGCTTGGCGCAGCACCCACTCAGGGCACAATCGACAACTATCTTTCAGGGGCAAAATCTCTGGACGAGGTGATCGGACAGGAGAAGGTAAGCGGCCTGTACTACGTTCCCGCCCGATCCAACACGCCCAACCCAGCGGAGATCATGGACTCGCAGGCGATGCGCCAGTTCGTGCTATTGCTGTCCCAGAGCTTTGACTTGGTCTTGATTGATACGCCACCTCTGATGGCCGTTTCCGACGGGCGCGTTGCGACCAAGATGGCGGATTATGTGATCTTCCTCATTCGATGGGAGAAAACGCCGCGCGAACTGGCCATCAATGCGCTCCGGCTGCTGCGCGATGTGCACCGACAGGTTGGAATCGTGTTGTCACAGGTCAACGTGAGGCGTCATTCCCAGTATGGGTACGGCGATTATGGCTACTACTACTCGAAATACCGCGACTATTATACGAAGTAGGCAGCCTCACGCTGGATGGCTGATTTCGGGCCTCTCATTCGCACTTGGGCTTGCTCTTGTGTGGCTGGCCGTGCCGCGGACTCTCGCGGCATGGGCGGCGTTCGCAGCGTTTCCTGCGTCGTTGGATGTCTCTTGGGGACGAACTCCAAGCGTGCAAAGCGCCGACGCGGGAATTGAGGGGCTGCAGCGCGCGATCCGATGGAGTTCGTCTGCGGAATACCTGGGCAATCTGGGGGCGCTTGAACTCGCGAAAGCCCTGGGTGCCCGACCGGAATCGCCCGAGCAGGATCAAGCGGCTTTGGACTCGGAGAGGCATCTCACCGAGGCGCTCAAGCTCAATCCCGTGGACGGTCTGGTCTGGCTGCGGCTTGCGATGGCGCGGGACCTCCTTCATCGTTCGCCTCGCGAGGTGGTGAGTTGTCTGGTCCAGTCAATGGACATGGCACCGAACTATAGGGCGCTTTGGCTCGTGCGGACCCGGATGCTCATCTCATATTGGACGAGCTTAACTGTCGAAGAGGGCCTGACGCTGCGACGTCAAAGCGAGTCGATTTGGAAGGCAGAGCCGGCACTGCGCGAGCCGCTAGTGGCGTTGGCCCGCGACCTGAACCAGGTCGCTCTTCTTCAGTGGCTCATAGGCCCCGACGAAGGGGTGCAATCCGAATTCAAGAAGGCGACCATACGATAAGCGTGCAGGCCGTTTCGCAGGCCGCGAATTCAGTAGGACTGAATTTAAATCGGGGCGCTGCAAATACCGCGCGAATGCGCGCCTGTTGCGCAACTTCGAGCGTCGTCTAAAATTTCGTCCGATATCCTGCGGAATCTGTGGCGATTCCCACCTGTGATCGTTTAGTGTTCGGTTTAGAGGGAGCTGGGGGCGCATCTTGAATTGGTGCGTGTCCTTAATGGGCCGGTGGTTCGCTGATTGCGCGATCCCCGGAGGGGTGGGGCATGGCGACATTCGTAGTCTCGTCTGGACAGACCAGCAGCGGACTGACGATCAACAACGGTGACACGCTCACCGTCCAATCCGGCGGCACAGCCAACGCCATAACCGTCAATAGCGGTGGTTCCGACACCGTCTTCGGCGTGGTCTCGGGCACGCTGATCCAGGCCGGGACGGAGACCATCTCCTCCGGCGGCTTCGCCAACAGCTCCATCATAGCGAACAGCGGACAGCAGATTGTCCAGAGCGGCGGCATCACCACAGGAACGCAAATATCGGCCGGCGGATTCCAGAATATTGCAAGCAGCGGCTCGGCGATCGGCACGTTCGTCTCCTTCGGCGGCTCGGCCACGGTCGAGAATGGAGGTCGTGCCTTCGGCATGACGGTGGGCGGGGCTGAGAACGTCTCCTCCGGCACCACCAGCGGCACCAACGTCCTGTCGCTCGGTGAACTGAACTTGTTCAGCGGCGCGCTGGCGAACTTGACCACGGTCGCGAGCAGCGGCGTGATGGTCATCAGCAGCGGTGGCTCGGCGACCAGCACCACTGATGCCGGCTTGATGCTCGTCTCCAGCGGCGGCTCGGCGGCCAGCACGCTGGTCAGCGGCTTCGGCGCCATGGAGCAGGTCTTCAGCGGCGCCACCGAGTCGGGGGCCACGATCGTCAGCGGCGCGTCGCTTCTGGTTGGCGTGACCGCCTCAGCCGGCGGCACCGTGACCTCCGCAAGCGTCGGGAACAGCGGGTCGCTGTGGGTCAGCTCGGGCGGCGTCACCATCGGGGCGGCTGTCAGCAGCGGTGGCGTGGAGGAGGTGTTCGCCAGCGGCACGGCGAGCAATACCGTCATTTCTTCCGGCGGCCAGGAACTGGTCCTTTCCGGCGGCACGGTGAGCGGCGCCACGATTCTGAGCCGCGGCCTGATGCAGGTGTCGAGCGGCGCCACGTTGGTGGGCCCGATCAACATCTCCGCGGGCGGCCTGCTCGAGTACATGTCCGGCGTCAACATCGTGATCAGCTCGGGCCAGACCAGCAGCGGCATTGCGCTGGGCAGCGGCGCCAGCTTGACGGTGCTATTGGGCGGTTTGGCCATTGGCACGACCGACTTCTTCGGCGGCAGCGACACGATCTCGGCCGGGGGGGATGCCAGCGGCACGCGCGTGTCGGGCGGTGTCGAATTCGTCTCCTCCGGCGGCATCACCACCAGCACGACGACCTTGAACTTCGGCAGCCAGGTCGTGTTCTCCGGCGGCGTGGCGAACGGCACCACGCTGTCCACTGGCCAACTTCAACTGAGCGGCGGAACCGCCGTGTCTGCCGTCGTTTCCTCGGGCGGCACCCTGTTCGTGTTCAGTGGCGGCCAGGCCAGCGGCGCCGTCGTGAACGTTTTCGGCAACATCAGCATCTCGAACGGCGGCACCGCACTCAACACCGTCGTGTCGAGTGGTGGCAATTTCGTCATCTCTAGCGGCGGCAGCGCTGCGAACGCCAGCGCCTTCGGCTATGGCAACGTGACGGTCAGTTCCGGTGGATCCGCCACCGGCATCGTCGTGTCGGGCGGCAGCCTCCGCGTCGTCGGCGCCACCGTGTCCGGCGTCTCGATCCTGAGCACAGGTTTCGACAACATTTCGTCGGGGGCCATCGCGAGCGGCACAACGCTTGGACTCGTGGCCGCCCAGAATGTGCAGTTCGCGGGCAGCGCAGTGAGTACGCTCGTCGGCAACGCGGCTGTGAATCGCGTTTTCGCCGGCGGCCATGCCAGCGCGACGCAGATTTCCTCGGGCGGCTTCGAAACGGTCTCGTCCGGCGGCGGCACGACCGGCAGCGTCGTCTCCAGCGGCGGTATCGAGACGGTCCTGAACGGCGCGGTTGCCAGCAACCTGACTGTCTCGTCGGGCGGCATCGTGCAGCTCGCGGGCACGGGCGCGCTCACCGGAACGACCGTCTTCGCCGGCGGCAGCCTGCTCGAATACACCTCCGGGCTCACCCTGAACGTCAGCTCGGGACAAGTCAGCAGCGGTCTCAACCCGCTCAGCAATGGCGTTACCGCTATCGCTGGCGGCGCAATCAACGTCTCGTCGGGCGGCACCACGATCGGGGTCACGATCTTGTCTGCCGGCTCGGAGACCGTTTCTTCGGGCGGCACCATCAGCAACGGCGCGGTCTCGGGCGGCGGCACGTTGACCTTGCTGGGCGGCGCACAGGTCCTCGGCACACTCGCCGTATCGGGCGCCGGCACCTATCGCATCGGCTCGGGCTATACGCTGGAAGTGTCGTCGGGCCAGACCAGCGGCATGGTCGGCGCGAACATCGTCGTCCTCAGCGGCGGCGCAATCGACGTCGATTCCGGCGCCGTGGTCGTCAGCGTCACCGTTTCGAGTGGCGGCAACGAGGTCGTCTCCAGCGGCGGCTTCATCAGCAACACGACGGTATCCAGCGGCGGCACGCTGACCTTCCTTGGCGGCAACCCGACGCTGAGCGGAGTCTCGCTGAACACCAGCGGCACGATGATGATCGGCTCCGGCGCCGTTGCCAGCGGGCTGGTGATCAGCAACGGCATCCTGGCCGCCAGTGCGACCGGGTCGGCGATCAGCGCGACTATTTCGAACGGCGCCGTCGAAGTCCTGCAGTCTGGCGGCCGCGCGAGCGGCACGATCATCGCCAGCGGCGGCGCGTACGTCGTGTCCTCCGGCGGCGGCACTTTCAACCAGGACATCCAGTCCGGTGGCATCGGCTCGGTGCTCGGCGTCGACAATCATCCAACGATCGAGGCCGGCGGCACCGAGGTCGTGCTGTCCGGCGGCGTCGTCAGCAATGCAGTTGTGCAGAGCGGCGCGACGCTCATTGTCTCCTCGGGGGGCACCGTCAATCTGCCCACGGTCAACTCGGGCGGCGCAGTCGAGCTGCTGGCCGGCGCGACCCTCACTGGCGCGTTTGGCTTTGCCTCCGGCGCGGTGCTCGAGGTTGGATCGGGCTATACGCTGACCGTCTCGTCAGGTCAGACGAGCGGCGGCATCGTCGTGCTGGCCGGCGGCCTGCTTGCTGTTTCCTCGGGCGGCACGGTCGACGGGCTGGTCGTCTCCAGCGGCGGTACGTTCGAGTTCTTCAGCGGCGCCAGTTTCGTCCAGTCCCACACCAACCTACTCTCGGGCGCAATCGCGCTCGTCGGGTCGGGCGCAACGGCGAGCGGCTTCGTCGTCAGCAACGGCGTGATCGCCGATGTCGGATCCGGCGGCATTGGCTTCGCGAACACCGCCACCAGCGGCGGCACGCTCGCGGTCCTGTCGGGCGGCAGCGGCCTGAGCAACACGATCGCCGTCAGCGGCACCGGGATCGTTGCGGGCGGTATCGAGATCAGCGGAACTGTTCAGTCCGGCGGGATCGTCTACGTTTCCTCGGGTGGCGCGACGAGCGGCGATGTGATCCAGAGCGGCGGCGAGGAGATCGTCTCCTCCGGCGGCGCCGTCGGCAACATCGTTCTCTCGAGCGGCGGCGAACTGGAGTTGCTGGGCGGCGCCAACGTCATCGGCCCGATCACCTCGCAGACCGGCGCGATCCTCGAGATCGGATCCGGCTACACGCTGGGCGTCTCGGCGGGCCAGACGAGCGGCGGCTCGACGGTCACGCAGAACGGCCTGCTGATCGACACCGGCGGCACGGTCGTCGTCTCGTCCGGCGGCACGGTCGACGGCGCCACCATCAACAGCGGTGGTGTCCTCGAACTGCTGAGCGGCGCAAATTTCCCGCAGCATACGGTCTTCGGGTCCGGCGGCATCGTCGAGGTCGGTCCGGGCGCGACCGTAAGCGGACAGACGGTCGCCAACGGCCTGGTCGCCGAAGTCGCAGCCGGCGGGTCGGCACTCAACACCACCGCCACCGGTACTGGCGTCCTGATCGCGCTGTCCGGCGGCATCGCAACCGGCAATGTCCTGTCGAGCGGCGGCGCGGCCTCCGTGCGGGCCGGCGGTTCCAGCCTCAGCGGCACGATCGGCGTGGGCGGCGTCGCCTTCGTTTCGAGCGGCGGCATGGACATCAGCGGGACGATTCAGAGCGGCGGCTTCGAGCTGGTCTCCTCCGGCGGCATCGTCAGCAACGTCACGATCCAGAGCGGTGCTGCATTGGAGTTGCTGGGCGGCGCATCGCTGTCGGGCACGACCATGCTTTCGCCGGGCGGCGTCATCGAGCTCGGTGCTGGTTACACCCTCGCCGTCAGCAACGGCCAGACGAGCAGCGGATTCGTCGTTCTGTCCGGCGCCAAGGTCCAGGTCCTGTCGGGCGGCGCGCTCAGCAGCTCGACGGTCAGCAGCGGCGGCACGGTCGAGTATCTGGGCGGAACGACTAACGTCTTCTTCCAGTCGGGTGCGATCGAGGCCTTCGGATCGGGGGCCGCCATTGGCGGCATCACGGTCTTCAGCGGCGTCAGCGCGGTCGTCGAGGCCGGCGTGTCCGTGAACCACATGACGATCTCTGGTGTCGAGAGCGTCACTTCTACCGGCAGCAGCCTGGTCGACAGCATCGTCAGCGGCGGTGTCGTACGGGTCCTGAGCGGGGGCTTCGATTCGGGCGCGACCGTTCAGGGTGGCGGCGAACTGGTCGTCTCGTCGGGCGGCGTCTTCAGCGGCGCCGTTGTCCAAAGCGGCGGCATCCTGGAGCTCGACGGCGGTGCCATCAATTCGGGCGGCCTGACCTTCAGCTCAGGCGCCATCCTGGATGTCGGCACAGGATTCACCCTGGTCGTGTCCTCTGGGCAGACCAGCGCCAATACGGTCATTCTGGCGGGCGGAACCGAGGTCGTGTCGAACGGCGGTTCGGCCAGCAATATCACCGTCTCGAGCGGCGGCAAATTCATCCAGGTCGGCGGGACCACCGTCAGCAATCTCACGGTGCTGGCCGGCGGGCTGCGCGAGGTGTCGGCGGCGAACGTCTTCGTCAACTCCGGCGTCACCGTTTCGGGCTTGGTCCTGTTGAGCGGCGGCTTCCAATTCGTGTCGTCTGGCGGCACCGCGATCAGCACGGTCATTTCGTCGGGCGGCGCGCAGCTGGTGTCGAGCGGCGGCAGCGCCAGCGGCACCGTGATTTCCTCGGGCGCGAGCGAAACCCTGTTCAACGCTATCGACCGCAACGGCTTCGTCGCGGCGGGCGCCGGCATGTTCGTGTCGTCGGGCTCCGTCGCGTCGGGCACCACGGCGTTCGGCAGCATCGGGGCCTTGGGGTCTGGCAGCATCGCGAACGCCACGATCAGCAGCGGCGGCTTCTACTTCTTGTCGTCGGGAGGTACGGACTCAGGCACGACGATCCTCGGTGGCGGCAGCGCGTTCGTCTCGTTCGGGACGACGGCGACCGGCGACACGATCATCGGCAACGGGGTCGCGCTTTCGGCATTCGAATCAGTATCATCGGGCGGCGTCGTATCGAACGCGGTCGTCTCCAACACCGGCCTGCTGGTCTTCGGGTCGGGGGCGGTCGGCTACAACAACTCGGCGATGTTCACCACCGGGTTTGGTCCCGGCTCAAACGGGGCGATCATCGTCTCATCGGGCGGCGTTGTCAGTGGCACCCAGGTCCTGAGCAGCGGCGTCCTCGACGTCCGCAGTGGCGGCACAGAGGTGGGCGCGACCGTCCACGGCGGCGGCACCCTCGGGGTTGGCTTCCGCTCGGGCGGCGGCCTCGCCATGAACGACCTGATCATCGGCAGCGGTGCGAGCCAGAGCGCGCGGCTGGTCGTGTCGTTCGGCGGCTCCGCGGTCAGCACCGTTCTGTCCAACACCGGCCAGTTGATCGTGTCGTCGGGCGGCACAGCGCTCGCCACCCAGGTTCTCAGCACCGACGTCGGCGTACCGGGCAGCAATGGCGGCCTGATCGTGTCCTCCGGCGGCTTCGCGTCCGGCGCGACGGTCAGCAGCGGCGGCTTTGCCGTGGCGTCGAGCGCCGGCCTGATGAGCGGCGTGACCGTGAAGAACGGCGGCACCATCCAGGTCCGCGGCGGGACCGACAGCGGCGCGCTGGTGTCCGGCGTGACCAACGTCTCCTCCGGCCTCGAGATCGGCGGCACCTACGCCAGCGGCGCGACGCTGAATGTCTCGTCGGGCGGCCAGATCAGCGGCAACGTCATGGGCATCGGCACCACGTTGCGCCTGTTCGGCGGCGCGATCGTCGACGACCCGACACTTGTCATTTCGAACGGCGAGACCTTCGCGCTGGGATCCGGCTACACCGTCAGCGGCTACACCGTCAGCAGCAGCACCGTGCTCGAGGTCGATTCCAGCGGCACGACCAGCGACACTACCGTCGCGAGCGGCGGCATACTCGAGATATTCAGCGGCGGCATCGTCGCCGGGACGACCACCATTCAGAGCGGCGGCACCATCGAGATCGGCTCGGGCAACATCCTCTCGGGCTATGTCGTCAGCGGCGGCGTCACGCTCGAAGTGGCGTCCGGTGCGGTTGCTAGCAACACCACGGTGCTGAGCGGCGGCACGATCCTGATCCTGTCCGGCGGCCAAGACTTCGGCACAGTCGTGTCGAGCGGCGGGACCAGCAGCGGCACGGGCGGCATCGTCGTTACCAGTAGCAACACTCTGACGATCTCGTCCGGTCAGACCAGCGTCGGCGTCACGGTCTTCTCTGGCGGCATCGAGATCGTCAATTCCGGCGGCACGGCCAGCGGCACCATCCTGAGCGGCGGCGTGGATTCGGTTGGCGGCGTCGCGATCGGCACCGTCGTGTCCAGCGGTGGCATCGACAACGTCGTGGCGGGCGGCGTCACCACCGGAACTTCCGCCTTGAGCAGCGGCCAGATCTTCGTCTCGAGCGGCGGTGTCGAGAGCGGCGCGACCATCGTGGCCGACGGCTCCGCGACTGTCCTGTCGGGCGGAACCACCTTCTATGATGTGGTCAGCGGCAGCGGCGCTGCGGACCGTGCTCGTGAGATTTTGAGCGGCGGCATTGCCTCGGGCACCACACTATCCAACACCGGCTTGCTGATCGCGTTGGCTGGCGGATCGGCCGTCGGCACCATCGTCAACAACACCAACGTTGGATCCGCCGGCAGCAACGGCTCGCTGGTTGTCTCGTCCGGCGGCTTCGCGACGAAGGCGACGATCAACAGCGGTGGCATCACCGACATCCGCTTCAGCGGCACCGAGACGAGCGCGACGGTCAACGCCGGCGGCACGGCCTTCGTGTCGAGCGGCGGCATCTCGATCGACTTCGTGCTGAGCGGCAGCGGCGCGGCAACCCACGCGCAGGAAATGGTGTTTTCGGGCGGCATCGCCTCGCACACCACGCTCAGCAACACGGCCAACGTCAACGTGTCCGCGGGCGGCTCCGCGATCAACACGATCGTGCTCAGCACCGACGTCGGCTCGCCTGGCAGCAACGGCTCGCTGAACATCAGCTCGGGCGGCGTCGCCCTATCGACCTTCGTCAGCAGTGGCGGCCTGATGAACGAGCGCGGCGGCACCGACACCGCGACAATCATCTCCGCCGGCGGCAAGGAGTCCGTCAGTTCCGGCGTGGCCCTGTCGGGAACGGTGCTCAGCGGCGGCATCCTCAACGTGGGTCTGGGCAGCGGCGCCACAAGTGCCGGCTTGGCCAGCGCCACCACCGTCAGCAGCGGCGGCATTCTCAATGTCTCCTCGGGCGCCGCAGCCAACGGCATATCGATCCTGAGCGGCGGCCTTGAGGTGGTGTTTTCAGGCGCCACGACGAGCGCGTCCATCGGAAGCGGCGGCACGCTCGAGCTGTTCAATCCGGGCTCGGGGATCAACTTCACCTATGCTTCGGGCGGTATCGTCCTGCTGGGCTCGGGCGCGGTGGCCAGTGGCTTCCTCGTCACGACCGGCCTGTTCGCGGAAGCGGGAGCAGGGGCCTCGGCGATCGCGAATACGGCGACCAGTGGGGGCGTCGCCGTCGCGCTGAGCGGCGGCTTCGCCGGCAGCCTGGTCGTCTCGGACGGCGGCAGCGGGATCGTCTCGTCGGGCGGCGTGGTCAGCGACGTCACGATCGGCTCGGGTGGTCTGGTCGAGTTCTTCGGCGGCTCGATCAACAGCGGCAATGTCGCGGTCGGGGTGGGCGGAACCTTCGAGGCCGGGTCGGGCTACACCGCAAGCGGCATCATCGTCAGCAGCGGCCGGACGCTCGAGATCGCCTCGGGGGCCATCGCCAGCAACACCCATGTGCTTAGCGGCGGCGCCCTCATTGTGCTGTCGGGCGGAAGCGACGTCGGCACCGTCGTCGACAGCGGCGGCACCAGCAACGGAAGCGCCGGCAGTGGTGGCGGCGGCGGGACGATCGTCAGCAGCGGCCAGACACTCACCATCTCGGCCGGTCAGACCAGCAGCGGCATCACGGTGCAGTCGAGCGGCACAGAAATCGTGCTGGGTGGGGGTGTCGCCAGCGCCAACGCCGTGCAGGGCGGAGGCGTGGTCAACGTCTCGGGAGGCCAGACTTTCGGCGATGTGCTGAGTGGGGCGGGACTCGGAGTCGTTGCACTCGAGGCGGTCTTCTCGGGCGGCATCGCGTCAGGCGCGCAGCTCACCAACACCGGCGTGCTTGGGATCAATGCCGGCGGCTCGGCCGTCGGCACGATCGTCAACAGCACCAACATAGGAGCGCCTGGCAGTAACGGCGCGCTGATTGTCAATTCCGGCGGCGTGGCCATCGGCACCGTTATCAATAGCGGCGGCCTGATGAACGTTTTCTCGGGGGGTAGCGGCTCCGGGACGACCGTTCACGGCAGTGGCGTCGTCACGCTTGGTGGTAACGGGCCCTTGGGCGGCATCTCGATCGGCGACGTCCTGATCGGCAGCGGCGCCAGCCTGCGCGCGCAGGAGAACGTCAACAACGGTGGCGTCGCGTCCAATACGGTCCTGTCCAACACGGGTGTGCTGATCGTCAATTCGGGCGGCCAGGCGCTCCATACCCTGGTGCTCAGCACCGATGTCGGCAGCCCCGGCAGCAACGGTGCCTTGGTTGTCTCCTCCGGTGGCATTGCCTCGGGCGCCACCATCAGCAGCGGCGGCCTGATGGCCGAGCGCGGCGGCGTCGACAGCGGCACTGTCATTTCCCTGGGTGGCAAGGAGTTCGTCTCGAGCGGCGTTGCGATGTCGGGCTCCGTGCTGAGCGGCGGCTTGCTGCAGGTCTCGTCGGGCGGCACGGCGAGCCGCACCGTCATCAACAGCGGCGGTTCTGCCTTCATCAGCTCGGCCGGCACGGTCGGCGATGCGATCATCTCCGGCGGCGTGCTGGAGGTCGGCAGCGGCGCCTTGGCCGCCGGCGGCATCCAGTTCGCCGGCGCGTCGGGCACCCTGAAGGTCGACGGCCCGGCCGTTCCGACCAACGTCATCACCGGCTTCGTGCCCAGCGACAGCATTGACCTCACGGGCATCGCGTTCGACAACAGCGGCAGCCTGCAGCAGCACGGACAGACCCTGCAGCTCAACGAGAACGGCAGCAGCTACGCGCTGAACTTCTGGAACAACCTCAGCGTCAGCGGCTTTGCCTTCAGCGCCGCGTCAGACGGCTCGTCGGGCACGACGATCTCGTACGTGGCATCGGCCACGGGTCCGACGTACAGCAGCGGACAGACGGTTATCGTCTCGGCGGGCCAGACGAGCACCGGCGTCACGCTGCAGAGCGCCGCCACCATGGTGGTGCAGAGCGGTGGCACCGCGAGCGCCACCTTCATCAGTGCCGGCGGCCTGGAGATGGTCTCGTCGGGCGGCACCGAGATCAACACCTACGTGTTGAGCGGCGGCACGCTCGAGCTGTTCGGTGGCGCCACTCTGAATGGCGTCATCCTCAATACCGGAGGCGAGCTGCTGATCGGTTCGGGCTTTGTCGCCACGAGCGTCGGCCTCAGCAATGGGCAGGTTGGCGCGGTCGGGTCCGGCGGCGAGGTCCTGTCGACGACGATCGCCAGCGCCGCGACGGGCATCGTCCTGTCCGGCGGCCTGGCGAGCGGCACGACCATCCTCGGGGGCGGCCTCGCGCAGGTCTCGTCCGGCGGCATCGCCAGCGACACCACGGTCGGGTCCGGCGGCACGCTCGAGCTGTTCGGCGGGGCGCAGACCAGCGGCATCCTCAGCATCGCGCCGGGCGGCACGCTCGAGGCCGGCTCGGGCTACGCGGCGAGCGGCATCACCGTGAGCAGCGGCCAGACGCTCGAGATCGCCTCGGGCGGTGTTGCCAGCAACACCACGGTGCTGAGCGGCGGCACGCTGATCATCCTCGCCGGCGGCCACGACTTCGGCACCGTCAACAGCGGCGGCAGCGTTGTCAGCAGTTCTGCCGGCCCGGTCGTCAGCAGCGGCCAGACGCTCACCGTCTCGAGCGGCCAGACCAGCAACAACGTCACCGTGCTGTCGAGCGGTGCGGAGATCGTGCTGTCCAGCGGCACCGCGATCTCGACGTTCGTGTCGAGCGGCGGCGTCATGACCTTGAGCGGCGGCGCGGGCAGCAGCACCTCCGCGGTCGGCGGCGCAACCGTCAATGTTTCGTCCGGCGCGACCACCTTCGGCGACCTGTTGAGCGGCGCGGGACTCGGAGTCTCGGCCATAGAGACCGTCTTCACCGGCGGCATCGCGTCGGGCGCCACACTCAGCAACACCGGAATCCTGCGCATCAACGCCGGCGGCTCGGCGGTCGGCACGATCGTCAACAGCACCAGCATCAACGTTCCCGGCAGCAACGGCGCACTGATCGTCAACAGCGGCGGCGTCGCCCTGAACACGACGGTCAACAGCGGCGGGTTGATGAATGTCAACTCCGGCGGCACTGGCTCGCACACCACCGTCCTGGCGGGCGGCCAGGTCAACCTCACCTTCGGCGGGGTGGGCGGCACCACGATCGGCGACGTGCTGATCGGCAGCGGCACCGGTCTGGCGCGTGAAACGGTGAACACCGGCGGCATTGCCTCGGGCATCGCCGTCTCGAGCTTCGGCCAGCTGATCGTGAACAGCGGTGGGCAGGCCATCTCCGGCACGGTCAGCGGCCTCGGCAGTGCGATCCTCTCCGGCGGCGTGACCAGCAACATGCTGGTGATCGGCAGCGGCGGCTCGGCGCGCGCCTTCGAGATCGTCTCGTCCGGCGGCATCGCCTCAGGGACGACGCTGTCAAACACCGGTGTGCTGGTGGTTTCGTCCGCCGGTTCGGCAGTCAGCACCTTGGTACTCAGCACCAATGTCGGGGCGCCCCCGGGCAGCAATGGCGGCCTTGCCATTTCCGCGGGGGGATCGGCGATCGCCACGACCCTCAGCAGCGGCGGCAACGTACTGGAGCGCGGCGGCATCGACATCGGCACGACGATCTCGTCGGGCGGCGTCGAGTTCGTGAGCTCCGGCGAGTCGCTCTCGGCATCTCTGCTCAGCGGCAGCGTGATGAACGTGCTGCTCGGCAGCGGCGCCACCAGTGCCGGTCTGGCCAGCGCCACGACCGTAAACAACGGCGGCATCCTGAACGTCTCGTCGGGCGCCGCGGCCAACGGCGTCTCGATCCTGAACGGGGGGCTCGAGGCGGTCTTCTCGGGCGCCGCCACCAGCGCGTTCATCGGGAGCGGCGGCACGCTCGAGCTGTTCAATCCCGGATCGTCGGTCAACTTCACCTATGCGTCGGGCGGTATCGTCCTGCTGGGCTCGGGGGCGGTCGGCAGCGGCTTCGCCATCAATGCCGGCCTGATCGCGGAAGCGGGCGCGGGCGCCTCGGCGATCGCCAACACCGCGACCAGCGGCGGCGTTGCCGTCGCGCTGAGCGGCGGCTTCGCCGGTGGCCTGGTCGTCTCGGCCGGCGGCACCGGCATTGTCTCGTCCGGCGGTGTGGTCAGCGATGTCACGATCGGCTCGGGCGGCGAGCTCGAGCTTTTCGGCGGCGCCGTCAGCAGCGGCGTCATAGCGCTCGGGTCGGGCGGCATTCTCGAGGCCGGCGCGGGCTACACGTTCAATGGCTTCACCGTCAGCAGCGGCCAGACGCTCGAGATCGCCTCGGGCGGAACGGCCAGCAACACCACGGTGCTGAGCGGCGGCACCTTGATCATCCTGTCCGGCGGCCAAGACTTCGGCACGGTTAACAGCGGCGGCACCGTGACCAGCGCCGGGCCGACCGTTTCCAGCGGCCAGCTCCTCACCATCTCGGGCGGCCAGACCAGCACTAACGTCACCGTCCTGTCGAGCGGCGCGGAGATCGTGTTGTCCGGCGGCACGGCCATTTCAACGTTCGTGTCGAGCGGCGGCACCATGACGCTGAGCGGCGGCGCCGGCAGTAGCACGTCCGCAGTCGGCGGCGCGTTCATCAACGTCTCGTCCGGCGCCACCACCGTTGGCGACCGGTTGACTGGTGCGGGCCTCGGCGTGTCGGCGATCGAGACCGTGTTCAATGGTGGCATCGCCTCGGGCGCGACGCTCACCAACACCGGCATCCTGCGCATCAGTGCGGGCGGTTCGGCGGTCGGCACGATCGTCAACAGCACCAGCATCGCCGTTCCGGGCAGCAACGGCGGGCTGATCATCACCAGCGGCGGCCTCGCTCTCAACACGACCGTCAACAGCGGCGGGTTGATGAACGTCAACTCGGGCGGCACTGGCTCGCACACCACGGTCCAGGCGGGCGGCCAGGTCAATCTGACGTTCGGCAGCGGCAATCTGGGCGGCACGACGATCGGCGATGTGCTGATCGGCACCAGCGTTGGCAGCAGCGTGGTGATGGGCCGTGAAACGGTGAACACCGGCGGCATTGCCTCAGGCACCACCGTTTCGAGCTTCGGCCAGCTCATCGTGAGCGCCGGAGGTCTCGCGATCGCCGGCACGGTCGACGCGTTCGGCAGCGCCGTCGTCTCGAGCGCCGGCATCACCAGTAACATGGTGCTGAGCGGCAACGGCGCGACGTCGCGCGCGTTCGAGTTCGTGTCGTCTGGCGGATCCGCCGTCAGCACGACGATCAAAAACACAGGCGTCCTGATCGTCAGCGCGGGCGGCGTGGCGATCAGCACGCTGGTGCTCAGCACCAATGTCGGCTCGCCCGGCAGCAACGGCGCGCTCACGATCTCGGCCGGCGGCTCGGCGATCGGAACAGTCATGAGCAGCGGCGGCCTGCTGGCCGAGCGCGGCGGCGTCGACACCGGCACGATCATCTCGACCGGCGCGAGCGCCTTCGTCTCGGGCGGCGTCGAGCTTAGCGCCACGATTCTGTCCGGCGGCGTGCAGGTCGTCTCGTCGGGCGGCATCGCCAGCCATACGGTAATCTCCGCCGGCGGCCTCGAGATCGTTTCGTCCGGCGGCATCACCAGCGACACCGTCATTTCCAGTGCCGGCGAGCTCGAGATGTTCTCGGGCGCAACCAGCGCCGGCACGCTCACCATCGCGGCGGGCGGCATTCTGGAGATCGGCTCGGGCAACACCTTCTCGGGCTACGTCATCAGCAGCGGTGTCACCCTCGAGGTCGCCTCGGGCGCGATCGCGAGCAACACGACGGTGCTGAGCGGCGGCACGCTGCTCATCGACTCCGGCGGGTCGGCGGCCGGCACGATCAACAGCGGCGGCACGATCAGCGGCGGCACGGTGATCGTCAGCAGCGGCCAGACCCTGGTGGTCTCGTCCGGCCAGACGAGCAACGGCGTCAATGTTCTGAGCTCCGGCACGCTGGTCCTGTCGGGTGGCACCGCCAGCGGCACCATTATCAGCACTGGCGGCCTCGAGATCGTTTCGTCGGGCGGCAACGAGCTCGATACGACGGTCGCCAGCGGGGCGACCTTCGGGGTCTTCGGCGGCGGCTCGTTCGGCAACCTCAACACCACCTCAGGCAGCATCATCGAGATTGGTTCAGGTGCTCAGACGTCGGGGCAGGCGATCACCAACGGCGTCATCGAGATGGCCGCGGCATCGGGCCTGATCCTGTCGGGCACCTTCACCAGCGGCGGTACCGGTATCTTCCTGTCGGGTGGCGCGGGCAGCGCCAATGTCGCCTCCAGCGGCGGCGTGCTGCTCGTCTCGTCGGGCGGCCAGGTAACCGGCGATCAGATCGGTGTCGGCGGTCTGCTGACTATTTCGTCGAGCGGCGTGGCCAAGAGTGCCGGCGTGCGTGGCGAGGTCGACATTTTGGCCGGTGCTACGACGAGCAATCTCACGATCTCGATCGGTGGCACGGAGTATGTGTCGTCGGGTGGCGTGGCGAGCGGCACGACGGTGCTGAACGGCGGGCTGGAGTACGCCTTCGGGACGACGATCTCGGCGGTGCTGAGTTCCGGGGGCAGCGAGCAGGTGTTCAGTGGCGGCGCGGCGAGCGGCACGGTCGTCTCGACCGGGGCCGCTCTGTTCGTGCA